>Ga0315282_10016407_pt1 | contig 10825 bp, 11 predicted proteins | sample YL17G07_20_MG_FD_203693 | JGI IMG/M metagenome (GOLD analysis project Ga0315282, IMG submission 203693) | Sediment microbial communities from Yellowstone Lake, YNP, Wyoming, USA - YL17G07_20 | ecosystem: Environmental > Aquatic > Freshwater > Lake > Sediment | place: USA: Wyoming | collected...
TGACTTCAAACTTGCCAGCTTCAACGGATTTTAAGGCATACATTCTCATGGTTAACCAACTCTTGCTTTTCAAGATGGAAAATGTGCGAGTTTGAACTCGCATTTGAAAGCGTTTCAGCTACGCTTTCGCTTGTTCATCAACGTATTCGGCAAAGCTGATCGCTATGCTGCCCGCAAGTCCGAAGGCGAAGAGGATGCTTGGAATTGTGCCTGCCGGAAAAACTGTGTAATTCAGCATTATCAGAACTGCTTCAAGTGGTAGACCCATGAAAAGCAACGCTACGCCGAACATGATGCCGTAGATAACGCCTTTCGTCAGCTTATGCCCAGCACGAGATGTCATTCACATTTCACCTCGCAAAAAAGGAACCCAAGCTGCCTTATTATTATACCTAAGTATAATGTTATGTTTCTTAATGCTGTTACTGAAGAATTTGTCTCAATGAGACAATTTACTACGTACAATAGGGCTTTTTTAGTTGTGAAAAGATGTTTAAAGAGGCTTTTCATGGTGTTTGAAGGGGGTTTAGTTTTGCCTGATACTGTTAAGTCTTTTGACCCATGCTTTTAATAATCGTGACCCAAAATAAGGTACGCTATCACTATCGTATTGTCTGGTGTAGTGGCACAATCACTACAACGATTATACCGTGTATGGCCTAATTCTCGACACTCTTCACAGATGACAAATGCCAATCTGTCAGCATCATTCAACCTTGCTTTTCTTCGGTATTTATGTTGTCCCTTCATAAACTTCGTATTGTGATATGGATCATTTTTCAGGTTCTCTATCTTGTCTAGAACTTGTTGTCTTAGACTCTTTGAGATTGTAGACATCTGGTCGTCAAAAGTGGGTGTATAAGAGGGAACATAATTACCCAAAAACTTGCGCATGTGTCAGTCTTTGGCCCCTTCTCAGCTCATCGAAGGCTTGTTCCATCCCTCTTGACACTTTAGGACTTAGACAAATCGCCAAATCCTCAAGGTCTTCGTCACTGATCTCAAAAATACATCGTGCCATTGCTTCCTTGAGTGGATACAAAAGAGGTGTCCTAAGCCCTAACTTGTCAATCGTACCTTTTCGCCAACGCATCCTGCTTACTACATGAACTAATTGCTCTGTAGGAATGGGCGCATATTTTCTCAATGTATCATCTATTGCGTGTCTTATCTCACGATTTCTCTCAAAAACATGCTGAAAGTCATCAAGAATCATTCGAGTCCTTTGATTTCCGCTATAGTATGGTCCATCTAGAAATCTGAGCGAAGCAAGGTCGTTCAAATCGTTTTCTAACTCTTGACTATATGTTGGATAAAGCAACTTGATAAATCGGTAATTGAGACTTTTACATCTATTATCAATCAGTTCTTTTTCGGCAAGAAAAACAAGTTTCTGCATTTTTGTTTCTGACATGCTTGGAATGCCATATTCTCTTTGGCATTTGTCGATAATGTAAAGACTCAGGAGGCGATCTATCACTTTTTCCCTAAGTGTCCTCGCCATTAAACTTCACACACTTATAACTCTTATAGCAATATCAAATATTGAATACCTATCCGACTTAATAAGAATTATGAATCATTCTTCTGGTATCTTCTTGGTCTACCACAAGACATAATGCTATCAAGCCTTGTGGAGATACTCGAAGAAAAAGGATGCTCACTCAAGAAGAATGGGAAAAACGTATAAAAGAACGGATAACTATAAAATAGATAGCGATATGAGGGGTAGCGGTAAGTACACGCTTTTCTTCCCAGCCCTCTAGGACAGGTGTCGCAACACTATAGCGTGTGTGACTCTCACCACTACCCTTTCTCACTATCTAATCGCTTTTCTCCTTGGGCAGTTTTATACCAAGTTTTTGGGCAATAAGCCTCAAAGCGTATTCAGCATCTTCTTTTGTAACTTGAATGTAAAAGTCTCCGTATTGGATTTTGAGAAGTTCAGTTTTAGCTTGGTCTGGTTGCATGAATGTATCACTCCTACCTAAGCTTGGAACCCTTAGAAAGGATTCTTTTGACGGAGGTGCAAGCTTGTCGGCAGAAGTAATATACTTTGACACCTTTTTGTATATTTTGTCGATGTTTTGGGCTATTTTTTGTGCTCTGGAAACATCTACGTTTGCTTTGTCTCTTAGAAAAAGCTTGATCTGCTCTACTTGTGGATTTTTGCCATACTTTTGAGCAATTTCTCTAAACAATTCGACATTGGCTACCGCCTTTGATTTGGCTTGTTCCACTTCCGTCGGTTCACCATACATCAGAATTTTGCCTAGGTCTGTTATTGTTATATCTCCACCACCTGTTTGAATCAAGCCATATTTTTCCATAGATGCAACCAAATAGGCAAAACCACCACCTTTTTCCACCATATTCAAAGACTCGGCAACAAGACTTCTAGTATTCTGATAGCTCTGAGTCTTCTTGTGCAACTCTTTCAGCTTGTCGATGCAAGCATCTAAGTCAAAGAAAGGATATTCAAATTTCCCTGCTTTTGGCATTTTTACCTTTGCCTCCATGTGAAATAGAATAGCTTTTAGTATTTATGCTTTATGCTAATAGCACATAGAATACTAAAAAACAAATATACATAAAAGAAGTGAGCTATACCTTTAGGTCAAAAGACTTGACAGTATCGTTTTGCCTCTTTCTTTAAAAGGGGCTTGTTTTGCGGTTGTCGTAAGACTGCACATTCACTGCCGTTTCAAGTCGTAGTCTTCGACCCAGCGGTAAAAAGTGGCGAGACTTATGCCTAAGTCTCTACAGATCTTGTTAACGCTGTCTCCAGCAGCAATCCTATCAGCAAGCAGCTTATCAACAGGCTTTCCGAACTTGCGTTCAAGCTCCAGCTTCCGCGTCGATGTTGCTGAAGTGGTGTTTTGGAAGAACCCGCTTTGAACCTTGCTTAAGCCTAAAACCACATCGCCTCCTGGAATCCTCTCTAAGCCTTCAAGCTGCCTAATCTCGTTAACAGTCATCCAGTTGGTTTTAAGCTCTAAGCTGCGAGTTTTATCCAATTCCGCGGCTGCTTGGTCTCTCGGGTTTATCTCGAAACCGCCAAGCCACTTAATCCGGTAATGCACGTCTGGAATCTGCTTTGTCTCCATAAGCCTATCAATCAAATCCATAATGCCTGGTTCATAACGGCTTTGGCAATCGCTAATCAGCTTGAAATATTCACGCTCATTCACTTCGCTTCCTGCAAGCTGACCAGCTTGAGCCCCACGCAAAATAGCCATCGGAATGCTTGTTCCAGCGCTTATGTTTTCCATGATGGGCGTGTAATATGGCTCAGGGTCTAAGGCTCTGCCAGCTAAGCCTTTGAACTCGATTGTCGTGTTTTCGTCTGCCCACATGCTTGTCTGCGCCGTAAGCGGACCCCATTCTCGCTTGTACTGGTCTATCTGCTCTTTTGTGGCGCCTTTCACGGTTACGACTGGGAAGCCGCTGCCGTAGCGGTACATGGTTTGCCCCATGCCCCAGCGAATATTCCGCAGAACCGTCAAGTCGTCCCAGACAGGCTCTAAAACGCTTATGCCCTTATATCCAGGCTCAAGCTTCCGAGTGGCAAAATGGATTACGCGGCTGAAATGAACCTCAACCTCCTCCCTACTGCTTACCTTAACCTTGTAAAATTCTGGCAGTCCAAACCTTTCGCTGTTCCTATCCTCGTCCACTTTAACCTCTGTAACCATGGGCGGACTGTAAGCTTCTAAACCCACGATTTTTTCAGGCGATAATACCGGAGCCTTCAATGTGGGAGCCTTATCCTGATACCCAATAACCACTATACTCCAGCCATAGGCTCTTTCAAAAACAGCAGCCTGCGTAAAAACGTCCTTGGTGTTAATCAGAAGCAAAACCTTCTGGACAGCCTCGTTAAACTCTTCCTCGTCAACGCCTTCCTCAAGAGGCTCAACCTCAAACCAATTATCAAAAACGTCATGAGCAACAGCAAACACAATACGGTGAGCTACAGGCTCCCGCTTAACAGCAAAAGTAACATCCGCATCCGTAATAGGCTGGCCAAACTCGGCGCCCAAACCAGTGTAAACACGTTGAATCTCAGCTTGCGCCTTGCTGGGAACAGAATGAACACCGAAAAGTTTCCGTGCTAAAAACTGCCTAACGTTAACCATGCTTTTCAGCCTCCGCCTTTGCCTCACGAAGAATCTGACGGATAACTTCCTGGACGCTGCGAGCCTTCCGCCTCTTCTGCTCCGCCAAAAGCCACTCGTACAAGCACGCGTCAACGCTCTGCTGGAAAATAGGCACGCCCTCAACACCAACAACAATATTTAAAGCCCAAAAATAAAAGAAATTCTGAAACTACGGTTTAATTAAAATCCTCTTTAAAAAAGAACGCAGCATGCGGCTTTCGCTTTTCAATTTTGAGGTTGAGAATAAGTTTTGTGAAATTGTTCTACATGTGGACCGTAGGAAAACAGCTTTAAATATTCGAAGTAAAAACTTTTTATTTAGGGTTTAAAATTGAGTGAAGAGTTTAAGAAAAAAATTGAAGAATTCTTGAAGCGGATAGACTCTGCTAAAACTGATAAAGAGTGTCTTCAGCGCTTATCTGAATTTAGAACCTATTTGACGGGCGCCGTAGATCTTGAGACCCATCCCATATGGAGCAACATAGGATATGGTTATATTGGAATACTACGGACCCTTGAGGCTTTATATAGTTTCGCTATGGCCTTTAATGCAAGGTTAAGCGACGTTGAAAAACGCATAAAGCGAATTGAGGATGAGCTAAATTTCAGGGAAAAGTACAAGTAAAAGATGAAAAAGAAGCTAAAGAGGCTGAGCTTTATTGTATGCATGCATGAGAAGAAAAACCAGAAAACAATTCTTAATAGTGGCGTTTTGGTAATTTTAAATTAATTAGAAATGTTAGACAGAAGCAGCACGCAATAAGAGGTGGCAAAAGTGTATTCAGAGAGCTTAAATTTTCAGGAAATAGACAGGTCATTGGAAAACATTCTCGGAGATATGCCACCTGAATTCATTTCTGGTCTTAAGAGCAACTTTGAACGGAACATCCGCAGTTTTGTAGGTGGGTCAGTCAAACTCGAACTAAGGTTGGTTGTCGATTCCAACTCGGTAATTTCGAATCTCCTCGGATTCGCCAAAACAGGAGAATCAGTTCTTCACAAACTTATTCATGAGCCATTCTTACGCCTATACGCTCCCTCGACTCTACAAAAAGAAGTGGAGGAAAACTTGGGTCAAATATGTGCGGAAAAAAAGCTTGATGAGAATCGTCTGATAACAACTTTGCGCCGGGACATTCTTCCTAAAATTACAATCCTGGATCCTACGCAATTTTCAGCTTTACTCAGTAGTTATCTCGTGGTAGGCATGAGGGATTTAACGGATGTCCCCTTTGTCGCATTGCATTTCCAATTAGGGACACATGGAATCATCACAAGGGATAAGGACATAACCGAGCAACCAAGAGTCAAGACATGGCAACTGCGCAGAGTAGGCAACGTTATCATGGTTTTCAAGAAGGGGGTATTTTCTTTCCTCGTATATTCAAAACTGCTCCCAAATGTTCTTTTGTCAGTATTCAAAATTGCGACGGCTGTTTTGCGTGCAGCACTTGAAGTCCTGATCAAGATCGTACGGTTCTTCGTGAATTTGGCAGAAGGCACAGTAAAAGCTATTTCTAAGATGCCGGATTGGGCTCAATTATTATTAATAATAGCAGCCGTAGTGATTATTTTCGAAGAAAAAGCACGAAACGCACTCATGAATTTCTTGAAAGAAGTAGGCGAAATGATATTCAAGTTTGCTTCAGAAGTCTACTCGCAAATCAAGAACTTACTGCAGGCTCTTGCCCCATTTGTCCACTATGCCTTAAACATTCTTGCCTATTTATTCAATTGTTACCAAGAAACCATGAATCAGCTCCGTAGTCTATGATTGATCTTGCAAGTTGCTACTGTGGTTTTTTACGCTTAAAGACTTCTGTTGGCAATGCTTTCATCATTGCTGATAGAAGGGGAGGGTATGCAGACAACGCTCAAGTATAGGTGCGGGAAATGCGGCTGTTGGAATAGGTTTTTGGTTGAGAAGCGTGCTGTTGAGGCGCCGATGTCTAAGGCTAAGGCAAAGTTCCTGATTTGGGCGTATGAGCCTTTGAAAGTTGAGAAGTGCACGAATTGACGGGGACTCCGCGACGGAAATCTTGGCCGCCATTGCTGGGCTAATTAGATAATTCTGTCCCATCAAGCTACTTCAAAATTATTTCTGAGTGGCTGAAATTACGATTCTAAGGAGCGTTCCAAAATACACGCCGAAGTAGCGGGCGAAAATGTTCACAATGCTTCCTTGGGGGCATCAGAATGTTGGATGGAGACAGTAGCGCTACAAAGATTAAATAGACTTTTATCTTAGAAGTAATCCTGAAGTTGCGGCTTGTACTGAAGACCAGAGCTTAATCAAATTTTCCCATATACTTTCTGCCAATGATTTTAATGTTGCAAACACTTCTGGAGATAAAATTACAGTAAAAAATAGTGTCCAGAAAAGAGCTGCTATCGCAATGTTCAACTGAACTGTTGTCCTGCTACCTTCAATAACTGAAGACGTTTCTTTAACTAGAGAATTAATGCTTTCCTTAAAAGCTGCAAATTCTTTTTCAAAGTATTCATCAACTTGATGAATAAAGTTGGATGCTTTTTGTTTTTTGAATATCACTTGGTCTGGCTCGTGAATTTTGTACGAATCAATAAGTGACCGAGTTTCGATCAGCCCAGAAAAGTGTGGGATACCTTCTTTCTTTCTTAATATTTCATCGCCTTTTGTTCCATAAGTGAGAAAATAGTTAACATCTTCGACTACTGTTGTTCGATGCATCTTTTCAAATTTTCGGAAATATTTTAGCCCGTATAGATTAAACAGGTCTTTTATCGGATTTATCCTGAATCTACCGATTTTTTCATATAATTCAATGGGTATGGAAAACTTGCCGAGAACACACAACTCATGAACATCGCTCATTATTTCCAAACTATTATATATTTCTCCAATAGCCGTGGAGAGATACAAGATTGAACTTAGGGCATCTACAAATTTATAGTCATTTTTTTTCTGAAGATTGACCAGTACTGGATTTATAGAAATGCTAAAAAAAGGTTCATGAATGAAATTTGTTGCAGGAAAAGCGCCAATCGCAATAGATTCATTAATGACAATCTTCCCAAAAACCCCTATTTTACTTCCTATTTCGTATACTTTTTGAAACTCTTCCACAGTCTCTGTGACTATTACAACAACGAAAACAGTCAGAATTGGCGGGTTGAAAAATTCTTCTTTCTTCTCTTGAACTAACAAACTAGAATCTAAATACATTTTGTATATCTTCTTGCTGGCTGAAGAATCAAAAAGCTGCTTGACAACAACGTCTATGTTATGAAGTTCATATAAGAATTTTTCAATCTCGATATTATCAAAGGCGAACTCTACCACATTGCCGTATGCAAAGGCATGAGTTAAATCCATCTTAAACGCCCATGATTTTGACAACTTATCCTTCTCGAAAAAACTGGTTATATCATAATTACTGGAATACTGATGATAGTGATAGATAAAAGATCTCAAGGGAGACTGAGCAGCAGTTTCTTCATAGCTTATCTCTGAAACTCCTTCATTTCTAGGACATGATAAATTCGCTCGAAGCCCTGTCTGCAAAACTTTGTTGGTTCTCTTCAGTAGGTTCATGCATCCTTCAAAATCATATCTTATTCCTTCGGTCACCAGATGAGGATATGGCAAGGTGAGAATAACAACTTTAGCCATCTTTCATCACAACATGTTTGGTTTATTGTTTCCTCTCTTGTGAAGAGATTAGTCTAGTTATTCTTTATAAATTCCTGTGACGTGCGCGCAAACCAGGCAAATCCAGAAGCATCAGATACTTCGCAAACTAACTTAGGAAAGACATGCGCGCTAACTTCATTTCTTCAGCCTGACTTTTGCGCTGGTGCTTACCTACATATGTCCATTTTTCGACACTGTGCTTTGGCGGTGCCAGAATTCCCTTAAACTCCTGCGGCAACATAGTGTAAAGGTGAAATTAAAGTTTAAGTTTGTTGAAGTTCGTGAAGTTATAGATCAACTGTTGGGAACGAGTAATGACTGAAATCCGAGCAATCATTTCAAAAAGGCGTTCTACAAGCGCCAACATGCTGCTGACGCGCAATTTGAGAAAAAGAGAGGATTTGCGGGTGATATCTCCACTGTGGTGGGGTTCAAACCCTATCCCCCGCACTTTGAAATGGCCCTCAATTACGTTTCTACGTCCTCACGTGTGAGTCTAGTCAAAGAAATTATTAGAAACTTTAACCTTCTAAAAATTCGTCGTTCCAACGTTTACATATCATCCACATGAGCCTTGGCAGGTTTAAACCATCCGGCGGTCGTTTCGGAATTGGCTGCCTTACTGGAACATACTTTTCGACGACGTCTCTATGCCTGCGGCGTTCAGGAGCCAAATCCTCTTCTGGAGCCTCAACAAACCGCTGTTCGATGGCGATGAGGCCTAGCGTTAAAAGGGTCTTTCGGATGTTAGTGTAGAACCGTGTGCGACTATAGCGGAAGCCCTTTTCGATTTTTCCAGCCTGCAAATCCCAGGCAAACTGGCTTAACTCGTTGCGAGTAAGACCGCCACGCCTTTTCAAATGTTCCAGAAACAGCCTACAGGCATGCTGAGCCCTTTTCTGCGGAAACAACATGCTGCAGATGTCGCCTTCAGCCGTCATAAGCTCCATTTTCGCCTTACGAGTCAAAACCCTCAAACTCATGGAAAAACCTCAAAATACAAACAAACAAGAAACCGAACATCACTGCAAAACTTGAACACAAACAATCTACCTGAATTGCTAAGAAAAGCCATAGTCGCTTACCTCACGTAATCCGGCTTCTCAAACTTCTTCGGCTTAGCTGGCTCCAACAACTGTTTCAAAGTCTCATTCAACTGCTCAAAAAGCCTCTCGTTACGCTCAGCCCAATCCGGATAACAAGCAACAACCTCAATGCTGTTTGGATGAGAAGTGTCGCCCACCTTAATGACTACGCCGTTGCTTCTGGCAAACAAGTCAATCGTAAGCCTAGGCAAACGCTGCTCCGTAGCAAAAACATAATGAGCACCCTTAAACCGAACAGAAGCCAAAACCCGCTCCAAAACCTTAACGTCAGTAATCAAACCCGTAAAACTAAACCCATTACAAACTAGCTGATAGGCCTTACCCAAATTAGCAGGCTTACGCACATACAAATTAACCCTTCCAGTCTCAAACCACTGAAGTCTCCCGACCCTATCCTTCCACAACAACCACCTGTTACGGGCTTTGCTCTGCACCCAACCAACCTCAACAGCCCTAACCCGCTCTACACTACACGGCAAAAAACACCAACCACGCCACCCATGCAATGAACACTTTGAACCCGGCTCATTTTTATAGTGGAATTTCCATTCACTTCGCAGGTTTCCAACGTATTTTCCGTATTTTTTATGTTCCAAATTGAGAAGTTTACATAGGGCTTTAGGCGTCAACAATGGATTCATGTTCAGTTCGCGGAAAACTTCTTGTCTAATGCTACTGTTTCCACTATTTTCACTGTGGAAGTTTTTGGAAAAGCCATTACGCCTAGAAGCCCCAGCCAAAAAATCACCTATTTGCCTAAACTCTCTCTTGACTTTCCATGAGCCTCGTCGATTTCTTTGAACCGCTCTTCGATTTCAACGAGGTCACGTTTAAACTCTGAAACAGATTTTTCCTCCAGTTCTCTATCGCTCATCTCTCTCACCACAAGGGCTCAGTTGGCTTGGACAAACGTCTTTTCAACTCCTTGTATCGCCGAAAGATTTCACAGTCCCAAGCCCTGTCGCACCACTCGCATTCAGCGTTAAACTCGCTCTTCCCACACCTCATCTAGGCCTCAACCTCCTTCAGCAAGCCTTTACCACGAGCATCATTTGATTTCATAGCTGCTTTGTAGAGCCATCTGTCGGTTCGCCGTTTTCGCAGAAAACCCCAACTACACATCTCATCCAGAAAACCTGAGAGCCTCGGGTCTTTAGGCCAGCCTCGCCTAATCATCTCTTTTTGAACAGCACCGATTGAACGCTCCTCTTCATCAAAGAAGCCTTCAGCGTAAAGCAAAGCCAATCTTCCTTGAGCGTTGTCTGTGCTTAGGACAAGTGGTTTGCGGATGACCTGCACGGTTAAAGCTGGAACCTCACGCTGCACAGTAACATCGGAAGGAACAGTGGAGGACCCGGGTTCAAATCCCGGGCTACGGAGAGACCCTATCTCTCCTAAAAACTTCACGAGGGCTTCTTGGAACACTTTCAACGGCTCAAGCTTTTTTAACTCTGCTCCTAAAGTCGTCTTTTCATCTTTCAGTTGGGCGATTGTCCGCTGATACTCTTCAACATTCCATTGCTTCTTAATTTCGTCAACTTTCTGTAGGGCTTCACGGTAGGCTTTCTGCCTTTCCTCTTCAACTTTCTTGTCAAACTCGCTTTTCAACTGCTCATACTTTTCTTTCCAAACCGTTTCATCCACCTCCATTTTAGACTTAAGAAACTGATCACGAACATACTCTGGGGTTCGAATTCCCTTGGCGACGTCAACGCCAACGCCTTCAGGCACGTCGACGGGCAAAGCATAAACAACGCCAACGAAAGGCGGGCGTTTACGCACCAAAACCCAATGTCCTAGCCTGAGCTTCATAATGTCGTCAGCGGAGAATTTGCCTCGGGCTTCAGGAATCAAATCAAGTGTATGCTTAACTTCCGTGATGTGGT
>Ga0315282_10016408_pt1 | contig 10825 bp, 8 predicted proteins | sample YL17G07_20_MG_FD_203693 | JGI IMG/M metagenome (GOLD analysis project Ga0315282, IMG submission 203693) | Sediment microbial communities from Yellowstone Lake, YNP, Wyoming, USA - YL17G07_20 | ecosystem: Environmental > Aquatic > Freshwater > Lake > Sediment | place: USA: Wyoming | collected...
AGCAGGGGGAGAAACCAGAAATACCAACTTCCCCCGTTGTTCCAACAGATTATCGCTTTAAAGAAGAGAAGTTTTTGACAGAACGAGGTTGGCGGATAGGAGGATTAGCCATGAAGTCACACACCGAATATCTCTGGTTCAACACTAAGAAGCAGCGCGAGTTCATCAACATCACGGAGGAAGTCGAGAAGGCGCTGGAGAAGTCGCAAATCAAGGAAGGCCTGATTCTGGTGTCAGCCATGCACATCACCGCCGGGGTGTATGTGAACGACGCGGAAAGCGGGCTGATCGCCGATATCGAGGAATGGCTCGAGAAGTTGGCGCCCTTCCGCCGCGATTACCGTCACCATCACACCGGCGAGAGCAATGGTGACGCCCATCTGAAGAATCTCCTGATCGGTCACGAGGTGGTGGTTCCCGTCACCAACGGCAAGCTCGACTTCGGCCCCTGGCAGCAGGTTTATTACGCTGAGTTCGACGGCCAGCGGCGGAAGCGGGTGCTGATCAAGGCCATTGGGGAATAGGGGCGCCTGGGAAATTCTGAATTGTAAATGGTAAATGGTGAATAGCAGATTGTCTGTCTCCCCACCACGGGTGCGTAGCAGGTAATTCATAATTCAGAATTTACAATTTACTATTTAGGATTCTGCCTCCCCTAGCCCCCAGTCCTTAGTCCCGGGTTTCATTCGAGGCGCTTGCCGTCGGCGTCGTAGAGTTCGAGGGGGCCATACTTCTTCAAGATGTCTTTGATCTGCTTGCCAGCTCCCACGCAGACAAACTGCAAGTGGTCGAGATCGACGTATTTCTTTGCCGCCTGCCGGACCACTGCGGGGCTTACCTTCGCAACCTCTTCGGGATAGCGGTCCCAGTAGTCCTCCGGTAGGCGGTAGTAATTTACGGTCATCCAGAAGCCGAGCAAGGTGGCGGGTCGCTCAAGGGAAAGGGCGAAACTGGCGACGAGGGAGCGGCGGGCCTCGTCGAGTTCAGACTCCGGCACGGGCTCGGTGCGAATGCGCTTGAACTCCTCCATTAACTCATGCAGCGATTCATCGGTAACCGCATTGCGGACTTCGGTGCTGGCCCACCAGACGCCCGGGTAGATGTCAGAACTGAACGAACTATAGGCGCCGTAGGTGTATCCATGCTTTTCGCGCAGATTCAGAAACAGGCGGGCGCTGGGCCCGCCGCCCAGAACCCGGTTCATGACAGTCAAAGGTATGTAATCCGGGTCGGCGCGCCGCACCGCGAAGTCGCCAGCGAGAATGTTGGTTTGCACGGAGTCGGGACGGTCGACGAGAGTGACTTTAGTGGGCGCAGGTGGCGATATTTTCCCCAGCTCCGGCGGGGTCACGGGGTGGCTTTTCCAGCCGCCCAAGGATTTCTGGATCAAGGACACGATCTGGTCAAACTGCACGTCGCCCACCACGCCGAGGAGGGCGTTATTGGGGACGTAATACCGGTCGTGGAAATCCTTGAGTTGCGCCGGGGTCATTCGTTTGAGCGAGTCGGGCGTGGCGGAGACGATGGAAGCCGCAAAGTCTCCATAGAGCACTTTGTAGAACCGTTCCTCGGCCAGGAACTCCGGGTCCGATCGCTCCTCCTCGAGATGGGCCAGTTGGCGTTTCTGGTATTTAGCAAACTCATCGGGGGGAAAGGTCGGATTCAGGACCACATCACTCATCAGTTCAAGGAGACGATCCGCGCTCTCCGAGAGGCCGGAGGCGCTGATCGTGGAGGTATCAGCGCCGAATTCCGCCGAGGCCATAAGGCTTGCTCCGAGGCCATCAACGTCGGCGGCCAGTTGGGCGCTGCTCCGATGAGTGGTACCCTCGCGGAGCATTTCCGCCGTAGTTTTGGCCAGTCCCAGCAAGTCCTTGGGGTCAGCCAAAGCGCCGGTTTTCACCCACAAGGTGAACGCCAGGGTGGGCAGCTTGTGTTGCTCGAGCACCAGCACGGTCAAGCCGTTGGCCAGCTTCGTCTCCTGCGGGCGAGGGAGCTTGACCCGCAGCACTTCCTTGCTTACCGGAGCACGGTTGAGCCGCTGCACCTCGGAGGTTGCCATCCCCTTCTCTTCGCCCGCACCTTGCGCACCGGCAGTTGTCCCGGTAAAGCCCACCAGGCAAAAAGCAACGACAAAAATCATTGCAATGCGCTTCATTGACATCCTCCTCCGAGGTGATGCTGAAAAACCCATCTTGCCTGTCATTCCGAGCGAAGCGAGGAATCTCGGAACTCCTTCGTTTACAGAGCGAGATTCCTCGCTTCGCTCGGAATGACAGCGTGCCTAAACGGTGCGCATCCGCCTAACGGCCCGCCGCTGATTTCGCCCGAGCGCTTGCAGGCAGCGTGGTCACCACCGCCCGCGCCGAAGCCACCAGGTATTTTTGCGCGGCCTGTTTGACCTGTTCAGCCGTAACGGTGTTGAATTTATCAAAGATAGTATTAATCAAGTCGGGATCATTGAAATAGACAGCGTACTGTCCCAGCCTCATGGCGGTAAACAGCGAGGACTGGCGGCTCTGAATCTGGCTGCGCAAGTACTGGGTTCGGGCCTTCTCGATCTCCTGGGTGGTTACCCCGTCCTTTTGCACGGCTTCAATCTCCGCGTAGATAGCCTTTTCGAGGTCTTCCGGCTGAACGCCCGGGCGCGGCGTGGCTATGATGTAAAGCAGGCTGGGGCCAATTCGGGCCTCCGCTTGCACCATGATAGAAACCGCCAGTTGCTTGTCCTTCACCAGGTGTTGATAGAAGCGCGAGCTTTGGCCGACGCCCAAAATGTTAGCCAGGACTTGCACCTGGATGTTCGCCGGGGTGTCTCCAGGGGCAATATGGTAGGAGATGAGAAGTTGGGGAAGGCGCGCTAGCGGGTCATAGATAAGCTCGCGTCTTTCACCATAATGCTCAGGTTCCGCCAGGTCAACCTTGGGAGGCGCCGGCTGGGATGGGATCGCAGCAAAATACTTCTTCACTTTCTCGAGGGTCTCCTGCGGGTCCAGGTCTCCGACCAGCGCCAGCACGGCGTTGTTGGGCGCGTAGTAAATGCGGAAGAAATCCTTCACGTCGTCGACCTTGGCGGCGTCGAGGTCGGCCATGGAGCCGATGGTGGAGTGCTTGTAGGCAAAGTTGTCGTAGGAGAGGTTATCGATCTCGAGCTCGGACTTACCGTAGGGCTGGTTATCGATTCCCAGCCGGCGCTCCTCTTGAACCGCATCGCGTTGATTGTCCAGGTTGGCCTAGTTGACGGCCAGAGAGCGCATGCGGTCCGCCTCAAGGAACAATGCCAAGTCCAACTGGTTTTTGGGCAATTCTTCAAAGTAGTTCGTGCGGTCTTCATTGGTCGTGCCATTCATCCCGCCGCCATTGTTCAAAATCAGAATGAAGTGCTCGCCCTTGCCCACGTTCTCCGAGCCCTGGAACATCATGTGCTCGAAGAGGTGAGCGAACCCGGTCCGGCCGGGGCGCTCGTTGCGGGAGCCGACGTTATAGGTGACCGCAATCGAAAAGACCGGCGCGCTGTGGTCAGGCGCGATGAGCACGCGCAGCCCGTTCTCGAGCCGCTGGTCGGTGAACTCCAACCGGGGAACCGTAGGCTGCGCGGCAACCGCCTGGACAGCCCCCAACAACAAAACAAGGAGCAGACCCTGAACGCCATGCTTTCTCATAGGAAACACGCTCCCATACAGCAGATTTCAACTCACTGCAAAGATGCTAGTCTGAATGATCTAACAGGGGGATTCAAGAAGAAAACTACCGGCTCGAGGGTACTAGCGTCATCCTAGGTCCTTGGCTTGTCATTCTGACCGAAGCCTTGGACCGTCCGGTCCAGGGCGAAGCGAAGAATCACGGTAGTTCGCCCAGGGTAAACTCCGCGAAGCATCTCTGGAGTTCGCGGGGGCTGCTGAGCCCAAAAAGCAACGGCTGGGATCCTTGGTCCGTCAGCCCACGGATTCACGATGACAAATCGGCAATCGACAATCGAAAATCCGCAATCGGAAATGGTCCTACAGGGTCAGCGCCTCATCGTAGACTTTCAGGGTGGCTTCCGCGACTCGCCTCCAGGAGAATTCCCGAGCCCGCTCGAGTCCCTGCGCGATCATCTTCCGGCGCAACTCCGAATCCTCGACGGCGCGCCGGACTTTTGCCGCCATGTCCTGAGGGTCGTGAGGATCGACATAAAGGGCGGCATCTCCGCCCACCTCAGGAAGCGAAGCCGTTCGGGAGGCTACCACAGGCAAGCCGTTCGCCATGGCCTCGAGCACCGGCAGCCCAAAGCCCTCTTCCCAGGAGGGGAAAAGCAGCACGCTGGCCGACTGATACAGAACCCGCAATTCCTCCATGGCCACATATCCCCGCACTTGCACTCGCGAGGCAAGCCCCTGGCGGCGGATATACTCGTGGATCGCTTCGCTTCCGTAACCGTCTCCGCCCACCAGAACCAGCCGATACTGCTCCGGCAAGGTTTCGAGAGCCCGCAGGGCGTTCAGCGTATTCTTGCGGGTCTGGAGCACTCCCACGCTCAAAATCATCTGGTTCCCTTCCCCCACCAGCCTTTCGCGAGCCAACCGACGCTCGCCCGGAGACAAAGTCAAAGCAGGTGGATCCACTCCCAAGGGGATGATTCGCAGCTTGCTTGGGGAAACCGGCGTGTGCGCCAGTAATTGCTCGGCCGTATAGCGCGACGAGGTGATAACGCGTGTGGCGCGCCCTACGGCCTCGAGGAGCAAGGCGGAAAATTTGCGTCGAAAGTCTGCGCTCGCGTACTCCCGGCCGGTAATAGGGAAGATGTCAAACACGGTGACGATCTCCCTCTTGAAATGAAATGCGGGAGGGCGCTGCGCCAGGCTGTGGAACAGTTCCGCCTGCCAGGGTAACCAGAAAGTCAAAGGTTGCTGAAACAGCTTGATGGTGAAATGCGATTTCTCCGTCCCCGCCTTGGGCGCAGGGCGCAAGAACTCCCGCCGCCGACCGAACCGCGACAGGCGATAGCAGAACAAAAAACGGTGGGGAGTGTCGAGCTCGGTGAGAGCTTCGATCAGCTTACGGGAATAGACGGCGATGCCCGACGGCTCGGGCTCGACAGTGTAGGTGGCATCCAGACCGATAGTCGACATCAGAGCGCCACATCTTCCAACCCGTATTCTTTCAATTTCCTGTAGATAGTTGTCTTTCCGATACCAAGTAACCTCGCGGCCCGGAGGCGGTCACCTTTGGTGGCCTCGAGGGCCTGAAGTATGGCGCGCTGCTCGAGCTCATGGAGAGTCGCCTGGGCCCGTGGGTCGTGGCGGGGCTGGCCCAGGAAATATTCGACGTTGGTGAGGACCGTGGGGAGATTTTCAACCTCGATTTGAGGCGCGCTTCCCAGCGCCAGGGCGCGTTGGATGCAATTCTCCAGCTCCCGGACGTTGCCCGGCCAATCGTAGCTCATCAAGCGCGCCATCACCTCGTCGGAAACGCCCGTGATGCCGGCCAGGTTCGCCTTGTGCTTAGCGAGAAAGAATCGAACCAAACCGGGAATGTCCTCTCGGCGCTCGCGCAGCGGCGGCAACTTGATGGAAACCACATTAAGCCGGAAGTAGAGCTCTTTTCGGAACGTCCCGCGCTTAATGGCCGCCTCGAGGTTTTGGTTGGTGGCGGCGACGATTCGAGCCTTCACGGCTATGCGTTCGTTGCTACCCAGGCGCTTGATTTCACGCTCCTGAAGCACCCGCAGGAGTTTCGGTTGAAGCTCGACAGGAAGCTCCACAATTTCATCCAGAAACACCGTCCCTTCCCCGGCGGCGGCCAGCAACCCCTGCCGGCTTTGAGTTGCCCCAGTAAAAGCCCCGCGCACGTGGCCGAAGAGTTCGCTCTCAATCAAGGTCGGCGTGAGCGCGCCACAGTCTATGGGTACGAACGGCTGGTTCCGCCAGGGGCCTTGGGAGTGAATCGAGCGCGCCGCCAGTTCTTTTCCTGTCCCGCTTTCCCCGAGGATCAGGACGGGATGCCGCGTCACCGAGACCTTGGCAATTAGGTGGTAAACCTTCAGCATGCGTGCCGAAGCGCCGCTGAAGCCCGCGAACTCCCCTTGGTACTGATCGGAGTGGACGCGCGGCGCTGGCTGCGGAATTCCCATTGGCTCCCCAATCCTCAGTAGTAACCAGATAATATACTCACGCGGACATGAAGAGTCAAAAGGGAATGGAGCCAAGGGTTTGAAGCGGACTCTTGCGCAAGCGGACGAGCCAGGATACGTTGTAATATAGGGCGAGAGGGGAGAGCCGGCAGCGATGGCCAAAAATGTCAGAATCTTGATCGTTGAGGACGAGCCCCACGAACGGCAGGGGCTGGCCGATCTCCTCGCCCTCTGGGGATACGAAACCGAAACCGCCAGCGATGGCTCGGAAGCCCTGGAAAAGGTTTCCTCTTTCAACCCGGCGGTGGTGATTTCGGATCTGCGTATGCCGCGCATGACGGGCATGGAGTTGTTGCGGCAAGTCCAAGAAGTCCGTGCCGGTTTGAGCTTCATCATGCTGACCGGACAGGGAACGATTGAGGAGGCGGTGGAAGCCACCAAGCTGGGGGCCTTTAATTTTCTCGAGAAGCCGCTGGACACCAAGCGGCTTCAGGTTGAGCTGCGCAATTGCCTGGGGCGCCAAGAAAGTGAGCGGCAACTGGAAGCGGCCAACCGGCGGCTGCGGGACCTGGGATTCCTGGGCAGCATAGTGGGGCGATCCAAGAAAATGCAGGAAGTGACGTCGCTGGTCTCGATGATCGCGCCCTCTCGCGCCTCGGTCTTGCTCAGCGGGGAAAGCGGCACGGGCAAGGAACTGGTGGCCCGAACCATTCACGAGCTGAGCCCGCGCCGGGCCCAGCCTTTCGTAGCCGTGAATTGCGCCGCCATACCGGAGACCCTGATGGAGAGTGAAGTTTTCGGGCACGAAAAGGGAGCTTTCACGGGAGCCATCGAGCGCCGGATGGGTTGCTTCGAGCTGGCCGATGGAGGGACCTTGCTCCTCGATGAGATCGGCGAAATGCCTTTGGCCACCCAGGCCAAGCTGCTGCGGGTGCTCGAAGATTCTAAGCTGCGCCGGCTGGGCAGCAAATCGGAAACCCCCGTGGATGTGCGCGTGCTGGCCGCCACCAACAAAGTCCCCGAGGAAGCGGTCGCCAAGGGCCAGTTGCGCAGCGATCTCTACTTCCGCCTCAACGTGGTCCAGATCGTCTTGCCTCCCTTGCGCGCCCACCTCGAGGATCTGGAGGAGTTGACGCCGGCCCTGCTCAACGGCCTGAACCAGAAACACCAGCGCGCCGTGAAGGGAGTGGACCGTGAAGTTCTTCAGGCCTTCCGCTTATATAACTGGCCCGGAAACGTGCGCGAGCTGCGCAATGTCTTGGAGCGCATGCTCGTGATTTGCCCCGGCGAGTATTTGACCGTCAATGAATTGCCACGCGGTTTCGGCCAGCCCGGCGTTGCCGAAGCGGGAGATGAGCTCCGGCTGCGTCCCGGCATGACGGTTGCCGGGGCTGAACGCCGGCTGATTTTCGAAACCCTGGCCCATACACAAAACAATAAGACACGCGCTGCCGAGCTCCTCGGCATCAGCCTGAAAACTCTCCATAACAAGCTGAAGGAATATGGCGCTCAGTCTGAAGATTAAGCTTACCGCACTCATAACCCTCCTGGTCCTGCTCATGGTCTTGGCCGTCTCGGGGCTCTACCTGTCTCATCTCACTCGACAGGCGCTGCGCGAAGTTGGAGGCAGGGGGGAATACGTGGCCAACGAGATCTATCATCAGGCCAGCACACTGCTTGCTCAGCAGCGCATGCCGCCGGGCTCGAACCCCTTCGATTTCCAGGCCCTGCGGAGCTTCGTGCAAGTGCGCTTTGCGGCCGATGCAGGCTTGAGCTCGCTGCTCGAATCCGCCGTCGGCTACTCACCTCCCATCTATTACGCTGCCATCACCGACACCCGCCGGCAAGTTCTGGTGCACAACGATCCGGGAAAGATCGGGCAGGTGCTGGCGCCCGCTCCACCCTTTGACGAGTTGCTCCATGCCGGCTTGTTGAGGCAATTGCGCGTCATCATCTACGGCCCCTCCAAGGTGTACGAAGTGGTGCTGCCGCTGGAGATTGGAGACCAGCCCCTCGGCGCCGTGCGGGTCGGCGTCTCAACCCTTTTCCTCGCCCACCAAATCACCCCGGATTTGCGCGCTGCCCTAAGCCTTTCGATTGCCATCGTCATCTTCACGACGCTTGCCGCCGCTCTGCTCTCTTACGGCCTCTTGCGTCCCCTGGAAACCATTTCCAGAAGCGTTGACCTGCTGGCGCGCGGCGAATATTCCGAACCTGTGCGTCTCAAGCGAAGCGACGAATGGGGTGTGCTTTCCTCAAAATTGAACCTCTTGGGCGAGCAGATGCGCGGCGAGAAAGCCGCCTTTGTGCGGTTGAAAGAGGACCTTGACCAGCTCTTCTCCAAGCTCAGCGAAGGCCTGCTGCTTTTCGAGCGCCAAGACCGCCTGGTCCTGGCCACCCCTGCCGCCCTCCGCCTCCTCGGTTGCCGAGCGGAAGCCATCCTGCATCGCCGGGCGCAGGAGGTGTTCTCCGCCCACAACCCTCTGCATGACCTCTTGCGGGAAGCTTTTGCTTCGCGCCAATCAAGGCCCTGGCAAACCCTGGACCTGGGGGGCGAACCCCCGGTGCGCCTGGCGGTGAATGTGCAATTCATCCATGAACAAGGCCAGGCTATGGGATGCCTGGTCACCTTGCGCGACGCCGCCACACGCGCCCAGATCGCGGACCAGATTGATGTCACCGCGAAGCTGGCGGCCCTCGGGCGGCTCACTTCCGGAGTAGCGCACGAGCTGAAGAATCCGCTCAACGCCATGGTTCTCCAGCTCGAACTCCTGAAATCCAAACTGAGCGAGCAAACTGAAAGGGTGGGTCCGCATCTGGAGATACTTTCCGCGGAGATCCGACGGCTCGATCGCGTGGTAAAAACCTTCCTCGATTTCACCCGCCCGGTCGAGCTCCACCCCATCCCCACCGATGTGGAGGGCCTGGTCCGCGAAGTGTTTCTGCTCGCCGAGCCGCAAGCCCTGGAGAACAACGTTTGGTTGGTCTTTGAGCGCCAGGGAGACCTTCCGAAGATTAACGTTGACCGCGACCTGATGAAACAGGCGCTCTTGAACCTGGTCCTGAACGGCTGCCAGGCCATGCCCACAGGAGGACGACTTAAAGTTCGACCCCACGCGGACGGCCCTTATCTGAATCTGGAAGTCTCTGACCAGGGCGTGGGTATTACGCCGGAGGCGCGTCCGAAAATCTTTTCTCTCTTCTACACCACGAAGCCCAACGGCAGTGGAATCGGCCTCGCCATGGCCTTCCGAGTTCTTCAGCTCCACAACGGATTCATCGATTTCTCCAGCGAAGTCGCCCGCGGTACGACCTTTCGTGTATCCATTCCCGTGTCCTGACTGCGTTCGTTGGGCGATGAAACGGCGCACCTTTGTCATTCTGAGGCCCCGTTCTCTGGGGCCGAAGAATCCCCGTAGTTTCTTTGCACCGCCAGCCAGTGAATATTGCTTGCGAGCTGCCGGGATTCTTCGCTTCGCCCTGGACCGGACGGTCCAGGGCTTCGCTCAGAATGACAAACGAATAGACTCAGGATGACGTGCTTGGGGGCGTGCGGCGTGCCTGTGCAGCTTCAATTTGCGCTTTGGGGTTTAAGTGCTAATATTGCGGTTTGAACCGATTGCCGAGCTACGACTTCGGATGAACTCCCAGTCATCACCTGCTTTGCCTATTCCAGATGCCCGCGAAACGGGCCACAGCGCTTCTACGCCCATTTCGGCGGCGGGCGCGATTCCCTTTGCGCTCGAGGATACGCTCCGGCTTTTGTTTCAGCCCTTTGATGTTTGGAGGTGGGCGAAGCTCGGTCTGCTCTGCCTCTTCCTGGGAGGCGGCACGCCCACCGCCGCATTCCAGTGGAGCCTGAGCGCTCTGCCCAGTGATTTTCGACTGCCGGTGCTGCTCAGCCAGGCGGGGCAATTCGTCGAGCAGCATCCTTCTCTCATCTTTCTGATCATCGTGTTGGCTCCCGCCTTGGGGATCTGTTTCCTTTACCTGAGGTCGGTCTTTCGCTTTATTCTGGTGGATTCGCTGGTCAAGAGGGAGGTGGCGCCCGGTCGAGCCTGGTCCGCCCTCCGGGGACTGGGAGAATCCTATTTCTGGTGGATGGCGGGAACGCTGGGAGGACTCGCGGCAACGTTCTCACTTATGGTTATTGTCGCTTTTCCCGCTCTCGGGGCCTCTTCGGCCTCAGGCCCGGGGAAGCTGTTCGCCACGGCGTCTCTGGCGCTGATCCTCTCTTTGGTAGTTCTCCTCGGACTGGCCGTAGCCCTCCTGATTATGCTCACCGACGATCTGGTGGTTCCCCTGATGTACGCCGACCGCTTGCCCTTACCTTCGGCGTGGCGGGAATTGTGGCGGAAGATGCGGCACGACCCGGCCTCATTCGCGGTTTATATCCTGTTGCGCTTTCTGCTTTCAGTGGGAGTCAGCGTCGCCGTCGTCCTCTTCCTGGTCCCCTTACTCGTCGGTCTATTTTCCGGCGCGATAATTTTGGCGGCAGTGGCAGTCCTGGCGCTGCATTTGGTGGGGCTCACCTGGGTATGGAGCCTGCCCACCATCAGCCTGGCGCTCGCCGCGTTGCTGGCGCTGATCGCCGTGTTGATAATTCTGCTGAGCACGGTCGGGATGCCGGGGCAAGTCTTCCTTCAGGACTTCAGCCTGCGCTTCATCGCGGCGCGCTCACCCTCCCTTGAAGCTCTTTGCTCCGCTTTCGAC
>Ga0315282_10016409_pt1 | contig 10822 bp, 12 predicted proteins | sample YL17G07_20_MG_FD_203693 | JGI IMG/M metagenome (GOLD analysis project Ga0315282, IMG submission 203693) | Sediment microbial communities from Yellowstone Lake, YNP, Wyoming, USA - YL17G07_20 | ecosystem: Environmental > Aquatic > Freshwater > Lake > Sediment | place: USA: Wyoming | collected...
AAGTGCCTGATCTTCGGGGTCATTATGAAGAGGAAAAGCCAATCGGTGGCTCTGTTGGCGGATGTTGAAAAAATGTTAGAAATATGGGACAGCTGCATTGCGGTTGAACGTGGCGGGGCTGCTTCTAACGGCCCGGGAAACAGGGAATACTAAAAAGGCTTACCTGCAGCCCTGGCAGGCGGGTCTGGGAGGCAGATTTAAGGGAAGAAAAATAGTCGTTTTTGAAAGGGGGAAGGAGATGCGAACGATGCAAAACGTCTTTAAAACATTAATTGGTTTATTGGCGGTTGGGATGCTTTTTCAATTTATGGCCAGCGCCCAGGCGGCCAGCGACTATCCCAACAAACCGATTCAGATCATCGTAGCCTGGACTGCCGGGGCCTCCGAGGATTTGCGGGCTCGGTCCCTGGTTCCCAAGCTGCAGGAGGTTCTTGGCCAGCCCGTGGTGGTGGTGAATAAGCCGGGGGCCGCAGGAACATTAGGCCTAACGTTAGTAGCAAAGGCCAAGCCCGATGGGTACACCCTCGGTTCATCTCCCACTTCACCCATTCTTTTTGCCCCCCACATCCAGAAGATGGAATACAACCCCGTGACCGACTTCACCTTCATCGCCGGCACCGCCATCCAGCCTTACGCTATTGTGGTGAGAAGCGATGCCCCCTGGAAAACCATGACCGAGCTGGTTGATTACGTTAAGAACAACCCGGGGAAGGTCAAATACGGAAGCTTCGGGCTCGGCGGGCTGGCCCACGTTTACATGGAGAAGCTGTCGAAGGACTGGAATCTCAACTGGGTACATATTCCCTTCAAAGGGGATCAGCCCAACATCACGGCCCTTCTGGGCGGGCACGTTCCCGTGGCCGCGACCTCCTCAGCCTTTGTGCCCCATGTCAAGGGCGGGAAGCTGAGGGTTCTGGTACTCCTCACCGCCAAACGAATTTCCGCCTTTCCGCAGGTCCCTACCCTGAAGGAGATGGGTTTCAAATTGGATTTGCGGGGGAATGAAGTCTTAGGGTTTTGCGGACCCAAAGGGCTGCCCCCCGAGATTGTCAAGAAGTTAGAAAATGCCTTCAAACAAGCGGTGGAGAGCCCGGAGAACAAACAGGCCATGGAACAGTTAGACAACGAGCCAAGATTCAGGGACAGTCAGACCTTTACAAAATTGATTCAGGAGCTCTACCCTGAAATCGGGCAGGTCATCAAGGAACTTGGATTGGCTCAATCCGAAAAGTGAATTAATCCGGGCAGCAAGCATTTTTCATAATCCGCAGATCATTTAAAGAACTCAAGCAAAGAGTAGCCAGATCATTCATAGGAGCGACCTTGTCGCGATTCGGAGCAAAGTCGCGCCTGGAAGGCGCTCCTACAAAATTTATCGCTCCAATTTAGAAACGCCTGAAAGGGTTACCCATGTGGGAAACAGCGCGGTTTGACGTCGATGTTCTCGTGATCGGCGGGGGAGGCGCCGGGGCAATGGCGGCCATCTGGGCGTCGAAAGAAGTTCCCCGGGTGGGCCTCGTTGACAAGGGAATATTCGGAAAATCAGGATGCACCGTAATGGGGGCTTTTTCTGCGTGCGCAGCCTTTGGATACGGCGATCCGGCGGATAACCCCAGGGTTCATATGGAGGACACGATCCGGGGGGGACAATTCCTCAACCAGCAGGAATTAGTGAAGGTTTTCACAGAAGAGGCTCCGGCAAAGATAGAGGAGTTGATTTCCTATGGAGCCAGGTTCGACACGGAAAACGGGAAGCTCAAGCAGGCCATGATGCCCGGTCATCGTTATTCCCGGGCCTGCTTCCATGACCGTAGAACCGGGCCGATGATCATGGGGACCCTTGCCAGAGAGGTAAGAAAGAGGCCGGGCATCCGCCTCTTCGAAGAGGTGATGATCATAGACCTGATCATCAACCATCAAACCCCTCACTATGCCATCGGGGTTCGGTGGGCCGACATGGCTCTCGTGGTTTTCCAGGCACGGGCCATCGTTGTGACCACAGGAGGAGGGGCCCAGGTCTACCGGCATGCCACCACCTCCCTGGACAACACCGGAGACGGGTTGAGCCTCCTTTTCCAGGCAGGGGCTGAGCTTGCCGACATGGAATTTGTCCAGTTTTATCCGACGGCGGTCTGCTACCCCAGACCCTTAGGGCTTGGCCCCACCGCCCCCGCTTTCCTGGGAATCCGGACCGGAGCCAAGTTGTATAATGCCCTGGGGGAAGAATTTATGGAGAAGAAAATGCCGGGATGGAGGTTTAAGGCTACCCGGGATATCCTCTCCCAGGCCATCTATAAGGAAATTATCGAAGGAAGGGGATCACCCCACGGGGGCGTATACCTGGATGTTTCCGAGTTTCCCCCGGAGATGATCGAAGAACAGTACGAGATCGGAAATTATTACCAGGGGCTTCTTCGGATCGGGGTGGACATAAGGAAAAGAGCGATTGAAACCACGGTGTCCGCTCATTTTTTCATGGGCGGGGCGCGGGTCAATGTTAAAGGGGAGACCAATATCCCGGGGCTCTATGCCGGGGGAGAAGCGACCGCTGGATATCATGGGGCAAACCGTCTGGGGGGAAATGCCCTTTCGGAAATTCTGGTCAGCGGGTCCAGGGCCGGCCAATTTGCCGCCGAGAGAGCGAAAGCCGTTTCCGGGAATGGGAAGGATGGGGAAGAGCTGGAAAGGAACCTAAGCGCCTGTCAGCAAAGGATCGGTGGGTACCAGAGCCGGGGAAAAGGAATCCGGCCCGTTGAAGTAAAGAAGCGGATCAAAGACATCATGTGGGAAAAGGCCGGCGTGGTCCGCCAGGGGCGAGGGCTCGAAGAAGGTCTGAATTTACTCGAAGAATTGCAGGAGGAAGCCGAAAAGAATATCTGGATTTGCCCCGAGCGGCGGTACAACCGGGAACTTTTAGATGCTTTTGAGTCGCTTCACATGATCCGGGTTTCCCGGCTGATTCTCCGAGCGGCCCTAACCAGGGAAGAAAGCAGGGGGGCGCACTTTCGGGAAGATTTTCCCTTCCCCGACAATGACAAATGGCTGGCCAATATCATCCTGAAAAAATCTGGGCAAGGAATGGACCTGAGAACCGAAAAGGTGAAACTTACCGAGATGCGTCCAGAGGGATTATGAAAAAACCAGCCCCGAGCTCAGACCTGAGCAGGGTGAAGATCCTGCGATCTGATCCCGAGAAAGGGTTCCCCCCGTTTTTTCAAGAATTCCTCATTCCCTTCGAATCGGAGAATACGATCTTAGATTCTCTATATTATATTTACAGCCATCTCGACGGCTCCCTGGCGTTCCGCGGGTCTTGCTTTGCCGGGGGCTGGTGCGGCGTCTGCACGGTGAAGGTAAACGGGAAAGTTCTGCTTCCCTGCAGGCATTTCATGGACAGGGAGATGGTCATCGAGCCTTTACCGGGGTATCCCGTGGTCCGGGACCTGATCGTGGACTTTTCGTCCCGGCAAAAGAGCAACACAGCTTCAAAGAACCAATTGCAAGAAGGCTGATTTTTTCTTCCTGGAGTCGATTGCCATGAGAAGCCTTTCATACCACAAACCCAAAACTGTGAAAGAAGCGATTGCCCTCCTGGGCAGGCACGGGGAAAGAGCGGCCATCCTTGCCGGCGGGACCGACCTGCTCGTTGAATGGAAGAAAAGGCTGAGGGCTTTCTCCCATATAATCGATCTTAAGGGAATATCCTCTCTTAAAGGAATCGAGTTCAATCCCCAGGGACATCTCCGGATCGGCCCGCTAACGACCATGCAAGCTCTCGCCTCTTCCCCTGCCCTGATGAATGGCTTGCGGGTTCTGTCAGAGGCGGCTTCGAGGATTGGTTCCTGGCAGATCAGAAACCGGGCTACGATCGGCGGCAACGTATGCCACGCATCTCCTTCAGGGGACACGCTGCCAGCCCTTCTGTGCTTGAATGCTCAGTTGAAGCTCGAGGGCCCTCAGGGGGGAAAAATCGTTCCCGTCGAAGATTTTTTTCTCGGGCCGGGAGAATCCATAGCCGTGACAGAAGAAATCCTGACTGAGATTCTTATTCCTCCTCTTCCCCGTTCATCCTGCGGCGTATACAGGAAATTCGCCCTCAGAAGAGCTATGGATTTGGCCGTGGTGGGTGTGGCAGTACTCGGGTCTCTGGACCCTATTAGAGATCGTATTGAAGACATCCGGATCGGTCTTGGAGCCGTAGCACCGACGCCCATTCGGGCAAAGAAGGCAGAAGATTTCTTGACCGGTAGAAAGATTGACGAGGATATAATCGAAGAAACAGCGACCCTGGCCTCAGAGGAAGCCCGGCCAGTGTCGGACATTCGCGGCTCGGAATGGTACCGCCGGGAAATGATCAAACACATCGTGGCAGAGGCGATTCAGGAGGTCCTGGAAAAAATTCGCCAGGGCGAGGAATGAAGAGTTAGATGAAGCGGAAGATTCGGGTAACGGTGAATGGGGTCCTCCACCAGGCTTCTGTCGAGGCAGGCATGAGCCTGGTGGACTTTATCCGGGATACCCTCGGGCTGACGGGGACCAAGAAAACATGCGATCTCGGCAACTGCGGGGCATGTACGGTTATCTTCGACGGGCAGGCCGTCAATTCCTGCCTCGTTCTGGCTGTGGAAGCGGACGGAAAGAAAATCCTGACGGTGGAAGGCCTGGAAGGGGAGGGGCATTTCCTGCAGAGAGCCTTTGTGGAGCACGGGGCCATTCAATGCGGGTTCTGCACCCCGGGCATGGTCCTAACGGCTAAAGCTCTTTTGGATCAAAACCCGGACCCGACAGATGAAGAGATCAAAGAAGCCCTGGCGGGGAATCTCTGCCGGTGCACGGGGTATGCAAAAATTCTTGAGGCCGTGAAGTCGGTCACGAAAAGTGCACTCCGGCGGAAGGCATCGCAGGACAGCCCATGATCGGCAAACGAATCCATCGGCGGCGCGCCCGATCTCAATCCCCCTGCTCGCTGAGGGGCGGGTGGAAGGTTTCATCCTTATAAAAGGCGCTGAAAAAAGGAAAGAAGGAGGGAAAGTTAATGGTAAGGAGAATTTTAAGGAGCATGTTTTTGTTGCCGATGTTCTTAGCCCTGTTATTGCCCGGGGGAGTTTCCTGGGGGACAGAATTTCCGACAAAGCCCATCGATCTGCTGATTCCTTACGCGCCCGGGGGGCCTTCGGATACGAGCAGCCGGGCCATCGCACCGAAGTTAGGGGAAGTCCTGGGACAGCCGGTTGTCCCCATCAACAAGCCGGGCGCCTCCGGTGCCCTGGCCGTAGCTTTGCTGGCCAAGGCCAAGCCGGATGGATATACCATTGTCCTCGTTTCCAACTCCGCCCTAACGGTAGTGCCGAATTTTGAAAAGGTGTCCTATAACATTTCGACCGATTTAACCTATATATGCAAGCTGTTCAATCAATCTCCCATGCTGGTGGTACGAACAGATGCTCCCTGGAAGAACATGGAGGAATTTTTAGATTATGCCAAAAAGAACCCCAAAAAAATTAAATATGGAACCTGGGGCCAGTATTCCAGCGGGCATATCGCCATGGAGGCAATTGCCCGGGAGAAATCGGTCGAGTGGGGTCATGTCCCCTTTAAAGGGGATGGTCCCTGCGTGACCGCCCTGCTGGGGGGGCATGTGGACGCGGCCCCGGTTTCCGCAGGGCATGTTACCTTTGTCCGCGCGGGTAAGTTGCGGGGGCTGGTCATGCTCCAGAGCTACCGCTCCAAGAATTTTCCGGCAGTCCCATGCTTACGAGACGTGGGCATTCAATTTGAGGGGAAGGGATCGACGGAAACGGTCAGCGGGATGATCGCTCCGAAAGGGTTGCCGAAGGAGATCATCAAGAAATATGAAGTGGCCCTCGAGCAGGCGGCAAAGAGTCCGGAGTTTTTGCGGGCCCTCGACACTCTCGGTTCAGACCTGCATTTCCTTAACGGGGATGATTTCAAGAAGGAGGTGGAGGAAGGATCGAAGCATGTCGGTGAACTGGTGAACAAATTGGGGTTCAAATAAAGAATTAGAAAAGAAGTCAGAATTCAGTCTCGTATCCTCTTTTATCCGTCCTGAGTCAGGGTGCTTCTGGTCTTTTCCGTTCTCCAGAGGAGGAGTGAGAAAACAATCAGAAGCACCACCACCCCGCTGATCCCCAGAAAGACCCACTGCAGCCCGAAGGTCTGGGCAATGTAACCCGAAAAGCTGGCCGCTCCCGAACCGATCGCCGAAGAAACAAAAAAGAAGATGCCGAAAGCCGTGCCCCGCATCTCCGGCGTCGTGTGCCGGGCCAAAAGTACGTTGCACATCGGCTGCAGGCAGAAATTGAAGAAAAAATAGACCAGGGCAGCGGCTAAGAGCAGGATGTTCATGGTGAAGGACATGGTTACCATAAAAGGGAAGGCCAGTAAGGCGATCAAAAGGATGTTCCTTTCTAAACGGGCCCTTTGCCCTAAAATTCCCCCCATATATTGACCGACAATCCCCAGGGACAGGGCAATCCCTGAAAGCATGCCCCCGATCGCCACGCTGTCCAGGGAAAAGACCTGGAAGGAAGTCCGCTTGGCCATGTAAGTGGGAAGGAAAGTAATAGTTCCGTGAAAGCAAAAAGCATTGAACATGTTGGTGACGTAAATCAGAATTAAGGGGAGAGAGAAAAAAATCAAAAAGCTTCCATTCCTGGACTTTGTTTCGGGAACGAGTTGAGGGCTTTTTGTTTTCTCCTTCCCAACCGACATATCGATGAAGAGGGACCAGATGGACAGGGCCACTCCTAAGAAAGCGAAGCAGACATAGGCCTGCCGCCAGCCGAAGGAAGAGGCGATCAGGCCGGCGAGAAGAGGGGTGGCGGCCAGCCCGGCATTCCCGGCAGCTCCATGAATCCCTAAAGCCCGCCCGTATTCCCCCACTTTTTGGGTGATCAGCGAATTTGCAAGGGGATGATAGACGCTTCCCAGGGCGCCCAGGAGCGCTAAGCCGACCGTGAAAAGGATGAAGTTGGGAGCGGCCGCCACTAACAGGCATGCGGCCGCCGATCCTAAAAAACAAAAGAGGTAAAGCCTCCGGGCGCCAAGGCGATTATAGATCATTCCCCCGGGGAGAGCTCCCAGGCCGTAGGCCAGGGTCATGACCGTGCCCATGATCCCCACTCCTAAGTACCCCATGGAGAATTCCTTCTGCAAAAGGGAGAGGACGGCGGCAAAGATGAGTAAATATCCGTGGCTGAGCGCATGGGAACACCCCGTTAGAGCCACGATTCTTTTCTCGTCAGGCTTCATGTAAAGGTCCTTTCTATTTCCGAAGGCCCCGAAGAACCCGTGATTTCATTGGATACGGAAAAACCCCGATTCACCGTCACTCCCGCGAAAGCGGGAGTCCAGACGTCGTCCCAACGGAAGTTGGGAACCATGTCAAGAACTGGGTCCCGGTTTTCACCGGGAACCCTGGATTCCCGCTTTCGCGGGAATGACAATCTCAGACCGAAATGGACTTTTTCGGCAACGCGATAGAAGCATACGAATAATACTCAGAATAATTTCTCGGGTCAAATTGAAAGTTTCAGGTTTTTCCTGCAAAAATTGACTTGGCCGCAGAAGTTCTTGTTGACACTGTCACCCCAATTTGATGTACGGACAATGAGTTTTGAGAATTCAGAATCCTTCCAACTTCTACTCCTTAAATTCTTCTTGACAAGGTATTCTTTCTGGAGTATATTTGTAGTATGAAAATCAAGACATCTATAACCTTATCTGAGGACTTGCTGAAAGCGGTTGATGAATACGCGAGGAACTATAATAATCGATCCGAGTTTATCGAGAAGGCTGTACGGGTTTTTATCAGGGAATTGATTCGTAGCCAGCAGGATGCCAGAGACCTCGAAATTATCAATCAACGTGCGGATTACCTAAACCAACAAGCAATGGATGTCCTTACCTATCAGGTGGATTTGTGAAACGTGGTGACCTGTATCGTGTTCCTAACCCTTCGCCCAAGGATCCCAAAAAATCCAGAGTTTTTGTTATTGTAAGCCGCCAAGTTCTCATCCATTCCCGTTTCTCCACAGTCGTTTGTGCCCCGATTTACTCAACTCATGACGGTCTTTCTACTCAGGTGCTGGTTGGCGTAAATGAAGGATTAAAACACGATAGCAGTATTCATTGTGATGAACTCGTGAGTCTGCCCAAGTCGGTTCTGACGAACTTTATCGGATCCCTTTCCCCACAAAAGATTGAGGAGCTTAATAGGGCCCTCAGCATAGCTTTGGATATTCGGGATCTTAAGGGCTAACAAGTCGGTCCACGGGACGCAGAAAAGCGTTGCGCCCGTTTTCTACGCCTGCGGGCAAGCGAATCCCGCACAGCGGGACTGGAGCAGACAGGCGTTCGGCCCGCAGCTCAGCCGCGAGTTCGTTAGCAGGCGAGCAGACCCATGACTGCCTGAAAGAATCGGAGTAAAGGGGACGTGGCTTAAAGTCTTAAAGGATGGGATCGGCATGGGAATCGAAGGTGGTCGGTGGTGGGGGTTCGGAAATTATTTTACCAGATAAGGGTTTGGAGGTTGGGGTATATTGGGAGGCGCTTTCGCGGTTTTGAGGGGTGACGACTTGGCTGGTCAATGGGTATGCCAGTCCTGCGGAGTGGCTAAGGGGACGTCGGTGGCGGGGTTTCTGGGAATGACGACGTCATCGGTGAACCGGATGGCGAGGCTGGAGAAGGTGACGGATATAGCCGGGTGGGACAAGTAATTTCCCTTTGCCCCTACGTCCCCCAAAACCACGTCCCCCAAATTCACGGTGGTGTGGGAAGGGAGGAGCCGCGAGGCTTCCCCCTATTCCGATTACGTGGCCGAGGACTATTCATGCGATTTGAGTTAACACACGATAGGCGGAATATCACGGACGATGACCTATTGTCTGATCTTCGTCGGGTTGCGTTTGAGCAGTCCGAAGAACAAGTGAAGCAGCGTACCTACAGGGAATTTGGGAAGTATGGCCGTACAACCGTGATTCGACGATTCGGATCCTGGAATGCTGCACTGAAGGCGGCCGGCCTAAAGACGACAGTTGACCGAAACATCCCTGACGAAACAATGTTTTTGGCTCTTTATGACTTGTGGGTTGCTCTTGGCCGTCAACCCAGCTATTCGGAAGTCCACAAGCCTGGTTGCCCATTTAGCGTTACAATGTATGAGCGCAGATTCGGTTCTTGGCGTAAAGCATTGGAGGCATTTGTATCTTATGCAAACTCTGAAGACATGTCGCCACCGCCGTCAGCTTCTGAGCCAACCAATGCGCCCTCTCATCGCACCCCTCGATCTCCAGACTTACGGCTTCGTTTCAAGGTACTTCAACGTGACAAATTTCGTTGTTGCACATGCGGCGTATCCCCGTCAGTAATACCGGGTGTCAAGCTTGAAGTGGACCACATCACGCCTTGGTCAAAGGGCGGTGAAACCGTCATTGAGAACCTTCGAACTCTCTGCTTTGCCTGCAATCAGGGGAAGGCAAATAACCATGAAATCAAATAAGCCACATAACAATCGCTTGGAGATGGACGAGCAACCACGCGGCTAACATTTTGTGACGTTTCCCTCAGGCTTATTGGCCGCGTGGGGAAATGGGGGACGCCCTTAAATAATTCAGTTTATGTGGGGATAGATTGCGTGATATGGAAGGGAGTATGCCGAGATTAGCGCGCCTGGATGCTCCGGGAGTTTGCCATCATATTATCATCAGGGGTATTGAACGCCGGAAGATCTTTCGGGATAATGGCGACCGGGAGAATTTTCTTGAGCGGTTGGGAAGACTTCTGTTGGAAACAAAGACAGGGTGCTATGCATGGGCATTTCTCCCGAATCACGCTCACTTTCTTTTTCGGACGGGTGAGGTTCCCCTTGTCACCTTAATGAGGAGATTGCTGACCGGATATGTGGTCAGTTTCAACCGCCGGTACAAGCGCCGTGGGCATTTGCTGCAAAACCGGTATAAATCCATTGTATGCCAGGAAGAGACCTATCTTCGGGAATTGGTTCGGTATATCCATCTGAACCCGGTGAGGGCAGGAGTGGTTCCTCATTTGGCCGCTTTGAAGGGCTATCCTTATTGCGGGCATAGCGCCTTGATGGGAGAGAAGAAGCGGCCATGGCAGAAGGTAGACTATGTTCTGCATTGCTTCGCCAAGAGATTGGGGAATGCCCGGAAAGAATATTTAGCATACGTTGAAGCGGGGGTAGGGCAGGGGCGTCGTGGGGATCTTGTTGGAGGGGGGTTGGTTCGCAGCCTTGGGGGCTGGGCAGAGGCGGAGAAATTGCGGTTGAGGGGGCAAGACCATATCAAGAGTGATGAGCGGATATTAGGGGATTCGGATTTTGTGGATTCGGTCCTTGGGCAGGCAGAGGAGCATTACGCGCGGCAGTGTGCGTTGAGGAGGCGGGGGTATGACCTGGAGAAGATTGCGGAAAGAGTTGCGGAGATTTATGGGATAAAGGTGGGGGAGGTTTTCGCGAGGGGTCGCCAGCAGCGGCGGGTCAGTGCACGGAATCTTTTTTGTTTCTGGGCGGTGCGGGAAATGGGAAATTCCCTTGCTTCTCTGGCCATACGCCTAGGAATGAGCCCAGCGGGGGTTGGTTATGCGGTACAAAGGGGAGAGACCATCGCTCATAAGAATGGTTATCAGCTTATGCGATGAGATATTTAATTTTTTAAGGGCGTCCCCCCATGCTATCTTCTTCTATTCCGGACTTGCTTTGGCCTGAATGGCAACCCCTTTATCCAACATTTTCTTGATTTCTTCCTGGCTATATCCAACTTCTTGCAAAATCTCACTCGTA
>Ga0315282_10016410_pt1 | contig 10822 bp, 10 predicted proteins | sample YL17G07_20_MG_FD_203693 | JGI IMG/M metagenome (GOLD analysis project Ga0315282, IMG submission 203693) | Sediment microbial communities from Yellowstone Lake, YNP, Wyoming, USA - YL17G07_20 | ecosystem: Environmental > Aquatic > Freshwater > Lake > Sediment | place: USA: Wyoming | collected...
AGGACCTGAGCCTGGATGTCCTCCTGTCCGCAAACCACCAAGCTGCGCCCCCGAGCCTGCCAGAGGCGCTCAGCCAATTCGTCGAGGAAGCCCGCCCCAACCGAGACATCTTGGAGGCCAGCCGCGTCCAGCGCTGCCTCCGCTTTCTTGGCAAGCCGCGCGGCAAGATGCGTCAAGACCACTCCAAGTTCCTCGGGCGCGACGCAGACTCTCCGGTCCGCCCGGCTGCCCGTTAACGACATGCGCGATTCGAACTGAACGTGGTAGGAGAATTCAGGCGGCCGGCCCTCAAGCCTCCGCCCCGCCTGAAAGCCCTGTGCAAACTCGACTGGGGAAATCCAGGCGCCGAGGAAGTCTGCGTCGAAGCTGACAATGACCTCAGCCCGGTCAAACTGGAAGTGAGGCAACACGCGCACACCGTGCGTTTTCTCGTAGGCTTCGAGGAGCGCTGAATGTGATAAGGAATCGTAGGTAATGTGTCGAGCATTGCGGAATCCGGCGAGAAAGCTCCCGATACTTCGCCGCAGGGAAGGGCTGGTAATCGTTCCACTGAGAAAACGCACCGCTTCTCCGCCTTCCCGAATCGCTTTGAGCCTGGCGGTGACGGCTTCGTCGACCTCCTGCCAGCCGGCCTCCCGGCCGTCCTTCCGTGGGTTCTTCAGGCGGTGCGAATCGTACAAGCCCAGAAGCGATGCCTGCCCAACCGCGCATAGTCCGCCCCGCGAGATAGGGTGGGCAGGATTGCCCTCCAGCTTGATGGGCCGCCCGTCTCGGTTCTTGATGATCATCCCGCAGGCCGCGGGGCAAGCGGCGCAGGTGGAGGAATAGAAGTAAGCGCGGCCGGGCACGATCTCTTCCGGCTGAATCAGGTAGGGCATCGCCTTCTCGACGGGCGCCCGCGAGCAGCCGGTTAGTGTGGCGCTCGCGAACGTGAAGCCTGCGAGCCGAAGGAAATCCCGGCGCGTCGGAGGGACGCCGCTCGAGCCCGCCGACACGGGGAATTCGTCCTCACCAGACACGAGATCCACCCCCGTCTCGCGCTCTTCCCAATTTCTCCAATAATTCTTAGGGCCGCTTTCCGGCATCTTCCTTCCCCTTAATCTGTAGGGGCGCTCGATGAGCGCCGACATCTATGATTCCGAAATGTGGCGGTCATAGACCGCCGGTACAAATTCAGTAGTGACAGGTCGAGCAATCGGTGGAAGCCTCCACCCGCTTACCCGCCAAGCCGTTGCGGGTCACGTCGCGGTGGCAGTTCAGGCACCAACCCATCGTCAAGTCGGGAACCTGCCGCAATCGCTCCATGGTCTCGACCGGGCCATGACATTTCTGGCAGGCCACGCCCGCGTTGACATGCGCTCGGTGGTCGAAATAAACAAAGTCAGGAAGGTTGTAGACCCTGGTCCAGGCGATGACCCGCAAGGGTCGCGCGGGGTCGCGCTGCATCTTGTCGTTCAAAGCCAGCGCGTCGTAGATTTTCTGGATTTCAGGTGAAACAATCCGCCGCGGCAGGCGATTTTCCCTTTTGGCCAGTTCGTCTTCCTCCCGAACTGCACCCAGGGAGGCGGTGACGAGGCGGTGGCAATTCATGCACACGCTCGCGGCGGGAATCCCCGCGTAGCGGCGCTGCTCAGCTCCAGAATGGCAATAGAGGCAGGAGATTTGCATCTCACCTGCATGCAAGCGGTGCGAGAAGGCAATGGGTTGCGCAGGCTGATATCCCCGGTCAATGCCCGGAAGGCGGTAGGCCGACAGCTTAGGTAACAGCAGCAGCCCGCTGAAAGCCAAGCCGACGGCAAGCACGATGGTCAGCAGTCGGCTGCTCACGCCGCCATCCTCCCCGGCGAGAGGATGTGCGCAGCAAAGGTTACGGTGGATATCGGCGAAATGCGCGGCAGCGATCCGGAAAGCGCCGGCGTGGCTGCCAAGAGTCCCACCATAATGGGGCTCAAGTGCATGACTTCCTGAAATCGGCTGGCGGCGGAGCCAAACAGCGCCACAGCGGCACAACCCATAAAGAATCCCAGTGTGGCTCCAAACAAACCTTGGTTCAGCGTTCTTCTGAGTGGGCTCACAGTCTTAGACTCCCGTGCCGGTTATTGCTTGGCGCGCGCGGCAAAATGGCTTCCTCCGTACCAGCGGACAACCTGCGGCTTTCTCCAGAGATAGGGGTTGGGCGCGACCAGGATGTGGACCAAGCGGGTAAATGGCATGATGCCAATCAACAGATAGAAATTCGTAATGTGCAGCTTGACTATCCAAGGCAAAGTAGCGAGGTAGCTCGTGTCCGGATGAAACTTCAGGAGCGACCAGAGATAAGGCGCCAGCGAGGCCGCGAACCAGGAACTGCCCCAGCGGTGGAGGACAGCAATGTAGATTCCCGAAAGCAGTTGCACGAGGAGAAGAACTTCCACAACCCAATCGGCAGGCGTCGTCACCTGCTTCACCTTGGAGTCTGCCAAGCGCCGGTGAACGGCCCCGAGAAGTCCTACCAGCGTCAGCAGCGCAAACGCCAGGGCCGAGACTTCGAGCACGTACAGCCTTAGTGGCTTGCTGTTCCACATCAAGATCTCGCGAGGAACCAGGAAGGCGATCAGGTGCCCCGCAAGGATGGCGACGATCCCAAAGTGAAACGGCCCCAGCCCCCAGAAGTGTTCGCGGTTCTCCAGAAACTGCGAGGAAAGGCTCGAATACGTGTAGCTTTCTACGCGGTAACGATGCACGGTGAAGATAAAGAAACTCAGAAACACCGTGTAAGGCATCACCGCGAAGAGAAGCAGACCCAGGTAGCTTTGGGGATTAGTCACGACTCACCTCCTGGGCGCCGCGCGCAACCGGCCTCTCCAGCACTTCACTCACCGCTTTGAAGACGTGCTCAAAAGGATTGCGCTTGCCCTCGATGCCGGCGAGCATCTTACGCACGCCGGGAGCAACATATTCGCGCGCCAGAGTTTGAGCCTCCTCAGGTGATAGGCGATCTAGAAGAGGCAGGATCTGAGTCAAATGATCAGGCAGTTCGGTGGACGAAGGGAGGTTGTGCCGATCGAGACTTTGCCGCATGTTCACCAAGAACTCTCCGCGCTTGTATTCGTCGCCATAGAGCTGCCAGCCCACCTCCAGGACGCAAACAGGATTCAGGTCGAAGGTGCGAGTAAAGAGCTCCTCCAGCTCCTCGAGCGTGAAACTCCCTACCTCAGTGGTGAACTCGGCCAAATAGCGTGCCGCCTCGGGGTACTGCCCCGTCAGCGCCTCGCGCGCCTTTTCAATCCGCCCCAGATAGTCATCCTTGGGATAAGCCAAGAGAGCGGCCAGCCGGTCAGCTACAGAGTCAGTGGATGGCATTACAGCCCCCTCCGCGGTGCGGCCAGAAATCCAAATCCCGCCCCTTGCTTGTGCTCAAGCGGATCCTCCAGCATCTGGAGCGCCTCTTCCCGGTGCATAGGAGGAATCACGAAACGATCCTCAAAAGTACAGAGCGAGGTGAGACGATAGATTGCCTCCGCCTCTTCCACCGAGCAGTCCGCTTCGCGCAGCATGCGCTGGGCGAGCTCCATTTCGACATCTCCCACCGTGACCGCGCGCCGGTACCACCGTACGGCTTTCTGCTTGCGCAATGCGTAGCGCACCATCACTTCGTTTCCGGCTCCGAAGAGGTTGGCCAGGAACTTCAGCGGCACCCGCGACTGGTCAATGTCGTGAAACAGGTCTTCGGAAGTGTGGGACACCGTATCGCCGTTCTTGCTGGCCATTACCGGGGACATCGGGGGAACGTAGAAGAGCATGGGCAGCGTGCGAAACTCGATATGGGGGGGCAAGGCGATCTTCCAAACCTTCACGAACTTGTAAACGGGGGATTTCTGCGCCGCCTCGATCACGCTGTCATGAAGGCCGCCGCGCCGCGCCGCGGCGATAACCGCCGGATCGTAGGGGTCGAGAATCAGCGAGCGGTGCGCTTCCACCAGTTCCTCGTTCGGTCTTTTGGCGACTTCCTCAATGCGCTCGGCGTCATAGAGAATCGCGCCCAAATAGCGAATCCGGCCTACGCAGGAGTGGAAACAAGCCGGAGCTTGACCCGTCTCCAGACGCGGAAAGCAAAGAATGCACTTCTCGGACTTGCCGGTATTCCAGTTGTAAAAGACCTTCTTGTAAGGGCAGGCGGCCACGCAGGCGCGCCAGCCGCGGCAACGCCTCTGGTCAAGCAGGACGATTCCGTCCTCGCCCCGTTTGTAGAGCGCCCCGGAAGGGCAGGCGGCCACGCAGGAGGGATTCAAGCAATGATTGCAAATGCGCGGGAAGTAAAAAAAGACTAGCCGCTCGACGGACGAGAGTTGCAACCGCTGTTCGGGTGTGAGTTCGGCCAGGTTCGGATCGTTAGCCGCATACACCGGCGAACCGCCTAAGTCGTCGTCCCAGTTCGGCCCGGCTTCGATATCGATGGGTTTCCCAGTAACCATGGAAAGCGGCCGGGCCGTAGGCTGGTCCGGGCCCTCCGGTGCGTTGAACAAGTGCTGGTAGTCGTAAGTCCACGGCTCATAGTAGTCGTCCATAGTGGGCATGGACGGGTTATGGTAGATGTTGAATATCGTGCGGGTCTTTCCCGTGGACTTGAGTCGCAGCTTGCCATTTTCCACTTCCCAGCCCCCGTGGTACTTCGACTGGTCCTCCCAAAGCGTGGGGAAGCCGGTTCCGGGTTTGGTTTCCACGTTGTTCCACCACATGTATTCGGCGCCCTTGCGGTCGGTCCAGATGTTCTTGCAGGCAATACTACAGGTGTGGCAGCCGATACATTTATCGAGGTGAAACACCATCGAAATTTGCATGCGGACGTCCATCAACAAACTCCTTTTTTGCTGTAGCGCCGACCTTTAGGTCGGCATGGGCCGGGCTGAAGCCCGGCGCTACTACCACCGTAACTCGGGGAGCTTACGCACCAAAATGTGCGTGTCGCGATTGCATCCGGTGGGTCCCCAGTAATTGAAATGAAAAGTGAACTGGCCGTAGCCGCCCACCATCAGGTTGGGCTTCAGGCGCGTGCGCGTCAGACTATTGTGTCCGCCCGCGCGCCGGTAGCCGCGCAGGGGTGAGACCGGAACCGAATAAGTTCGCTCCGGAGAGTGATACTGGATGGAAATGCCGCGCGGGATCCGGGCGCTCACCGCCGCGCGCGTCACCACCACCCCATGATCGTTGTAGATTTCCACCCAGTCGTTGTCCACGACTCCGATTTCAGCCGCATCCCGCTCGTTGATCCAGAAAGGTTCGACGCCGCGTGAAAGCGTGGTCATTCGCTGGTTGTCGCCGTAGGTCGAGTGAATATGCCACTTTCCGTGGGGGGTCAGATAATTGAGCATGATTGAGCGGCCTTCTTCGCGCGTGAAGCGCAGGTCGGCATACTCGGTGGGCAGCGGCTTCGGCTTGTAAGTTGGCAGATGCTCGCCGAACTGGATGTAAACCGGATGGTCCAGATAGAAATGCTGGCGGCCGGTAAGCGTCCGCCAAGGGACCAGCAACTCGGTGTTGTAAGTAAAGGGAGAGTAGGCGCGGCCGTTTTCGATCAATCCGGACCACATCGGGCTGTTCAACAAGCGCAAGGGTTTGGCTTGAAGTTCCTTGTAACTGGTGCGGACGCTGCGGCCTTTCTCTGCCAGTTGCACGAGCGGCAGCCCCACCTTTGTTTCGATTCCCTGGTAGGAACGATAGGCGAGCTCCCCATTCGTTACGGAGGCAAAGCGCAGGATGGTGTCGCAAACCTGCTCGTCTTCAAATAGCGAAGGATATTCCTTTCCTTCCCAGGCCACGGTGGGCCGGTCGCGTAACGCTTCATCGTAGAAATCTGCGATGTCATAATGCGTCCCGTGCGCGCCCAAGCCGGTGGTGCGGACGGCAGGCCCAAAGGAGATGAACTGGTTGTAAAGGTTCTTATAGTCGCGCGTGACCACCTTGAGTCCCGGCATGGTCACGCCCGGGATGGCAGCAATTTCTCCCCGCCGCCAGTCCTTCAAATCCGGCTGCGCAATTTCGGCGGGCGTATCGTGAGCCAAGGGCACGGCAACGAGGTCGCGCACCGGTCCGGGGAGGTGTTTGGCCGCGAGCTCGGAAAACTTTCGGGCGATGGACCGGAAAATCTGCCAGTCGCTCTTTGATTCCCAGCAGGGCGGCACCGCCGCCGAAAGTGGGTGGATGAAGCTGTGCATGTCGGTCGAGTTCAAGTCAGCTTTCTCATACCAGGTAGCGGCAGGCAGAACGATGTCCGAATAGAGCGCGGAGGTGTCCATGCGGAAGTTCAGGTCAACCACCAGGTCCATCTTTGCCTGTGGCGCTTGCTCGTGCCATTTGACTTCCTTCGCCGCGTCTCGCGCCATGTCCTCGGCAAGGGCATTGGTGTGCGTACCAAGATAGTGCTTCAGGAAATACTCATGGCCTTTGGCGCTGGCCATCAGCGCGTTTCCTCGCCAGATGAACCAGACGCGCGGCCAGTTTTCGGCTGCGTCAGGATCTTCCACCGAGAATTTGAGGTTCCCAGACTTGATTTGGTCGACCGCATAACCGACGACCGCTTCCGGGTCGGTCGCCCCCGCCGCTTCTGCGTCCTTAACCACTTCGAGAGGATTGCGATTGAACTGAGGATAGAAAGGCAGCCAGCCACTGCGGACCGCCCGAGCCTGGAGGTCCATCGTATGGCCGTGGGCGAGCGAATCCCTCACCTGACGGACGGGCACCGTATGGTAATCGGTGAAATCTCTTTCGTAGCGCCACTGGTCGGTATGGACGTAATGCCAGCTTGGGGCATTCTGCAACCTCACCGCCGGCATCCAGTCGCGCGCGAAGGCGATCGCCGCCCAGGACTCCATCGGCGCAAGCTTTTCCTGTCCCACATAGTGCGCCAGTCCTCCCCCGTTCACTCCCACGCAACCGCAGAACATCAGGGCATGGATTCCGGCGCGATACATCAGATTGTTGTGATACCAATGGTTGACCCCGGCGCCGATGATGATCAGGCATTTACCCTGCGTGAGTTCCGCCGTATGACCCCACTCCCGTGCAAAGCGAATTAGCACATCGCGCCCGATGCCGGTATACTTTTCCGCCCAGGCCGGAGTGAAGGTGCGAGCTTCGTCATCGTACCCGGCAGGATAATCACCCTCGAGCCCGCGTGAAACTCCATACTGCGCCATGAGAAGGTCGTAGACGGTGGTCACCGTGAGGCGCTCGCCGCACGCCGTCTCGAGCTGCTTGACGGGTACCCCGCGCCGCAGCGTCTTTCCTTCCGCGAAGTCGTCCAGACGCACTTGGATGATACCGTCATGATTGTCGAGGAAGGTCAGTTGCGGCCGGATGTCGCTCGAGTCCACCCCATCTTTCAAAATCAAGTTCCACTTGCCGGGCTCACTTCCCCAGCGGAAACCGGAACTGCCCATGGGCATCTTGGGACGCCCTTCGGCTTCATCCCACATGAGGAATTTCCAGTCACCGTTCTCTACCTCTTGGTATTTCTCGAGCCGCTTGGCGCGGAGAAGCTGTCCGGGCTGAAATACACCCTCAACTTCCCGCAATTCCACCAAATAAGGGGCGTCCGTGTATTTCTTCGCGTAATCGAGAAAGTAAGGGACTTTCTTCTCATGGTGGAATTCTTTCAAGAGGACGTGATTGACAGCCATCCACCAGGCGCCGTCCTGGCCCGCGTTGATGCTCACCCATTCGTCGGCGTATTTCGAGACTTGGCTGAAGTCGGGCGCAAAAACCCACATCTTCGAGCCGTTGTGGCGCGCTTCCGCAGCGAAGTGGCAGTCCGGAGTGCGCGTCATGTTGAGGTTCGATCCCACCACGGCAAGCAGCTTGGCGTTGTACCAGTCGGCGGACTCGTGGACGTCGGTCTGCTCCCCCCAGGTTTCCGGCGAGGCGGGAGGCAAGTCGCAATACCAGTCGTAGAAGGAAAGGGAAACGCCCCCCATGAGCTGCAACAGGCGCGCCCCGGAGGCATAGCTGATCATAGACATGGCCGGGATGGGTGAGAATCCGGCGATGCGGTCCGGGCCGTGTTTCTGGATGGTATAGATGCACGAAGCGGCGACCAATTCGAGCGCCTCGTCCCAGGCCACGCGCCGAAAGCCGCCTTTGCCCCGCGCGCGCTGCCAGCGGGTACGTGCCTCGGGGTTTTCCACCAGGGATTTCCAGGCCGCTACCGGATCGCTGTGTTCCGCGCGGGCCTTCTTCCACAGATCGAGCAACGCTCCACGCGCATAGGGATACTTGACGCGCAGGGGACTGTAGAGGTACCAGGAGAAGGAAATGCCGCGCTGGCAACCGCGCGGCTCGTAGGGCGGCAGGCCGGCTTGGAGAGAAGGGTAGTCGAGCGCCTGCATCTCCCAGGTGACGATGCCATCCTTGACGTAAATCTGCCAGCTACAGCTTCCTGTGCAGTTCACGCCATGTGTCGAGCGGACAATCTTGTCGTGCTGCCAGCGGTTGCGATAAAACTCTTCCCAGCCGCGCAGCTTCGGATCGCTTTCGTCTTTGATCCAGCTCAGCGAGCCGTTCGGCTTCATCCTTCACCTCAGTTCTTTCCGTCACCCGGAAGGACGGGGTTTTACCCCGCCGTGGTGGCGCCCCCCTCACCCCCTAGCCCTCTCCCGCTCGCGGGAGAGGGGGGATCCGTCAGCCGACGGATGGGTGAGGGCCTTGACGGCGGGGATAAAGCCCCGCCCCTCCGCACCAATGTGCGACGCACACCTCGAAAGCGGCCCTGCCATACTTTGCCCAGTGCTATTAAAACGAGCCCGGCGCCGCTCATGCCCAGCAGGAAAAACTCGAGCGGCCCGGCGGATTCATCAGGTCGGCCTTCTTTCGCGGCTTTTTCAAAAACTGCCAGCAGAGAGAGAATCTCTTCGGGCTGAAGAGGGCGCTTTCCGAAAATAGGCCGCATGGTAGGGCTGGCCGGATTGAGCAGCCACGTGCCGACACCTTTTCGCCCGTTAAGACGCTCGTAAATTAGGGACAGATCAGGGCCCAGTTGACCCCCGCCCAGGCCTCCGATCCCATTCACAGTGTGGCAGGAAGCACACGCGGGGCCGCCGCTCTTGAGCGGCTTTGTGCCCCAGAACAACGCCTTGCCCTCGGCCAGGTCGGCGCTAGTAAACGGCCGCTCGCTGATAGACGAGCCGGCAAATGGCGATCTGGGAAGCCCGGATTCGGCTTCGATCATGTCTAACAGCGCCTCGGCCTGGTCCTTTGTCATGCCATTGATTGTTGGCATCACAACCCCACGCGCCTCCTGTTGCAGTTTGAGAGCGTAAGGATCGCCGCTCCCAATCATGGCCTTGGGATCCTGGAGGAATTGCACCAGCCATGCCCGGTCTTTCCGTTGTGCGACGTTCTTCAGGTCTGGCCCTGTGAGGCGGCCGCCCCCGATCGTGTGGCAGGCGGTGCAGTTCTGGCGAAAAAAACCCGCCGCCTCGGAAGTCTGCGCCCACGCGGGGGATGAGCTGATCAAGGTCAGTGCGCACACCACCAGTGGCCTCAAGAATGCGGACCTCTGTTTAGGCATTCTGACGCTCAAGGTAATACTCCGAAAGCAGCGTTCCCTGCTGCCGAACTTCCTGCATCTTTTCGAGGAGCTGTTGCTGTTTCCCCTCCTCGAGCCTTTCCATCCACAGACCTAGCCCGTCGCAGGCGATGGGGTGCTCGTAGATCAATTCGAGATTGGTCGCGGCGGACTGGTGTTCAGATTCAGACCACGAATCCTTCTGCGCGAGTTGCGCGATTCGACGGATGCTGCGGAAAACGCCGTCGTGTTCGTTGTAGAGTTTCTTGGTATACGATTCCCCTAGAAAAGGCTCGAGTGCTGGATAGAGGTGGAGTTCTTCAAACTTGAAGTGCGGACCCACCAGTTTCTCGGCGGCCCCCAGAATCGTCCGTACCTGAGGGATGTTCCGTTTCACAATTGATTGACGCAGTTCGCAAAGCGCGCCGACCACTTTCTGATGGTCGGAGTGGAATTCCTGAATTAGGCTCATAATGCCCTCCTTCTCTCATTCTGGGCGGCCCATCAGCCATGCCGGGCCTGACCAGGCGCTCCATGTGACTGACTGAACCGCCCAGCCTCCTTTGACAAGCTCTCCGCACCACCTTGACCGCCCTCAACCGCCTGCTTGCTCCGGTAGTCCATTAAGCCCTTTCCCTTCCTATGACGGTCTGATGGACCCTGACAATCGCGCTTGGGCAAGCTCGGCCAATGTGCTCCGCTCCAACATTCTCATCAACTGGTTTCGAACCGCCATCCATGACTCATGCAGCACACAGCAACACGGGGATGAGCATTCCCGGTCCTCCAGGAAGCACTCCTCGAAAAGCTCCTTGCTGCCGGTATCTCGCACAATCCTAAGGAGATTGATTCGATCGGGGGGAAGCGCAAGTTCATACCCACCGCCTATTCCCTTGTAGGACCGAACCAAGCGTGCGCGCCGCAATTGGATCAGGACTTTGCCCAGGAACGAGGCGGGAATCGCTTCGCGTTCCGAGATCTCCCTAGCCCCTGTGAGCTTGCCGGGCGGCTGCATTGCCAAATAGGTCAAGGCTCGAATTGCGTAACAGGTTGGGTGCGATAGAAGCAAATGCGCCTCGCTTAACGGATTACCAAGTCCATTAGTCGGACATAAGAATGGAGCACATTAAGGCCATCGTCTGTGACTTTGGTCACTAGCAGGATGCTGAAAAAACTCTACGAACGTTGTCATTCCGAGCGAAGCGAGGAATCTCGCTCTGCAAGCGAAGGACTTGCGAGATTCCTCGTCGTCCCGCCCCTGCGGGACTCCTCGGAATGACA
>Ga0315282_10016411_pt1 | contig 10821 bp, 8 predicted proteins | sample YL17G07_20_MG_FD_203693 | JGI IMG/M metagenome (GOLD analysis project Ga0315282, IMG submission 203693) | Sediment microbial communities from Yellowstone Lake, YNP, Wyoming, USA - YL17G07_20 | ecosystem: Environmental > Aquatic > Freshwater > Lake > Sediment | place: USA: Wyoming | collected...
TGAACAAATGATAACGCCGTTTATAAGCACGCATGATACCGTTGCGAAAAAAGAAGAAACGTTTAAATCTCTGACCTACGGCACTGTACTTGGGACAGGCTTTCTGGATGGAATAAATCCGTGTGCTTTTACAACGGTTATCTTTCTGATTTCATACCTCAGTCTCATCGGTGGCGAACGCAAACAGATGCTGTATGCCGGTGGAGCGTTTACGCTGGCTGTTTTTATTACATACCTTGCTATCGGGCTTGCGTTTTTCAATTTTGTTAAATTAATACTGCCAGAGCAAATTGCCGTGACTGTCGTAAACTCTATACTTTTGCTTATAGTTGCCGCTCTTGCGGTATTTTCCTTTGTGGATTTTGTCAGATGCCTCAGAGGCAATGTTGTCGATATTACACTTTGGCTGCCTGAATTCATAAACGGCAAAATCAGAGAAAAAATCAGAAATTTTGCAAGAAATAAAGCAGCCGTGGTCAGCGCATCATTTGTTTTGGGAATTGTTATAGCAGGTATGGAACTGGCCTGCACTGGACAGGTTTACTTTCCGATTGTAACAATGATTTCCGAACCTCGCCACCGTATTGCGGCCACGATATATCTTTTTTTCTATAATGTAGCTTTTATAACTCCGCTTGCGGCGGTATTTTTGCTGGCGACATTTGGCATTAGTTCCGAGAAAATGGCGGTATTTTTCAGAAGGCATATCACAATGGTTAAACTCGGCCTTGCTGTACTGTTTATCGCTATGGCGATAGTGATAATTGTTAATTTAAGGTTGTTATAATGGATGGATTAAATTTGTCCGGCAAAAAAGCTAAAGGCAGAATCCTCAGAGTTAAACAGGGTTATAACCCAAATTCAAGCTCGATGGGTTCTATTATATTTATTTTTCCCGCGGCCTTGCTGGCGGTAACCGTGGGCTTTGGAACGATTTCTGGTGCTATTATGTCAGCCTTTATAAAAAGGTCAGACAAAACAAATAAAAATGGTTCGGCTGACAATTCAGAAAAGCAGGGCGAAAAATGAACATGAAAAAAAATATCGTTTGCATTCTTGTTCTTGTTTTTGTCTCCGTGTCATACGGACAGGCTGGTCCTGCGGATGAAGCACAATCACTGTTCGCTAATGGAAAATATCTTGAGGGTATGAATATACTAACAGCGGCGATAAATGATCCAGACCCTGTTCAGCGTGCCTATGCTCTTGAGGCGTATGCGGAGTTTTACGAAAATATCGTCGGCAACACCGGCTATGCTTTGACGATGTATGGGAATATTCTTGGGACAAATCTGCCTGTCGGTCATCCGATAAGAGCTTTGGCACAAAAAGAAATAGACAAACTCAAATTATTGAAATCGCAATATAATGCTGAAGATACGCTGTTGAAAAAATTGCAGCCTCCGGAGGTGGCCAAACCCGAAGAAAACATCAGGCAGGCTACCCTGCTTCGTTCTATCATTGATAAAAAACCGGACTATTACAGGCTCTACGAAGTATATTATCATCTTGGTCGCAATTATCTGGTTGCAGGAAATTATCACCAGGCTTATATACTGCTGAAGAAGTCGCTGGAACTAAGGCCGGGCATAAATTTTTATCTCCCCGTAAATGTCTATAAGGATATGGCACAGGCAAAATGGATTCGGTCGATAATTAATTCCATATCACGCGGGATACTCGGCGTGCTTCTGGTTATAACCGTTATCGCGTTTTATTATTCCTGTCCGTGGAAATGGCTGAAGCTCAGTCATTTGGCGGTGTGGCTGTCAATAGTGTTATTGTGGTTGATAATATTCAGCATCTCGTACAAGCTGCTTACCTCCAATCACGGGATATCCGACAAGACAATGGCCGAAATCAGTGCGGCCCCGCCATGCTTTGTAGATTGCGGACCCGACAGCCAAAATTGGCAGGTGGTAAAAAGCCTGTTTGTGTACGGCCTTGTTGGCATATCAGGGCTGTTTGTATTTTCAATCGGTATAGTCGGGCTCAAGCACCGATGGGTTGCGATTATGATTAACGCCGTGTTTGGGTTACTGCTTTTTGCGGTGTTGGCGGCTGTTTTTTATATGCACAACTGCGACCAGAAAAGCGTATTCATCTCCGATGTGCAAAACGGCTTTTTTCGTTATGTCGAGGGCAAAAACTATTTTGTCGATTTCGGTATGGAGCCTTATATCTTAACGAATCCAGGGGCATATCCGGATCTGGCAGTAGAAAATGTTGCCGACATTCATCTGCATCAGTGGGTTGAAAGCCGCTGTCCGTTTTCGCCGCCTGCCGGCAAAAGATCTCCATGAGAAAAGATGATTTTATGAGCGATGCAAAAGATACAGCAAATATAAAGTACCGCTTTGAGAATTTCGGCGGAATCATATCCAGTGAAAATCCGCCGTTTCTTGCTTTTGTTGATAGAAACTATATGCGGGAGCTTGGACTTGATCGGTCAATCCTTTGGAATACCGACGATGAATCAGTCGGCAGATTGTCTGCGCCTACTGAAGTGCATTTTGCGATTACGAATAAGTGCTCCGTCGGATGTCCGCACTGTTATATGAATGCCGGTCAGCAGGATGAGGGTGAATTGGATACCGCTTCGTTTAAGCGGGCTTTGGACGTGCTTGCGAAGATGAAGGTTTTTCATATAGCACTCGGTGGCGGGGAGGCCTTGGAACGTCCCGATTTGTTTGAAATTGCCCAATATGCCCGACAAAAAGGACTTGTGCCGAACCTTACCACCTCCGGCTCAAAATTAACTGCCGACATCGTAAAACAAATGAAAATATTCGGACAGGTAAATATTTCTATCGATGGTATCGGAAACAGCTACGGTGTATTTAGAAATAAAGATATGTTCCCAATTGCTGACAGCGCAATTGAGACTCTTATTGAGGCGGGAGTATCTACCGGGATAAATTGTGTTATCGGGAGGCGTAATTTTGATGGCATTGCCGGGCTTTTTGAATACGCAGCGAAAAAGAGGGTCAACGAAATAGAATTTCTAAGGTTCAAGCCATCCGGACGTGGAATGGAAAAATATATCGATGAACGCACTACTTATGAACAGAATATATCGCTTACACCGATGCTGGCCGAGCTTTCAGCCAAATATGGAATCACCGCAAAGATAGATTGCTCATTCGTGCCTATGTTATGCTATCACAATCCGCCGATGGAAATACTCAATGCGATGGCGACATACGGTTGTGAGGCTGGCAATGTGCTGCTGGGAATTCGAAGCAACGGAATGGTGTGTGGCTGTTCTTTTCTGAAAAACTCCGGCCTTTTGGTATTTGATTTACCGGCAGGCTTAAATGGTCAGGGAGTTTTTAAAAAAATTGCCGATTGGCCCCAAAATGCTCCCCAGCCCTGCAAGTCGTGCAAGTATCTGAGTATCTGCAAGGGCGGTTGTCACGCCGTGGCCGAATTTGCTGCCGGAGATTTTAATGCTCCTGACCCGGACTGTCCAAAAGTGATTGAGTATGAACTGGAGAACCGTTAAATGGATATAGCCAACGAAAAAACATATACTTTGCCGATTCCCGGGAAAAGGAACTTTAACTTGGTAGGATTTGTTTTTAGTATCATTGTAACCGCAGGCTTTATCTGGGTAGCAATGCAATGGTATGCACTATGGAGCGACCCCAAACAGATAACCGCCGATGATATGCGATTAAACGAACAGCAAACCTTTTTGAATTTGCAGTCTATTGTAAAGTCACAAAAAAAATATAAGGAAACGGATTGGGATGGCGACGGCAAAAAGACATACGCAAAGTATTTTATTCATTTATGGACATCGGTTAATATTGCAGGGGACCCCGTCCGTGTAGGGCTTATTCCTAAAAAACTCGGCTTTGCGACGGAATCTGCCAGAGCAATCGATGGGTATTATTTTGTTGATTTACATGACCGTATTCTGCGGGAAAATAACGTATTACAGGGGCTTGACTATGAGAAAGAGTGGGCTGTTTTGGCAGTACCGCCAACTGACGGCCGAACAGAAATGCTCTACTTTTTAGCGGATAATTCCGGCAATATTTTTATCAGGCTCGCAGCATATATTTCGTTGCAGTATCCTGATAACCCATCTTCAAATGGCTGGATAAAAATTGATACGATTCAGCAATTGCAGGACTTTCAAAAAAACCGTATATCCAAAAATAAACAACGATAAGAGTTTTTTGGACGTTGGTTATAATACCAGCGTCTTTAAATAGTTTCTGTTGCGGAAAGCCATAAAAATGATGAAGAAATAATTGTCCGGTTTAGGACAAGGTTGGTTTCATCATCGTTTTTATGAAACTATCCGCTTACGCTCTTTAAAAAGTTGGTTCAACTCCAATAAAGTTGGTTATTTTGTAGCCGTTCAGGCCAGTAGGTTTTTGTGAGCAATATGGACTTGAAGACAGGCTTTATTGTGGCCGATGGGGACGGAGTTTAGCCGGATTTAATAATGAGTGATGGCGTAGGGTGCAAATATTATCTATTCATAATCATTTATTTCACGATAGCTTAAAATTATTTCCGACGAAAGTTATTGCAACCATTGTGATGTTTTTTAACTGTTTGATGATTTTCTACTGTCACACATTTGACAGTAAAAAATACCTGTCGTCCAAGTGGCGTCGAAGCCCAGCTTGGAACTATCAATAAACTATTTCACTGCTACCATGAAGTTATTATAAATCTATTATTTGTCTAAAAACCAAGTCTATAATTTTTACTGACGATGTACAGACAGCACCAGTGACATAAACATTCTTGAGATTGTCCCCGTCCATATGATTCGCAATTCAGTCAAGTATGTCACTGGAAAGACCGCAAGCTGATATGCGAAGACTTGAAGACGATATATACATCTGCGACCGAGCAGCAGGCCCAATCGGCTCTTGATGCTTTTGGTGAAAAGTGGGACAGAAAATATCCGACGATAAGTCAGATGTGGCGTAAAAACTGGGAGCGTGCAATACCGTTCTTTGACTATCCCGAGGACATCCGCAAGGTGATTTATACGACCAATGCAATTGAATCGCTCAACCGCTCGCTTCGCAAGGTCATCAAAACCAAAGGAGCATTCCCCAACGATGTTTCGATACTGAAGATATTTTACCTTGCCCTTGCGAATATCGCCAAGAAGTGGACAATGCCGATACACACGTGGAAGGCCGCGTTGAGTCAGTTTGCAATTAAATTCGCCGGCAGATTCGAGCTTTAGTGAATAAGGAATCCGCTTTCAGCGGAACTGATTTATTGAGTTTATCGCTTATGAGCCAAAACAGAAATAGAAAAAGCTCCGGCAGCGACAAAAACTGCGGGAGCTTTCTGTCCCGGCATCGCGCTGACGCTCGGGTTGCTCTCCAGCAGAGCCCTATCCTTCAGAGCGATATGGACAAAGTAAGGGAAATAAGCTATAATGGCAAGTGTGAATCCGCCTTAGCTGAAGCTACGGTGGACAAGTCGAAATCGTTAAGACCATTTACACAGTTAAATGAACAGACCCAAATCCCACAAAAAGTATCTTCCTCTATCTGCTGGATATGGCCTTTTTCCTGATCTATTCCCGTAGGCTTATGATGGATCAAAGGTCTTACCGCAAATATGAATCCTACTCATTCTCTTTAAGTCTTTAATGACATCTCTGATTTTCATCAGCCAAAAAGTTGAAATGATGTATATGAATCGCAACGCCATACATTCAATATTTTCCACTGTCCTACAAATTGTCCTATTTTTAAAGTCACGTATAGTATATTATCGTGTAGGTATAGTAACGATTCGTAGCAGTTAATTCTTTACAAAAGAAGGACTTGCGTCATAAATGTTTGTTTTATAACATATAACAGAAGAGGGCGGGTTCGAATCCCGCCCTCTCCGTTGTGCTGCTTACTTTGGGGTAGGCAGGATTCGAACCCCCAAAGGGTGTGGGAAAAGGATTTTCCCACGTCGTCGGGGTGACAGGAGCGAGCGACACCAGAGGGGCAGAGCCCCTATGGAAATTCGCCTCAGCGAATTTGGGTTCCCAATCCCGCCCTCTCCGTTAAAGCTGAAATCCTTATATTTCTAATTTGCCAACATTAAAATTTCTGCCGGTTGCACGGCATATCTGATATAGGGAATCAGATTTGAAGTTCAGCCCCGGGTAACGCCGATATCTACACCGACGGGTTTGTGGACTTTAAGGACTTTGCCGTCCTCGCCGCCGCCTGGCTCAGCACAACAGGCGGCCCCAACTGGAACCCCAATTGCGACATCTCAACGCCTGCCGATGGCGTCATCAACGAGCTTGACCTTGAAATACTTTGCGAGAACTGGCTCAACTAAGCAAACGCATTGCACAGGGCGAAACTTGAAACAAACCGGCTGGTGACGGAATCATCAGCCGTTTCTTTTTTATTGCACTTGTATTGAATCAATGCAACCGCTAAACTAACCCACTGACTCAGAAGGGCGGCCGAGTGCTTGGTTGAGGAAATCCTGCAATTTCTTGACCGGCAGGCAAAACGAGTATATAATCGTGCTGTTTTTCGGGCACTTAGGCTTTTGTTGAAGTTGGAGGTATAAAAAATGGCTTGGAATACTATAAGAGAAAAGAAAAGCGAGGTGAAAGGTATGGCAGCGAGTAAAATTGTTGAGGTGCACCCATTGGGCAAAGCACCTTCCGACATTTCCGGCGAGGAAAATATGAAAAGCGGGTTGAGCAGGAATAGAGAAAAAGATTTGGCCATCGGTATGGAAATATTAGATTTGGATTTCCTGTTGAGCGTTGTTGAGAATACCGAAGGCAATGATAAGAACGATGTGGCAATGCGGAGACTCACTTTTGACGAGCTCCTGCGGAGGGAACAGCAGGACACCATTGACAGCAATTCGCTTAAGGTGTACGCAATGAACGAGGGCGAACTTTACGGTAAGGTTATCCAGTGCGAGGCAATGAAGGTGCTGACAGAAAGAACCACACGCAAGAGCAAACATGGCGGCTAAACAAGGAGGTTCAGTGGTATCCTGATTATGCCGGAGTTTCGAACTTTTTCTTCGACTGTACATTTTCGACAGGCCTTTGGTTATGACGGTTTACCTGCTCGCCTTCAGCGAAGTCTCGCCTAAAGGCGGATGCGCGGACTTGCCTGTGCCGGGGTCTACGGCAAACTATGAACGTTCTTTTAACACAAACAATCTCCGCTTGGGGATGGCTTATGCCACTGGCTGCTCGCAACAGCGAGGGGGATGATACCATCTGGGTGCAAATGCTGGTCATCGTCATCCTGGCGGTTTTCCTCGGCATCTTCAGCCTCGCCAAAGCAAAGGCAAATAAGTCCAAAGGGGAAGACCCGCCCCAGTCTCAGCAGAAACTTGCCGGTAAAACTTTCGAAGACTTGCACAAAAAAAGAGAGAAAGATTTGCACAGCGGTATGGAACTATTAGGACTGGATTTCCTGCTTAACATTGTTGAGAATACCAATGGCGGTGATGATGAGAAAGATGTAGCTATCCGCAAGCTCAACTTTAAAGAACTCCTACGGAGGGGCAAACTCAATCAGGCTGACAGCAAGGCGCTTAGGAAATACGCCATAAATAAGGGTAATCTTTACGGCAAGGATATTCAGTGCGAGGCAATGAAGAGCTTGGCGGAAAGGACTGCTAAGGGCAATAAACGCAGCGGCTGAAGGTACAATCAGTTAGCGAACTTGACGCAGAAGCGGGGGACTAAGTCAAAGCACATCTTAAAAATGAGAGTGCTGGGACTCGAACCCAGGACCTACGCATTAAAAGTGCGTTGCTCTACCGCCTGAGCTACACTCCCGATATCCACGAACTTAAAGAAATTTCCCGGAAATGTCAACACAAAACGTTCCCACTTGAAAATTAAAGGCGAGTTTCCGGACAAAGCAAACTGCAAACCTATCGTTGACAGTTTTGTCTTCTGAAGGTAGCATAATGGTTTTGGAACGGAGTATTGAACAATGGTTAATGTAACTTTAATTACCGGCGATGGAGTCGGCCCGGAAATTGCAGAAGCTGCACGAAGATGTGTTGACGCCGCGGGAGCTGCAATCAACTGGGAAATCGCCGAGGCCGGCTCAGATATAATGGAACGGCAGGGGACCCCTCTGCCGGATGCCACTATTGAATCAGTAAAAAAAAATGGTGTTGCGTTAAAAGCGCCTGTCACTACACCGGTCGGAAAAGGCTTTAGAAGTATAAATGTGCATCTGCGCCAGACGCTTGATTTGTATGCGTGTCTGCGACCCTGCAAAAGCTATAAAGGCGTGCGAAGCAGATTCACCGGTATCGACCTTGTGGTCGTGCGCGAAAACACCGAAGACCTCTATGCAGGCATCGAATTTGAAAAAGGTAAAGATGATACCGCCGAGCTTATAAATTGGTTAAATAAACACAGCAGCCGAAAGATAACCGCAGATTCCGGCATAAGTATAAAGCCGATTTCAGTTAGGGCCACGAAACGTATAGTTCGCTTCGCATTTGATTACGCCCGCAAAATGGGGCGCAAAAAGGTAACGTCTGTTCACAAAGCCAATATTATGAAATTCTCAGATGGTTTATGGCTTGAGGTAAGTCGAGACGTCGCCAAGCAATATCCTGATATCGAATTCGAAGACCGTATTGTTGACAATATGTGTATGCAGTTAATTCAAAAGCCCGAACTTTATGATGTCATTGTGCTGCCGAATCTTTACGGCGATATAATAAGTGATTTGTGCGCCGGCCTGGTCGGCGGACTGGGTGTGGCGCCCGGGGCAAACATCGGTGACAAGATAGCCGTCTTCGAAGCTACCCACGGCAGCGCACCAAAATACAAAGGCCAAAATAAGGTCAATCCCACCGCCCTGATACTCAGCGGCGTGATGATGCTAAGACATATAGGCAAAACAAATGAGGCAGACAAGCTCGAAAACGCAGTGGCCGCGGTAATCGCCGAAGGAAAAAACGTAACTTACGATATGAAAGAAGACCGCAACGACCCAACCGCCGTCGGCACAAGCGAAATGGCCGACGCCATCATTGAAAAAATAAAAAGCGAATAGTCAACAACATTTTGCGACTAACAGCCAAACACTAAGGACTGAATACTAAATTGAACCAGCAAGTTTATCGCAACTTAATCTCGGGCAGAAGCACCGGCCTGCCTGCAGCACTTTTGCAATTCTTTATGGGAGTTGCTGCGACAGGTTACTCGCTCGTTGTCAAACTTCGTAACTTCTTATATTCAAAACGGTGGCTGGAAATACATACCGCTGATGTGCCGGTTATAAGCATTGGTAACATAACAGCCGGCGGGACCGGCAAAACACCGCTGGTAATCTGGATATGTAGATTCCTGCAAAACAAAAATGTTCCCTGTGCTATCCTGACCAGAGGTTATAAAGCACGAGGGACGAGAGACGAGGGACGAGGGACGATAGATGAGCCGGCAATTCTTGCCGAAAGCTGCCCACAGGCCAAGGTGATTGTAAATCCCAACCGGGTTGAAGCTGCAGCCGAAGCTGTGAGCAAGTTCGGTGCAAAGGTGCTGATTATGGATGACGGCTTTCAACATCGCAGACTGCACAGAGACCTCGACATCGTAACAATTGACGCAACCCGCCCTTTCGGCTATGGAAAAGTACTGCCCGCAGGCCTGCAGAGAGAGCCTGTCGACTCTCTCAAGCGAGCTGATGTGGCTGTTTTAACCAGATGCGACCAGATTTCTGAATCTGAATTGAGCCTAATTGTAAAAGAACTGCAACTAATCACTCCAGCTATGATAATTGCAAAGTCGATGCATAACCCAGTCTGCGCAAAATCCACAACTGGCGAAAAAATCACCATCGAACAGCTAAAAGATAAAAAAATATTCGCCTTTTGTGGAATAGGCAATCCGAATGCCTTTTTAAACACAATCAAGAACACCGGTGCCAATCTCGTCGGCTCAAAAATTTATAATGACCATTATCTTTATACCGACAGCGATATTGATGATATTAACCGTCAAGCTAATCGTTTAGGAGCAGATTTGATACTGTCAACGCAGAAGGACCATACGCGATACGCAATACGCAATACGCAATACGAGATACCTTTCGCATATTTGGCAATCGAGATAAAATTCACATCTGGAGAGGATAAATTAAAACAGTTGATTGAAGACACATTAGCGGGTAAAATTCACTCCTGTAAAAACAATAGTCAATAATAAATAGAAAGTAATAAGTTAATTAGATGTATGAAAAGCTGCTAAAAACGGTAACGAACCTCGGCTCACCGGAAGTTCTGGTCGTCGGTGACTTTATGCTCGACGTTTATATCTACGGCGATGCCTTAAGGATAAGTCCCGAAGCACCAGTGCCTGTATTGAAAGTTACTAAAACCGAGTATAGCTGCGGCGGAGCAGGCTCTGTCGCTGCAGACCTTGCTGCATTGGGTGCTATACCGGTTTGCCTGGGAGTTACTGGAAAAGACCGGAACGGTGAAACTCTCAGGAAAAGGTTGACAGAAGCCGGAGCTGATATCACAAACCTGCTTACATTAACTGACCGTCCTACCACCAGCAAACAAAGGCTGATAGGCCTGGCACAGCATCGTCATCAACAGCAATTATTCAGAATGGATGAAGAATCCACAGAAATGTTATCCGATGAACAGTACGAAAAGATTCTGCAAGTTTACAAAGACAAATTGCAGCAAGCTGACATTGTTTGTCTCCAGGATTACAATAAGGGTTTGATGAGTTCATCGATTTGCAAACAAATGATACAGTTAGCGAAACAAGCGAATAAAAAGGTCCTTGTTGACCCTTCTCTTACAGGTGACTACTCA
>Ga0315282_10016412_pt1 | contig 10821 bp, 11 predicted proteins | sample YL17G07_20_MG_FD_203693 | JGI IMG/M metagenome (GOLD analysis project Ga0315282, IMG submission 203693) | Sediment microbial communities from Yellowstone Lake, YNP, Wyoming, USA - YL17G07_20 | ecosystem: Environmental > Aquatic > Freshwater > Lake > Sediment | place: USA: Wyoming | collected...
GCATAAAATATTAGACCTTCTGGGAGACCTATATCTTCTCGGTTATAACATCAGAGGCCATATTATTGCGATGCGCAGCGGTCATCCTTTGAATGTCCAGCTTGTTGAAAAGATAAACAACCAAAGAGAGAAACTTCAGGCAGGCGGCATGAAAGCTGTTTATGTCGAGACAAGCGGGAATACCCTGGATGCTATAGACATACAGAAGATACTTCCGCACAGGTATCCTTTCCTGTTAGTAGATAAGATAATAAAAATAGACCCGGATAAAAAAGCGGTCGGCATAAAAAATGTCACGATGAACGAGCAGTTTTTTACAGGGCATTTTCCGGGCAGGCCTGTCATGCCCGGGGTTTTGATTGTAGAGGCAATGGCGCAGGTGGCGGGGGTATTGCTGCTGAATAAAAAAGAGAACATGGGTAAATACGCGTATTTCCTGACCCTGGATAATGTAAAGTTTAGAAAGACAGTGGTCCCGGGCGACCAGCTGCGCCTGGAAGTAGAGGTTATGAAGCTCAGGTCAAGGACAGGGCAGGTTCACACAATGGCGTTTGTGGACGACGAGGTTGTAAGCGAAGCGGATCTAATGTTTGCTCTTGTAGACGCATGATTGATATAAAAAATATTTTTAACACGAATTACCACGAATCAAAAGCCAAATCACCACAAATAAATACCATGGTATTAATTCGTGGTAATTCGATAAAAATTCGTGGCGATTTGTGCTTATGAAGATTCATACCACAGCAATCGTGGATAAAAAGGCAAAGCTGGCCGACAATATAGAAGTCGGCCCTTATGCTATTATAGGCCCTAATGTGGAGATAGCAAAAGGCGTTGTTATAGGCGCCCGAGCGACCATAGAAGGCTATACTACAATAGACGAAGGGACTCGCATATTTACAGGCGCTGTCATAGGGAGCGCGCCGCAAGATTTGAAGTATAAAGGTAAGAAGAGTTTTCTGAAGATAGGAAAGAATAATATTATAAGAGAATATGTCACTATGAATCTTGGCGCAGAAGATGGTACTGTTACTTCTATCGGGGATGAAAATCTTTTTATGACATATTCGCATGTTGCGCATGATTGTAAGATTGGCAATAATTGCATTATTGCGAATATAGGGACTCTTGCAGGCCATGTCACATTAGAAGACAGAGTTGTTATAGGAGGCCTTGCAGGCGTACACCAGTTTACAAGGGTTGGCAAGATGGCAATAGTAGGGGGATGTTCAAAGGTTGTACAAGACGTACCACCTTTTTCTACATGCGATGGAAACCCCGCCAGAGTATACGGGTTGAATCTTGTGGGTGTAAAGCGGGCTGGAATGCTTGAAAAATCCCAGCGTGAGTTAAGAAAGGCATTTAAGATTTTGTTTCATTCAAAACTGATTTTAAAGAATGGTATAGAAAAGGTGAAAAAAGAAATTGGGCCTGTAGAAGAGGTAAAGTACCTCCTTGATTTTCTAAAGAATTCAGAAAGAGGGATTTGCAGAGGAGGTAAATAGCTTTACAACTGGTGCCTGGCACCATTTGTAAAGTTACGGCGGAGAAGATGGTCGATAGAATTGGGCTTATAGCTGGGAACGGCAGGTTTCCTATTATATTTGCCGAGAGCGCCAGAAAAAAAGGCGTTGAAGTTATAGCGATAGGCATAAACGAAGAGACGTCAAAAGAACTTGAAAAATTTGTAAATAAAATTTACTGGCTTGGCGTTGGAGAACTAGATAAGCTGTTAAAGATTTTTAGGGAAGAGAATATTCGCTCTATTGTAATGGCTGGTCAGGTCAAGCATAAACTGCTTTTTGATAAAAATATAAAGATTGATGAAAGGATGCAATTTCTCCTAGGGAGCCTCAAAAACAAAAAGACAGATTCTATAATAGGAGCTGTTGCAAGGCTCCTAGAGTTTAAAGGCATAAAGGTTTTAAGTTCAATAATTTTTTTATCAGAGTACCTTCCTAAAAAAGGCGTTCTTACGAAACAATTACCTGATGATAGGGTTTTAAAGGATATAGATTTTGGCAGGAAGATTGCTAAGAGCATAGCAGGCCTGGATATAGGCCAATCTGTTGTAGTAAAAGACAGAGTTGTGTTGGCAGTGGAATCGATTGAAGGCACTGATGAGGCAATAAGACGGGCTGAGCGGTATGGTAAAGACGGCATTGTGGTTATAAAGGTAACAAAGCCCATGCAGGACATGAGATTTGACGTGCCTGTGATAGGGCCTGATACTATAAAATTGCTCCAGGAAGTTAAGGCAGCTTGCATTGCAATAGAGGCGAAGAAAACCTTAATTATAGATAAGGAAGAGACATTAAAGCTTGCAGACGAAGCAGGCATAATAGTTATTGCAATATGATATAAAGTGCCAAAACAATATGCCCAAACCAAAGAAAAAAACATCTAAATCCAGCGATACTATCGAAGCAATTTCAAAGATAAGCAAGGCTATATCAAGCGACTTGTATCTGGAAGATATATTGAAGCTTATAGTGACTGTTACAGCAGAGGTGATGAATTCCAGGATTTGTTCATTGATGCTTCTGGACGAAAGAAAGCAAAACTTAAACATAAGAGCTACGCAGAGTATAAGTGAAGAATATATAAATAAAAAGCCATTGGCAAAAGGCGAAGGCGTTGCCTGGAAGGTCATATTAGAGAATAAACCTATAGTAATACTGGATGTTACGAAAGAACCAGAATATAAATATAAGGATATAGCTATAAAAGAAAAACTAATGTCTTTGTTATGCGTACCCTTGGCGGTCAAAGGAAAAGTAATAGGGGTATTAAACTGCTATACATCTGAGTCGCATAAATTTACACCTACGGAAATAAATGTTCTTACGAGTGTAGCTAACCAGGCAGCTATTGCAATAGAAAATACAGAGCTCATGGTAAAAACCAGAGTGATACAGGAAGAACTTGAGACCAGAAAAGTTGTAGAAAGGGCAAAAGGCATTCTTATGAAGCAGGAAGGCCTTACAGAAGAAGACGCTTTCAGAAGGATTCAAAAATACAGCATGGATCGCCGCAAGCCTATGAAAGAGGTTGCTGAGGCTATAATAGTAGCGCATGAGATGAAATGAAATCTAACTACGAAGGCCTGCAGAACAATGTACGCAAATTAAAAACCCCAAAAATAGAGGTCTGGAAAAATCAGTATTCCGACAAAGAATATATAATAACTCTGGAGAATCCGGAATTCACATGCGTTTGTCCTAAAACAGGTTTACCGGACTTTGCCAATATAACCATTAAATATAAACCAGGCAAATACTGCGTCGAACTAAAGTCTTTTAAGATGTATACGCTTTTTTACAGGGATATAGGCATATTTCATGAACATGTAGTAAATAAAATCATAGAAGATTTTGTAAAGGCTTGTAAGCCAAGGTGGGCTTATATCAACGGAGAATTTAATACTAGGGGCGGCATAAAAACCACAGTAAACGCAGAGTATACTAAATAATTATTCTCACCTACGAGGTGGGCCATTTGGCCCTCCTCGTAGGTGGAGGTGGTTATGGAGTAGCGGAGCGAAGCTCCGCGCAAAATGGAGGCACTAATGTCTAAGATGACTAATAAAGATATCTTGAAAATAGTAAAAGAAAAAAATGTTAAATTTATACGTTTATGGTTTACCGATGTTCTTGGTTTTTTAAAAGGATTTGCCATATCTCCGTCTGAATTAGAAGGTGCGCTGGAAGAAGGTATGGGATTTGATGGTTCTTCTATTGAAGGTTTTGCCCGCATAGAAGAATCAGACATGGTCGCCAGGCCTGACCCGGATACATTTGCAATCTTACCATGGCGCGCAGGAGAGGAACATAGCGTTGCGAGGATGTTTTGCGACATATATGAGCCAAGCGGAAAGCCTTTTGAAGGGGACCCAAGGTTTGTGCTTAAGAAAAATTTAGCCAAGGCTAAAGAGCTTGGCTTTACATACAACGTGGGTCCGGAGCTGGAGTATTTTTATTTCAAAGATTCGCAAAAGCCCCAGCCTCTGGATAATGGCGGATATTTTGATTTGGCCCCTCTTGATGTTGCGCAGGACTTAAGGAGAGATACGATTTTTACTTTGCAGGCATTGGGCATTACAGTTGAATACAGCCATCACGAAGTCGCTGCCAGCCAGCATGAAATTGATCTGCGTTATACAGATGCGCTTACAATGGCTGACAATGTAATGACCTACAGGCTTGTTGTTAAAGAGATTGCCCGTCAACACGGAGTCTATGCTACATTTATGCCAAAGCCTATTTTCGGAATAAACGGCTCAGGCATGCATGTGCACCAGTCGTTATTCAAGGGAGATAAAAACGCATTTTTTGAAAAAGGTGAGAAGTATCATTTATCCAGCATAGGCAAGGCCTACACAGCAGGTATTTTAAAACATGCGCCTGAAATTACAGCTATTACAAGCCAGTGGGTAAATTCATATAAGAGGCTGGTGCCTGGATACGAGGCGCCTGTTTATATATGCTGGGCTCAGATGAACCGTTCAGCGTTAGTGCGTATTCCGATGTATAAACCAGGCAAAGAAAAAGCAACGCGTATTGAATATCGCTCTCCTGATCCGAGCTGCAACCCTTATTTAGCGTTTTCTGTAATGCTTGCCGCAGGGTTGGAAGGCATAAATAAAAAGTATAAATTAGCTGAACCTGCAAATGACAACATCTATCACATGAGTGAAGAAGAAAAAGAACACGCGGGCATAAAATCTTTGCCAGAGGACCTCTTGGAGTCAATTAAGATTGCTGAAAAAAGCAAACTTATAAAAGAGTGTCTAGGCGAAAAGGTGTTCGAATATTTTATCCGCAATAAAAAGATGGAATGGAACGAATACAAGGCTCAGGTCAGCCAGTACGAGATCGACAAATACCTGCCAATCTTATAGCTTTACAATTCGTGCCCGGTACCAATTGTAAAGTTAGGAAAAGAGAGAAAGTGTTTATACATGCAGTGTTGTTTGAAATTAAGCTTGGAGAAGTTAAGGATTATCGCAAAGATAGCATTATGTGGGCAAAATATGCGAAAAAACACTCCAAAGGTTTTGTCAGCTATCGCACTATGAAGAGAGTCGACGTTAAGAACCAATATCTTTCTATATACAAATGGAAAACCAGAAACCATCATGATATCTTCATAAAAGAGTTTCATGATTTTCTTGTTTCCAAATCCAGGGCCAAGGTAAAAACCCTAGGTTACTATAATCTCAAGGCATTAGATAAAGTCTCATCGTAAGCCTCATTTTTTTATTGACAGCAAGATTTTTTGTGGTAAACTATAAACAGAAGCGTAGAAGCGCAAGGTAGCGCTTAAGAAACAAAGCAAGGCGGCGTTCGAAGTTTGGAACGCCTTTTGTGTTTTTAAGGATAATGAAGTCCTTTTTGGTAGAGTGATTCTACTGGAAAGGGCTTTTTTATTTTAGGGAGGCGATTCTCATGGAATTCGAAGCATTGTATAAAAGAGTCAGCCCAAGGTTAAAAAGGATAGCATGTTTCTATGGCAGGAGAGGGTATTCTTTTGACAGGGATGACCTTTATCAGGAAATGACAAGTCATCTATGGGATAAGTTTAAGCTCGGCGTTCCCGAAGGGCTTAACGATACCTATATTATAAAAGGCTGTGAATTTCATATATTGAACTATATGAGAAAAGAAAGAGAGAAGGTGTATAAAATTAGCATGGAAGAGCCTCTGAATGAAAACGGGGATACCTTGAGAGAAACTCTCTCTGATGGGGCTGAACGCCTTGACAGGACTGTGGATAAAAAGATGATTGTAGAATATATAATGAATAACGGGTTTTCAAAAAGAGAAAAGGATGTTTTTGGTCTTTTATTGAATGGTTATACTGTAAGGGAGGCAGGAGAAAGGCTTGGGATTTCACATGTAATGGTTGTGAAATTGAAAAATAGGCTGATAAATAAGGCAAGTGAGGCCATAAGTTACGGAACGAAGTGAACGTAAGTCATTTGGCCGAACTTACCCCCACACCAATTTACTGCATTACAATAAAAAAATGCGCTGAAATTGGTGTGGGGGTAAGTTCGCAGACGGCCTATCGGCCTATACTTGACATCAAAGATGTCAAGTATAGGCTCATTAAGGTTACCAAATTAATATAAAAATTACTTATATAAGTAGTGGTTGAGTACAAGTAAAAGCACATTGTAGTGCGAAACATCGGCGTTCGTAGTCAAGCGAACGCTTTTTTCATTTTCAGGCAGAGCCTGAAAATGACCCTGAACGAAGTTGAAGGGTTGGGCATAGGCGTCCAATTTAGTGCTATGTAGGCACTTAAATTTGGCCGCTTTTTTTATTTAACCCAAATTTTGCATTGCATCTTTCTATCACAATAAATATTTGTGTAGCTATAGTACCTACTTCATTTATAAAATTTCTTGCTTCCTAATGCAAATTTTGGGTTTAACGAAAGGAGAAAAAATGAAAGCTTTAAAAATTACGCTTGCCCTGGTTTCTTGCTGTTTGTTTATAGCAACCCAGTGTTTTGCCACTGCCAGTACTCACATCTGGTCGCCGTCTACAGATGTGCAGGCATATAAAAAATGGCATTTGACTTCTGATTTTTATGTGCCTACGTCTAATAATTCTGATGGGACAAGGGCAAATACCATTACTAATTTAGGATTAACCGTAGGGATATTACCTTTTGAAAAATTAAACGCAGAAGTCGGATTTGATCATAAATCAGGATATGGAATCTTAGATGATTACCCGTGGTACTTTAATACTAAGGTAGGGATCCCTGAAAATGCCTATGGCAAATTTTTTCCTGCACTGGCATTGGGGATATATGATGTAGGTATCAAAAATGACAAAACAGATTATAACGTTATGTATGGTAAAGCTGCCAAGACATTTTCTATGGGCGATGTGTCTTTAGGTAGATTTTCAGTCGGTTATTTTAAAGGAGATTCAAAACTACTGGTGCATGATGGCAAAAAGGATAATGACGGTCTACTTTTTGCATGGGAAAGGACGATGCCAGAGATTTCTGACAAGTTATGGTTTTGCATTGATTACCAGGGTTCAAGGTCTTCTTATGGCGCGTGGAATACGGGTTTTTCGTGGAAGTTTGCAGATAATGTTTCAGCAATCTTTGGTTATGATTTCTATAATGACAGAGACCTTGCAGATACTTATACAGTGCAAATGGACATAGATTTCTAAATGAAAAGGTCCCTCGTCTCGAGACGCCAGCTAGTAAAAATGGTGCGGCGAGGGACTCGGGATCAAATCCGCCTAGGCGGATTTGGGAGGAAGATAAAATGATTAATTCAGGAGATACGGCGTTTGTTTTAATATCTGCAGCGCTTGTAATGCTTATGACACCCGCTCTGGCGTTTTTCTACGGAGGTATAGTGAGACGGAAGAATGTGCTAGGGGTTCTTATGCAATGCATGGCAATTCTTGCGCTTGTGAGCATCCAGTGGGTGCTTTTTGGTTACAGCCTTTCTTTTGCTCCGGGTAATGCCATTTTAGGCAGCCTTAAATGGTTTGGGTTAAACGGAGTAGGGTTTGAACCTTATGCTGATTATGCGGGGACTATCCCCCATCAAGCATTTATGATATTTCAGGCAATGTTTGCGATCATCACTCCGGCATTAATTATAGGAGCATTTGCAGAGAGGATGAAGTTTTCAGGTTTTGTGGTGTTTATGCTTTTATGGGCAACACTTGTGTATGACCCTGTAGCCCATTGGGTTTGGGGTATAGGAGGCTGGTTAAGAAATTTAGGTGCATTAGATTTTGCAGGAGGAACAGTTGTTCATATTAATGCGGGTGTGGCTGCGCTGGTGACCGCATTATTAATAGGTAAGAGAAAAGGCCTTGATAAAGCCTCACCTCCGCACAACCTGCCTTTTGTTGTGCTTGGCGCAGGACTATTATGGTTTGGATGGTTCGGGTTTAATTCAGGGAGCGCATTGGCGGCAAACGGTCTGGCAGCGAGCGCATTTGTGGTTACAAATACTGCAGCAGCTGCGGCAGGTCTTAGCTGGGCAATACTCGAATGGATGTTTAACGGTAAGCCGACCATATTCGGTACTGTTACAGGCAGCGTGGCAGGCCTGGTTGCTATTACGCCTGCTGCTGGGTTTGTAAGCGTAATACCGGCGATAATAATAGGGTTGCTGGTCAGCGTTTTTTGTTATGTTGCAGTTGCATACATTAAGCCTAAACTAGGTTATGATGATTCTCTTGATGTCTTTGGCGTGCATGGTATCGGAGGAATTTGGGGGGCTTTGGCAACAGGTTTATTCGCATCGAAGGCAGTTAATCCAGCCGGATCAAATGGCCTATTCTTTGGCAATCCACATCAGTTATTTGTACAGGCTGTAGCAGTAGGGATTACAATAGTTTATTCTGCAGTTGTTACCTTTATTATATATAAGGTAGTTGATGCAGTGGTAGGCATGCGCGTATCTGAAAAAGAAGAGGCAGTGGGCCTTGACCTTAGCCAGCATCATGAGGGTGCGTATACAATGGTGGAGTAAATTTGGTCCCTCGTCTCGCCCGCCACCTTTGGTGGCGAGGCGGACTCGGGATCAAATCCGCCTAGGCGGATTTGGGAGGCGTAAAATGAAACTAATAATAGCTATAATTCAACCGAGCAAGTTTGCAGACGTGAGAGACGAGCTTTACAAATCAGAAGTAAATCTTATTACTGTTAGCGAAGTTCTAGGCCATGGAAGGCAGAAAGGATTTAGCGAAGTCTATCGTGGCGTAAAAGAGATGGGCAATCTTTTAAAAAAAATACGCTTGGAAATAGCCGTGAACGATAATTTTGTGGAACCTACTATCAAGGCTATTATTAAAGGGGCTAAGACAGGCGAGACAGGAGACGGCAAGATCTTTGTCCTGGATTTGAAAGAGTGTGTCAGGATCAGGACAGAGGAGCGCGGGTCACCGGCTATAGGATAATCATAGTTACTAAGACCATCCGCACCCCTGGGGCGGCACCCCAGGGGTGTTGGAGCGGTGAAATTCTGGTTACCAAAATAGAGGAGTTTTTACTTATAATATATAAGAGAATAAAGCACAAACTTTAAGCACATCGTAGTGCGAAATATATAATATGTAAGAACACAGGCGTTCTTAAATTGTTTAAGAACGCTTTTTTATTTTGTGAAAGGAGAATAAAATGGCAACCAAAAAACAGAAGGCAGCTTCAGTCGAAGTTAAGACAAAAAATCCGCTTGTAAACGGCTCTTTTAATGAGAAAGCCGCCAGAGATGTGATGAATATGATTAAGGAGAAGGGCATTAAGATCATTGACCTGAAGTTCAATGACATGCCAGGGTTGTGGCAGCATTTTTCAATCCCAGCCACAGAGTTAAAAGATATGCCTGACCTTACCCGTTCAATCTGGGTTGACGGTATAGGTTTTGACGGCTCATCAATAAGAGGTTTCCAGAAGATCCAGGAATCAGATATGATTATGATACCTGATCCTTCAACAGCTATTATTGATCCTGTATGCGAGGTTCCTACATTAAGTATGATATGTGATATTTATGATCCATTGACCCGAAAGGCATATAGCCGCGACCCGAGATATATTGCTAAAAAGGCTGAAAAATACCTTAAGGATACAGGAATTGCTGATACAGTTTATTTTGGGCCAGAAGCAGAATTTTTTATATTCAATAATATCCGTTTTGACCAGACTGAAAATTCAGGATACTATTTTATTGATTCTGATGAAGGCGACTGGAATACCGGAAGAGAAGAAAACCCGAATCTTGGGTATAAAATACGATTTAAGGAAGGATATTTTCCTGTGCCTCCGCATGATTCTCTGCAGGATCTGAGAAGTAAGATTATACTTAAAATGATAGAAGCCGGTATTAATATAGAGGTGCATCATCACGAGGTTGCTACTGCCGGCCAGTGCGAAATTGATATAAAATATGATACGCTGACCAAAATGGCAGATGACCTCCTGCTTTATAAGTACATAATCAAGAATATGGCTAAAAAGAACAACATGGTTGCTACATTTATGCCAAAGCCGCTTTTCGCAGACAACGGTTCAGGTATGCATTGCCATCAGAGCCTTTGGAAAAATGGCACAAACCTCTTTTTTGATAAGAATGGCTATGCGCTTTTAAGCCAGACTGGGAAGTATTATATAGGAGGGCTTTTGAAACATGCGCATAGTTTAATGGCCTTCTGTGCGCCTACTACAAATTCCTATAAGAGATTGGTTCCAGGCTATGAAGCACCTGTAAACCTTGTTTATTCAGCAAGGAACCGCTCGGCAGCTGTAAGAATTCCTATGTATACGGACAATCCGAAGTCCAAGAGGATAGAATTCAGGCCGCCTGACCCATCATGCAATGGCTATCTTGCATTCAGCGCAATGCTAATGGCAGGTCTGGATGGTATAAAAAATAAGATTGATCCGGGCGAACCTACGGATACAGATTTATTTGAATTAAGTGCTGAAGAACTCAAGAAGATTCCGACTGTCCCAGGGTCTCTGTATACTGCTCTCAATGCCCTGGAAAAAGACCACGAATATTTATTAAAAGGCGGCGTTTTTACCAAGGATGTAATTGATATATGGCTTGAGTATAAACGTAAAAGAGAAATAGACGCAGTCAGGATGAGGCCGCATCCTTATGAGTTCTATCTGTATTTTGATATTTGATGAGCACGCCACTTATGGAGCGAGTGAAAAGAGCGAACATAAGTGGCTGTGCGAATTAAACCCCCACACCAATTTAAGTTGCATTTTCCGTGTAATACAGTAAATTGGTGTGGGGGTAAGTTCGGACTTATAACT
>Ga0315282_10016413_pt1 | contig 10821 bp, 10 predicted proteins | sample YL17G07_20_MG_FD_203693 | JGI IMG/M metagenome (GOLD analysis project Ga0315282, IMG submission 203693) | Sediment microbial communities from Yellowstone Lake, YNP, Wyoming, USA - YL17G07_20 | ecosystem: Environmental > Aquatic > Freshwater > Lake > Sediment | place: USA: Wyoming | collected...
GATCTGTCCCTTATAGAGGTTCCGAAATTCCACCATCCCCTCAATGACCTTCTCCACAGAGAAACCGAATCGTGGTCGATTGACCTTCGCAAAGACCTCTGGAGATACGGCGTCCAGGGAAGGGAGAACGACATCTGCCTCAAGGAGATCCTTTCTGACGTCTTCATCTGAAAGAAGGGCACCATTGGTGATCACCGCCACAGGAATGGACGTCATCGCTTTGATGCTTGTGATAATGGAGCCGATCCTGGAATGGAGGGTGGGCTCACCGGAGCCACCGAGGGAAATATAGTCGACCGCAGAGCCTTCTTCCATGAGAAACGATCTCAGCTCTTCGAGGATTTCTCTCTCAGACACATATTCCTTCCTCAAAAGCGTCTTCTCGGTCGTCTTCCCGATCTGGCAATAGATGCAATCATAGGTGCAGACCTTGTGGGGAACGAGGTCCACCCCCAATGATCTTCCAAGTCGCCTCGAAGGAACAGGACCATAAAGGTGACGATAGTTCTTCATAGATTTCTCAAAAACCTTAATGATTTAGCCCTTTGAAAAAGGGACTAAACCTCAGTGCAAAATGCAAAATGCAAATTGAAAGGCAAATCTCTCCTTAAGTGTTATCCCTCAACTTATTCGTGGGAGTAGAGCCCCGGACTTGATCCGGGGCGGAGTTCTTCCGCCTGAAGGCTCGACTCCAGGGAGAAGATTCCAAGTATAAATAGCGGACTATCAGCTAAGCTTATGAGGGCGACCAAAGTGCTCCTTCCGCGAAAAATGAGGGGATACCCCAAAATTTGCATTTTCCAATTTGCATTTTGCATTTTTCAATGAGATTTTCACTTTTAGGCTCCGAACTTCTTCAGCTTGAGTCCGTTGGCCATCATTAATGTAAGGAGGTTCACAGCAGGGAACGTGCCGAGTTGTCCTCTCTGGCAATCCCTTTCGGTGAACCGCCGGATCCGGTCTGGCCTCACATATTTTGAATAGAGAACGATGGGATTGGGATGCCAGCTATGGGATTTCAGGAGGGCGGGCGTAGAATGATCTCCGGTGACCACCAGGACATCCGGTTTTAGCTTGAGAACCGAGGGGATCACACGGTCGATCTCTTCGAGGGCCTTCACCTTTGCCTTAAAATTGCCGTCCTCCCCTGCCGAGTCGGTCTTCTTGAAATGGAGATAGAAGAAGTCATAGCCTTCAAAATGTTTCTTCAGCGTTTCGATTTCATCTCTGTATGATTCACCTGTCTCCAGGACCTCCATTCCCACCAGCCTCGCCAACCCCCGGTACATCGGGTAAGTCGCGACAGCGGCCGGCCGGAGCTTAAACCGCTCGCACATTGTGGGAATATCCGGAATCTTTGAAAACCCTCTTAGCAGGATTGCATTGGCCGGGTGAAAAGATTGAAGAACCTCTTTCGCCTGCTTCAAATAATCGTTCACAATCTCCGAGGTTCTTTTCGCCTCAGGGGTAAGGGGATCTGTCCCCTTTGCCTTCAGCCCGTCCTTCTGAGGATCCGCATCGGTGAGATCGTCCCTCAATTCCTCCCCCTGAAACAAAATGACAAACCGATGCTCTCTTCCCGGGTAAATCGAAATCCTGACCCCGTGGATCTCCTTGATCTGATCCTGCAGATACCGGCAGATCTCGCGGTTCTTTTCCGTCGGAATCCTCCCGGCTCGACGATCCACAATCGTACCCTCTTCATCGATGGTGGCGAAATTCCCTCGGGCCGTGAGATCGTTCCGGGTCAGGTGGAGCCCGATTCCCAGCGCCTCCATGACTCCCCTCCCGATCTCATAGCGAAATGGATCATACCCGAAAAGGGCGAGGTGAGACGGGCCACTTCCGGGAGTGATGCCGCAGGAGAGGGATTCGATCAGACCACACATAGACCTCGAAGCCAGTCGATCGAGGTTCGGGGTTTTAGCACTCTCCAACTCGGTCTTTCCCTGAACGGGCAGTCCTCCCAGCCCGTCAATGATCACCATCAACAGCTTCGAATCCGTCGGCACAGCAAGAGAATGCAAAAGTTCATCCGGAATCATCTTCCTCACTCCTCCCTATAAGCATGTAGCATCGACGTTCCTGCCGAGGAAAACCCTCTCCTGAGTTGAACGCTTTCAGGTGCTCCAGGACGGTGGACACGCTCCGCTTTGTCCGCCCTACAACTGATCATTGCTAATGGCTAATTGATCATTGATTCTTTCGTACTGCTTCCAGAACTCGCTCCAGATTCGCCGGCAGATGATAGATTCTCTCACCGATGGCATCGGCAATAGCATTAAGGATCGCCGGTGCAGTGGGAATGAGCGCTGGCTCTCCGAGTCCCTTTGCTCCAAAGGGGCCTGTCGGCTCCTCGTCCTCAACCAGGATCGGGATCACCTCGGGAACGTCCTTCACCGTCGGAATGAGATAGTTGACGAAGGAGTTTGTCTTCCCTGGAATGAATTCCTCCATCAGTGCAAATCCCATCCCCATTGTCACACCGCCCGTGATTTGCCCGATGACATTCTTCGGATGAATCACCCTTCCAAGATCGTGGGCCGCAACGATTCTCTCGACCTTTACCCGTCCAGTTTCGACATCAACCTCCACTTCGGCCAGGTGCGTGGCAAAGGCATAGGTCGCATACGGAACTCCCTGACCGGTCTTCGGATCGAGCCTGGTGGTCTCGGGATCGAAAAACCCCTCGCCTCTCAACCTCCTGCCACAACGTTTCGCCAGGTCCTTCAATGATAAAAAGGGGGACGGATCTGATCTTTGTCCGATCTTTCCATTCTCGTAAAAAAGATCCTTTTCGTCAACTCCGAGGACTTTCCCTGCTTCCTTAAGGGCTTCCTGTTTCAGATTCCTGACCGCACAAAGGATTGCATTGCCTGAGATATAGGTCTGCCGGCTCGCCGAGCTGGCCCCGGCATCGGTGGTCATCGTTGTATCCCCGCGAATGAGAGAGATCTCTTGAAAGGACAGACCCAACGCCTCCGAAGCGATCTGGAGAAGAATCGTGTCCGATCCCTGGCCGATATCCGCAGCACCCGTGAAGAGACGGACTTCTCCGTCCGGATCGACCTCAACCTGGGCCGTGGAGGGGTTAGCGACTCCTGTATTACCGATCCCATACCACATCGAGCCAACCCCGATTCCTTTTCGAATATAGGGCCTCTCGCGAGCCTGTCGCGAGGGAATTCTGTTATCCCTCCATTGTTTCACCTTGCGGAGCGTCTCACCGATACCAACGCTCGCTATGAGGGTTTGACCGGTGGGGGTATCAGATCCGATCCGTATCGCATTCTTGAGACGAATCTCGATCGGGTCCATCTTTAGAATCCGCGCCAGAATGTCCATCTGCGATTCGTGTGCAAAAGCCATCTGCGGAATTCCAAATCCGCGCATCGCTCCAGCCCATGGATTATTGGTATAGACCATCCGGCTCTTCACATTGACATGGGGAACCTGGTAAGGCCCCGTGGCATGCACCGCAGAGCGAACACACACGGCCACGCCATAAGAGGCATAAGCGCCGGTGTCGCCAAGGATATCGACCTCGACCGCAGTAAGAGTCCCGTCCTCCCTTGCTCCGGTCTTGTAGTGAATCTTCAGGGGATGACGTTTGGATGTCCCCTGAAAGACCTCCTCTCGCGAATAGGCCATTCTCACCGGCCTTCCCAGGTGATAGGCAGCCAGGGCAAGAAAACATTGAACCGTGATATCCAGCCTTCCTCCAAAGCCTCCTCCGGTTGCGCACTGGATGATCCGAACCCTTTCCAGAGGAAGGGAAAGGACCGAGGCAACCTCTTTCCGGTCATAATGGATGTTCTGGGTCGGACAGATCACCGTAATCCTGCCCTCTTCATCCAGATACGACATCCCCGCATCCGGCTCCAGATAGGAATGTTCCACCCAGGTGGTTGTGTAGGTCTCTTCCACGATGACGTCAGCTTTTTTGAAACCTGCCTGGATGTCGCCTTTCACAACATGAAACTCCAAGAGTAAATTTCCTTTATCATGGATTAGCGGAGCATGAGGTTTCAGGGAATCTTCAGGGTCAGTGATCGACGGAAGATCCTCGTAAACTATCCTTACCTTCCGTCCCCCTTCTTCGGCAGATTCCACTGTCCTCCCGGCAACCAGCGCCACCGGGTCTCCGATATAGCGCACCCTGTCCGAGGCAAGAACAGGTTGATCCTTGTTGATAATTCCGATGGCATTCCTGCCCGGAATATCTCTGGCTGTGAAAATCCTTTCCACTCCAGGAACTCTTAAGGCTTCATCCGTCACGATGCTGACAATTCGGGCGTGAGCTTTTGGACTTCTCACCACCTTGAGGTGAAGCGGCTCGGTCGCGGCGAGATCAGCGCCGTACCTGGCCTCGCCCAGAACCTTATCAAGAGCGTCAACCCTGGTGACCCCGACTCCAACCTGCTTCATGCCACCTCTCCCAATGCCTTTTCGAGGGATCTGATGAATAACGCTTCCACCACAGGAACCTTATAGGAACTCGAGGCTCGTAGCCCGGTCCGGCGAAGGATGGATTCGGACACTTTTTGCGATGCCTCTTTAAACAAACCTCTGTCAGGGGATTTCCCCTTCAGCATGGCCTCTGCCTCGGAGATCCTGTGAGGCGTAGGAGTCATGGCTCCGACTGATATACGAATATCTTCGATCCTGTTCTTCCCCCTTCCGATCCGAACAGTGAGGGCAACACTCATCCTTGCAATAGCCGTCGCCTCTCTTCTTGCGAGCCTGACAAAACCGCATCCTGTATCAGGCGGAAGCTTTTGAAACGAAATCCTGGTCAGAATTTCATGCGGTTTCAGTGCTGTTTCGTAAGGCCCTTTAAAGAGGTCTCCGAGCCGGACTCTCCTCTCTCCTTCCCTGGAAACCACTTCTCCGACTGCATCGAGCGCCATCAGGGCTGGAACGGTATCCGCGGCTGGAGAGGCATTGACGATATTGCCTCCGATCGTCCCGAGGTTTCGTATCTGGGGAGACCCGATCTCGGATGCCGCATCAGATAATATCTTCCCGTGCCTTTTCAAAACGGCAGATGACGCGAGTTCAGCATGGGTGACCCCGGCCCCAATGACCATCAGGCCATCTTTTTCCTCGATTCCTTGCAACTCCGGGACTCGGGTGATATCGACCAACCAGGATGGCTTTAGCTCTTTGTTTCGGAGACGAATCACAAGATCCGTCCCTCCGGCGATCACCTTCGCTCTTGCCCCGGATTCCCACAAAAGGTTGCAGGCCTCTTCAAGGGTCTCTGGAGTCCTGTAGTCAAGCTCTGGTATCATTGCTCACTCTCCACAGGCAAGATGCCTGTGCCACCATGGCATGGAAAAATCTTGATAGGTTTATTTGTTTGAGACATTTGAAATTTGTACATTTGTATTTGTTTCGGATTTCGGATTTCGTGCTTCGAATTTAGATTCCCTCCCCGCTGCTTCGATGGCTTCGACAATCTGGTGGTAGCCCGTGCACCGGCAGAGATGGCCGGAGATCGCCTCCTTCACTTCATTTCTGCCGGGATGGGGGTTACGGTCCAGGAGCGCTTTCGAAGACATGAGGATCCCGGGGATGCAGAAACCACACTGGACCGCCCCGTGCTCAATCAGAGACCTCTGCAACGGATGAAGGGAACTCCGAGATCCCAACCCCTCCACCGTTTGGACCTCTCTTCCTTCCACCTTGGCCGCCATGAGAAGACACGCATGCACGGGCATGCCGTCAAGAAGGACCGTGCAGGCTCCACATTCTCCAATGCCACAACCTTCCTTCGTGCCCGTCAAACCGAGTTTTTCCCGAAGGAGCCGGAGCAGTGTCCAGTGGGAAGGTACCTCTACCTGTAATCCCTTGCCATTCAGTACGAACCGGATCACCCGTTGTGCAATACTCTCCATGACTCTCAGACCTCAACACCGAGATAACGGATGAGAATCTCCTTCCCCCCCTGAAGCTCTTCTTTTCCAGCATTGTATTCTATTTTTCCCTTCACCATAAAATAGATACGATGGGCTAACGATAAGGCAAAGGGAATTTTCTCCTCTACTAAAAGGATCGTCATGCCCCTTTCATTCAGTTTCTTAACGATCTCCATGAGCCTGGTTACGAAAAGGGGCATTAAACCCGTTGTCGGCTCATCTAATAAAAGGATGTCAGGCTGTTTGACCAAGGCCCTTGAGATGGCCAGGGCCTGTTGCTCTCCGCCGCTCAAGGTTCCGGCCAACTGATTCAACCTTTCCCGAAGGACTGGAAACAGGTTAAAAACCTCCTCCAGCTGGTCCGTAGCCGATTGATCCTTCATGCCTGTTTTAAGGTTTTCTAACACCGTCATTTTAGGAAAGAGCTGCCTTCCCTGGGGGACGTATCCAATGCCCCTTCGTGATACCTTGAAGGCTGGAAGTCTTGTGATATCCGTATCCTTGAAGAATATCCTCCCGGCCTTGGGCCTGACGAGGCCCATGATGGTCTTCAGGGTCGTGGTTTTACCGGCCCCATTTCGCCCCAGGAGGGCAACTACCTCCTCCTTTTTTACCTCCAGCGAGGCGCCCTGTAAAATATAACTCCTTCCGTAATAGGTATGAATACCCTCTACTCTTAAAAGGCTCAACGGATCTCTCCCAGGTAGATTCTCTGAACCTCTTCATTTTTGCTGATCTTCTCAGGAGGCCCTTCGGCGATGACTCTCCCTTCACTGAAAACGGTGATCACATGGCAGAGACGGAGGACGACGTCCATGCTGTGCTCGATCAAAACAATGGTCATATGCTTCGATAATCTCTCGATGACCTCCATGATGGTATCCGTCTCTTTCGGGCTCACTCCCTGGGTGGGCTCATCCAGAAGGAGAACAGAGGGTTCGGTGCTGAGGGCCATGGCGATCTCCAGAACCTTCTGGTCGCCATAGGAGAGATTGCAGGCGAGCTCCTCCCGTTTTTCCCAAAGCCCCATCCAGTGGCAAATCTCTTCTGTCTTTCTCCTCGCATCGACAATCCTTCCTGCAGGAACAGCAGGGTTCCAGGGAGATCGGGTCCTTAAGTTTACCCCTACCCAGACGCTATCATAGACCGACATCTCCGGAAAGACGAGGGTGAGCTGAAAGGTTCGACTTAAGCCTTTCTGACAGATCGAATAAGGGCTAAGATCCGTAATATCCTCCCCCTTCAAAAAGATCTTTCCGGAGGTGGGTTTCAGTTCTCCTGTCGTGACGTTAAAAAAAGTGGTCTTCCCGGCTCCGTTGGGCCCGATGATTCCTCTGACTTCGCCTTCCTCGACCGAGTAGGAGACGCTGTCCAGTGCAAGTAAGCCGCCAAAGCGCTTCGTCACTGACACGGTTTCCAAAAGCTTTTTATTCAAAGGGGCCATTGATGCCTAAGTCCACCTCCTGCTCATCAGATACCCCACGATTCCTTTCCGAGAAACCCTTAAGATCAAGAGGATGATTACCCCGAAGAGGATCATGTAGTAAGTCCACCAGGCGCTCACGTAATATTGAAAAAGCGACATGATCACGGCTCCTATCCAGGGACCTGTCAGGGTTCCCAGACCTCCAATGAGGCACCATACGACCGGCATGATTGACCAATAGAAGCTGAAAAAATCGGCCGAGCCATAACGAAGGGTCAGGGCATAGAGCCCCCCGCTCAATGCGGTAAACATTGCCGAGAGAACGAAGGCAACCAACTTGTAACGGTAGACATTGTATCCCAGAAACTGAACCCTCTTCTCGTTTTCCCGGATCGATACGAAGATCTTGCCCATCGGAGATTCGGCGATGCGCTTTAGAATCAGATAACTTAATGCAAGAAAGAGGAGAACAAAATAGTAATTGGTCACCTGATCGTAAAGGGAGAATTTTACGAACCCAAGGGAAAGCCGAGGAAGCTTGATCGAAAGACCATCATCCCCGCCTGTCAGGTAGGTCATGTCCATTGCCAACAGGTGGAAGACGGAAAAAAAGATGGCGGTCACAATGACGAAATAGGCCTCTGTCAGCCGCACGCTGATCAACCCGGTGAGGAGTCCCAGTCCCAGGCCCCCCAGGAGACTGAAGATAAGAGAAGGCAGAATGCCCACCTTGAGATAAAGAATCGAAAAAATCGCCCCGTAGGCGCCCCCGCCGAAAAAGACAGCGTGGCCCAGGCTGCACTGCTTCGTATATCCCAAGGAGAGGTCGTAGCCCATTGCCAAAATTGAGAAAACCATCATCTGGATCACCAGGGACCTTGCACCCCTGGGCAAGATGAAACCCAGGACAAAAAAGAGAAGTAAAAAGAAGAGAGCAAAATAGGTGGAAACAGATTTTCTTTCAGCTCCTCGGCCTGGGTTCATATTCAATCCGTAAACAGACCACGAGGCCTGTACATCAGGATGATCGCCATGATGATAAAAATCGCTGCCCTTGCCCTGGTCGGGGAGAGGACAGCGGCCAGCACTCCCTCCAGGGAACAGAGGCACAGGGCCGCAACCAGTGTCCCCTTCAGGCTGCCCAAACCACCGATAATCACCACCATGAAAGACAACAGGATAACGTCCTCACCCATTAAGTAAAAGACCTGGTTGATGGGTGAGGCAAGAACCCCTCCGACACCCGCCAGCACACTCCCCATCACAAAGGTGGTGATCAGCACCCGGTTCACATTGATGCCCATGGCACTGGCCATCTCTCGATCCTGCATGGATGCCCTGACGAGAACCCCGTAGGAGGTCTTGTATAGAAAAAGCCAGAGGCCGATCAGAATCAGAACAGATATCCCCGCGACCAACAACCGGTAACCCGGATAATCGACCCCGAGAAGGTTGAAGCTGATCGGCCAGGGATTGGTAACCTTCCTGGGGATCCCTCCATACGTTCCCAACGCAACCTGTTGAATGATGAACGAAATGCCGACCGTCGCAATCATGCTTGAGGACGGGTAGCCTTCATAGGGCCTCAGGACAAACCGTTCCAGGGGCGCAGAGAACAGAAGTACGATGATGGGAACCAGAACGAGACTCAGCCAGAAGTTTCCGAAGTAGGCCACCACATAGAAAGAGAGGACAGCCCCTGCCATGTAAACATCCCCGTGGGCCATGTTCACGATCCCCATGACGCCAAAGATAAGGGAAAGGCCAAGGGCGATCAGGGCGATGATCAGGCCCCAGATCAGGCCATTAATGAGGAGAAAAAGAACGGTCGTTACAATCTCTGGCAAAGATAAACCCCTCACTGCAAAGTCATGTTTTGATCTAACACCCGATTAGCCCCGGGCCCGTTAGAGGGCTTTCTCCTGCCACTTACAGGGGTTCTTTTGTATGATCGATCGCAGGTGGATAAATGGCATCCTTTGCAGGGATCCTTGCCACCACCTTGATCTCTCCCCTCTGGATCTGTTCGATATAGAGTCCTGTAATGGCATGATGATCCTCGGCGCGGATATACATATCGCCCTGAGGAAACTCCAGACTTTCCTTAAAGGCCATGCCTTCCAGAGTTTTAATGACCTTCGGGGTATCTGCCCTTCCTTTCCATCCACTCTTCTCAATGCCTGCTTTAAGCGCAAAGAACGGTTGCCAGACCGCCCAGTCATAAGCCAGGACAAAATATTTGCCTGTACCAATCTCCTTCCCATCCGGATCGACCCCAACCAGATCGCGGTAGGCCTTATTGAATCCGGTGTTCAACCCCTCCAGCCGCACGGGATAGGAGGTGATACAGTAAAGCCCTTCTGCCGGAGCACCGAGCTGCCTGGGATCCTGAGCTGAAAGGGCATAGACAGCCCCCAGTTTCTTGATGTCCGGACGGACGGCATGCAAATCTCTGATGAAGGAGAGGAAATCCGAGCCAAAACATGCAAAATAGACTGCCTCCGCCTCTTTGGGGATCTTTCCCTTCAGGTAAGGGAGCCAGTCCCCTTTGCCCAGAGGAACTCGGATCGCGGCTACTACTTCTCCGCCGCTTTCTGTTATATAGGTTCTGAAGTCGCTTTCGTTTGCCCACCCCCAGGCATAATCGACGACGACGGTGATCCATTTTTTCCCTATCTTTTCAATCGCAAATTTTGCTGCCGCCTTGCACTCCTGTCTCACATTCGTCGCGCACTGGAAAACATACCGGTTTCCTTTATCTCCTGAGATCTCTGTTGCAGAACCGCAGGGGAAATAGGGTGTCTGAAGCTCTTTCGCCACAGGGGCGCTTGCGATGCAAATACCCGAATGGTTGGAATCGAAGACAAAACTTGCCCCGTTCGTCTCAACCAACTTTCTAAATTTCAGGGCCCCCACCGAAGGCTTCGATTCCGTGTCCTCCACGTAAAGTTCGACAGGACGGCCCGAAATCCCTCCTCCCCTGTTCACCTTTTGGACCGCTGCCGCCATCACCTTCTCATGAGAATATCCATAGGCCGCGAGCCCTCCTGTTTTTTCAGCAAGGAGCCCAATCCTGATCGGCTCCCTTTTCGCCTGACCCACCGCCTTCTGTGAAACGTTAGTGAAGATAAAGAGAACCGCCAAGCCGAGTACTGAAACGATCGCTACTTTCTTCATCATTTTCTCCTTTCTGGCCTGATTGAGACGTTCGAACGGAACGTCTCTACAAATGCCCTTTTATTGCCTCCGAAACTAATGTTACTCCGACAGATACCCCATCCCCCTCCTAACCTCCCCCTTGAAGGGGGAGGAACATAGCAGTTTCCCTCCCCTTCAGGGGAGAAAGGGTGGGGGTGGGATCAGACGGCGTATGCGTGTCTGAGTAGAACCAGCCAAAAATATTTGAAATTTCCTGGACATGTCATCCTGAATTTATTTCAGGATCTCACCAAATTGGACCAATGGGTCAGATGC
>Ga0315282_10016414_pt1 | contig 10821 bp, 8 predicted proteins | sample YL17G07_20_MG_FD_203693 | JGI IMG/M metagenome (GOLD analysis project Ga0315282, IMG submission 203693) | Sediment microbial communities from Yellowstone Lake, YNP, Wyoming, USA - YL17G07_20 | ecosystem: Environmental > Aquatic > Freshwater > Lake > Sediment | place: USA: Wyoming | collected...
CTCATCACAGTAGAGACACAGCTTGGAGGAGTGAACTTCACGCTGAATGGATACGGGTTGACGTACAGAAGCGTGGCTTCGATGTTTTCACCGACTTGGTACTGATCCTTATCAGTAACTAATTGCGATGTTAGAGGAAGCCCTTCATGAAGCTGATTTACCCATCCAACGTATGATGAGCCGGCTATAGTCAGGATCAAGAATATGGGTACAAGCACTATAGCTTTCCTTAACGGCGACGTGTTAAGCTACCCCATAGTTATTGTTTATCATTTGCTAGCTATAGGTTTTGGGTTTGAGGATAATCTTATCCTCACTTCACGCTGATTGTTAAACGTGAACATGAATGGTTGAAATAAGTGAGATTCTACCAATACTTCAATCAATTTCATCGGTTGCTACCGCCTTAGGCGTATGCATAGCCGCAGCATATTATATTTTGAATCTTAGAAATACGCAAAAAAATATGCAGCTTACACTCGATACTAGACGTGTTGATCTGATAGTGAGCTTGACATCCCGGTTGATCAATGCCGAAGGCCGTAAAGCATATCAGGAGCTGATAAATTACGAGTGGAAAAACTACGATGATTTTGAGAGAAAGTATGGAAGCGACTTCGATATCGAATCATCGTCAAAAAGATACGCAACATGGTTTGCCTACAATTCAATTGGGTTAATGATTCGAAGAGGAATGGTGAGCTCAGAGGATATCTATGATATGGGTATGTTTCCAGGAGTTTTTCTATGGGAGAAGTATAAGTCTGTTATCGAGGAGATTAGGAAACGTTATTTTGGGAATGATTACCTAAAAGATTTGGAATTGTTATCTAAGGAGATGATGAGGATCAAGTTGCAGAGGGACCCACAGTATAAGGTTCCCGAGAGTTTTACCAAGTATATCCCAGATAAGTAGTATTCAATAATCTTATCCTCACTTCCACCTGAAACTGATCCAGTGAATTCATTTTTATAGAAATTAAGATCATTAAAACTAGAAAAATCTTATTTACACTTTAATCTAATCAATAAAATCGTGATAATAATATGGTCAACTGGCTGAAGGAATCTAGGAACTCTAAACACAGACCAACACTGAGCGACTTCAAAAAAGCATCAAGAAGCCTAGAGGGCGTGATTCTACGCACACCCTTGATCCCGCTGAGGAGGTATCGTGAAGAGGACTCTGGCATTCTCCTCAAACCCGAGATGCTTCAACCTATAGGAAGCTACAAGATCAGAGGAGTCTACAACTGGGTCGCAAGACTAACACCTAAACAACGAGCACGAGGAATCGCAACCCTCAGCACTGGAAACATGGCTCAAGCAGTAGGATACGTAGCCAATCTATTCGGGATACCATCAAGAATCGCCATCTCGGAAAACGCCGCGAAGACAAAGGTCGAAAACTGCAGAAAGTATGGCTCTGAGGTTGACCTAGCGAAGTTCGACGATACTACATTCGAGAAAGCAGACTCTCTGGGTCATGGATATTGCTTCATCAACCCCCTCGCCGACTTCGGCCTGATGGATGGCTATGGTTCAATCAGCTTAGAGATTGTGAAGGAAATGCCCGATGTGAAGACGATCTTCGTTCCACTTGGCGCAGGCTTCCTCTCAAGCGGAGTCGCATTTGCAGCGAAGGCGCTGAATCCAAGCATCAAGGTGATCGGCGTGAATGCGGAGAATAGTCCCCACTACTATGAAAGCTGGAGGAGTGGAAAACCGGTTCCCGCTGGCTATAAGTCGACGATGGCTGATGGCATAGCTGCTTGGGAGGGTTTCACCCCCTCTGAGGTTTCTCTTAGATTGATTAGGGAGGCCTTGGATGATGTTCTCTTGGTCTCCGAGTCTGAGATGGCGAAGACCGTTCGGATGCTGGCTCTTGAGAATAAGTTGGTGACGGAGGCTGCCGGTGCAGCGGGGTTAGCGGCTGCTTTGAAGACTCCGAAGGAGGAGAGGGGTAGAACGGTTTGCATACTCTCTGGTGGCAGCATTGATGCTGTGAAGTTGGCTCATATCCTTGAGGAAGAGTAAGTTGAGTTCATGATTCTCAATAATCTTATCCTCACTTCACGCTAATTGTTAAACGTGAACATGATTGGTTAAATTTCCGGTGATTCTAGATGCTAACTAGTATAGCATTCTAATTCTCTTTCACTATGTTTAGCCTCAGAATTAAACCTCTAAATTATCTCATAATTACAGTCATTTACCAAAATACCTTGTCTATCAGTCAAAGGAACCACACGTCTCCTTGTAACCCAAACATGGCACAGTGTCTCCCAACGATTACCCCTCCAGTCCCAGTGAGGTAAAACGTAGAAATCAACGAACCCAAAGCCTCTTAGATCCTTCAACCCGACATCGTTAACCTCGAAAGATAATTTCCCGTCAATGCCTGGACCCATAATCATGCTACCTGCACTGACTCCAATATAGACGCCTCCTCCGTCGATGAAGGCTCGAATATCCTTCATCAGCCCTGTCTCTCTTAGGTGCTTCAAATAATGGTAGGGATTCCCACCGAACATATCGATAACTTCAAAGTCTTTAACTTTTAATGGATCATCTCTTGAAAGATCATGTATTGAGATGTTTTCCTGGATGAATCCAGTTTCAGTTAATTGCTGTTTCTCTGTTTTCAGTAGATCCTTGAATATTTCTGATGTTGTATCCGCTGCTATGATTACCACTTTGTTTTGTTTGATTGGCCTTACGAGTAGTTTTTTGAATGCTTCTTGTAGTTTTTCTGTGGATAATCCAGCGGAGGTTAACAGTAACTTCATGGTTATGAGATGTATGAATTATGGATAAAATGTTTGAGAAGATAAAATAGTGATATAATATAACTACAAACTAGTTTGTCATTGGAGTCTAGATACTTATTTCTGGGAGACCAGATTTAGATGCACGCGCTTACAAACATGTGAAGAAGAAAATTATATCTGCTGTTTTAGCTTCTAACCTAGCTAATGAGTTCTCATAATCTCTATTACCGTAAGGTTACGCGAAGCCAACCAGAGCTAGCTGAAATCTTCCTTACAATGGGGAGAGACTACATGAAGCAGCAGCCTGAGGAGCGCGCGCGCGCATGGCTGGATACGGTAGGATGATGGCTAAAGAGGGATTAAAGAAACTCAGTGATGCAGGTGTGAAGGAGGTCTGGCTTACGACGAATCCAAATGTGAAGGCCTTCTGGTGTAAAATGGGTTTCATAGGAACAGGTGAGATATCGAAGGATAACGGTTATGAGATTATGAAGCTTAAATGATGAAGCAGGTATGCGTGCGCGTACGTGCCCCAAAATGTCTAAGAAATAGTCGAAGAGAAAACTGTCTCGCCCAGACACATTTAGATTATAAACGGTCCTCGATATTTCCCTGTAACAACTTTATAACTGCGAGAGAGTGGCTGCACATACCTTTTCCCTGGAATCCCGGGCAGTTGCAGAAGACCCGTCCCTCTTTAAACACTATGGTGTAGGTTCCATGGTCGCCAATGACGTTGAAATGAGTCGAGTCTAGGCGTTCAATTCTACCGCTTTTAAGTAAGCGGTCGGCCTTATCGAGCATATTGTAAAGAGGCATTACACACCGCATTTTACTGGTTAACGGCACGAAATAAGTTATTCCCTATCGACTTGCTAGATAACAGTAATATTCTACAATAATCTATTTCAGGGGATACATCGAATGGGTGAGGTAATAAACACCGTAAAGGAGGTTTTGACGAATCGAAACATTCTCGGAATCTCCCTCACATCAAGCCTCTTTAGCCTCGTATCTATGGGCTGGAACCCCTTTTGGTCAATGTACATGGTAAACAACCTGGGTGCCTCAGTCACCATCCTGGGTGTCTACTCTGCAATTTATACATCACAAAACCTGCTGTTTCAGTTTCCAGGAGGAGTCCTAGCTGACAGATATGGGCGGAAAAGGATCATAGTCGCGGGTACCTTCATACGAGTGTTTGCACCAATAATATTCTATTTTGCACCAAGCTGGGAGTGGGTTCTTGTAGGGGCAGTAATTGATGGTTTATCAAGCATCTATATGCCAGCATTCTCAGCGATCATCGCAGATAGCTTACCACGAGACCGAAGGGGAGCAGGATATGGAGCATATAATATGATTACAAGTCTCCCAAGCATGTTTGAACCTCTCATCGGGGGAATAGTCGTAGAAAGATATGGCTATCAACAGGGTATCCGAATCTTCTTACTACTTCAATCTTTAGTGGCACTAATCATGACGGCGGTTCGGTGGAGGTTTCTCAAAGAAACCATTGATACCAAGCCAAAGGGTCCAAAATCATCAATAATACCTAACACAAACACAATCAGAGAGCTTCCTAAAACCATTAAGATAATGATGGTTGTGGCAATAATCGGCAGTTTCTCGGGGAGATTGGTCTGGGACTACACGAACCTCTATGCTTTGAAGATCCTGGTCTTAACCCCGACGCAACTTGGCTTAATCACAACAGTGGTAAGTGGCTTGTCCTCGATACTTGCGCTTCCAGGTGGAATGCTCAGCGATCGATTTGGCAGAAAGAATAACATAATGCTTGGTCGCACTGTTTCACCAATTAGTCAAGGTCTTATTTCCATAGCTACTGGATACGCGTCATATTTCGCTATTATGGTTTTCAACGGTTCAGCGATAGCTCTCGGTGGAAGCGGCATGGACTATGGTGGGCCAAGCTGGAATGCATTAATCGCCGACATTGTTCCACCTCAAAAAAGAGCGACTGTTCTGGGCTCTATGGGCACGTTATCAGCCATAGTCGGTCTCCCCAGTGGTCCACTTGGAGGCTGGCTCTGGCAGAACATCAGCCCTCAGACGCCATTCCAGCTCAGCATGGTTCTAGGACTAGTCTCTGCAGGAATATTCTGGGTATACATTAAGGAGCCGACAGCTGAGGAGAAGCAGAAAGTACTTAGTCTCGAAAATGTATAATAGGCATTTAATTTAAAATGCGAACGCAAAAACACAGTTAAATCTCCATGTAAAGTTTTTAATCGAAGAATAATAATCAGCTTGAGTATAGGAAAAAGGCACCGGGTGTTTTCTGCTATGGGTGAAACAATGCGATGGGATCTTTCACATTCAGTAGAACGCGATGATCCTAAATGGATTCTGGAAAAGTTAGACGAAATGGTTATTGAAGCCCAAAAGATTCATGAGCAATACTTCAATGAAATAAAGAATTTTGATTTTTCTAGTCTTGAAATTTTTCTTGAGCTTCTTGATTCATTCACCCTACGATACGAGGGCGTAGTCAATTATTGTAGCCTCAAGTATGCTGCTGATTCAACTGAAAATACCTCAAAGCAGCTTAATGACGCCCTCCGTAATTCTGGAACTAAAACCGGTCAACACTTTGCATTTATCGAACTCGAGTTAGGAGAACTTCTTAAAGAAAAACCCCAGCTAATTCAATCGAACGAGCTAAAAGAGTACAGACATTTCCTGGAGAAAATTCAACGCCGCACACCCCATATGCTAAATGAGGCTGAGGAGCGTCTGGTGATAGCTAAAGACAAAAACGGTATCTCCGCCTGGAGTCAACTCCAGAGTGACTGGCTTAGCACAAGAACCTATAAAATCAAAATCGATGGCGAAGAGGTAACCATGCCATACGGCGAAATAATATCACTCTACCAGAGTCCTGTTAGGGAACAGAGGAGAGAGGCTAATCGGGTAGTTTACGAGGACCTCGGAAAAGACGAGATCATCTGGAGCTCAGCCCTACGCTCAATATGTGGAGACTTCCTCACAATATGTGAATGGCGCAAATATGAGTCTCCAATGACTTCGAGCCTAATCGCAAACGATGTTGACGGAAAAACGATTGAAGCCTTGATGAAAACAATTTCCAACAATGTCGAAGTATATCGGCGGTACCTAAAACTAAAATCTAAACTAATGGGGCTCTCTAATCTTGGTAACTGGGATATCCTTGCTCCCCTCCCAAATATGCCTGATAAAACCTACACTTGGCAGGAGTCAAGGAAGATCGTTGTTGATTCTTACTCAGGCTTTGACCCGGAGTGGGGTGGCTGGGTGGATGAAATGTATGAGCTGCAACACATCGACGGTGAGGTCCGAAAAGGGAAAGAAAGCGGCGCTTTCTGCAGTAGCTGGCTGTCTGGTAGGTCAGCCTTCATTTTGCAGAGCTTCAACGGCCGCATAGGCGACGTATACACTCAAGCTCATGAGCTTGGCCACGCAATACACGCTTATCTCTACAGTAGATACCAGAAACCATCGAACTGTGAAATCGGAAGCTGCATTGCTGAATGCGGCAGTATTTTCGGTGAGCTTCTTCTCACAGACAAGCTTCTAGCCGAGGCAAAGACAAAAGAGGAGAAGCAGGCTGTGCTAGCCAACATTTTAGACGAATTTGGGATGACAGCATTTCAGGTCTCAGCCCGAGCCTGGTTCGAGCAGTCTATGTACGATGCAATTAAAAAGGGGCAGTTCCTAGATGGCGAAGCAATCTCCAACCTCTGGACAGCTGCACGTGATAAAATATATGGAGACGCTGTTGAGTGGCTCCCAGAGATGAAGTGGGAGTGGACTATGAAGCAGCATTACTATATTCCCAATTACCGTTTCTACAATTATCCCTATGTTTTTGCCCAGCTCTTTGTCTTCGCTCTTTACAGACTGTATAAGGAACAGGGCCAAGGCTTTATCCCGAAGCTTCGAGCTATTCTGGCTGCCGGATCAAGCAGCTCGCCTTCAGAGCTCGCAAAAGAAATCGGGCTTGACATATCCGATGAGAGCTTCTGGACCAATGGAATTAAACAGGCTGAAGAATTCATTGGCCAGCTAGAATCGACTGTAAATCAATGATCTAATCATTTTTCAGTTTTCATGTTTCCTAGAATATTCTGAATTGCTTCCCTGAATATTGCCTCTCCCACTACGCGATATCCTTCATTGTTGAGGTGGGCGCCATCATTGTTGTATTCCTTTTTCAATAAACCATCGTCATCAGCTAGCGGCGTATACAGGTCCACTAACATTATCTTTTCATTCAACGCCATATCACTGATTAGCTTGTTGGTCTCCTGTATTATTTGTAGAAAATCAATTTTTGCAACGACCGGAGTAAGGTGACACAGCACTGGTATCGCCCCTATTTGACGGACCTTTTCAGCAATTGATCTGAGATTTTCAACGACATTTTTAGGGCTGATCCCAGAAGCAACGTCGTTAAGTCCACCCCAGATAACCACGATGTTGGGTTGATGGCGTGTTACAGCATAATCGAACCTTCTGAGCATTCCTCTTGTGCTCTCCCCCACTGCTCCCTCGTTCTCCAATACGGGAGAGATGCTTATACCCAGTTTTTTCACTTCACCCCAAGTAAGATCATTGAGAATACGAGTATATGCATATGTCAATCCGAAGGGGTTAATCGAACTTCTATTTTGAAACCCTACTGTCAAGCTATCTCCAAACGCCACGATGACCAAAAACTGATTATTATCACCGTTCAAGGTAAGGTTCTATGCAAATATGATACCGGGAGCTTGATAAGTGTAATCGCTAGCTAATTCCGCGATTTATTCTACTGCCCTTTTCAAAATGAAAATGTTTTACTGAATAGTTCAAATGTTGGGAAATTTTTTTTTTAAAAATATTTATGAAAATACTCCTGTTTTTAACAAATTTGGTCTTAAATCCGTTAACCTACTTAGACATTTGTCGAAAGTTTTATAGACAGATGTCGTACCACAAGTGGGCAATGTCCTCAAACCAAGAGAGAGACTCTCTATTAAGCTACTCAAGTGCCTTGCCAGTAAACGATAAGATAATGCCCATCAAAAACCTCACTGAGAAATGGAGGTTCAGCATCGAGCATCCTGACGAGTTTTGGATAGAGCAAGCTCGATCTCTTGACTGGTTTAAGGAGTGGGATAGGGTTCTTGAATGGGATAACCATCACGCGGCTTGGTTTAAGGGAGGAATTCTAAATGCCTCTTACAATTGCGTGGATAGACATGTTAAAACAAGTCGAAAAAACAAGGCTGCTATTATATGGGAGGGTGAGCCCGGAGATAAACGTGTACTTACCTATTTTCAGCTCTATAGAGAAGTAAATCGGCTAGCCTCAGCGCTTAAAGAGCTCGGCGTAGCCCGAGGGGTGCCTGTGGCTCTGTACATGCCTATGATTCCAAAGCTACCTATCGCCATGCTTGCATGCGCCCGCCTCGGTGCACCCTTCACGCAGGTTTACAGTGGCTTCAGCAGCCTGGCGCTATCAGAACGCGTTCAACATATGGAGGCTAAGGTCTTGATTACAGCTGATGGTTTATGGCGACGTGGAAAAATTGTGGATCTTAAAAATATTGTTGATAAAGCTGTTGAGGAATGCCCAACAGTTACTAAGGTTATTACGGTTAAGCGAACCTGCCATAACATAGCTATGAAGGATGGTGTAGATCTACTATACACTGAAGCTCTTGAACTTGCCCGAGACAAAATAGTGTCACCAGAACAAATGGAAAGCACGAACCCTCTTTTCGTCCTCTACACAAGTGGTACAACAGCGAAGCCAAAAGGTGTACAACACGGGACAGGAGGCTACCTCACCTATGCGTGCAGCACTCTCAGATGGGCCTTCAATGTAAAGGAGAATGATGTATGGTGGTGTGCCGCGGATATTGGCTGGGTTACAGGCCATAGCTACATAGTGTTCGCCCCTCTAGCCCTCGGTCTATCTGTTGTTATGTACGAGGGAGCCCCAGAATACCCAGATCCTGGTCGCCTCTGGCGAATGGTTGAGGATTATGGCGTCACCAAGCTTTACACAAGCCCAACTCTACTAAGATTATTAATGAAAATGGGCGACGAGTGGCCAAATAAATACGATATTAGCAGCCTTAATGGCCTTGGCTCCGTTGGCGAACCTATCAACCCTGAAGTGTGGAGATGGTTCTACAAGACAATAGGGAATGAGGGCTGCCCTATCAGTGACACGTGGTGGCAGACAGAGACAGGGGGTTTCATGATTAGCCCAGCGCCGGGAATCGAGTTAACGCCCCTGAAAGCCGGCTCGGCCACCTACCCGATGCCCGGCGTCGATCCATTAATAGTTGATGAGGATGGACGCCCTGTATCTAATGGCATTAAAGGCTACCTAACCATTCAGAGGCCTTGGCCAGGTATGCTCCTAGGGCTTTTCAAAGACGATGAGCGATATCAGGAGTATTATTGGAACCGGTATCCGAAGGCAGGGAAGGATTTATTCTACACTGGTGATTACGCCGTACAGGATGACGACGGCTACTACTGGCTTCTAGGAAGAAGCGACGATGTTCTCAAGGTTGCAGGCCACAGAATTGGAACCGCAGAGATTGAGGATGCATTAGTGAGCCATCAGGCTGTAGCTGAAAGCAGCGTTGTTGGCAAAAGGGATGAGCTCAAAGGCGAGGTACCCGTTTGCTTTGTGGTTTTAAAAAATGGCAAGCTGCCAAGCGACCAGCTTAAAAAAGAATTGATACAGCACGTTAGAAATACAATTGGCCCTATTGCCACACCTCAGGAAGTTCACTTTGTCTCAAGCCTTCCAAAAACTAGAAGTGGAAAAATAATGCGGCGCATCGTGAAGGCTATTGTAGAGGGGAAAATTATCGGAGATGTTACAACTCTAGAGGATGGAGGATCAATTGAGGCAATAATGAAAGTAATGAGCAGCGTATAATGCATACATATAAGAAATATATTTCTAATTCAACATTATTTTTAAAATAATTTTTTATTATTGATTATTTTCTTTTAATAAATTCGTTTTGACATTCGTTACATTTAAAAACTCTAACCCGAGGTTATGTGGTACACGAGTGTGACAAAATGGGGTATCGTTTTATTCTCCAATAAACCAAAGTCAGTAACGTTTTTCGACACAACTCTCCGCGATGGTGAACAAACACCTGGAATATCTCTTACAGCAGCAAAAAAACTCACGATAGCACGTGCGATAGATAAGTTAGAGGTCAAAGTGATTGAAGCTGGCTTTGCTTGTATCTCACCTGGAGAAAAAGAAGCTGTCAAAATGATAGCTAATGCGGGTCTCAACGCTGAGATATGCAGTGCAACGCGGAGCGTTAGAAAAGATATTGATGCAGCGATCGAGGCTGATGTTGACTCGGTAAATATCATTATACCGACATCTGATCTTCACATCCAGAAGAAGCTTGGAAAAACCCGTGAACAATTACTTGAAATTACCACCGATGTTGTTAGCTATGCTAAAAATTACGGTGTTACGGTTGAAATATGCCTAGAGGATGGATCACGAACTGAGCTTGATTACTTAAAGCAGGTAATACAGAATGCAGTAGACGCAGGCGCAGAGCGTATTACTCCATGTGATACGGTTGGTACTCTTACTCCGGAGAGATCATACGATTTCTACAATGCAATACATAGAGAATTTCCAGACATTACACTTGGTGTTCATTGCCACAACGACTTTGGCTTAGCAATCGCAAACAGTATCGCAGCGATCGCTGCTGGGGCAACACACTTTCATGGTACAATAAACGGTCTCGGTGAGCGGGCGGGGAATGCTAGTCTAGAAGAGATGGCGGTCGCGTTGAAGCTCCTGTACGATATTGACACAGGTATTAACCTTCAGTTTCTACAGGAGGCAAGTCAGGTTGTGAGCCGTACGACGGGGATACTGGTTCAATGCAATAAAGCAATTGTTGGAGCTAACGCATTCGCACATGAATCAGGTATCCACACTCACGCAATTCTTAAAGATCCTTCAACATACGAGAGCATTGATCCCTCCACAGTA
>Ga0315282_10016415_pt1 | contig 10819 bp, 6 predicted proteins | sample YL17G07_20_MG_FD_203693 | JGI IMG/M metagenome (GOLD analysis project Ga0315282, IMG submission 203693) | Sediment microbial communities from Yellowstone Lake, YNP, Wyoming, USA - YL17G07_20 | ecosystem: Environmental > Aquatic > Freshwater > Lake > Sediment | place: USA: Wyoming | collected...
ATATCCACGACCGTAATTCGCGCCATCATAGGTTGAACCGCAAAAAAGCGGCGGCCCTGGGGGTCGATCGTCAAATATTGGGTTCCCAATAAACGTATTTTACGACGAGACGCCAAATCCGGCAGAGAGAATTCGCGCACTAAACCGAAAACCGGATTGCATACATACACCATATCCAACATCGGCGTGGTCGCCATTATAGGAATTCCCCACCCCAATCCTTTGGCTACCGCCGCAGGCCCCTGCAGTCCCGGAATCGTCAATCTTCGAGATTCTGCATCGAGGAGAACGATTCCCCCCGAAGAGGCATGTCGCGCGATCATCGAGACATCCTGCGCAATATTCCGCAATTCGATTTTGTCCACTTGCTCAAGATTTGCGAGATCATAACGGACAACAGAGCGGGCCCCGGGTTCGTATGCCAGAATCGTATGGCTGGTGCGATCGACGGTCAAACAGGCGGATCGTTTTGCATCACGGATAGGCGTGATTTCGGGCGGGTCGCTTGGCTGCACTATGACAGTCTGATTGCTATCGTACAATGACTTGCCGTGAACGCGGTCGAGAGACTTATCCTGCGCGTAGTCTAAGGAAGCCACAATTTTAGGGGAATCCGGATCAACGGCCATTACCACATGACTGCGACCAGTCCCGAATACCGCCGAGGGAACGGGTAAAAGCAACCTTCCGCCGGCTGCCTCGAAATCCGCCATGCCTATCTGCGCAGGCCGGACAAATAAATGCAAAACGGCGACGCCTAACGCTGCAAATCCCAGGATTAGAATCCCGATCGATAATATTAACGAGAGAAATTTAGGTTTGTCCTGACCAAAGCCGAAAAATAACAAGAAACAAGAGCAGGCGATCAGCGCGAAACCCAAAAGAAAATACCAAGGCGCAAGCAACAGCCCTGCATATGCAAAAGGAAGTTGCAGAAAGATCGATAGCCCGATGAATGTCAGAATTGCGGATTGGCCATTGCAGATTCCTGATTTGATCGGTAAAACCTGGTCTTTTGATTTACGCCGGGCAAGCGCCGAGCAAAGCCAAAGGATCAGCATAGGGCTCGAAATAAGCAGAATTCCCAATAGCCTGAGCCACCACACAACCGGCCACATCGCAAAAAATATAAGCTCGCATGCCGTTAAAGCCCATAATGCAATTTGTGTCCCGAGCGAAGCAGAAGGGGCTGCGATATTATTGTTTAGCGGATTCTGGGCCAAATCGAGCCTCCGAAACCGGTTGAGTTAAATATTTTCAAGGCAAATTCAATTCATTTATTATTCGAACTTGTCTCCACTTGCAACTTATTTGTCTTTTTCAGCAGCCGCATCCTCCGATATTTTTGTTGCTTTCATTGTGCTTCGAATGTGCATGGCCTTCGCCTGAATCGTCGTCAGTCGCATCATCATCGCCGCCAGAGGCGTCGTCGTCGATCAGAGAATCGTCGTCAGTCATAGAATCGTCATCTTCATCGGAACCCGAATCATCATCGCCCGCATCATCGTCGGATGTATCGTCATCAGCAGGGGGGGTCACAACCGCATCGTTGCTGATGCGCGATGCATTGCCGGCTTTGTCGCGCACCTGAATCGCCACATGCCTGGCTCCGGGAGCCAAAATAGCAAAGGATTCGGTTTCGCCTGCAAAACCGGAAGGCGAGGGCGGATATTGGATGACGGCGGCGCCGGCAAATTGGGCCGGATCGGACAGATCCGCGGAATCCTCCGTAGAGTAGCGAATGTCATAGGAAGATGCTTTGCCGCAATTCCAATCGTCTCCTGTAGCGGTGAAGGTCATGCGGATTTTATCGTTCGTGAGTTCTTGTGCGGATAAATCGGTTACCCTGAACGGAGGTATCGTGTCAGCGCCATAAAATCCGGTATTACGTTCATCGTGGTGATAGCGCCTCCAATCGGAGTTTGGTTTGTGATTTGGGCAAGCCGACCCTTCGCTTTCCCACGCATACAAATAACCTTCACGAGTATGAGAAACTATCTCCAGCTTGCCGTCAGCATCGATATCGGCTACTGCAGGAGTATTCATTGTCCACTTCTGAGTATATTTCGGCCAATCCGGCGCTTCGCCTCCTCCCAATGAATAAGCATGCACCAGATAACCGCCGGAACCCGCGATCACCTCGCGTTCGCCGTTATTATCCAAATCGGCCACTGACGGATTCACCAAAAATGGAATATCCTCGATTTCCGCTTGCAGGATTTGTCCATGAGGCGATTGAACATCCATTGCTATGATCCTTGGATTGATCAATTGCAATCCGTTATCCCCGAGGCGTAACGCGCTCACAACGGGCATAATGAATTGCAGTTGATCGTCTCCCTTAAGTGAAGAGATGGAAGTCGAACCGATGCAACCGACGGATAGTATGATCGGGATTTCGGCGATGATGATTTGGTTGTTTGAATATCGGATGTACTGCGGAAACCAACCCACGCTTCCAATTGTAATGATCGCGCCTTGGTCCGTAACCAAAACCGTAGGAGACGCATTGGATCCCACAGCGATATCCAAATTGATGCTATCCCCCAATGGGGAAACGGGCTTGGCCGGCCAGCCCGGAAGGAACGGCCCGCCTTCGTGGTTCATGCCGTCGTGATAAATGGCATAGACGCGGTTTTGGGACAGAAAATCGCTATCGCAAACTTCACCTGTGCTCACTACCACTGATGGAAATTGGCTGATGTGCAGATCGGGATTATTCGGATCAAGAATTCCTACGGCAGGCGTAGCCAGAATCTGGGCGGGAATATGGTTGCCTTGGCAGACTTTATCTTCCGGCACCATTCCTTCCGCGGAGCGCGCCAATACGGGCCAGCCCGGAAGCCTCTGCGCTTCACTGTTTTTTCCGACAACAGGTTTCCAGGCGTACACCTTTTGATCGATGTTAGCGGCGACGATTTCCAAAATGCCGTCTTGATCCAAATCAGCCAACACCGGAGATCCCAAAAAACCTGTTCCGTATCCGAATGCCAGAGGACTGGAGTTATCCGGCGTATCCGTGGAAACCGGAAAACCTTCAAGGAAAGGATTTCCTTGAGACGCTTTGGCCGGATCGATGGCGTACACCTTGCCTCGCATTGTAACCCCAACGATCTCAGGCTTTCCGTCACCGAATAAATCACCTATAGCCAACGATGCAAAAAATGAATCCGCAATCCACGGATCACCGCCAGAGCAGTCGACTGGAAAGCCGGGCATATCATCCCACGAGCCTTTTGTATCATCGTACTTTAAGGCGACGACCTTTCCGTCACCGGTCCCCAAGACAATCTCCAAACGGCCGTCAGCATCACCGTCCAGATCGTATAAGAGCGGCGAAGATTCGCCCGAGGCGCCTAAATTTTTTGGGAATCCGGCGACAAGGCCTGTTTTTGGGTCATTGTCCGAGTGCACACTGATTGTTTTCCGTGCTTCTCCCCCAATAATCTCCTTGGCTTCGGATTCATAACTTGCTTGAATTCTTAAAGTGATATCAAAGGAATAAGCGTTTGAAGGCGGACCTGAAGCCCAGCTTTCCGGAAACAATTCGTTAATGGGCACTGTGGCGATCAAACCGTCGATAGGTTCTGACGAGGCGCCGGAAGCAACGGTGACGAACTGGGCTTCCCATGGTTCAACGCCTTCCGCCACCTGCACCTTCCAATTAAAAGGCGTTGTTCTTGAACTGATATGACCCCGGACTTCCATATTCGGAGAGGCAACCGGATCAAAGGTCTGCCACCATTTTGGTTCTGTAATGAGCACCGAAGGCGGAATCGCAGCCTGCATGCCGAAATCCGGATCGCCAAGCGCCGCCAATGCAACTCCAAGATCAGGCCTGCCATAACCGAAATGTTCGTCATAACCTTCTTTGCAGACGTTGAAGAAATCGGGGATCGAAAAGCATCTGTCTTTAATATCATAAGACGATAGAAACAGGAGTTGCTTGACTTCGTCCGGGCTGATATTGATCCCTCTTTCCAATGCATAGGAATTGATAAGGCCGAGCATTCCGGTCGTGAGCCCCGTGGCGTCGGATGAGCAGTAATATGTCGATGGGACGGCAAAATGGATATGGCTGCCGAAATTGGTGCAGTATGATTCTATGAACGCCACATAATCCGTATTGATCCCCCCGCCGAAGTCGATTGCCACCATCGGGATAAGAGATTTTATGTCCAGCACATCCTCGCCGGCTGAGGGGAACCAATGATGAAACGACATCTCGTCACCCGAAACAGCCGCCATAAGAGTTCCGGATTCGAAAGCCTCGGTAATCGCCTCGTGAGCTTTGGCCGACCATACATAATTTACGCCCGAAAAGTTGATCGCTTTTGCGCCCATTGAGGAGGCATAGCGCACTCCTGCGGAAACAATGTTGAAGTCGTAGATCAAAGTTGCGCTTGCGCGAATGATAATAGCCCTGCACTCAGGGCAGGCTCCGGGAAGGCTTCCAATGCCGTTGTTCGCCTCGTTGACCGAATCGCCCATCATACCGGCGCCATGGGTTCCGGAAGGGAAATCTGATACGCCGATCACTTCATTGACGTTGCGCACAAAATCCCAACCGGAAATGTCGTCGATAAGACCATTTCCGTCTTCATCAATACCGTTGGAAAATGCATCCAAAAGCTTGCGTACTGTCGGGGGTCCTGAACCGCTGAGCCGGTTATCGAATTCGTAATCATCCACGTCAAACCGGCCGTCGCCGTTGCAATCATATTGCGAGCAAGGCACTCCATTGACGTTGGGCAACGGCAATTCCCCTTGATTTAAAAAGAAAGCCCGTCGCAATTCCGGATCATCATAATCATCAATTCCATTATCGATGATCGCGACGATCACCTCAGGGCGGCCTACTGAATATTTCCAGGCGCCTGTGACATTGGCGCCGGGGATGTCCCACGGCGGCGCATCCGCTTCCGGATTCATTGGGTTAAAACCCATGAGCACCGCAGATCGGACCATCATGGCAAAAGGATCTCCCGGGTTATAGACCGGAATTTCCAGGTCATTCGGAATATTCACAACGAAAATGCCGTGATAAGGGGGCTCGCCGGAAAAAGGATTTCCGTTTACGTCTTGGACATCTCCGGTTACATGAAGTTTGTACCGAATACCCCACTGCCATGTGTCGGTCGGAGTAAATACAGCCGTATCATTGGTCGTGTTTGTGCTTTGAAATGCAATGGCTCCGGGAACATGCTCGGTTTGGCCGTTTATAGTTATAAAAAAGGAATTATCTTCGACTGAATTCAAATTAAGCGATTCGTAAAATATGACGATCAAGGGATCGCTTTTCACGACTAACTTGCTGGTAAAAGAAGGAAATTGCGATGCGATATCCAAGCCAAAGCATACGCTGGGAAGGATTATTACGATGAAAAAGATTGTTGCGATACGGCGCTTCATGAATCGATTCCCCTTTTCAAAGGCGACACCATAAGTCGGTCGAAGTATAAATGGATTTTTATTATAGCTCTATTCCCAGAAAAAAATTATCTTTGAAATGAAAGCCCGACTATCTGGATTCCTCGACCACTGTAATAATCTTATCCATGTCCACCTGAGGGATGGTCTGCCGGATTCTTGAAGGCCAATATATTGTTATATAGTCGATTTGATTTGTATTTCCTAACCCGAAATACAAGGGGACTATGTCCGGACTGATAGCCGTTCTGGACATGATTTTGTTCATGGCTTTCACCTCAACCCTTGCTCCGAGCCCATCCCTATTCGATATTTTTCCGACCAATTTAACCGCGATCCAGTGAAAACCTTGGACTCCTAAGTTTTGAAAGAGTTTGATTTCAGAATGGGCAGGCACTTTTTTCTTCGCAGGCTCGTGAACGATAAGCAAAAGGTCCAGATAGCCGTCGTTATTGAAATCGAACCACCGAGCATTGAGCACCCGCCTGACATCCATATCCTTAGATAGAGGCGGGGCTTCTAAAAATATTTCTTTCAAAGCATTATTCCGGCTGATTTGAATAAACTCACGATGGCCGTTGTTCAAAAAATAATATGCTCCTGTTGAAGCAATGATGGTTAAATCCAGGTTGCCGTCGTTGTTGATGTCGGCCCATTGGGCATCGAAATCATCTTCATGAAGAACCAAACCCGATTTGTCGGTTGCATTTTCAAAGCCGCCTTGCTGCGGACCTCTGTTCCTGTACAACCGGCTGTGATCTCCTTTTTCGTAAGGATGGAAGGATGCGGCAACGAACAGGTCCGTAAAACCATCGTTATCAAAATCACCGGCGACAGCGGCTTTGGATGACATTGCGCCGCCGGCTCGCGCTTCAACGCCCATTCCGTCGATTCTATTCTTTCCGGCGATATCTTCCATCAATCCGTCGGGTTGGATTTTGAGCAACTCATCGGGTTTTCCATTATCATTGGCGACGAATAATTCGCATCGACCGTCGTTGTCCGCATCAAACCATATGGCATCGCGCGTGGCTTGGATCTTTGGATAATTTGACGGAATTACTTCAAACGGATTTGGCCAATGGTTTACGACAAGAAAGTTGCTTGTTGTCACTGCGGTTCTGGAAATGTAGAAATCCAATAACCCGTCGCCGTTGAAATCATAAAAAGCCAAAGCGCCGTTCGCCGCGCCGGTAATTTCAAATGGCTCTCCCGCATACCGAAAAGTTCCGTCGTGACCGTTTAAGAATAATGAATAGACATTACAGCCGGTTTTGCAGTCTGCGGATTGACTTCCCGTAACTGCCATAAGGTCGGGATATCCGTCGTTGTCTATATCGCAGAAGCCGGCTTTAGATTGGATTGGAGGGGAAGGCATAGGTCGATTTAATCCGGAATCCATGGAAGAACTTCGAAAGCCTTTAGATCCGAAATTCAGGAATAAATAGCGGCCGTCGACAATAAAGTCCACATATCCATTTTGGTCTACATCGGCCAATGCAATATTGCCGGATATCTCACTTGGCAAGTACTGCTTGCGAATTTCTTGGCTGGATACATCCTGAAAAACAGGTAAATGACCAGGCATTTCTTGGATAATGGAAGTCGGATATATAAAACCCACTTTGGTTTTTTCCCACGGGAATTTTTTTTCGCACCATTTCCATCCGAAATATGAAAATAAAAAAGCGCAAATTCCCAGCATGTAAGCAACTAAAACAATCCATTTAGGTTTCAAATAAATTTGCATGACAGTCGTACACGGTAAAATATCTTTGCTTAGATTTCAATTCCATCTTTTGGAATACAGCTATGGCTCGAAAAAAAATATGATAGTATATTAGGACAAAATTATGGTTTTATGCGAAAAGAGGAATATCAAATGATCAATTACTTACACCAAGGTAGGGGAGTAACAATGAAAAAATCTAATGTTGCGGTTGTGTTGATTGTAGTGGCGTTGGCTTTGACGCTTGCAAGCTGTTCACCTGGGCCGGGATCAAAATACAATAGCGACCACCGAGCCGGGTTTTTTTCCGGAATATGGCACGGATTGTTGAGCCCTCTTTTTTTCATCATCGGGATTTTCACTTCTTCGGTCGAGATCTATGAGCCGTTCAATTCAGGCAGTTGGTATCAACTTGGCTACCTGATCGGCATATCCATCGTTTTAGGCGGCGGCTGTGCAAAAGGAATCAACAAGTTTAAAGGCGGTCGCGGCGGCAATTGCTAATCCTGCAAGGTGTTCAAACGCAGTTGTCGTTTTCAAAATAGGATTTTTAAATCAGCCTCCTTTTTTTGCCGGTTTCGAAGAACCGGGAACTACATGTGTAATCGCTCGCGTTTGAATTAACTCGTAACGGTACTCTCCTGGTTCATTCTGATTTAGCGCAGGCAGAACCACTTCTATGCTTTCACCGGGCATAAAACCTTTAGGGACAAAAGAAGCTCTCTTTTCAGAGCCGAGATTAACCCATGCGGCATTAGGAGCATATCCTCGATAAAATGACTCAATTTGCGCGGGCTTTGCGGAAACAGCCAGGATTACAGAAGAGACAATGCTGTCCGGCGGACCTTGCGGAGGGCCGCTCATGGCTGATCCGATCGAAATTACTCTGGCTCCGGCATAAACAGGTACGGCTTGATCAATTACTCCATTTAAACCTGCAGGCTGTTGAGGTTTGGAGCACGACATTGCTGAAACGAAAAATATTATAAAAATTGCAGCCCCAATAAATAACGACCGTGAATAGCTTGGTTTCATTTCAATCCACCTGAATGATATTTGTTTTTGATGAATTGTTCCCCTTACACGCCTTAAAAAGATTCACTTCGAGCATTAAAAATAAGGCGATAGCGCCGAGCAGCAAGGGCGGTAAAAAGAGATAAATATCCGTCAAAATCTTTTGGCCGGCCATGGATATTCCGATTCCTCCGGCAGACGCAATAAATCCGCAAATTGTAATCCCGATTCCAATCGTCAAGGAACTTCGATCTGCGCCGGTTATGCAAGCCCAAGCTGCAAAAAAGGCAGTAGAATAAAACCCGACCATAGCGCCTTGAAAAAAGATTGATGGAATGCGCCAACCTTCATGTTTTGTAAATATAGCCAAGAGAATGGCAGTGCAGCAAAGGAGTACGGCGGAAATTATCAGCATTCGTTTGGTTCCCTGCTTCCAATAAAGCGTCCCTGCAAGGATTCCCGCTCCGAGATGAACAAGGCCGCTGATAAGCCATATTTTTTCTGAAGAAAAAAGCGTCGGCATTTTCGGGGGTTGATTGATGATCGTATGAAACGATGCCGTATCGCCGGCCACGATTGCAGCCAATGTCAAGATCAAAATCCATGACGGCAGGATTTTATCTTTTTGTTCGCATGCCATAGGCTTCGGTTCGGGAAATAATCGACCAAAAACTATAGATAAGGCTGACGCGGATAGCAATAAAATGATGCCCAGTTTTCCTATTGTTTCGGAGTCGCTGAGGAATCCTGCGATCAGGCAAGATGAAAAATAAATGACCCCGGCTGCGATCCCTGCTCCAAGACCCAAGAAAAAACCGCTCATGTGAAAAACGAATTGGCGCAGAATGGGGACAATTAAAATGCCGAGAAAAATTCCCAATCCGACCAACGATAGAATTTTATTTTGAGAGTCTGTCGCGTCCATCGCGGCTTTGCCGGTCATCGATAGAAGAGCCGTTGCAAGCGCGATCACTCGCGGGACGAGGCGCATTTCGTTTTCGTTATTATCCAGAAACCAGCCGACCAGTGTTGCTGCGATGCACCCGGCAATCATCATGCCTGCCAAGCCAAGAAACAAATTGTCCGAGCTCATTCCGTTTTCTTGCCATTTTCGAAGCAGGGCATATTGGATGAAGGTCACATAAAAAATAAAAGAGCAGATCAATGGATAAAGAACCATAAAAGAAACGGCAAATGAGCGAATGAACTTTTTATTTCCTAATAGGCAATGATCGTGCTTTTGGGATGCAGAATCGCCTATTTCCATGATATTTCCCGCAAAATCCGAGGAGCGTTCCAGATGAGAATCTGGCGCAATTGGGAGATCTCAGGCTGATCGGACATGATTGTAATCAGCAAGTCGCGCAGACTTTTGCTTTTTTTTGCGATTTGAAACGCAAGATCCAAGAGACCTTTGCGGTAGATCCATTTGGATAATTGCGCACAACCGCGCAAATGACCGCCGAATGTATCCATCACTCGATCCCGATAATTCGCCAAATTGCCTTCGATCATCGCCGCTGCCGCTTCTCGGCCGGACTCCAGCGCGTACGGAATTCCTTCGCCGGTAATGGAATCAACAAAGCCCGCGGCATCACCGCAAAGAGCCCATTGATCTTCGCAAAACGGTTGATCGTAAAATTCGGGAAAGTCTATGGCGGGCAATACTCCGGCATAGCTCCCCAGCGCTGTTGAGTTATGAAAGTGTCTTTGAATAAATCGGTTTAACATCTGATCGAAAAGAACGCCTCGATCTTTCGTGCCGCCTCCGATGCATATATGATCCGGACGCGGAAAAGCCCAGAAATAGCCATGAAATGGCGCGAATTGGGTAATTGCTTTCGATTCGATTTCAGCTTCGATGTAATAGCCTTTGCATGCCGCAAGCATATTCTGAGGGATCGGGATCGCCAAATTGCGTCTGACGACCGAGCGGGCGCCGTCGCAGCCCAGGATAAAATCATATTCGCGTTCTGATTCTGCGAATACAGCGAAACTTGCCGCTTTCTTTTCGATGCGCTTGACGCGTTCTTTTCGCCAGATGACATCGAGTTTTGATAGAGCCAGATCGAAAAGAAAGCCGTTAAAATCTTTGCGCGGCAGTATCCAAAGCGGTCGCTTTGAATCCAATTGAATTTCCTGCTCGTTCGGCGAAATAAATATGCCTTTTGTCACCTCGCGAAATGGTCGATCCAATTGTCGAATTTCAGGTATCCTGTCGCGCACCTTCGGCGTCACGGCGCCTGCGCACGGCTTTTCCCAGGCTCCTTTGGGTTCGAACAAATCCACCCTGGCGCCCGCGCGTGCGAGATCCAGCGCTGCAATACAACCTGCCGGTCCTCCGCCGATTATCGCTATCCGATTTGATTGCCGCAATTTCATTCGAATTATCCTGCTGAAGAAATCAGAAGCCCGATAATAAGCCCTATCCAAAGCGCCGCCAAAGAGATGATCGTAAGACGGCATAAAGAGATCATCGACTCGATGGAATTATCGAAAGCAAGACTGCGTCGCACAACCAGCGCTGCAATCGGCAAATAGGTGATCAGACTTATCAACGCAGACCCCGGGAGTATGGAAGAAGCCACTAATACCACAACCCCCAACGGAGCGGCGATTATCAATGCTCGATGAACGTCGAGGATA
>Ga0315282_10016417_pt1 | contig 10818 bp, 11 predicted proteins | sample YL17G07_20_MG_FD_203693 | JGI IMG/M metagenome (GOLD analysis project Ga0315282, IMG submission 203693) | Sediment microbial communities from Yellowstone Lake, YNP, Wyoming, USA - YL17G07_20 | ecosystem: Environmental > Aquatic > Freshwater > Lake > Sediment | place: USA: Wyoming | collected...
GACGACATCCTGCGTTGTGAACCACCCGAAAATGGTATCCCAAGCACCAGCGCTGGCGTGACCCCAGCGGATCGGCCCTTGCTTCAAAAAAGATGATATCCCAAGTTTTGGTTGTCCCCCGGTGACCAGCCAAGCCCCCGCAATAACGCCAGTCGGCAAATCCGGCATGCTCGGTCTTGCTATCTATGCTCGGTGCCGTCTCTTGGTCGAAGTGGCGACGTTAGGGAGCGGACAGGTTGTCGCAGTCTTGGGTGCCATCGTGGGGACCCGCTTTTTAACCGGGCTCCTGGCTCCTGCCGCTTACGGGGACCTAGCGCTGGCGCTCACGGTCGCAGCCTTCTTCAACCTCATTGGTTCCGGGCCTATTGGGAACGCCGTTGGCCGCTTTTACGCCGTGGCTCACGAAAGGGGAACCCTGCGATGCTTCTTCCGGGCCGTGGCGATGTTGTACGGACAGTATCATCTGGGGGCGTGCTGCCTCGCTCTCGGTGGGCTACTGATATATCGCGAAGACGAAGCGCCGGCTGCATGGGCGAGCCCGGGGCTGGCCGCGATAGCCCTGTCTCTGGTCAATGGAGCCGGCGGACTGCTGGATGCCATGCAGAACGCCGCGCGGCAGAGGCTTGTCGTCGCATGGCACCAGGCTGCGGGGCAGTGGCTTCGCTTGGTCGGCGCCATCGTATGTATCCAATGGGCCGGAGCCACAGCCACGAGCGCACTTGCCGGATACGTGGGGGCGTCCCTCGTCGTCCTCGGGTCTCAGTTCCTGTTCTTCAAACTTAGGTTGAGGTCGCTAGCAGCCGCCGAACCAAACCCTCAAAAGGCGCCTATGAGGCTGATGACCAGAGAGATGCGCAGCTATGCTAACCCGTTCGTCGCGTTCGCGGCCATCGCGTGGCTTCAGCAGGCATCTGACCGCTGGCTCTTGGCTCTCTTTGGATCCCGCAGAGACGTCGGACTCTACCAGACCCTGAATCAGGTAGGGTATTCCCCGCTGATGCAACTCTCCGGTCTCATCAGCTTGGTGGTAGCTCCAATTCTGTTCTTCCAGGCGGGGGACGGCACCGACGGCGGACGCGTGCACCGTGCGCGAGGGAGGGTACGCCAGTTGAGCTGGTTCATGTTTGTGGGGACCCTCGTTTTTGCGGGGTTGCTCTGCCTTTTTGGGAAACCGCTTTTCGCCTTAGTTGTAGCCCCCGAATACCGAAGTGCTGCCCGTTACCTGCCTCTGGCCGCCCTCGCCGGCGGACTGTTCGCCACCGGACAGATGTTGACAACGGACGCGCTGGTGCAAATGAACAGCAAAGCGTTGGTAGCACCGAAAATCGGCAGCGCCTTGCTGGCAGTAGGGCTCAATTATGCTGGCGCCCGGGCTTTCGGATTACCCGGTGTGGTTTGGGCCGGAGTAGTTGCATCGAGCGCGTACGCGCTGTGGATGGTCTTTCTGATTCGCCGCAAGATGCCACTCTGTGCCCTGACTGAGCGGTGATCTGACCACTTCGGCCTGTGCTTGATCGCGAGCCCATGATCGTTATCAGAATCAAAGGAGGGCTAGGTAACCAGTTGTTCCAGTACGCGAGCGCGAGGGGCATTGCGGCGTCCAGCGGGCATACTCTCAAAATCGATTGCCAGACGGGCTTTCCGCGTGACACGTACCGGCGATCATACCGCCTGAACCACTTTCGTGTTCCGCAGGCCTATGCAAGCAACGCGGAAATCTGGTGGAGCCGGGCGCTGACTTGGCGGCGCTGGCGCGCGTTTCGGAACTTTGAGTCGGCAGCGATGCTCCAGCGGGGAGAATTCTTCCTCCCGGAGCTTGCGCGGGTCCCCGGCGGGCGAAGCGTTTACCTGGAAGCGTATCTGCAAAGTCCCCAGTACTTCTCCTGCATCGAGGCTGAGTTGCGGTCGGAATTGTCGCCAGAGGCAGATTCGGAACCTCTGCGCGCCCGCCTCCGAGTTATCCAAGGGCGTGATGCGGTTAGCGTTCATGTACGCAGGAGGGATTACGCGCGTCTCCTTCCGGCCGGCTATTATCTCCAGGCCGTGGAATTGATCAGAGCGCGCGTGGGCCATCGAGAGTACTTTGTGTTTGGTGACGATTTGGACTGGGCTGCTCAGGAGTTGCATTGGCTCGAACCGAAAACGCTCGTCCGGAACGATTCTCCAAACGACGACGTAGCAGATCTGGCTCTGATGGCCTCCTGCAAACACCATGTGATGGCAAACAGCACCTTCAGCTGGTGGGCTGCCTGGTTGAGCGGCATAAAAGACGGCATTGTAGTAGCCCCCGGGCGGGGCTGGACGGAAATTGGTGTGCCGCCCAAGGACTTGTTTTTGCCCGGATGGAAAGTGATTTGACAGCAAATCTCGCTGCCCCTTCATGCCGCAGGCAGATGTGGAGCGCCGCGATATGCTTTCCATGGCTAATTCAGACCGTGTAACACTCGTCACGTCGCTGACGGGTCCTGGCGCGATGCGCGATCGTAACGCCAGGACCAGCCGTGAGCAATTGCTCTCGTTTGTACATTCATGAAAATCCTGCTCGCCGGTCCAACGTGGCCACACGAAATGTATGAGCGGGCATGCGCCCGCGCTTTGCACGGCCTGGGTGTAGAGGTTGTCCCGTTTTACTTAGAACCGGCGAGTCGCAATCTGTTCTCCAGGGTTGAGTTTAAGTATACGCTTCTTGGGCCCTCTCTGCGCAAACTGCAACAGGACCTGCTGGCTCAGGTCGAGATCAGCCGACCTGATGTCCTGCTGATCTGGCTAGGTGCATCGGTCGTTCCGAAGACGCTTCAGGCCATCAAACAACGCGCGAATTGCATCCTTGCCAGTTACGTGCACGATGATCCGTTCGCGCATAGAGTTCATCGGTTGTCGCCTGCCCATCACCGATGGTACTGGCGAGCATTTCTCGAAGGCCTGCCTATATACGACCTCGCGCTGTTTAGCAAAGAGTTGAACGTCGATGATGCTTACCGATTTGGCGCCAGAAAGGCTGCCGTACTTCGTCAATTCTTCGTCCCTGAGGTCCACCGACCTCGTAGTCTGACGGCGGAAGAAAGGTGCCGTTTCGCTTGTGATGTGGCGTTCGCGGGCCATTATGAGCCCGATCGGCGGGTGGAATATATTCGTTCGCTGGTGGAGGCGGGGTTAAAGGTGAATCTGTACACGGGAGGTCTGTGGGAGAGAGCATATCTGGATCACATGCCGCCGACCTTCAGGCGATTAGCTCGCGTTGGTGGCGAAGAGTACGCGAAGGCACTAGTGGGCGCGGGTATGTGCTTGTGCTTTGTGTCCAAAATAAACCGCGACCAGTACACTACGCGCTGTTTCGAGATCCCGGCATGCGGTCGTCTGCTGTTGAGCGAACGCACGGAGGCCCTCCTCCGGCTGTTCGAGGAGGACCAAGAAGCTGTGTTCTTCTCAACTCCCGAGGAATTGACGAAAAAAGCTCTCTGGCTGCGCGATCACCCGCAGGAGATCGAGCGCATTGCACAAGCCGGCAGACGCCGGCTCCTCACCGACGGCCACTCTGTGTATGACAGGATGCGGGAACTCCTGCTCCTGATCGAGAACGTCAGAACCACAAAGAGCGCCGTCACAACCCACGCCACCGGCGCGCGACCATTCGGCCCAGAGCTACTGGATCGAACGGGCAACTCCCTCGGAAAGGACCAACCGTAGGCTCGAGACCGTTTCAGCTCTCGCCCACTCGTTCGCTGCGCAGGCCCATCTATCGTGTCGACCACCACCACTGGCCCGCTAATCTCGGTCTGTATACCTGCATACAACCGCGCCGCTCTCTTGCCAGAACTGCTGGATTCGATTCTCGCACAGGATTGTGATGACTACGAAATCCTGATTTCCGAGGATTGCTCTCCGGAGCGCGACAGTATTCGTCGCATCGGGTGCACGTATGCCAGCACCCATCCCGGCCGCTTCCGATATCACGAGAACGACAACAATGTCGGCTACGATGGCAATCTCCGCAAGCTGATTGAGCTGGCCCGCGGTGGATTCTGCCTATTCATGGGCAATGACGATCTCATGCCCCCACATGCCTTGGCAGCAGTTGCCACCGCTTTGCGCCTTCACGCAGATGTTGGTGTCGTGCTCCGCAGCTACGCAATCTTCAGTGGTACCCCCAGTGGCATCGTTGAGATTTGCCGCTACTTCGATCGGCAGTTGGTGTTTCCCCCTGGTGCAAAAACGATAGCTACCGTTTATCGTCGCGCTGTCGTCATTTCCGGCATCGTTGTTCACCGGGAAGCAGCTCTGCGGTGTGCGACAGACCGTTTTGACGGCACGCTGCTGTACCAGTTGCACTTGGTGGCAAACATTTTAGCTGATAAGAAAGCAGTCTACCTGCCCGATCTAATTGCTCTGTACCGCACCGGCGGAGTGCCCGAATTTGGCAACAGTCCAGCAGAGCAGCCGAACTTCAAACCACGGGAGCAGACAATCGAATCCTCTATTCATTTCGTGCGGGGCATGCTCGCCATCGCCAAGCACGTTCAGGCACAACGGAACCTTCCCATCTACCGCCCCATCCTGCGCGACATCGCTAATTACTCCTATCCAATTCTGGCTATTCAAGCGCAGAGATCGCTGTCGGCCTTTGTCAAGTATGGTTGGGCATTGGCCCGAATGGGCCTGGGGCGACATTTCATGTTTTACATGTGGCTGTTGGCGTTGATCCTGGTCGGGCCCACACGCCTCCAGCATCTCATTAGACGGCTCAAACAAATGCTCGGTCACACGCCGTCCTTGGGGGACATATATCGCGGCGATGCTCCGAACCCCGCAGCCCGCGACAACGCACACACAACAGTGCCCGAGCATTCCCCGCCTCGTCACTCCACTTAGTCCGAACGGCTGCACTTCACGGTTTCGGAATTCACTGCGGATTGCCATGATGAAGTGTTCACGAAGAGGTGAAACCTTGATCTCGGCCAACGACCCGGGGAAGAAGCATTCCTGCAACCCTCCCCACCAGTCCCAGGCCATGCGATGGTGTCTCAGGCTGGGCTATGACTCCCTTGCTTGGTCACTGCGTCGACTCTACTGTCCGGTCGATGCCAAGGCGCTCGTCTTAGAGGTGGGCTCCGGCGCAAATCCGTACCCTCGCGCCAACGTCTTGCTGGATGCCTACGAAGACACACTGGAGCGCCACTGGGAGCCGCTGATCGCCGCCGGTCGCCCTGTAGTGCTCGGGCTTGGCGAACGTCTGCCTTTCCGGGACCAGGCATTCGACTTCGTAATCGCCTCCCACGTGCTGGAGCACTCAACGGACCCTGCCAAATTTCTCGGCGAGCTCCGGCGAGTGGCGAAAGCTGGCTACATTGAGGTTCCGGACGCATTCATGGAGCGCGTCAACCCCTACCCCTTCCACCGCCTGGAAGTCACCGTGCGAAACAATCAACTATTGATAAGGAAGAAATCCGACTGGCGGCTCGATCTGGAACTCGTCGAACTATATGAACAACGCGCCAAAGTAGTCATAGCCCGTGACACCATCCGTCGGTTCCCTTTCCAATTCCATGTGCGTTTCTACTGGGTGGGTACCATCGACTTCACAGTACTGAACCCGGACGTCGACGCAGCATGGCCCACTCCACCGGCCGACCCGCCGGTCCTTGCCAGCCAACACTCGACGCCCTCCGCAAGATGGCGCCGACGCATCGTGGCTCTACTCCGCACCCTATGGTCTCAACGGCGGCGTAACAAACGACTGCGGCTTGCCGATGTACTTGCGTGCCCGGATTGCCGGTCAACCCGTTTATCAATATCGCTCAAGTCGATCCGGTGCCAGACGTGTGAAGCAGAATACCCTGTCCGCAGTGGGACTCCGGCGCTATATCCAACGGACCATACCGCAAGCGCCAGGATGCTCCTCGACGGCGGGTCCCCGGCGTGCCCCTGATCTCGTTCCCCAGCTTGTGGCTCTCTAGACATCGCGAAGTCCATCATGACGCTACCCCTTTCTCTTTTGCTCTTCCTCGGATCAAGTGCGCTCGCTCTTTCCGCGCTGCTGGCCGCTAAAGACGGGCTGCTGCTTGGCGGAACGCTCGGGATTGCCCTATCCGGTATCCATATCGTCTTGGCGATGGCCCTAAGGCGATGGGTATACACGGCCGCTTCCTTCCTGTTCCACCTGACGCTGACCATTCTTACGGTCTACATCTATCTGAATCGAGATCTGGTGATTTCCAGCAGGGAAATGGTCTTTTCGGTCTTCACCGACGAGAATCTCCGAACCGCCTTGGTGGCGCTACTCGTAACTTTGCAGGCCAGCCTCGCGCCCTGGTGTCTGATGGTCCGACGGCAACAGTCCCTAACCACGCTATCGGCGCGACAAAGCTTCGAAACCCTCGTAGGGCGACTAGACGAACTCTTCAGCAAAGCCAGGATTCAACTCACTCTGGCGGCCTCGCTTGTCTTAGCCGTCACCTTCGTCTCCACGAACACGACAGTCCTCGAGCAGCCATACCCTTCTAACCTCAACAGCCTCTGGCACCCATACGAACTACTCAGATGTCCGACCCTCATCGCAGCAGTCGGCCTTGCTGCATCTTACTCTAAGTGGCTGCGTCATGGTCGCTCGTACCTTCCCACTCTGAACCTTGCACGCATCAACTTCCTCCTCACGTTAACGCTAATGCTGCTCTTGGTGGGTTCAAGAGGGCTCTTCATCATGCTCTGGGTTTTAGCGGGATTGTTCGAGCTAGGTTTCTTTCTGAAGAGACGGGGCACGCCGGCCTGGGGCATGCTCTTCCTGATACTGGCTTGGTTTTCTTATTATAGTTGGCCCTTTTTGAGAGTGAACCTGTCTTCGATTCCGGCTGATCGCGCACTGCTTCAAGCCCTCGATATCAGTTTGCTGCGTTCAGCCCCCTCCGGGGGCTTTCGTAACCAAGCAGGCATACATGTTGAGGACTATGCGATGCTCGGTACTTCGGTATTTCACTTGCTCTACGTCGTTCAGCTAACCAAAGACGGATCCTCGCTCCGCGGATCCACGTTCATTAATCTGATTCCGCAAGCTGTCCCAGACTTCCTCACCTCCAGACTCTGGGACCGCCCAGTTAACGATAATTGGCGCCTTGCGGAGCACTACTACCACGGAGGAGGGTTCCTTGCAGTCGCCAACGCCTACTGGAATGGCGGCCTGCTAACCATGTCCGCCTATGTGCTCGTGATCTCAACGCTGTTTTTGGGTTTGGACCGTTATCTGGCCCGGCGCGCAACAAAGGCGCTCTACAAGGCTGTGTATTGGCTCTGGCTACCTGTGATGGTAGTGCAATTGGGTTATGGCATTCAGGGCCTTGCGCGCGTTATCGAGCTGTTGGGCGCGATGATCCTGATCGATCAGATCAACCAGCCCAACTCGTGTCTCCGGCGCCCGGGGATGCTCAGGAGCCCGCGCCGATGGATTCAGCCTCATGGAGCTGGCAACAGTCAACTATGAAGCCGCCGTCTCGCAGCTGCTCTGTTGTGTTTACAGGTGGCTGCCTATTCAATGAGAGTAGCGGTCCGTACCTATCCATGGTACAGACCGCCCGAAGGCTGGCGGAGCGGGGCCATCGGATCACCGTGCTTGGCACGCGCGGCAAGGAGAGCGGGCAGCCTGCTCTTGGAGGTCTGGACGTCCGAGCCTTTCGACGCTGCGGCCCATATTCCTTTCACTTTGCGCCGGGGCTTTCCCAATGGCTCAGGCAACATCCCCATGACTGGGACCTAGCCAGCATGCAGGGAGTATGGATGCACACCAACCGTGCCATGAACCTGTGGTGCCTGCGCCATAACAGACCCTACATGATCACCGCCCATGGCAATTTCAATCCGCTGGCCCTCAAGGTCTCAGCTTGGAAAAAGTGGCTAGCCCGGCACACCTTCATGCAGTCCGTCTTCAGGTATGCAACCTGCTATCAGGCACTCAGCGAACGCGAATACCGCGTTCTGCGAGACTACGGTATCAAGCAGCCAATCTGCATCGTTGGCAACGGCATGGAACTCCCCGATGTCGCCACCATGCCCGATCCAAACGCACTGCTCCCCAATGAGTCCTTAGCCCGGCGCACCTGTCTTTACCTGGGCCGGCTACACCCGATCAAGGGAATTGACCGCCTGCTGCGGGCCTGGGTTCTCCTCCGGCCGTCCCAGGATTGGCAACTTGTGATTGCCGGCGGGGGCGACCCTGCATACCGAGCACAACTGGAACGAATTGCGCAGCAGGTGCCCAACGTTCGTTTCACGGGCCCTGTGTTCGGCGACCTGAAGGCCGCTTGGCTACAGAGGGCGGAGTTCCTCGTATTACCGTCTTACAGCGAGGCGTTCCCCATGACCGCGATGGAGGCGTTCTCCTACGCCAAACCGGTGCTCCTGACTGTCAGTTGCGGCTTCCACACGGCAGCCGAGGCTGGGGCAGCCGTACAAGTCCCGTCGAGTGAGGCGGGCATCCGCGACGGTCTCGAGGAACTGCTGGCACTGACACCTGCACGGTTGCAGGACATGGGCGCGCGGGCACTCAGACTTGTGCGCGAACGCTATGATTGGCGGTCGATCTGCACGCAATTAGAGGCTGTGTACGAATGGATGCGCGGAGGCGGTTGCGTACCCGACTGCCTCCGCATCGATTGACACGACCCGGGCCCCTTCCCTGTCCGTCCGTTTGCGTATGACCCGACAACTCGCGAACCCATTTCCGAGCCCCCATGATCGCAAAAACAAGGCACTCCGGCTGTTGTGGAATGCTGTCTGGCTGCTCCTTTTTCGGCCCTCGCCTAGGCCCTTCCACGGCTGGCGGGTCTGGCTCTTGAGTGTCTTCGGTGCCCGAATGGGGGTCGGCGCCCACGTCTACCCCTCCGCCAGAATATGGGCACCCTGGAACCTGCAAATGGGTGACCACGCCTCCCTAGGGCCTCAGGTCGACTGCTATAACATCAGCACAGTCGTCATAGGTTCCTTTTGCACAGTTTCCCAATACACTTACTTGTGCGGCGCCACCCACGATTACACAAAAGCGAGTATGCCACTTATCTCCAAGCCAATTCACTTGGGCAGAAGGGCCTGGATTGCAGCAGACGCCTTCATAGGGCCGGGAGTCTGTGTCGGAGAAGGCGCAGTGGTCGGCGCACGGTCCCTGGTCCTCCGGGATGTTGAGCCCTGGGCGGTGGTCGCCGGCAATCCGGCGCGCCCAATCAAGCCGCGCGCCTACGTGGACGATCTCGCTCCCGTGGCAACCCCGGCTCAACCCGCGAAATGACGGGCGAACCAACAATCGCCGCGATCATTCTGACCAAGGACGAGGAGCGCGATTTGCCTGGCTGCCTCCAGAGCCTTGAAGGCGTGACCTCCGAGCTCTACCTCATCGATTCCGGGAGCACGGACCGCACCGTGCAGATCGCCACAGAGTTCGGAGCACAGGTTCTTACGCACGAGTTTGTCAACTACGCTTCGCAGTTCAACTGGGCGCTCGACAACATCCGCACCGCGGCCGAATGGATCCTGCGCATTGATGCCGATGAACGTCTGAGCGCGGAGCTGAGGGAAGAGCTGAAGCAGACGCTCCCGAAACTTGCCCAGGATGTGACGGGGCTTCTCGTTCCGCGGCGAGTCCAGTTCCTGGGGCGCCGGTTGCGGTGGGGCGATACTTACCCAGTGTGGCTGCTACGGCTCTGGAGAAATGGCAAGGGTCGCTGCGAAGACACCTCGATGGACGAGCACATCGTGCTCACCGGCGGGCAGGTGTGTAAGATTCGCGGGGACCTGATTCACGTGATTCCCAAGAGCCTCACGGACTGGATCTCCAAGCACAACTGGTACGCCAGCAGGGAGTGCAACGACCTCCTGGGTCGGCAAGCTGACGCTCCCGGCGACCTTGCTGGCCCAGCCGGAAGGAAGAGGTGGCTGAAGCGACATGTTTACCTGCGGCTCCCGCTGTTTTTGCGCGCGTTCCTCTACTGGCTTTACCGCTACGTGGTCAAGCTCGGTTTTCTGGACGGGAAGGAGGGCCTAATGTACCACTTCCTCCAAGGTTTCTGGTACCGGTTCCTGGTGGACGCGAAGTTGTTCGAGACGGAAAAGACTGGGGCCGGAGCTAGCTCGGCGCGCCTGTGACGCCCTACGTTGAGTATCCATACACCACGCCGGTTAGTAACCCTTCCCACGAATACCTCGCGCCGGTGCTCCGAGCCCTGCTGCGGCAGGTGCAGCCGCACGCGAGCTTCCTTGACCTCGGCTGCGGCAACGGCTTCCTCACGGCGGTCGCCGCAGCGGCGGGGCGCAAGGTCGTGGCAGTCGATTTGTCCGTCAGCGGCGTTACGCTGGCGCGGGAGTGTTATCCCGGCATCCTGTTTCTGGAAGGCGACGTTTGCGGCGACCTTCCACTCAAACTCCAGCGCGAGAGCTTCGATGTGGTCACTTGCCTCGAGGTCATCGAGCACGTGTACGCTCCACGGGCCTTGCTTGCAAACTGCCGCCGCGCCCTAAAACCCGGCGGTATGCTCATTCTTTCGACGCCCTACCACGGCTACTGGAAAAACCTCGCGCTGGCTGTGACCGGGAAGCTCGATGACCACTTCACCGCCCTGTGGGACGGCGGCCACATCAAGTTCTGGAGCCGGCGCACCCTGTTCCGGCTGCTGGACGAAACGGGCTTCCGCGGGCCCCAGTTCTTCGGCGTGGGCCGCATCCCCTACCTCTGGAAAAGCATGATCGTCACGTCGCGGAAGCCCGAAATGACGGCTTCGCCCGGTTAGGCCCAATCATCCGCGGAAACCAACCCCATGACCCTCCTCCTCAACCACTTCTTGG
>Ga0315282_10016418_pt1 | contig 10817 bp, 7 predicted proteins | sample YL17G07_20_MG_FD_203693 | JGI IMG/M metagenome (GOLD analysis project Ga0315282, IMG submission 203693) | Sediment microbial communities from Yellowstone Lake, YNP, Wyoming, USA - YL17G07_20 | ecosystem: Environmental > Aquatic > Freshwater > Lake > Sediment | place: USA: Wyoming | collected...
ACCTCCGCGCCGCCGGCGTCTCCACCGTCATCCCCTACATCACCAACTGCATCATGTGGGGTGACCACGAGCGCCGCATGGGGTATTGGGCCGCCTTCGACCACTGGTACGACTACGCCGAGTTCGGCATCGGTGAGCGCCCGCCGCAGGATCCCTTCAACTGGATGCAGGACGACGAGCGCAAGCCCGCCACGCCCCACCCGGGCTACTGGTATTCGCCGTGCCCCAACAACGACTACTGGACCGATTACCTCGCCTTCACCGCGCAATGGGCGGCGCGCTGCGGCTACGACGGCATCTTCATGGACGTCAACACGTGCTGGTGCTTCTGCTCCTTCTGCCAGCGCAAGTTCCGCGATTACCTCGCCGAGCGTTATACGTCCGATCAACTGCGCCACTACCTCGGCATCGCAGACGTCCGCGCCGCGGCCCTGACCGAGGACGCGCCGCCCGCGCTCAATGCCGAGATCGAGACCTTCCGCGCCATGAGCATCGCGCGCAACCTCCGCCGCGTGCGCGACGCCGGCGCCGCGATCAAGCCCGGCTTCATCATGATCCCCAACATCGGCCCTTTCGGCCACTTCGAGGGCGCCGATCATCGCCGCAGCACCGGCAAGAGCGTCGAGCTCTGGGCGCCGGTCAGCAACTACATCATGTACGAGGAGATGCTCTTCCCCGGCACCCTCGGCCGCGGCGCGGTGGCGGACAACATCCTCGCGTACAAGCTGTCATACGCGTTCAACTCGCCCGGGGTGGTGCTGTGCTATGTCGGCAATGACGCGCCTTCGACCGAGCTCGCGGTGGCGGAGGCGGCCGCATTCAGCGGCGGCGGCGCCTTCGTTCAGCCCGGCACCGGCTGGCCCGAGGTGACCAATCGCTACAACCGCTTCATGTCCGAACACCGCGACCTCTACGAAGGCTATGAGCCGCTGGCGCGCGTCGGCCTCGCATTCCTCTACCATCAAGTGCACATGAACGATCCCGAGCACCTGCGCGGCATCTTCCGCGCCCGCGACTACCTCAGCGAGCAGCAGGTGCTGTGGGATCTCGTCACCGATGTCTCGAACGCCGACAAGCTGCGCGCCTTCGACGCCATCGTGCTCACGGGCGGGCGTTTCCTCAGCGACAACGAGGTGGCCGCGCTGCGCAAGTACATTGAGGACGGAGGAACGCTCCTCGTCATCGGCGAGGCGGGAACGCACGAGCCGTGGGCGCAGCCGCGCAGGCAGGCCGCGTTCGCCGACGCTATGGGGCGCGCGATGCCCGATGAGCACGGCGTCCGGCCGGGGATGCTCGGCCGCGGGAAACTGTTGTGGGCAACCGATGTGGGGGCGATTCTCCCGCAGCGGCCATTCGCAGCCTACGACTTCAAAGAGGACGATCTCGCCAACCTGGAGGGGGTGTACAAGCGGCTGTCGGAGTCACCCGAACAACAGCCGGGCGCGGCAGGCAAGCTCCTGGTGGACTACCTCGATCAGGCGACCGGCAGGCGGCTGCGGGCGACCGATCCGCATGCCCCCTATCTTCGCTTCAACGCCTGGCGCCGCGGGGACGCGACAGACGGCCGCATCGTGTTCCACGCCGTCAACTACAATGTCGCGCGCACCGGCCCCAAGGAAACCGGCCGGCTGACCGCTTCCGCGCCCGCCAAGGTGACCCTCGATGCACCCGCGGGCTGGCGCCTCACCTCGGCCATGCGATATGCCGCCGATGCCGCCCCGCAATCCATCGAGTTCACGCAGCAAGGATCCCAGGTCAGCTTCACTCTTCCCCCGGTCGACGTCTATGCCGTGATCGCGCTTTCGACGGCACGGTGACCAGCGGACGCGCCACTGTCCGGAGCCGCCGGCATCCTCCTCATCCGCTTGCCATCGACTCTACGAACTCGGTCGGCGACACAATCGCCGCCCCGCGAAACGCCCCCAGATCCAGCAGGTGCTTGTCGCCCGACACGATGACCTGCGCGTCAGCCGCGACCGCGCATTCCGGGAACATGTTGTCGGCGGGATCGGCGGCGATCTCCCGGATCGGCTCTTTCACTTCGACGAACAGCGCCCTCTCGGGCTCAGCCAGCAACTCCAGCAGGTCCCTCGCCTCCGTGGCCGTGAATGCCTCGAATCGGGCGAGCACTTCCAGGTACTCGGCGACGATCTCGTCGGTCAGACATAGCAGGAACGCGCCGTCCCTCCACAAGCGCATCACCTCCCCGGGCCTGCCCCCGAAGACGCTGGAGACGACGACATTGGTGTCAATCACGACCCTACGCACCGGACGCCCCGCGCGCCGCGCGCTGCCTTCGCACCTCCTCGACTAAGCCCGGTATATCCTCGGCCCGGTAGCCGGACTGCTCCGCCCCGCCGCGAATGCGATCCCACAGGCGATCGAACCTTTCGGCGAACGTGTCCCGCCCTCGGCGCTGCATCTCCAGCCAGGCCTTGATCTCGTCGGCCCGAAAACGCCATTCACGCCCAACCTTGAAGGCCGGCAACTTCCCGCGGCGCGCGAACGCCAGCACCGTCGCGCGATGCAAGCCCAGGTACTCGGCGACCTGGACCACGTTCAGCAACTCCGGCAGGGGCTGTACGGTCTGCCTATCCGACCCCGCCATGTCACCAACTCCCTTCTCGATATCGCGGCTTATTCTATGCAGTATTCTACCATAATTTGGAGAGTGTTACAGCATGTACAGTAGTTTTACAGGATTTTACGCAATCAGAATGGAACAGTTCGCCCCTGGAGTACCTGAGGCTAGTCGCCAGGCGCTGCTACGGCGCATGCCTACCAATGCTCGACCCTTACTGCCGGGCGAACTTCAGGACCACTCGGTGCTCCCCCGCCGGCAGCGCCACCAGCACCCACTTCCGCCCGAATCGGCGCTCGATCTGAAACGGCGCCCTTTTCCCGTCCACCAGGCACCGCAACGGTTCCTGGCGCCCGAAGGGGATCTTGACGATAAACCCGCCGCGGTAGGCGCACCGCACGGTGAAGGATGCCTCGCCTTCGGTCAAACGCGCGTCCCTGATCCGCGCCTTCGACCGCTCCCACCACCAGCGCCACAGCTCGTCGTTGCCCATGAACACGGCCCGCAGCTTTCGCGCGCGCAGGTAGCGCAGGAACTCGTCAATCGCCGCGCGGCACGCCGGGTACGAGTGCAGATACACGGGGTGATGGAACATGTCCATCGTCATGTGATGCCGCGCCGCGATGTCAACCACGCGATGCGTCATCTCGAAGTCGGTCGCATCGCCCTCGTATCCGGTCTCGTATGCGACGATGGGCTCCTGCAGAAACGGAATCCTTCGGTTCTGTCCGCGCCAGTCGTCGCGGAAGAAGTACGGGAAGGCGGTGCCGAATGCAAAGCCGAGGCGGTTAACGGGATTGAGCGGCGGCGAACCCCAGTGGATGCGGCTGTTGTCCGCCTTGCCGCCAGCCCCGAGCATCCATTTCGCCGGTTCCGCCCATCCCGTCCACCTGCACCAGTGGTTCACGCTGCATACCGGCACCTGGCCGAACGCCTTGCGATACAGCGCCATCTGGTTGCGCACGTCATCTTCAGTGAAGCCGCCGGGGTGGGTGAAGCCGTCCATGAAGTTGTAGTGCAGGCTCGGCTCGTGGCCGTTGGCGCGAATCCGCTCGAACTCCTCGCGGCTGATCGCGAACCGCCCCGCCAGCGGCATCAAGTTGATGTGATACGGCAGCCCGCGGCTCTTCATGAAATCGGACGCGGAGACCTGCACCCCCGGCTGCGCTTCGTCATCCCCGCCGAAGTAGAACAGGGCATCGGGCACCGCGCCGTCCTTCGCCGGCAGTTGGTGGATCATCGGCAATGGCTGCCACGCCAGCATGTTCTGCAGAAGCAGCATCAGCTCGTCCGAATACGCGACCTCGGGGCTGTTGCGCCCGATCACCATCGCGTCGCCGAAGCGCAGGTATCCGTCGCCGTCATGATCTGCGTCGATCGGCCGCCCCTGCTGAATGGCCCATATGGTGTGAGGCAGGTCGAACCCGAAGTAGAACGCCCAGCCTTTCCCGACGCGGCGCGCGGCTGCGACCGCAAGGCCACTGTCGCGCGCCCGGGCACCGTCGTCCGGCGCCGAGCGGGCACAGCGGAAGAACCGCGCGAGTTCGTGACCATCCGCGGTTGCGGCGGGCCGCACGGGCCCGATGATAATGAGCCGCTGCTCCGGTTTGAGCGGCGAATGAATGCCTCGACTCAGGAACGTGGGGACGAACTCGAGGTAGCCGCTGATGGCGAAGTCACGCGCAGGGCCCGCGATCGGGCGGCGCGGCCGAATGCCGAAGAGATCATCCAACCCCTGAATTGCGAAGCCGATCAGGATGCCGCCGGCGCGTGTCCACTCCTCAAGCGCTGCGGCAGCCTCCGGAGACACCGCCGTCTCCCCGAGCCCCCCGACGATGATGCTTCCGAATCGCCGCAGCCGCTCCGGCTTCGCCAGCGCCGCGGGCGGGATTCGCGACGCCGTCACCCCGAGCCGATCCATCATCTCCCAGATATACGCGTACCAGTAGTTGCGGCCGCCGCGGTTCGTCTCTTCGCACCGCGCTTCGTCCCACACCACGCCGACGGCGAGCGATCGCGACTCCGTTGCGCCCTCTGCCGCGCCGCTCACGCGCCTCGCCGTAGCTCGCACCGCATCCCTGCCCATCAACTCAGCCTCTCGATCACGCGCCTGACCTTCTCCGCCCCGCGCTCGTGCTCTTCCTTGGCGCCGAAAGGATACCCGAGCACGATTCTGGGCAGCAGCCACTCCGCGTTGGGGCACAAGCCCTCATGGTAGCGATTGTTGCTCCCGACATAGAGCGGGCAATCCAGCGGACACCCGCGACCGTAGCCGAGCCGCTGCGCGATGAGCGGATGCTTGTACGCCGGCATGTTGGTGTAGCCCACCGACAGCGGCGCCTCTTCCTCCTTCAGCACGCGCTTGAAATCGTCCAGCGCGATCCCGCGGTCATCGCCGCGGAACGTCGTGCCCCACAGATGAAACGTATGCTTCGCCTCATCCGGCCCGCGCTGCAGCACCAGCCAGTCGCAGCCATCCACCGCGGCATCGTACAGGCTCGCGTTCTCGATCAAGCCGTCGATGTACCCGCGCGCCCGCCTCAGCTGCGCCAGGCCAATCGCCGCCGTCTGCTCGTTCATGCGATAGTTGAAATGCAGCCCGAACGCCACGGCGTAGAACGTCGGCGCGCCCGCGTGCAAACCCAACGCCTTCGCGCGCGCCTCATCGTTGGTCACCGCCATGCCGCCATCGCCGAGCGCCAACTGCTTCGACATCTGGAAGCTGAACGAGCCGATGTCGCCCCACGCGCCGGTGCATTTCCCCTTGTACGTCGCGAACAGCGAGTGCGCGCAGTCCTCGATCACCGTCAGCCCGTGCTTATGCGCGACGGCGACGATGCGGTCCATCTGCGCCGGCAAGCCGCAGACATGGGTCACGATGATCGCCTTGGTGCGCTCGGTGATCTTCGCTTCGATCAGATCCGGCTCCATGTTCCAGGTCACGCGGTTGACATCCACGAACACCGGCACCGCGTTGTTGTACATCACCGCGACCGCGCCGAAAACGCACACCGGGTCGCAGATAACCTCGTCCCCCGCGCCCGCCCCGGACGCGATCACCGCGCTGTGCAGCACCGACATCGCCGAGTTCATCGCCACGCCGTGGCGCGCCCCCACTGCCTCGGCGAACGCCGCCTCGAACGCCGGCGTCGCCCGCCCGCCCATCGAGGACAGGTTCCCCGAATCGAGCACCTCTTTGACCGCCCTCAACTCCTCGTCACCGAATACTCGTACCGGCATGGTTCCCTCCTTTGCTTGCCCCGGATGCCTGGGGCGCACCTGGGCAGGGCTGGGCCCTGCTCCGGAATGCGCCTGCGGCGCACATGGGCAGGGCTGGGCCCTGCTCCGGAATGCGCCTGCGGCGCACATGGGCAGGGCTGGGCCCTGCTCCGGAATGCGCCTGCGGCGCACATGGCTCGCGGCTGCACATTGTGCGGGCCCTAGACTCCCCACGGATGATCCGAGGCTACGCCGCATCATGGCGCCGCAGTGCGGCGCTCCGGAATGCGGCTAAGCCGCATCATGGCGCCGCAGTGCGGCGCTCCGGAATGCGGCTAAGCCGCATCATGCCGCCGCAGGGGGCCGCCCAGGTTCCTGATCATCTCGCCGGTGCTGCGCGCGCCCGGCTCCGCGATCCGCCGCGCCATCCACGCCGCCCCCGCGACGAACGGTACCGTCAGGTAGAACGTCAACCGCAGGTCGGCCTGAATCCCGAAATGCCTAAACACCTCGGGCAGGTATCCGCCCAGCGCCGGCATCGGCGCCGCGCCCAGCACCACGAGGGTGGCATAGATGGCGAGTTGCACCGATCGCCCCGCGCTCGGCGTCAGCTTGTAGATCAGCGTGTTCACCGCCACCGAGGTGCCGCCGAACGCGAACCCTACCAAGAGGTTAAGCGGCGGCACCGCCGCATACACTGCGGTCGCGCTCGTCATCCAGATCCACACCAGCGGCACCGGCGCCATGACCGCCGTGCATGCGATCAACACCGGCCGGCTGCCATAGCGGTCAACCACCCGTCCCCAGAATGGCGACGCCGCGAGAAACGTCAGCATCACCACCGCGTTCACCGCGCCGACGCCGAGGAACGGCATCTTCAGGTCGCGCAGCATGTAGGTTGCGTAGAACGGCCACGCGATCGCCTGCATCGACCACATCAGCGACCACCCCATCACGAGCATGAGCGGGGTGTTGGCGAAGGTTGCGCGCGCCATGCGGCCGAAGTCGGCGTTCGATTCATCCCGCACCAGCGGAATATCCGGCTGCGGCACAAACAGCAGCGCGTTCGCCAGGCCGAACACCATGCCGAACGCGAAGAGCCAGCTGAACGCGCCGATGCCCATCAGTTTCACATGGTCGAGAAACGTCCCCTCGAGCAGCGCGAAAACCGTGCCCACCATCCCCGCGTACATGTTGAAGCGCCCGAAGAAAGTCCCGCGGCTGGCTGCGGGCACGAGGTCGCCCAGCCAACTGTTGCGCGCGCTATTCGCGATCTGACCCAGCGCGGTGACGAGCGTGATGATAGCGATGAACGCGCCTATCCGGTACACCGGCGGCGCCTTGGCCGCGACGTACGGGATGAGGATGACCAGCGCCCACCCCGAGACGTTCGCGAGCGCGGCCGCGACGGTGATCGCCCGGCGGCTCACTCCGCGCTCCACCACCACCGATGCGAGCAGCTGCGTCACGACGAAGAGCATTGGCACCGTGTTCATCAAGCCGATCTGCACGTTGCTGGCGCCGAGTTTGAGCGCGTAGCCGATGAGGAACATGCCGCCGGTCGAGGCGATGTAGATGGAGTTGAGCATCGCCTGCCCGTACGATAGGCGGATCGCGCGCTCGATGGCGGACGAGGGAAGGTATGGGGCCGGGGCTTCAGACATACGGTCGTCTCCGCAGTTCGTGCCGGTCGCTGCGCGTGTGCGCCGCGACGCATGCGGATGACTTGGTCAATTCGGCGCCGCCGTCTCGGTCCCCTCCGCGCGCAATAGTCATCGCCGCCGGCGGCACGAGGGTGAGAACCGACGCCACGGCGAAGTCCATCCTGGCGCATCTTGCTAGCCCGCTCGATGCACGCGCCACCCGGCCCGCGCCTGGCCTGGGCTACCGGCAACACCTAACCTGGATTATTCATACTACGCTTGAAGAGCGTGCATCCTACGTGCGATGCGTGCGCGCATGAATAATGCGCGCTAAGAGGCCTGTGATAAAGCCCGATGCCCCGGGCGACAAGCGGGTTCACATCTGTAGGGCGGGCGTTCCCTTCGACTTCGCAGGCGCTTCGCTCAGGACAAGCCCACGCCCGCCTGAAGGCGGCGGGGATAGGAATCCCCGCCCTACAAAGCCTGGACTCGCAGTCCCTGGGCGCGAGAGCCACTTTATCACAGGCCTGCTGAGGAGACTCGTAATGCACGAATTGGCCGTCACGCGTCTGCGCAACGGTTCCACCGCGCAGATTCTCGTCGTAACCAGTCCCTGTCCGGAGATCACCGAAGACGTCGCGCACTTGCTGGGGCACAAAGGCGAGCCGTGGCTCTGGCACATCCGGCAGTGCCTCGATGGGCACACCGAGAGCCTCGACGCCCGCTTCTATCTCGCGCGAGTCGATGGTCGCCTGGTGAGCAATGTGACGGTTTTCCAGAACGGCGGCCTGGGCAGCGTGGGGCACGTCTTCACCCAGCCGGAGTTCCGCAGACTGGGCCTCGCGCGTCTGCTCCTTGATGCCGCGCTTACGGAGTTCGCAAGCGGCGGCGGACACGCCCTCGTTCTGACAACCGGATTTCAGTCAATGCCGTGGCGTCTGTACGAGTCGTTCGGGTTCACGGGGACGTGTCCCGAGCAGTCATACGGCGGCATGGCGAAGTTCCTGGATGGCGCCGACTGGCAGACCGTCCTCGCCGGGCCCCCTGGGGAGATTCGGCGCGCGGACTGGCGCCATTATCTCGGCGCCCAGGTGCTCTTTGGCGCGCCCGGCTCCGTGCAACTGCGCAGCATCCTGCTCCCATGCATCGGCGCCCATGTCGTCGAAGAGGAGTTCGTCCGCCTGAAACTGCGGCAGCAGCACGGCGAGGCCATCGACTGCTGGGTCATCGAGGGCCGGGCCTCCGCGATCCTTGGCTGTGCTCTGCTCGGAACCCATCCGATCTGGGGCGCGCGCGGGGCGAGAAGAGTCCTCGACCTCCACGCAGTTGTGCCGGCCGCCACTGCCGTGCCCGGCTTGCTGGCCGCTATACTCGAGCCGTGCCAGGACCCGGTCGAGTGCTATTGCGATGGCCGTGCGGAAGAGCAGATGAACCTTCTGAGTCAGTCCGGTTTCCGGCAGGAAGCGCGTTTCGCTGGCGCGCTGCGGTTCGGAGATGCGCTCACGGATCTCGTCGTGATGACGCGGGCGTGAGCGGCAGCCCTGATTAAGCGAGATCGGGATCCGGATCATCCGCGCGGATTGCCGTCGCCCGGGCCTACCTGAACGCCGGCAGGTAATCCTTCTGCAACTCGAGCATGTGGTCGAGCATCTTCTCGGCGTTGCGCGCCGAGTTCACCACCGGATCTACCAGCAGCGCCTGGAGCAGCAGATTCCGCGAGCGCTGCCCGTAAGCCTCGACCATAAGCTGCTGAACCGACGCCTGCGTCCGGCAGAACGCCAACAGCGCCTCCGGGATCGGGGGCAGCTTCACGGGATGGATCCCGGCGCCGTCAACCAACGCCGGGACTTCGACCACCGTATCAGCCGGAAGGCCCACGACGTAATCCCCGGTGTTGGGTAGGTTCACCGCCTCCGCGCGGAAGCTCCGATCGAGGGCGTTGGCGAGGATGATCCGCACCGCCAACTCCCCGCTCCGGCCCAGCACCGAATCATCCAGCGGCTTCTCGCCGGTGACGTACGGCTCCAACCGATCGGGCCCCGGCTTCGGCTCCTGCAGCGGAACCTTGCGGCTCTCGAGCCCGTAGTGCCATGCCACCCCGGTGAACTCATAGGCGAACGACAGGTACTCGCCGATATGGTCGTCCGAGGGATAGGTGTAGAGCCCGAAGACCTCCACCATCTTCTTCACCAGCGGCGGCATGCTTGGGCAATCGGGGTCGGACAGAGCGCGCTGGCGGAGCTGCGGGTACAGATCCTCGCCGGTCCGCTTGTCCGCGAGCTTGAGCACCCAGTAGAAGTGATTGAGCCCGCCCGACAGGAAGTCGATCTCCTCGACCGGCTTCCCCAGAATCCTGCTTGCGCCGCCCAGCGCGCTGAAGACCCCGTGACACAGGCCGATCGCCCTGATCTTCGTCAGATCCGACACCGCGCGGATGATGCGCGACTCCGGGTTGGTATAGTTCAGAAGCAGCGCCTCCGGGCACAACTGCTCCATGTCGCGGCAGATCGGAATCATCAGCTCGAAATTGCGCAGCGCGTGGAAGATCGCGCCCGGCCCGCCGTTCTCGCCCAGGACGTGCTTGAAACCGTGGGCCAGCGGCACCCGGAAGTCCTGCTCCCACAGGGGATAGCGCTTGATCGCAACCGACGTGATGACATACCCCGCGCCCGGCAGCGCCTGGCGCCGATCGCCGGTCATCTCGACCTTCGCACGGGACCCGAAGTGCTCCTTGACGAGCAGCGCGAACTTGTGCATCCGCTCCAGTTTCGCTGCATCGGTGTCCACCAGCACCAACGTGCAGTCGAGTTCGTTGAGCTCCGGCGAACTCAGCAAGTCCACCACGGTCCCTCTGCCGAATCCACTGCCGGCGCCAATCGCCACGATCTTCAACGGCTCTCTTCCCACGTGCCTTGCTCCTTTCAACTCGGGTTACGCGTAAGGCGCTTTCGCGACTGGCAGTCGCGCGGGGTCGTTCCCAACCGGGGCAAATCCCGCGCCCGGGTTTCACCCCACCGCGAGCGCCTTTTCGATCTCGGCGATGGCCGAGGCTTCGATCGCCCTCGCTTGCGCCAGGATCTCCTGTTCGCGTCGCCGCGCCGCGGCCGACCAGTTCATCGGCGCGACCTCAAACCCCGCCTCGCGCCCGCCGCCGCATCGCGCGCTGGAGCTCCTCCCTGTTCTCGCGCCCGTCTATGTAGTCCGCCTCCCAGAACAGGATCTGCTTCGCCCCCACCTTGTTCGCGAGCGCGACATCCGCCTCGACTTCCTCCACCGATGACGGCACCCACTCATACACCCAGGCGTCCGCCTTCCCGCCCGTTTCCTCGCGCAGCCAGTTGACCGCCTTCTCGGCGTCGCCGCCGGGCATGTAG
>Ga0315282_10016419_pt1 | contig 10817 bp, 9 predicted proteins | sample YL17G07_20_MG_FD_203693 | JGI IMG/M metagenome (GOLD analysis project Ga0315282, IMG submission 203693) | Sediment microbial communities from Yellowstone Lake, YNP, Wyoming, USA - YL17G07_20 | ecosystem: Environmental > Aquatic > Freshwater > Lake > Sediment | place: USA: Wyoming | collected...
TGGAATGGGCGCAGAATTTACAGGCTTTAGCGCAAAGTGGTTTGACCTATTCGCCGAACCCTTTCGATCTCCAGCGTTACGAGGCCATCCGTGAGATTGCTGCGGAAATCCTTTCTACCTATTCCCAGACCGACCTGGGAATTATCCGCGATCTATATCAGTCTCAGGCAGGCTACATTACACCCAAAGTCGATGTGCGCGGTGTGGTGTTCAAAGGCGACCATATCCTGCTGGTGCGCGAGCTGGCAGATGGTGGGTTTACCTTGCCTGGCGGGTGGGCAGATGTAAATGAACCGCCCAGCTCAGCCGTAGAACGTGAAGTATGGGAAGAGTCGGGTTACCATGTCAGGGCGAAAAAGCTGCTGGCGGTTTACGACCGTAACAAACACGGGCATCCGCCGTATATTTTCCATATTTACAAGCTGTTTATCCTGTGCGAACTGGTCAGCGGGCAGGCCAGCGGCAGTATCGAAACTGGGGAAGCCGATTTCTTTCCGGAAGGCCACATTCCTCCTTTGTCGATTGCGCGTACTACCGCTGAAGAGATTACCCGCTTTTTCGAGCACCACCGCTGCGCTGATTTACCCACTGATTTCGATTAATAATCCTGTTTAACGGTAGTTGAGGAAAGCCAATGCTTCAGGATAAGTATGGTCGGCAGATCACTTATTTGCGTATTTCGGTAACAGATCGCTGTAATTTTCGCTGCGTTTACTGTATGCCGGTGGACGGAATCCCCTGGCAGTCTCACGCGGCGATCATGCACTACGAAGAGATCGTTGAAGTGGCGCGCGTAGCTGCATCCCAGGGGGTCAGCGAAGTACGCTTGACCGGCGGTGAGCCGCTGGTGCGTAAAGATCTACCCGAGCTAGTGCGCCTGATTAGTGCCGTCCCTGGCATCCAGGATATCAGCTTGACCACCAACGGCATCTTGCTGGATAAATTGGCCGCCCCGTTAGCCCAGGCCGGTCTGAAACGGGTAAATATCAGCCTGGATACCCTCGACCCCGAAAAATATACCCGCATTACCCGGGGTGGCTCTCTCATCCGCTTTTGGGATGGCCTGCATGCCGCTGAAATGGCCGGCTTAAATCCAATCAAACTCAACGTGGTCGCCATGCGAGGGGTGAATGATGATGAGCTGGTTGACCTGGCGCGTTTGAGCCTGGAGCATGACTGGCAGGTACGCTTCATTGAGATCATGCCAATCCGCAACCAGGAGTCGTGGGGCCCCGGTTTTCCCTCCCCCGAGAGCGTCTACCTGTCCATTCAGGAGATGCTAAAAATCCTAGAACCGTATGGCTTGCAACCGGTCGAACATGCAGTCGGAAGCGGGCCGGCGCGTGAATACCGCCTGCAAGGGGCTGCCGGAACAATCGGGTTCATTTCCCCGCTTGGTGAAAGGTTTTGTGATACCTGCAACCGCTTACGCCTCACCGCGGATGGCTTCCTGCGTCCCTGCTTATTGAAAGATATTGAAATTCCCGTTCTACCCGCCCTGCGCGCCGGGGAGCCGATTTTACCCTTGCTCATGAAAGCAGTCGAGCTCAAGCCTTCTCGCCACGAACTGGAAGAAGAACATTATTCTACCGGGCGCTGTATGCGCCAGATCGGCGGATGAAATACATTCCTGGGAGAATAATTAGCCCGTCCCAAACTGGCGGTCGCCGGCGTCGCCCAGGCCGGGGACGATATAGCCGCGCTCGTTGAGGTGATCATCCACGGCAGCCAGGTAGATCGGCACATCGGGATGGCGCGACTGCAGGGCGGCAATTCCTTCCGGCGCTCCGATCAGCCCGACGAACTTGATTTTCTTAGCGCCCCAGTTTTTCAATATATCGACGGTAGCAATGGCCGACCCGCCTGTGGCCAGCATAGGGTCCAGAATCAGGCAAACGGTGACGGTCGGCATCACCGGGAGCTTGTTGTAATACTGCACCGGTTTGAGGGTCTTTTCATCCCGGTACAAGCCAATATGCCAGACTTCGGCGGAAGATAGGATTTCCCACACACCTTCTACCATGCCTAAGCCGGCGCGCAGGATCGGCACCAGGCCCACTTTTTCTTTCAGCGCAGACCCAGTGGTGATCGCTAAAGGGGTTTGGACCTCAGTAGGATCGATCAGCAGGTCCATAGTAGCTTCGTAAGCCAGCAGCCCGGCCAACTCACGCACAAGTTCACGGAATTGTTTAGGGTTGGTTTCCATGTTGCGCAGCAAGGTCAGTTTGTGCGCAACCAGTGGATGGGGTGAAACATATACATTATGCATTAAAAATTCTCCTGGTAAAGATTCATATTCTAATTATAGCTTTTTCTAAAAGATTTTCCTTCCGGTTTTTTGAATTCGAAAAATAGTTCACTTTCCATGCTGATACGATTAGAACTTTACAGAAGTAAAACAAAGTCATGAATTGATTATATTAAGTATACAACTAAAAAGATTATAATTATCATAATATAACCTGCATTCTATGTGATCCTTTTACTGATTGTTGGAAGATTGGATTGGAGGAATAATGGATACTTCTGGACGTAATAGAAAAACATCTTCCCGGATTACTCGCTATATTGTGTCCGGCATCTTAGTGCTAAATATCTTGATAACAGCATCTTGTTTAGGGATAATTAGCCCATTGCCTTTTAAACCATTGGTCCCTGCCACTCCCACGTTTACGCCCACTCCCACTCCGATTATTTTTGCCCAAGAACACACAGTTACCCCTCAAGTAAAAGGTGGCGCAATCTGGCGTGGTATAGTCACCAGCAATACCTCGCGACAATTCAAATCGAATGGCCAATTAGTGAATTCTTGCGAGACAGATTGGGTTACAGATATAACAATGGTGGTTGATTCCTCAGACCATGTGACAGGCGACGCTGAAGGGAGCTTGATGTCGCCACGCACTTGTACGGCTGCCACTAATCTAGTGCCAAATCTGACCGGATACACCTTGAGGGTAGATGGTGCGAAAACAGATAAAGGGTTTAATATCCAATTAACAAATGTCAGTAAAACTCCAGGATCACCAGCGGGAGAATTCGGTGGATATTCTTTATTATTTTCCCATGCTTCCTGTAATGGGCTACCACGCGATTTGCAAATCCCCCTCAATAATATGACCACAGCAGAAGCTACGCTTACTTTCACTGAGGTTATGGCCGGATGCGGCGGGTCCAAAGACGATATCATGTCTTCTACCAATCTGCTTAAGTTTTCTTACAGTTTTGATTGTAAAGATCGACCTTCCGACTTGAATGATCCTGAGATCAACAAATTGTGTCAGTAAGAAAATGCGGAAATGCGCGAGAGGTACGAGGAATCGAAGATTGGAAGAAAATTTCTTATAAAAAAATTCCCTTACGGGTATAATCAGGTACATGAGTGAAGCGGATAACCGTCTGATCGCCCCGGAAGTGAAGCCTGATGACCGCATCGACCAGGCGTTGAGGCCGCGCAGCCTGGGCGAGGTGATTGGGCAAGAGCAGCTTAAAGAGAACCTCTCAATTCTAATCCAGGCAGCCCGCCAACGCAGCGAGCCGCTCGACCACGTCTTATTTTATGGCCCACCTGGCCTGGGCAAAACTACCCTGGCGCATGTGTTGGCCTTTGAGATGAAGGTTAGTATCAAGATCACCGCCGGGCCGGCAGTCGAGCGCGCCGGCGATCTGGCTGCCATCCTCACCAACCTGCATGCCGGTGATATTTTGTTCATCGACGAGATCCACCGGCTGGGCCGGGCAGTTGAAGAGGTATTGTACCCGGCCATGGAAGACTATGCCCTGGACATCATTATTGGTAAAGGCCCTTCAGCCCGTTCGATCCGCTTGAAGCTGCCCCGCTTCACCGTCATCGGGGCGACAACCCGGCTGGCCCTGGTCAGCGCGCCCTTGCGCGCTCGCTTTGGGGTAGTTTACCGGTTGGATTATTACGACCTGGATGCCGTCCAGGAGGTGGTGCGCCGGGCGGCGCGCCTGCTGGCTGTCAAAGCCGACCCGGGTGGCGTTGAGGAGATCGCTCGGCGGGCGCGCGGCACGCCGCGTGTCTCGCTGCGCTTGTTGCGCCGAGTGCGCGATTACGCCCAGGTCAAAGCGAATGGGCACATCACCCGCGAGGTAGCCGCTGAGGCGTTGAACCTGCTGAACGTCGATGCCCTTGGATTGGATGACGTAGACCGGCGCGTGCTGCGAACGATCATCGAGAAATATGAAGGCGGTCCGGTCGGCTTGAATACCATCGCCGCCTCTGTCAGTGAAGAACCGGACACAATAATGGATGTAGTCGAGCCCTATCTTCTTCAGTTGGGTTTCCTGGGGCGCACCCCCCAAGGTCGGGTGGCGACGCGCCTGGCTTACCAGCATCTTGGATTGGATTACCGGGACGATGGTATGCAGCCAGCTCTTTTTCAACCAGAAGAAGAATAGCCGGAGGATCGCATCTTCATGCGGGGTATTCTATGAGCCTATCTTTCTTACCCAAACTGGTGAAATTTGGCAGCCTGGCGAACATCTCCGTCCGCGGACTATCGCCTGGGCAAGGTTATCGGGCGGTCATTTTACCCGTACGGGAAAAAAATCGCTGTCTGATGTATGAAGGGGAAGCTGGCGATTACGGCAGCCTGTCTTGGGCGCAGCCGGTGGATTGGGTGGGGGATGCTCTGGTCGATATTTTTGTTCTTGGCAAAGCACTGGCGTTCTGCACTTTACACATTTATGCCTTGCAGCCAGAGATGGCCAATCTACGCCCATTGCGCTGTGATTTTCACATCCACACCTCTTATTCTGATGGGACGCGCCTACCGGCTGAGATGGTCGTGCGTGGGCGTGAGCTGGGGCTGGACGCGTTAGCTATCACCGACCACAATTTCTACCAGGCTTCCCTTGAGTCCATCGAATTTGTACGTAAATCCGGCCTGGGTATCACCTGTTTTCCTGGTGAGGAGGTGACTTCACCTACCTGGCACATGCTTTCCATTGGAGCCAACGCTCCGGTAGGTTATACCGATGACCGGGCTGGCTATACCGGCATGCAAAATACCCTCGTGATGATCCACCAGCGCGGCGGAAAGGCTTTCCTCGCCCATCCATATTGGATTTCCGGGCGGCGCATCAACCAGCCAATGGAAGAATACGAACGCCTGTTAAGCGAAGGTGGGATAGATGGCATAGAATTGCTTGGAGATGTGCCGTGGGAAGAAAACCTGCGCTCGCTGGTGCGCTATAGCGAGCTGGATTCAAGAACAAAACTGGCCATCCTGGGTAATTCGGACACCCATTCACCGGAGCATACCTTTGGGAGCTATTGGACGCTGGTGTTCGCCAGGTCAAACAGCCAGGAAGACATCCTGGCTGCCATCCTAGACCATCGCTCAGTCGCCTGTATGCTCATGCCAATGGGGCCAGCCAGGCATCCGGTCATCCCAAGGCTGCTGGCTCTTGGCCCGTTCGAACTGGTTGACCTGGCGATTTTCCTGCAAGAGCATTATTTTCCCCAGCACGATGCCCTATGTCTCCAGGAAGCCGAGTTGGGGTGGCGTTTCCTGGGTGGTGATTTGCAACGGGAAGGTCCTCTTCAGGCAGTGCAGGCAGCCCTGGAAACCTATTATTCCCAATCCTTTGGCGTAGCCTCCCGCAATAGGTTGGCGGGTGAAAACATCTGATTTCGATTATTTCCTTCCGCCTGAGCGCATTGCCCAGACGCCGCTGGAACCGCGCCATTCGTCGCGCCTGCTGGTGCTGCGGCGTGGGCGCGCGGACCTGGAACACGCCCAATTCTGGCATCTGGATGAATATTTAAAACCGGGTGATCTGCTGGTGATCAATCAGACGCGTGTGATTCCTGCCCGAATTTTTGCTCGAAAACCTACTGGCGGGAAAGTCGAGATTCTCCTGCTCCGCCGCCAGGATGAGCTGACCTGGGAAGCGCTGGTGGGGGGTAAAGGACTGATAGCTGGCAAAGGGTTGAGAGTCGAAGATGGCCCCCACGTAGAAATCACCAGCGTGTTGGAGGGTTCCCGGCGGTTGGTGCATTTTTCCGAACCGATTGATACCTACCTGGGATTGGCCGGTCAAATGCCGCTGCCGCCTTACATCCATACCCCCTTGCAGGACCCGGAACGCTATCAGACCGTGTATGCCCGCCAGCCCGGCTCGGTTGCCGCGCCTACCGCTGGGCTGCATTTCACCCCTGAATTAATGAAAAAACTGGAAAACAAAGCTGTCCAGTTTGTCGAGGTCATCTTGCACGTTGGCCTGGACACCTTTGCTCCGGTTACAGAGGGCGATCCCAGGCAGCATAAAATACACACCGAATGGTGCGAGGTTACCTCTGCCGCGGCTGATAAGATCAACTTAGCCTCTGCTGCCGGAGCAAAGATCGTGGCGGTCGGCACGACCAGCGTGCGCACCCTTGAAACGGCCGCCCGTTTTGCCAGGTCGGGCCAATTGGTAGGGGAGTTTGCCGGGTCGACCGACCTTTTCATCCTGCCGGGGTATCATTTCAGGGTGGTCGAAGCCATAATCACCAATTTCCATCTACCGCGCTCGACGTTGTTGATGCTGGTGAGCGCCTTTGCCGGACGGGAACGAATCCTCGAGGTTTACCAGGCTGCTATCCAGGCGGGCTACCGGTTTTATTCCTTTGGGGATGCGATGTTGATCCTATGAGCGAGTATCTGGATTGGCAGACCCTGGATAATAAGATTGTCGTCTGCCATCTGTGCCCCAGGTTGGTGCATTGGCGGGAAGAGGTGGCGTGCACACGCCGCCGCGCCTATAGGGACCAGATTTATTGGGGCAAACCGGTGCCGGGTTTTGGAGATCGCCAGGCGCGCCTCCTGGTGGTTGGCCTGGCGCCGGGGGCGCATGGCTCAAACCGCACCGGCCGAATGTTTACCGGGGATGCGTCCGGCGAGTTCCTTTATGCGGCGCTGCATCGGGCTGGGTTTGCCAATCAGCCCGGCTCAAACAGCCGGGAGGATGGGTTGGTGTTGAAGGATGTTTTTATCACCGCCGTCTGCCGTTGTGTTCCACCGGATAATAAACCCGAGCGGCTGGAAATGGACAATTGCCAGCCTTTCCTGCTGAATGAAATCCATCTGCTCGAAAACATCCAGGGTATCGTCACCCTGGGAAAGGTGGCGTTTGACCGGCTCATCCCGATTTACAGGATGAAATGGGATGTTACACCGGATATGGAATTTGCCCACGTCGCGTTTTATCCAAAGCATGGTCAGGCGCCCTGGCTGATAGCTTCGTATCATCCCAGCCGGCAGAACACGCAGACCGGACGCCTGACCACGGCCATGTTCGACCGTATTTGGAAATTGGCCCGGAAAATCCTGTCTCCTTAGCGGTTTGGCTGTCGTGTACATCGTTTGTATAATGATCCCTGAAGGCTTTGGGCAAAGGGAGTACAATATATTTAAGCTTGGGTGAGCAAAAAAGAAAGTCATTATGCAGAAAAAAATAGAAGAGAATGTAATCGCCCCAGATTTTGAGCTGGTCGATACACAGGGCAGGACAATCCGCCTGTCGGAGTTGTGCGGTAAAAAGATCGTCGTGTTGGTGCTGATGCGCGGTTTTATGTGACCCTACTGCCGTAAACATCTGGCGCAGTTGCGCCAGGATTGTGGTGAGTTTTCTGGACGGGGCGTTGAAATTATCGTATTAGGCCCCGATGGTCCCAACGCCTTTCGCCGCTATTGGGAAGAGGAGCGCATCCCATTTACTGGCTGCTCGGATATTAATTCCAGGGTAGCCGACCAGTATTACCAAGAAGTCAACTGGTTGAAATTCGGCCGCATGCCAGCGATTTTTGTAATCGATCTTCACGGGGGCATCCGCTACGGACATTACGGCGATTCGATGAGCGATATCCCATCCAATGAAGAAATCCTGGGAGTGATTGACCGGCTTGCAGCAGAATAATTTGTCCAGGTAGGATAACTAAGAGAAAACCGGGAAATAAAGCACACTTATGCCGGCACCCGCTCTCTCCAGGCTGCTGCCAGCAAGCCGACCCCCACGGCAGTCAGCACGGCAGTGGCCGGAAAGATGTTTAGCACACTACCGCGGGCAATCACCGCTCCGATGGAAGGCCCGATGATCATACCGACGTTGACCGGCAGGTAGGCAAACGACATCACTCGCCCGCGCACGGCGCTGGTGGTTGAGTTGGAGAGCACCGTAAAAGAGATAGCAAACACGCCTGAGCCAATCCCGCTGATCAACGCCCAGGCGGCGCCAAAAGTAAACAGGTTGTGGGTAAAAGCTGGCAGCGGCCAGAGGAAAACCTGCACGATTGCGCCGATAAACAGCATTTTCCAGTGGCCGAAGCGGTCCGCCAGAGCACCCATGCCAGGGCTTACGAATATTGCTAATAAGCCACCTGCACCCAGGATGATCCCGATGATGGTATTAATATCCTGCACCGGGTAAACCTTACTGATGGTCAGTGGAACGTAGGTTCGCGCCAGCATCGAGCCTGCGAACAGGAAAAAAAGAGCCGGGAAAAGCGCCTTCAGGCGTGAAGAATTCATCAGGATTTTGACTGAGTCGCCGGCCATGCGCAGGATAGGCTGGGTCAGCTTCCCTCTAAACAAATCGTGATATCCAAAGACGAGGGATAAAACGACCGCCAGCATTAGGAAAGTGTCGATGCCGATCAGCGTACGGAAACCCCAATGGTCGACAATCGGTCCACCGACCAGCGGACCGATGAATCCTCCAATCTGGCTGGCGCTGTTCATGATTGAAAACGCCAACCCCTGGCGGTTGGCTGGGGCGCGCTCCGATAGTGTGGTCATCATCAGCCCGCTGTTACCCAGCGACAGGCTGCTGATCGAGCGCGCCAGCAGGAACACCCAGATATTTCCGGCCAGAATCGCCACCGCGCCGGCAGTCAGGTGCAGCACAAAGGAGCGGATGATGATCGGTTTACGTGAAAATCGGTCGGCCAAAGCGCCCCAGAAAGGCAGGAACGGCAGGCCTAGAATGCCAGAGACGGCCGCGATGATGCCAATCCAGCGCGCCACCTGGTCAGGCTGAACACCTAAGTAAGGCAGATAAAGCGGGGTGAAGGCGGTTAGCTGTCCGTAAAAAACCGTTTCCATAAAACTGCCCGCGGTAAATAAAACCAGCAGCCAGACCCAGGAACCCAGGTTGATTCCGGCGTGTTTCTTGTTAGAAACTGCTTCAGACAAATGCTTCAATCCCGAATAAAATGCGGCATTTCGAAGGGAATTTCGAGGACTAGTTCAATGAAACCACAATACTGCCCGTCCTCGAACCAGGGAGTCTGGTAAACTAGTTTCTTTAGCCCGAGTTTTTCGATGCTGTAGACGTTGGCCTGCTGATTATCCAGCATTTTTTGCACTTTGGAGCGAGCAGGCTCAGGGTGGCAGTCCAGCATATTCGTCCCAACCAGGCGGATACCCCCATCCCCGGAATGGCCTTCGGCGGATTTATCGTTCATAGCCAAAATGATCCCCGAAGGATCACAGACGGTGATGGCGCCAGGAAAGTTTTGAATCCATGCAGGAATATTCATTCAGACCTCACATTTAGGAAACAGGGGCCGACAACCGTCAGCCCCTGTTGGTAGGTTCAGGAAAGAAAAGTTTAGTCCTGGATAAGCCTTGAAAACCGGTAAGCTTACCCGCGGCGCAGGGCAGACCAGCCGGCGTAAGAGGCAGTGTCACCCAGCTCGGCTTCGATGCGGAGGAGCTGGTTGTATTTGGCTACCCGGTCGGAACGGGCGGGGGCGCCGGTCTTGATCTGGCCAGTGTTGAGCGCTACGGCCAGATCAGCGATGGTAGAGTCTTCGGTTTCACCCGAGCGATGCGAGACGACTGCACGCCAGCCGGCCCGGTGACAGGTTTCGACGGCTTCGATCGTCTCAGTAAGAGAGCCGATTTGATTGAGCTTGACCAGCAGCGCGTTGCAGGATTTTTCCTTGATGCCGCGGCGAACGCGCTCTGGGTTGGTGACCAGCAGGTCATCGCCCACGATCTGGACGCGGCTGCCGACTTCGGCGGTCAGGTGCTTCCAACCTTCCCAGTCGTCCTGGGCCAGGCCGTCTTCGAGGGAAACGATCGGGTACTGGTTGATCCAGTTAATCCAGAAAGCCACCATCTCATCGCTGCTCAGTTTCTTGCCTTCTTTACGCAAGTTGTAGGTCTTGGTCTCTTCATCGTACAGCTCAGAAGCGGCGGGGTCGAGAGCAATGGCGACCTGTTCACCTGCTTTATATCCGGCCTTCTGAATGGCTTCGAGGATGACTTCGACTGCCTCGGCGTTGGCCTTGAGGGAAGGAGCGTACCCGCCTTCGTCGCCAACCAGTGTTACGTAACCACGCCCTTTCAGTACGCCTTTCAGGGTCTGGTAGATCTCTGCGCCCCAGCGCAAGCCTTCGGCGAAAGTGGCTGCACCCAGGGGCATAACCATAAATTCCTGGGCATCCGTCGACTGCCAGGCGGTATGAGCGCCGCCGTTTAGGATGTTCATCATTGGGACGGGTAGAACGTGCGCATAAACCCCGCCGATGTAGCGGTAGAGCGGCAGGCCGAGGCAGTTAGCGGCAGCCTTGGCGACTGCCAGGCTGGTGCCCAGGATGGCATTGGCTCCCAACTTTGATTTATTCGGCGTGCCATCCAGCTCGATCAGCATGCCATCGATAGCCTTCTGCTCGAGAGCATCCCAACCAACCAGCGCGGAAACGATTTCTGTGTTGACGTTTTCAACTGCTTTGAGTACACCCTTGCCCTGATAGCGAGATTTGTCGCCGTCACGCAGCTCGAGGGCTTCGTGGATGCCCGTCA
>Ga0315282_10016420_pt1 | contig 10816 bp, 8 predicted proteins | sample YL17G07_20_MG_FD_203693 | JGI IMG/M metagenome (GOLD analysis project Ga0315282, IMG submission 203693) | Sediment microbial communities from Yellowstone Lake, YNP, Wyoming, USA - YL17G07_20 | ecosystem: Environmental > Aquatic > Freshwater > Lake > Sediment | place: USA: Wyoming | collected...
CACATGAAAAAGGTCGGTTCCACGGCGCGCACAAGCCAAGTAACTTGGCAGGTACTTATCGTCCGGGTACGCCTCGATGATCTCGTACGTGTCCACGAAATCCAAGATCATCTGACGCGAGATGTACCGCCCTTTCATCCGCACGTTCACGTGATATGTCCAGATCACCCGTCGTTCACGTACACATTCCCGTATGAACGCAAGCGGATCATCCGGCAACGCCCGCCGAGCGTTCGTGTTCGAGCTCTTGTCTGCCATCCCCACGTCATCGAGCCTTACGCTGGAATGGTGGCTGCCTCACAACGGTTCAGCGACTCCGTCTCGGCATCGCGCCGTGGCTGAAGAGCATCTCACGTCGGTGCAATCGCCTGCAACTGACCGCAGGCCGCCGCGATGTCGTCACCCTTGCTCCAACGGACGGTCACCGTGAGGTCCTTGTCCCACAATATCCTGTGAAACCGATCAACGCGTTCCCTCGCCGGTCGCTCGTAAGAGCTGTCCGGGATCGGGTTGAACGGGATGAGGTTGACCCGGCACGGGAACGACGACACGAGCGAGGCGAGCCGTCGTGCGTCCTCGTCCGAGTCGTTGACCCCGGCGATCAGGACGTATTCGAACGTCACACGGTGTTTCCGGGAGTTCTTCGCCACGTGCGCGGCTGCGCCCATGAGTTCCCGGATCGGGTAGCGGCAGTTGATCGGCATGAGTTCGTCTCGCACCGCGTCCGTCGTGGCGTTGAGGGAAATGGCGAGACCTACCTTCGGCAGGTCCTTGGCGAGGCGCTCGATCATCGGGACGAGGCCAGCAGTGCTGATCGTGACCCGTGTCGCCGAGATGGCAAGCCCCATGTCGAGACCCATGAGCTTCACCGCCTTCACGACCGCCTCGTAGTTGTGCAGCGGCTCCCCCATGCCCATCAACACGACATTCGTGATCGGGCATTCCGCCTCGTCGGGCTTGCCCTCGGCGAGGAGTCGCTCCCGAAGAACCTCTCGCGTCTGAATGAGTTGGTCGATGATCTCACCGACGGTGAGGTTGCGGATCAGGCCGAGTTGGCCGGTGGCGCACAAGTCACATCCCAGCGCGCAGCCGACCTGCGTCGAGAGGCACACCGTGCGCCGCTTGCCCTCCCGCATGAGCACCGTCTCGATGTGGCGTCCGTCCCGGAGGCGGAAAAGGAGCTTCGTCGTCTGCTCGTCCCCCGACACGGCACGGGCCACCTCCTCCAGGTGCTCTACCCGTGCGACCTCCGGTAGCTCCTCGCGCAAGCCCTTCGCAAGATCGGTCATCTCGCCGAAGTCATACACGCCACGACCATGTACCCACCGCAGGAGTTGGTTTCCGCGATACCTTTCCTTACCGAGCTTCATAGTGAACGTACGGAGTTCGTCAGGCAGGAGGGACTTAAGGTCGATCCGGTCGTCATCCGGCCTGTGGGGAAGATGTTCGGGCGACGCCGCAACTCGTGACGTCATCGCCGGTTCTAAGATGGGTGGTATCGCCATAAGGATTGAAAGTACCGCTCGAAGGGGCGGACCGGCAAGCTCTACCCTCACCTGAATGGCGCGGGGCGCAGTGTTGCCGAGCGGTCCCGCCGCCACAGCACTCGGGCGCACGGGCCGTCCCCGAGCCCGTATCGCTTGCCCCTTCTCCTGCGGCGCGCTTATACTTGAACGGAGTTGGCGTCGCACCCGATGGCCGGAGAGACACTTGTTAGAACTACTGCTGAAGCGAATTGACACACGCTCGGCGCTGATCTCTATCTCTGCGTGCGCATGTGGGGTTCTGCTCGGTGCGTGCGGGCCCGCCGACACCGTCCCGAACGTGCCGAGCCGCACCGTTCCGTATCCCCTTCAACGCAGCACCGCGGACGTGTCGAACGACAGCATCGTCATCGTCCAATGGACGACGCGCGCGGAGATCCCCGACCCACTCGCCGACCAGGACGGCGGTCCGAAGATACGGCTCGAAGCGACGCTCTACGGTGAGGACGTCATCGCAGCGACCGTCGCCGCTGCGTGCAGGTCCGACTCAGCCGATGGCGAGAACTGCCGCCGACGCGAGCGCGCGCAGCGCGCGCAGTATGATGCGGAAAACCTCCCGGATTCGCTCCTTCGCATCAGGCTCAACCTGCAATCGACGTTCAGCGTCAACTCCCTGGACCGCAAGTTCTGGGACATCTACGTGAAGGACGAGCGGGACATCGCGCACGAGCCGCTGAGAGTCGAGATGCATGAGCCGGTCATCGTCCGAGAGGATACTCTTCCCGAACCGGGCCGCGCGACGCTTCGTGGAGGGCTGTATCGTCGGGTCATCGACCTGTACTTCCCTCTCAGGACACCGTTCGGGGTCCGGACGGTCAGCCCGGAGGCGAGTGAGGTGCGGCTGATCATCTCGCGGGAACGGAAGGAGCTTGCGAACCTCGTCTGGCAGATCCAGCGCCAGGGACGAACGACTTCCGCGCCGCGCCCGAGAGGACGCGGCGGTCCGCCTGACTTCTGAGAGCGTGTGCGGGAAGTCCGGCGAGTTCGCAGGTCCCGCATGACGTTTGCCGGGGTGTCGTTCCGAGGCGGCTCTTGGCGTCGAGGAACGGGCAGACCGACCTCGCACCCACCAGCTGATGATGACGCTCCGGGGAATAAGCCGGGACTCTGACGAGCCATGACGAACGCGGACCTTCTGGGAAAAGTGGAAGCGCTTGCCGAGGCAGATCGGCGGTACCGGAAAGAGGCGTACTTCTTCGTCCTTGACGCGCTGCAGCACACGGTGAAGTCCCTCAAACTCACGGGAGAACGCCGTCACGTCACCGGTCAGCAACTCCTGCTGGGGATCAAAGAACTTGCCCTCGACCAGTTCGGCCCGATGGCGAAGACCGTCTTCGAACACTGGGGCGTCAGGAACACGCGCGATTTCGGGGAGATCGTCTTCGCGCTTGTGGGTTCAGGGCTGCTCGGAAAGACGGAGGAGGACTCCATCGAGGACTTTGCGAACGTCTACGACTTCGAGACCGAGTTCGACTGGCGGAAGGCGATTGGCCGCAAGTTCAGGAAGGCAGATCACTGAGTCCACCAACGCGCCTCGGCGTCCCCGCACCCTGTGCTCGCACGGACAAGGCCATGTCCCACCCGATCAGACTCGCCAGCTGCTCCATCCTGCCCAAGAAGTGGGACAAGGCAGCGAATATCGAGAAGATGCTTTCGTTCATGGGCGAGGCGGTGCGCGGCAGGCCCGATCTCATCGTCACCCCGGAAGGGTGCCTTGAAGGGTATGTCGTCAACGAGGCGATCAAGGAAGGGCGCGGGGCGGAGATGCTCGAACTCGCCGAGGCGCAAGATGGGGCCTCGATCGAGCGATTTCGCTCATTTTGCCGTAAGCGCCGGGTGCACGCAGTGATTGGTTTCTGTGAGCGAGTTGGCGACGAAGCGTACAACACGGCGCTCTGGATCGGGCGGACGGGTGAGACGGTCGGGGTGTACCGGAAGACGCACTTCGCGGAAGGCTACGCGCCGGGCAACTACTTCAACCGTGCGGGGAAGGAGATTCGGGCGTTCGATACGGAGTTCGGTCGCGCCGGGATCATGATCTGCTACGACCGGCGCGTGCCGGAGGTAGCTCGCTGCCTGGCGCTCGACGGCGCGCAGTTCCTCCTCGTGCCGTCGTACGGAGTCCACACGGGGTGGAACGACGCCGTGCTCATCGCCCGTGCGCACGAAAACGACCTGCCGCTCGTCTTCACCCACCCACGGAAGACCCTGGCCATCGCTGCGGAAGGCAACGTCATCGCCCTGCGAGAGGAAGAGGACGCGATCACCCACGTCACCATCCGACCCCGTGACCATGTTGCCTCCATGCTGACGCTTCGCCGACCGGAGCTGTACGGCGGGATCGTGGAGGCCGGTGGCCATTCCTGACTCCTGACGAACGGGCTCCTCGCCCTGACTGAGACCGCAGTGACGGCGTCATCGTCCTGCGCGCCCGATGAGCGTTCTTGTCGTGACGACGGCGCTGGCGGTGGGGAGGGTAGCGACGATGAAATGGGTCACGCGTTCTCACGTTCACGTGGACAGAGTTGCCTGTCCCTGGTTGATTACGCGATTCGTTGACTCCGACGCCGAATTCCTCTTCGTTCCGAAGAGCCAGGTCAAGGAGATCGCCGAACGAGAGGGGACGATTCCGTTCGATGCGCCGGGCGTCGAGCTGGGCCACCACGAGGGGCGTTGTTCGTTCGAGGCGATCATCGAGAAGTACGGACTGACCGACCGGGCGCTCCTCAGGCTGGTGAAGATCGTCAACGCCGCCGACACGGGCAAGCTCGACGATGACCCGATCGCCGCCGGTCTGGAAGCGGTTGCCACCGGATACGGCGTACGCTTCCCCGACGATCACGAGAATCTCGCCCGTCAATTCGAGGTGTACGATGCCCTCTACGCATGGTGTCGTCTCGCCGTTGCCGGCGACCGAACCTAGCGCCGGTCCGCCGACCGTGTCGCGGTTGCGGCGCGCCGCCGAGTTCCTCGGTTTGCAGCGGAGCATCGTCGGGCTGCTCGCGATGGTAGTGCTCGTGGGCATGGGCGAGCGCATGGCGGAACGGTTCCTGCCGATCTACCTCATGGCGCTCGGCGGCGGGGCGCTCTCCATCGGCATGTTGAATGGACTCGACAATCTGCTTTCGGCCCTCTACTCGTACCCCGGAGGCTACCTCGCCGACCGGATCGGCACGAAGCGAGCGCTCCTTGTCTTCAACCTCATGGCGATGACGGGCTTCCTCCTCGTCATCCTCATACCGACGTGGTGGGCGGTCATCATCGGCGCGTTCTTCTTCCTCTCATGGACGGCGATTTCCCTGCCTGCGACGATGGGCCTTGTCTCTTTTGTTCTGCCGAAGAACAAGCGGACCATGGGGGTCTCGATGCACTCCTTCGTGCGGCGCATCCCCATGGCGCTCGGCCCACTCGTCGGCGGTTTGTTCATCGGCATATGGGGCGAGCGGAACGGTGTGCGGCTCGCGTTCGTCGCGGCGTTCGCGACGGCGGCGGTCGCGCTCGTCATGCAGCAACTCCTCATCGAGGACGACCGGGCGGCGGGCTTGCGGCCCGGGCAACTGGTCGAAAACAGGTTGTTCGATCCGTTTCCCCTCTTCCGCTCGATGAGCCCATCGCTCAGGAATCTTCTCGTGGCGGACATCCTCGTACGCTTCTGCGAGCAGATCCCGTATGCCTTCGTCGTCGTCTGGGCGATGAAGGTTGTTCGGGAACCGGTCACGGCGTTTCAGTTCGGCATCCTCACCACGTTCGAGATGGTCACGGCGATGCTCATCTACGTTCCCGTCGCTTATCTTGCCGACCGGAGCACGAAAAAGCCGTTCGTCGTCATCACGTTCGTCAACTTCTCCCTGTTCCCCCTCATGCTCCTGTTCTCGCAGTCATTCTGGATTCTTGCCGCGGCGTTCATTCTGCGCGGGTTGAAGGAATTCGGCGAGCCGACCCGGAAGGCGCTCATCATGGACCTCGCGCCGGAAGGATCGAAGGCGGGCATGTTCGGCCTCTACTACCTTCTCAGGGATACGGTCGTCTCCGTCGCCGCCTTCGGCGGGGCGTTCCTCTGGATGATCGACCCGCGCGTGAACCTCCTCGCCGCGTTCGCGTTCGGGCTGCTCGGGACAACATGGTTCGCGGCACGGGGAAGGGACCTCGAATAGAGCGCGCGGAAGCAGCTCACGCGAAGGTACCACGGTCATCCGCGCTCACGCCTCACCGCGGGCGATCACCGGGCGGCATCGCTCCTGAGTGCGCGGGGTTCTCCGTCCTTCGCGCTTTCGAGGAAGCCGAGGCATACCTGAAGCACGTGGTATGCTCCCTCGGCGCTCACCTCCGGGGTCGGGCATCTCTTCGGGTCGCCGATCTCACGTATCCACCGGAAGAAGTGCTCCTGCCGGGTTTCCGGGAGCGGTTCGAGCGGGATCTCCACCGCGGCGTCGGCGTCCTTTCGCCTGAACGTGAGGCTCTTGCCGCCGGACCATTCGACGCTCGCCTCGGTGCCCAGGATCCCAGCGACCCAACCAATCCACGTCGTCGGGGTCATGGCGATCTCCACGCTGCCGATGCCGCCGCTCTCGAAATCGACGAGCAGCAGGTTCACGTCATCGACGCCGCGCTGGGCGAGCGGCTCCGCCATGGAATCGGCGCGACCGATGACCGACCTCATCCTCCCACCGACGGCGTAGAGCCAGTTCACCTTGTGAGAGCCGAACTCCTGCATCCTTCCCCCGGAAGCCACTTGGTCAAGCCGCCACCGGTCGCGCCGCGAAGGATCGGTCCATGACGTGCTCTTCCTGAACACGTTGTGCCGGTCGTACGCCCGCACGAGGCGGCCAAGCTCCCCGCGACGCACCATCTGCCACATGTGCCGGGTCGCCGGTTCGAACAGGTTGTTGAACCCGATCTGGCAGACAGCCTTCGAACGCTCCGCCGCCTCCACGATTGCTCTCCCGTCTTCGAGCGTGTGGGCGAGCGGTTTCTCGCAGTAGACGTGGACTCCCGCATCCAAAGCCGCCACCACCGGTTCCCGGTGGGCGCTCGGCGGGGTCAGCACGAAGAGCGCGTCCAGTAGTGAATCCGAGATGAGTTCACGCCAGTGGTTTGTGACCGTAGGGATGCCGTACCGGGCGGCGCACTCGCGCGCGCGGTCAAGGTCGATGTCGCACACACCAACGGGCGTCACACCGTCGATGCGGCGCAGCGCTTCGACGTGCTGCGGGAAGATATTCCCCGCGCCAACGATGCCGATCCGAAGCTGATCCACACCGTCCCCCCGAGGCGAGCTTCTACTGCGAACCAAGTCGCCTCGTGTTGTATTCCTGGAGGTATGCCGCGTGTTTGTCCTCGTCTCGAGGCCCCGCTGAGACGTCGTACGGGTAGCCTGGCATGCCGTGGAACGGCAGCGGATCGAGCTTCGATAGCAGAGGGTCCCGAGGCACCGTTTCCTTCATGTACCCGTTCAGGTACACGAGGTAGTCCCACACCCATCCCTCCGGCGCCGCCGGCGGTCCGGCGAAGGCCAATGCAATCTCATCACCGTGGTTCATGATGACGAACTGATCGTCAACCGCGTTGAGCAAAGGTGCCACCGGTCCGTACCGAGTGTACCACCCCACCAAAGTGGGCCAGAGTCGGCCATGGCGGAGGTTTCCGTGATCGTAGGTGTACGGCTCCGTGCCGTCGGGAGTCGTCGGGCTTGGATAGCCAAGGTAGCGCAGTTCGGCGGATCGCATCGGTAGTTCCACCACGTTGACGGGAGCGCTGTCGAGCGGCTCGGTCGTGACGCGGACGCGATCCCACTCCACGAGCAGGTTCGTCACGAGGCGCACAGTCCGCACGCCGGACGGTAGCTTTCCCGTGAGATCGGTGAAGATCGTCTTCGGTTTGCCCGCAGGGACGCCGATGTCTGCGATGATGGTCCTCCAGCCTCCGGTCCCGTCGGGGATTTCCAGTCGCGGCGGGATCATCCGAACGCCATCGTGGGCGGCGTATGCGATCGACGTGGAATTCCAGAAGCTGGTCCAGCCGTCCCAGATGAGCGCCACCGGCCTGCCGGGCGGCAACTCACCGAGATCGAGAGTGAGCGTGTGAAGCCTGCCGAAGCCGACGTACGGCAGGTTCGGGCCGGGCCGGACAAACCGCCGGTCCTTCTCGCGCAGGAGTTCGGTCACGTCCTGACCCTCGCCGTCCGACGCCCGGGCGATTTGCTGCGCGTTGGCCACGCGGTAAATGGCGAACCGAGGCGGCTCGCCTACCATCGGCATCTGCTCCGCGGGATACACCTCCGTCTCAGCGGGATGCGCCACGGCTAGGAGGCGGACCTGATCGAGGAGGGTCGCTTCGTTGAGCACCTCGGCGACTCGGACTTCGAGCAGCCCGTCTCGCGTGACAAGCTCTTGCCCCCGGACGAGCAGATATTCGTCGGGGTCCGGGTGGTGGTATGTCTCCGGCGGATCGACCACAACGCCCAGCACGCCGCCGCCGATGGCATCCGCGACGAACCGGAAGCCTGTCCCGTCCCACGTGTACACGAACGGACAGGAGGAGGTCTCGCCCGGCTTCTCGACGATCGTGATGACGCTGTCCGGGGAGGGTCTGACCACCGACTGTCGTATGCCGCTCGTCCAGGTCACCCGAATCATGTCGATGGGATCGCCGCGCACGAGCCTCGGCAGACCGACGATGAGGTCTCCACCGGACTGCCCGGCCCCGTCCGAGGCCAGGATCCGCCGCTGCCAGTGATGTCCTTGCGCGATATCGACGATTGCGCCGACGCCCTCCCGTGCGCTGCGGCCCCCGATGAGCCGGATACGGGCCGCTTGGCTCACCGGCTGCACCTCGGCGAGCAGGGGGAGGCCGGAACGCGGCACGAGAACCAGGTGCGTTCGGCCCTTCTCACCAAGGGAACCGATTCGCACGTCAGCGAGCGGCCCGATGGCGGTGAGCGGTAACGCGTTCGCAAGATCCGCCGACCGGTCGTCCCACTGAATGCCGTTGTTCTGGTTCACGTAGATGCGCACCTCCGGGGTGCCCGGTTTGAATGCCACCAAGTCGAGGTCCCCATCGAGGTCGAGGTCGAACGAACGAACGCGCCAATCCGCACCGGCGGGGCCTTTTTGTGCGGGGAAGGTGTCGGACGGGAGCAGTCGCCGCTCCGCCGTCGTGGCCACGGTGCTCAGCCCGGTCGCCCCGCCCGTGGCAATGTCGAGCCAGCCGTTCGGGATCAGGTCGCCGATGACGGCGTTCGTCGCCAGCGCCTCGGTGGTTTCCGGGCCGAGATGCTCGGGCAGGGCGACCGAGGTGAGTGCAGGCGTACCGTCTGCTGAAACGAATCGCCCGTCGTGCTGATTGTTGAGCCACATCGGGCCGCGCTCCGAAAAGCAAAGCAAGAGGTCGGTGTCCCAGTCTTGGTCCCAATCGGCAGGCTGCACGTCAAGGATGCCGCTCCGACCTTCCAGGTGGCGAGCGAGCGCAGCTTCGCTCACGCCAGCGCTATCCGAGCAATCCGTGAGCGTCCCCCCGCCGGAGTTCCGCCAATAGGAGACACCGAGACCCGGTCCGGGACCATGGTGTGCCGCGAAGGGAACGAGGATCAGGTCGAGCATGCCGTCGTGGTCCATGTCCGCCCAGGTTCCAGTCCGTGCCGGTGGGAGCTCCAGCGGATCGCGTACGAACCTGACATCCGAGGTATCAACCCGCCGCCAGAGCGAAGAGGCGCTCCACTGCATGATGACCAGGTCCGGCCTGCCCGTGTTGGTGAAGTCGCCGAGGGCGACGTTCGTGATACCGCCGCCCGTCGTGAACCGTTCCGGCAAGCCGGCGTGCGGGGTGATGTCTCGGAAGGTGAAGCCTCCCTCGTTCTGCCACAGGTGCACGCCGTCCTGAGCCGCGAGGACAAGGTCGTCTCGTCCGTCAGCGTTCAGGTCGCTGATCCTTGCCGTCACCCACGTGCCTTCGCCTTGGTAGCCTGATGGCCACGTGGCGGATGTCATCCTGATGCGCAGGGGCGTGCTGTGCTCCTCGGCGATGGGGCGCTTGCGCCAGTACGGGATGGGCGTCTCGGCGAGAGTCCCCTGGCTCTTCGTGCCGACGTCGCCGCCGAGGTCGATGCTCGTGCCGCCGTGGTCCTTGAGGTAGGCGAACCGTGCCAGGACGGGCATCGCAAGCGAGTCCTTACCCGTCCGCTGGTAGAGTTGCGCAAGGGCGTAGTGCGCCGAGATGAAGTGTGGGTTGAGCCGTATGCTTTCCCGGAGATGGAGCTCTGCCTGATCCGGCTCGTCGAGCCGGTTGTGCGCCACACCCGTGAGGTACTGGGCGGAGGGGTCGTCCGGGCAGCGCTGGAGCGCAGCCAGCGCGTCCTCATTTCGTCCCTCTCGAAGTGCGAGGAAGGCGACCGCGTACCACCCTTCGCGCAGCGTGCTATCGAGCGCCACCGCCCGGTCGAAGAGGATGCGCGCGGAATCGTACCTCGCCTGATTCATCCGGGCCTGACCCGCCGCCAGCGCGTAGCAAGGCTCGGTCTTCACGAGCGACCGGGCCGAGTCGAAGACGACTTGGGCCTCGGCAAACTTCGCTTCCGCCAGGTACCCCACGCCGACGTTGAACTGCCGCGCCGCCACTTCCTGATCCTTCGCACTCGGCTGGACGGAGCAACCCGCCGCCAGCACCAGCGGAACCGAGGCAACGAGGACCAGTGCCGTTGGCACGTGGATCTCACGGATGTGCAGCCAGTTCATTTCCCACCCCCTCGATGACGCGAACGGTGCGATTGGCGGAGACACTCGTCAGTAGATCGCGTCTTCCGGACGGCCACCGAATCTCGACGCTGTCGGCAACTGTCGCCGCGCCCAGCGCGAACAACGGGCGAATATCCTCCGTGCTGGCGTAGCTCGATCCGGCGCGCACCTCACGCTTCTGAACCACGCCACCTGCCACGACCCTCACGCGCGCCCCAATCCGGTCCCGGTTGCTCTTCCTCCCCTCAAGCACCAAGCGCACCCAGTTGTGCCGAGCGGGGTTCCTTCGAGGTGTGTCGTTGCGCAACAGGTTGACTGGGCCGCTCTTGTTCACCACGGCGATGTCCATATCGCCGTCGTTGTCGAAGTCCCCTGCTGCAGCGCCCTTGCTGCAGTAGATGAGCGCCATGCCCGGACCGGCACGTTCGCCGATCTCCCGAAAACGCCCCTTCCCGTCGTTGCGGAACAGGAGGTTGCGCTGCGCGAACTTCGAGCGCGGGTATCTGACCTCATGACGAGAGGTTACATGTCCTCCCGCGAGGT
>Ga0315282_10016421_pt1 | contig 10816 bp, 10 predicted proteins | sample YL17G07_20_MG_FD_203693 | JGI IMG/M metagenome (GOLD analysis project Ga0315282, IMG submission 203693) | Sediment microbial communities from Yellowstone Lake, YNP, Wyoming, USA - YL17G07_20 | ecosystem: Environmental > Aquatic > Freshwater > Lake > Sediment | place: USA: Wyoming | collected...
ACTGACGGGCTTGCGCGTACTTGGGCAGGCACCCCGGCATCAGTTTCTGCCCGCCAAAGCCGGGAAAAATGGTCATGATGAGCAGCATCTCGATCTGTCCCCGGTATGACTCCACCGACTGCACGCTGGTCGGCGGGTTGATCGCCAGCGCCGCGCGAGCGCCGGCGCGGCAAGCAAGCTCCAACGCGCGCCGCGCGTCGCCGGGCGCCTCGGGGTGCACGCAGACCCAATCAGCCCCCGCCTTGACGAACGCCTCGGCATACTTCTCCGGGTACTCGATCATCAAGTGGCAGTCGAGCGGCAGTCTCGTCAGCTTGCGAATGGCCTCGACGATGAACGGCCCCATAGTCAGATTCGGAACAAAATGGCCGTCCATTACATCCACGTGCAGCCAGTCGGCCCCCGCCGCTTCGACGCTCTGAATCTCGTCCTTGAGCCGGGAGAAATCCGCGGCAAGGAGGGACGGGGCGACGAGAATGCGTGCGCCGGTCATGCTCGTCCCTCCAGCACCGTCCGCAGTCGTTCCTGCAACTCCTTCAGTTCGGGACAGGCCTTCAACAGGCTGTCGTAGCTTCGGAGCGTCACGTCCATCAGCGCCGACCGGCCCGCGCCCGCCGCGCGCTCATCTCCGTGCTTCGTCAGGAACGGCTCGAAGACCTCTTCCTTCAGGCGCGCGTGCGCTCTCAACTGCTTCCATTCCAGCTTCAGCTTCTCCCGATGGCCCGCCAGCAGCCACGCCTCTACCTCCGGCTTGGCTGGGCAACATAGCAACGAAACGCCGCGCTTCTTCAGGTCTTTCTCCAGGACATCGAGGTTACTTGCCCTGTCCGCATCCGGCATGAACAGCCACACGTCGTACTGCTGGTAGCGCGTGGGCAACTCGTCCCGAATCGCGCGCACGGCGTCGTCGTACCCTTGGAGCCTCGGGCTCGTGAGAACGGTCACGCGCGCGTTGGGCTTGCCGAGTTCCTTCATCATCCGCTCGACCAGCGGCTTGAGGATGTAGCCGTTGTGGGTGGGATCTTCCGGTATGACGAGGACGCGCAGGCTCATAGCGCGTCCTCCAACCAACCTTCGGCAAACAGGTCGCTGATCGGCTGCTTCTGCACGGTGTCCTCGAAGTGCGGAACCTTCGGCAGCGAGCAGATATGCGATTCGCCGGTTGTCTCGTCGCGCTTACAGAAGAACGTCGTCGCGTATTCCTCCTTCTTCAGCCACGCCAGGACGATGGGGGAATGCGTCGTGGCCATGATCTGGGTCTGGCCGGCCTTCGCGCGGTTGCGCAACATCTCCACCAGCAGCCGCAGACGGCTGGCGTGTATCCCGTTCTCCACTTCTTCAATGGTCAGGATGCCTGGCATGTCGGGCTGGAAAAACGCGGCTGTGATCGCGGCGAAGCGCAACGTACCGTCTGACAGCACGGGCGCGGGGAACTCCTGCCCGCCTTCCTTCAGCATGAACAGCGGCTCGCCAACCGCGCCTTGCAGCGTTCCTACGTCCTCGACTTCGGCCGGACGTAGTTCCTTGAGCCAGCTTACGTAAGCCTTCTTCGCCTTCTCGTCGGCGCAGATGGCCCGGATCAGCGCGGCAAAGTTCTCGCCCCGCTCGCCCATGCGCTGGATCGTCTGCGCTTGCGAATAGCCCCGCAGGAATATGGGCGAGGGGTCAATCCGCTGCATGTTCGCTAGGTCGTGTGTTATTCGCTGCGCCAGTTCCGCGTGTCCCTTGCTCCATTTGCCATTCCCGCCGCGCGCCAAGTGCCCCAGAACGGGTCGGCTTTTCTCCAAGCCCAGATGCGGCTGCCAGATTTTTCGGCCACCGTGGAACCGCACGTGGAACGCGGGGTCCTCAGCCGCGTTGCCCGCCGGCTCCGAGTCGTAGATGATCCTGCCGGCCGACAACCATTCCTGCCGCAACCGCCCATCCCGCGCGGAGAAGCAGACAAGGTATTCCCATTCCTGGCCCGCGTCTCCGGCCAGCCGGCCCCAGACGTGAAACGAGATGTCGTCGGCGTCCGCGGCGCCGGTGAACGTAGCCTTGGCGCTGCCGCCGCGGATCGGTTCCCACACCTCGCTCGCCGCGCTCTTCGGCTTGCCGTCGAGTATCTCGTGAATAGTGAAGCCGTAGCCGATGCCCTGCAGCACCCGCAGCGCGTCAAAGAAGTTCGATTTGCCGCTGGCGTTCGTGCCGATGAACAGGTTCAACCGGCCCAGTTTCAGGTCCAGGGTCTTCAGGCTCTTGAAGTTCTGGATGGCGATGCGCTCAATCATATAGGCACCTCTCTCCTTCCAGACGAACGGCCCTGGCCGTTGCCGGCCAGGGCCGTCTATGCGATGTCCTTCGTCCGGCTCAGTACCCGACCTTGTGAGCCAGCGCCATCAGGTCCGCCATGCGGTTCGAGAAGCCCCATTCGTTATCGTACCACGACAGCACCTTGAGGACCTTCAGGCCCTTGACGCACTTGGTCATCGTGGCGTCCACGATGCTGCTGTGCGGGTTGCCGATGACGTCGCTGCTGACGATCGGGTCTTCCGTGTACTCCATGATGCCCCTGAGCGCGCCCTCAGCCGCGGCCTTGAGCGCCGCGTTGACCTTGGCCTCGTCCACGTCCGCCTCGACCTCCAACGTGCAGTCAATGATGGAACCCGTCGGTACGGGGACGCGCAGCGCGACGCCCTCGATCTTGCCCTTCAGGTCCGGGATCACCGCGCCAATGGCCTTCGACATGCCGGTCGAGGTGGGGATGATATTGATTCCGGCGGCGCGAGCGCGGCGCAGGTCCTTGTGGATCAGGTCGAGGATGCGCTGGTCGTTGGTGTAAGCGTGGATCGTGCTGACCATGCCCTTCACGATCCTGAAGCTGTCGTGAATGACCTTGACGACGGGCGCGGTGCAGTTGGTCGTGCAGCTCGCGTTGGACAGGAACTTATGGTCCTTCGTCAGCTTGCTGTCGTTCACGCCCATGACGATGGTGGCGTCCACTTCCTTGTCGTCCTTCGCGGGCGCGCTGAGGAGGACTTTCTTGGCGCCGGCGGTGAGGTGGTCGCCGAAGCCGCCCCTCTCGCTGGCTTTCGTCATGAACACGCCCGTGCACTCGGCGGCAATGTCAACGCCCATGGCCTTCCAGGGCAGCTTGGCCGGAGCCTTCTCCTTCAGGCAGGGGATCTTCTTGCCGTTGATGATGATGCCGTCCGCGGCGGCAGACACCTCGCCGGGGAACTTCCGGTGCACCGAGTCGTACTTGAAAAGCATCGCCAGCGTCTTCGGATCGTCCAGATCGTTGATGGCCACAACCTCGAAGTCCTTGCGGGTCGCCAGCACGCGCATAACCAGACGCCCAATGCGCCCAAAACCATTGATCGCAACACGGATCGCCATGTTCTCCCTCTCCCGTCAAAACGACAGCCTCAGTCCGTCGCGCCACGCCGGCAACGCTCCTGCGGGGCGCGGCCGGAATCATACCGGAAACCAGGACTGTGATGCGCTTCCGGTTTCTACCGATGACGCTACCCTAAACAAGCGCAGCCCTAAGTCAACAGCAGGCGCGTGCGTGCCAGTGTGCCACGGGCAGCCTCCGTTTGCCGTTGGCTGCCCGTGCCGGCTTCAGCGCGGGGGCTGGACAGCCCGCAGGGCAGTCGCTAGAGTCTGACGGGCGCAGACGCTGGCGCCGTCTGCAGTCCGGGAGGCCGTTTTCGTGGCGGAAGAAGGCAGCGGGTACGTGCTCCTCGTGTATTTTGGCCGCGGCCTGCCCCCGGAACGCGCGGAGTTCGAGGACAAGGCCAAGGCCGAGAAGGCCTTCAACGATGCCAAGGGCGCGGCCATCCTGTGGTTGACCCGCACGCCGGCCCAAGGGCTGGGCTGGGTGAAGCTGAAGGAGAAGACCGGTTAGCTTTTGGCTCTTGGCTATTGGCTACTAGCCGTTGGCTGCGATGCGCGCCGTTCCGCCAATAGCCGATAGCCAGTAGCCAATAGCTGATAGCCAATAGCCAGTGGCCATAGGGAGAGTTTCGCCATGCCCGTTCCTTTCCATCCCGAAGGTGTCTGGACCGCGCTGGTCACGCCGTTTGACAAGAACGGCAAGCTGGACTCGCCCGCGTTGAAGCGGCTCATCGAGTTCCAGATCGCGCAGGGCGTGACAGGCGTTGTGCCGACGGGCACGACCGGCGAGTCCCCCAGCCTCTCGTGGGACGAACACAACCGCGTGGTCGAGGAGACCACTGTGTTCGTCAAGGAACGCGCCGGCGTGCTGGCCGGTTCGGGCTCCAACTGCACCGACGAGGCCATTGACGCCACACGGCATGCGCGCGAAGCCGGCGCCAGCGCCGCACTGCTGGTGGACTGTTACTACAACGGGCCGTCGTCGCTGGAACTGCGCACCGAGTATTACGAGCAGGTCGCCGCCTGGGTGAAGGACATCCCCATCGTGCCGTACATCATCCCCGGCCGCACGGGCACGGCGCTCGGCGCCGAAGACATGGCCATCCTGCACCGCTCTTCTCCGGAGCGCTTCCCCGCGGTCAAACAGGCCACGGGCGACCTGGCCCGCATGAAGCAGGATCGCGCGCTCGCCGGCGAGACGCTCGCCATCCTGTCGGGTGACGACGACCTGACGCTGGCGATGATCGAAGACCCGGCCATCCGCGCCTCCGGCGTCGTCTCTGTCATGAGCAACATCGTGCCCGGGCCGCTTGTGAAGATGGTGCAGGCCTGCCGCGCGGGCAACAGCGCGAAAGCACAGGCGCTGGCGGCGCAGCTTGAGCCGCTCTTCAAGCTGGTCGTCTGCAAGGTTCCCGGAACACGGACGATACCCGCGAACGCCGGCCAATCCGCAATCCGCAATCCCCAATCCGCAATCGTGGAGGACCGCTTCCGCAATCCGCTGCCGGTCAAGACCATGATGGCGGGCTTGGGCATGCCGGTCGGCTTATGCCGCAGACCGCTGGGCAAGATGACCAAAGCCGGCGTAGAGCGTTGCCGTCAGGCGCTGGTGACGGTGCAGAGGAGCGCGCCGGAGACGCTCGTACCAATCGCCCAGGCGTTCGGCGTCAACATCGAACAGCGGTTGGCCGACGACGCCGTGTGGGCGGAGTTGACACGAACGTGAACGTCGGCCATCCTCCAGAGCCGAAGCGTGGCGAGATCAGGGTGTCGCCTGAATTGACCTGAATTAACTTAACCGCCTTATTCGGCCGGCGTCTCTTCGCCGATCCCTGCGCCTGGACTCGGGCGCTGTGCTGCTGGTTTCTGCGGCCTGCTTTTCTCCCGCTTGGCCGCGAGTTGCCGCCGCATCGCGCCAAGCTGCTGGTCGTCCGGGAACAGCCTTGCAGCCTCATCGAGCTTCCTCTCGGCGTCCGCCAGGTTCTGTGGCGCAGCCAGGAGCTTTTCGGCCGCACGAAGAAGCCGCTCAAACTCCCCGCGCTGGGAGTGCTCCTTCTGTTTGCGCGAATCCTCTTTCAGCTTTTCCGCGTACTTCTGCCAAAGCTGGCTGAGCTGCGGATCGTCCCGGAAAAGACCTTGCGCGGCCATCAGTTTCGCCAAGGCCACCTGCGGGTCCCCTCCTTGATCGAGCGCCTGTTCAGCTTCCTGCAACAGTCGTCCGAACTTAGTGCGTTTACCGTCCTTCAGCTTCTGCCAATACGGAGCAAGCTGCTCGTGCTTCGGGTACATGGCCTCGCCATCCTGAAGTTTCTTCTCTGTTTCGGCCAGCTTGTTTGGGTCCTCCAAAAGGGCGCTGATTTCGGAAAGCAGCCCGGCAAACAGCGTCTTCCGCTCCTCTTCCTTTTTTTGTTCTGCTTGCCGCGTGGCCAATTTCTCGCGCAACGCCGCGATTGCAGTATCCGTGGGGGCTATTCCTTGCATGACGGCGAGCTTTTGTTCGGCTTGCGTCAAGTAGCCATCTTTCAAGGCCGTCTCGACATCCCCCTGAAGCGCCACGAACCGCTCACGCTTCTGTTGCTCGCTGACCTGTTTCCTGGATTTGGCTTCGTTCAGCTTTTGCCAGGCTGCCTTCAAGAGTGGGTTCCTGGAGTCGAGGCGCTCCGCTGCCTTGATCTTCTCTTCGGCCGCCGTCAGGTCCCCCTTATCCACCAACCCGTCAGCGGCCTTGAAATGGTTCTCGACTTCCGCCGCCCGCTTCTGTTCCTCCCTGCGGCTGGCGAGTTGTTCGTGGAAGGTTGTGAACTCCCCCGGAAAGAGCTTGTCGGCCTCGGTCAGCGTTTGCTGCGCCTTCTCGATATCCCCGCCGGGTTCCAGCAGGCCCTTCAATTCAGCCTTCAGCGCCGTGCGGCGCTTTTGGGTGGCCAACCGCACGCTCAACTCTTCTTCCTGTGACTTGAGCATCTCTTCCCAAGTAGAGCGTTGCTTGTGCCGAGCCAACACCGGGTTGGACTGGAGCTGACTGCGTGCCTCGTCCAGCAATTCGCGAGCCCGCTCAAGCGGCAGGGCCTGCAAGGAATGCACTGTGCCCAGAAAGCGCCGGATTTCCTCAGCGTCCAACCGCTCCTCCAATGCCTGCGCCCTGTGTTCACGTTCCTGCTGCGCCTTGGCAGGACCATCGCCGGGCGGCGCTGTTTTCGCCGCTTCGGCCAGAGCAGCGCGGGCCGCCGCCAAGTCCTGGCGCGTGGCGTTGTCACGGGTAAGATCGTCGAGCCTTCGCAAGAGCGCGTCGAAGCTGTCCTGCCGTAGCTTCTCGACCAGTTCGCGCGTCTCTTTTTCGCGCGCTGCCAGCGTTGGGTCGCCCTCTATGCTTCTATGTGCGGCGTTAAGCGTCTCCTCCGCCTGATCAAACAAGCCTGCGCGGGCCATGTCGAGTGCGGCCTTCGTCTGGTCAGCGTAGTGCTCGACCAGCGCCTGGTGCTCACGCTGCTGGGTTTGGTATCGCTTGAGGACAAAGAATCCACATGCAACGCCGAGAACCAGGATTGCGACCGAGGCTGTGAGCCAGCGCCCCTTGGACCGGCCTTTCGGCACTGCGGGCACTTCTTTGCGGAGTCCAACCTCGGGCAATCGCGCCGGCGCGGAGGACACTGGCGCCTGCAGCGTTTCTGGGGCGAAGGTCTCGTTGGAAAGCGGTCCGGGCGTCGCGGGACCATGCGCCACGGCCTGCTGGCGGCATTTTTGCAGTTCTGCGAGAAGAATATCCACGCTTGCGAAGCGCGCCTCGCTGTCTTTTGCCACGCAGGTTGCGATAAGCTGGCACACAGGTGCGGATGGGGCGGACTTCCCCCAAGCATCGGGCGGCTCGTTCGCGGTGGCGAAGACGGTCTTCAGGGGGGTCTCGCGGTGGAAAGGAGACTGCCCTGCCAACAGTGCGTAGAGGGTGGCGCCAAGCGAGAAAATGTCGGAACGCTGGTCGGCAGACTTGGCATCCAGCGCTTGTTCGGGCGCCATGAACCCTGGCGTGCCCATAGCCGACTCGGTCCCGGTGAGTTGCGAGACCCCGTCTTCGCCGGATTGCACCCGCGCCAGACCCAAGTCCATTAGTTTTGCGCTGCGCCAGTCCAGCTCCCGGCTGCTGACGGACTGATAAGGAACCATGATGTTCTCAGGCTTGATATCGCGGTGGATTATCCCGGCCTTGTGCGCCGCTCGCAGACCAATGCAGGCGGCGATGCAGACATCAATGGCCTGTAGTTCCGAAAGTCCCTGCAGACCCGCCGCGCGGGCACGCTGGATAAGCTGGCCGCCGGTGAGCCCGTTGACATACTCCATCACCAGGAAATAAAGGCCGCATTCCTGGTCTACATCAATCACATGGCCCAGATGTGGAGAGCGGACCCTGGCGGCAATCTGCGCCTCGCGGACGAAGCGATCCACCAGCGTGGGGTGTTGCGCTACCAGGTGCATGGGCAACACCTTGACTGCCACGTCGGTATTCAGACGCGGATGCACGCCGAAATATACGCTGCCCATCCCGCCCTGGCCTAGTTTGGCCAACAGGGGAATGCCGCGCAGGGAAGGACAGACTGCGCCTTCCCATGTGCTGCGGGTGGCGTCGCGCAGCACCCATTCCCCGGAAAGGTCCATTCGCTCAACGGGGAGCGTAGTGGCGCGGGGGGTGTTCCGGGCAAAAGCATCCTGAGCGGCCTCGGGCATGCACGGCGGTGTGCCGCCGGAAGGGCGCGCCGCCCCTGGGGGCACGAGGTTCTTGGGGACCCTGACCGTCTCAGGAGTCGCATCCTGCGAAGCCGGCGGCGGGCTATCTGGGGGTATTCCCTGCGTAACGCCGGAAGCGGACACACCAGGCGGCGTCAGGTCCGCGACCGGTTGCTCGTTGGGGCCGCCCTGGGGCGGTTCTCGGTTGTCTTGCGCGCTCATGGTCCTATCTGTCTGCCCAACAAACAGCCGTCTACGAACGCTCCGCCAAGAGTACACACGTTAGAACATGACCTGAAAACCTACAGCGAAAACATTCTTGTGCTCTGCATGCAGGTCAGCCTTCGGATCTCCAGGGACATTAACCCGGATGCAATTGGCCTGAATCATGGCATCCTTGCCTTTGATGTAGTAGTTGATGCCCGCCGTACAGGCAGTGGTGTTGAAATGCGCGGTGCTCTGGTCAGGCTGGCCCACGTTCTCGATTGCGATCTGCTGGTACGCTTCATAGCGGAACGCGAATTCCAGATTGTGCAGAAACTTGTGCAAGCGGTCGCCGCCCCTCAGCCCCTCGGCAAAGATGGTATCGGAGATCTTATAGCCAGTTCCGAAATACCAGCCTGACGCTTTGACAGGCGCCATGGTCAACTCGGTGCCGTCAGGCGTCAGGCCTTGCGCCGCAGCAATGTATTGCGGGGAGGACATGGACCGGTTATGGCCGGAACCCCATTCGCCGCGAAACCACCAGCCGCGGACCTTGTTGCCAGGCCTGTACCAGGCCCACGCTCCCTGCCGGATGTCGGCGGTGCGGGGCGAGTTCAGACCATTCAGCGGGCTGTCCAAGTCAACGCGCGCGTCCTTGCCGCGATAGCCCGTGTTGCGGTGGCTGCCCAACTCGAGCCGGCCGTACCAGGCTGCCGTGTTCCACACGGGGTGGACGGAGACGCGCCAAGCGAAGTCCTTATCATTGTTATCGTCGGAACGGTTTCCGGACTCGGCGATGTCTGGCTCGGCCTGATGCCCTCCTGGCGGCGAATCGAATGCGCCGATCCAGTATTGGACGCGGCTGTCAAGCCACGTGCCGTGCATCATCACCCCAATGTCGCGAACGTTCCGGACGGACGTGATCATTGCGCGTTCAATGAACTCCAGTTGACCGCTGTTCCGCCAGCCTTCTTCTCCCGCTGGGCACTTGAGCTGCCCGACTGTGAAGTCGTGGTGTGGAACGACACTGTGAAAATTCAGGTACGCATCCTGAAGCAAATGCGGGATAACCTGTCCCGTGCCCTCCTGTGGCTGCGTTACCGACATGGTGGGGACATGGAATGTGGGAAGCGGCGCAAAGCTCTCGTTGCTTTCCCGCGCCGGGTCCATCATCACATAGCCTGTCACCTTCTCGTGAATATCCATGCACAAACGCAGCTCTGTGCGGCGAACCCGAATAGTATTGTTTTCGTTACCCCCATTCTGATACCAGACCTGCACCAGGCCACCGATTTGTACCTTGCCTGCGGCCGTTCTGGCACGCAGGCCGCCGGCATCAAAGCGAATAGACTGCCAACGGTCAACGTTGGCTATCGAAACAGGACGCTCTTGGGTCTGCTTGAGCTCCAGGCGCAGCTTTTCGATTTCGGCCTTCAGGTCACCAATGGCGTTCTCGGCTGCCGCACACGCGCCGGAGATCAACACGAGCGCAAAGATAACCCCGCATAGCGCCCGCCCCGGCTTCACGATAGTACCCCCCGCAAGTACGTTTGTCAGCATACCTGCATGCTCTCGAGCCTTCTAGTGCTTCTCCCCGGGATTCGCGTGGAGGCGGATAGTTTCGTGCGCGTCCCCCCCCCCCCCCCCCCCCCCCCCCGCGCGGAACACCTTGCTGTTCGATTGTCTTTGCGCAACGGCGCGATAGGATTGTTCTTGTTGAGCGCGATGAAAGCGCCACGACGGAAACGAACACCATGCCCGCGATGACCAAGCGCCCCAACTCTTCACGCCGCAAGCCCGCGAAAGCGCCGCCGTTGCTCTTGAAGACGGAAGAAGAGGTCGCTGCCTACCTCTCCGAGCACTTGACGCCTGTTCGCCGCGGCCCGAAAGGCCAGCCGATCTACGCGCAAAAAGACATTGCGAAGTTGAACGTCCGACTCTACGCCGACGCTTAGGCCGGGGCGCGAATGACCATCGAAGCCGGCCAGATATATTTCCTTCGCAAAGCGGTCAACGTGGGCGAGGCCGACTACCCTCGCCCGTGTCTTGTGCTTCGCGCTTCCAAACACGACGCGACGATGTTCATCCTTGGCGCATTGGCCGATGTGGAACCTGAATACTTCAAGGGCGCGAAGCTGTTGGGCCGCGCCACCGGCGAATTCAAAAAGCGCGTCGAAGACTGGTACGGCTTGCCGCTGAGCTAGAAGACATCGCCGCCGACCTGCTCTCCGCCGACGCAGATTTTCGCCTTAGTTGTCAAGATCGACTTCATGAATATCTCGACAGATTCGTCGCCGAGCTTGGCCGTCAAGATTGGCCGGGTTGCGTCGGTACTGAATAATTGCTGGTTGGTGTCCTTGCATTCGTCATCAACGTAGAGTTTCGCTCCAGAAAACCACGTATTGACCACTCGTATTTTGTGGCCCTTATAGACTGTGAGCCATTCTTTTGTCATTGAACGACCCTCCATGAAATCCAGTGGCAGACCATTGCCACATCTACCCCCACCGTCACCTTC
>Ga0315282_10016422_pt1 | contig 10816 bp, 8 predicted proteins | sample YL17G07_20_MG_FD_203693 | JGI IMG/M metagenome (GOLD analysis project Ga0315282, IMG submission 203693) | Sediment microbial communities from Yellowstone Lake, YNP, Wyoming, USA - YL17G07_20 | ecosystem: Environmental > Aquatic > Freshwater > Lake > Sediment | place: USA: Wyoming | collected...
CAATCTCAATAAAACAGGCTTAACAATGGTAGAGTTAATGATAGCTACGCTTTTACTGGGCGTTATATTTTTAGCAGTATCAAGCCTTTATCTTGCAAGCCAAAAATTTTATATTACTGCAACACAAAAGATTATTATAGGTTATGAAGTGCAATATGCAATACAGCATATATATAAAAATGCTATGATAGGTTTTGGAGATAAAAATACGCCTTCCTTTCAGATAATAGGAGCAAGCGAACTTGATATAAATATAAATAGCAACGACCCTCTTACAGCGGGTAATTATAGCAGTGTTACTTCATACAGGTATTACAAATCTGGTAATACATTAATGTTTGATAAGGGTACGCCTTTAGACAACACAGACGATGAGTCTTTAGTCCCTAAGGTAACTGTTACAGCTATAAATTTTATTAAAGATGTTGGAAGCAATACAGTCACAGGCGATATAACAGCTACTTATGGAACCCAGACACTCACGTTTTATTTCGCCTGCTACCCCCGCCTGGCGTCTTTTGAATTAATACCCTAAAATTATTCCCAATATAAGTTTAAAATGGTATAATTCTACTACGCCCTAGGGTATAGTATAGGGGTTACTATGACGGGCTTCGTAGAACAAGTTCTGCGTAGCTCGTCATAGCGAGCCAAAGTATACACCCTAGAGCGAAGCAGAAGGGCCTGTAGCTCAGCTGGGAGAGCGCTTCGTTCGCAACGAAGAGGTCAGCGGTTCGATCCCGCTCAGGTCCACCATTCTGCTACGCCCTAGGGTATAGCATGGGGTTTACTATGACGGGCTTCGCAGAACTTTGTTCTACGTAGCTCATCACGCAAGCTTAATTACTATACCCTAGAGCGAAGTAGAATGACGGGCTTCGCAGAATTTTGAAGGCGGAGCAGAATGGTGATTCTGCGTAGCTCGTCATAGCGAGCTAAAGTATACACCCTAGAGCGAAGCAGAACACCGAATAGGAAATTTCATGCGCTTTTACGTTCCACCTGATTCAATATTTCCCTTAAGAAATTTAATAGAGATAAAAGACAAAACCGAAATCCATCATGTACGAGATGTTATGAGGCTTAAAAAAGGCGATGTTGTTGATATCTTTGATGGCGAAGGCAGGGAATTCTCATGCTATATTGAAGATGTAGCGAGAGATGCGGTAATTATAAAAATTAAAGAAGAGCTGGCTTCTAAACATAATATACCTTTTAATGTTACTATATATCAGGCGATTCCTAAAAAGGCCAAAATGGATTTTATAGTTGAAAAGACTGTAGAATTAGGAGTAAACCGGATTGTGCCTATAATAACTGACAGGATAGTGCCTGATATCAAAGATTTTACAGGGAAGATAGAGCGATGGAAAAGGATAGGCATGGCTAGCTCTAAGCAATCCGGCAGGACAGTATTGCCTGTTATATCGGATGCGATATATTTTAATGATGCTTTAATAGACTCAAAGCAAAAGGATCTAGTGATTTTTGCCAGCCTTGATAAAGAAAGTGAGTCTTTAAAAAATGTATTAAGAGGCTTAACTCCAAAAGCAGTCTCGGTATTTATAGGCCCTGAGGGCGATTTTAGCCCAAAGGAAATTTCTATGGCAAAAGAAAACAATTGCAGTATGTGTTCTTTAGGCCGTCTAATCCTAAAATCAGAAACAGCGGCTATATATATAATGTCGTGTTTAGCGTATGAGTATGGGGTTTAAAAAATGTATAATATATATTTATGTTGAATCTTAATTGCGTGATGCGAATAGGAGAAGATGTCAAGGACAGGATTGTATGGTTATTAATAGCCGCGTATATATTGTGTTTTGGATATCTGAGTTTCTTAAAGTATCGATCTTTTGGTTATCAGGATTTTGATTTAGCTGTTCACAGCCAGGCCTTATGGAATATCTTGCATGGTTCAATCCACAGCTCTATCCTGGGGATTGACTTTCTTGGAAATCACGCGAGTTTTATTTTATTTTTAATTGCGCCTGTGTATTTCCTGTTTAAATCCCCTCTGACCTTACTTTTTCTACAGTCCGCATCCCTGGGCATTGCCGCGTACCCCATTTATCTTATAGCCAAAAAAGAATTGAATAGGAATATCGGCTTGGCTGTAGTTTTTATCTATTTGTTCTATCCTGCCATGGGCTATGTAAATCTTTTTGAGTTTCACCCCACGGTATTCGCTGTGCCCTTTTTAGTTTTTATGTATTATTATTTTGAAAAAAAAGATTTTAAGATGTTTGTCATTTTTATGTGCTTGTCCCTGATGTGCCAGGAAAATATCTCATTGATTATAACCCTGTTCGGGATATATGCCTTATTCATGAAAAAAGGAGCTAAATGGGCATTTACGCCTTTTTTGGCAGGCATTATATGGTTTTATATAATGATTTTTAAAATCATGCCTTATTTTAATAAAGATACCATCCATTTTGCAAGCATCTATAAGCATATGGGCAATTCTGTTGCGGAATTGCTGGGATTTGTAATATTGCATCCCATAAAAATAATTAATATCATGTTCTCATGGGAAAAAATAGCGTACTTATTTAAAATATTTCTGCCCGTTTCTTTTTTACCGCTTTTTGATCTCAGGATTTTTATAACAACGCTTGTATTTATGCAGCATCTGCTTTCTTTGCGTTCCGGCGAATATAGTATTTATTATCATTACACAGCTGAGGTAATACCTTTTATTTTTATTTCTGCCATATATGGGATCAAAAGGATTCTCAATTTTCGCTTCCTGAAAAATAGCAAAGCAAAATTGATTTTTATATTAGGCATATTGATGACAAGCGTTATCTCTAACGTATGCCTTGGCCCTCAGTCAAGATTAGCGGCTTACTCCAGAGATTTTAAAAAAAGTATCATGGATTATGAAAAACAGGATTTTGTAAATAAGATACCAGATACCGCAGGCGTTGTTTCCACGTTTGAATTTCTTCCGAAATTATCCGGCAGACAACATCTCTATTCTTTTCATCACGTAACTATGGGATTTTATACCCTGTCAGATAAGCCTTATGTTTTGCCTGATTACGCAGAATATGCGCTATTAGATTTTAATGACTTTTTTACCTTTAATTTATTTTACACACCAGGTAGATCCGACGTTAATTTGAGAAAATTTATCTCCACAGGGAACTGGGGGATTGTAGATATGAGAGCCAGTATCGTTTTATTGAAAAAAAATTATCCAGGTATTTACAGTTTATATAGGGTTTTTGATAAACCGCCTTTGATTTCTCATGAAGGTTTGATTAAGATTGACGATAATCTTGAATTTTTGGGATACAATGCGGCATTAGAGGATACCTTAGGCAAAAAACATATTAAATTGACACTATTCTGGAGAGCTGCCGAAAAGCTCAAAAAGGATTATGGGAATTTTATAGATATTTTGGATTCCAAAGGCAATTTAAAATATAGGTTTAAAAAACCTATCTGCTACAGGGTGTATCCGACTTACATTTGGCAGAAAGAAGAGATTGTAGGAGAGGATTATGTCATGTTTATCCCAGAGGATATAAAAGGCGGATATTCTGTTCAAATAGGGGTATTTGATTATAGAACAGGCATGCCTTGCAGCATGTTTTCGGCAGTTAAGAATTTAATATATAAAGGTAATAGGATTAATCTAATTAATGAAGAAATTACAGGAAGGCAATAGCTGTGTTAAAAAAAATACAATGCGATTTATGCGGGTCTGTTAATCAGAAAATTATACATGCCTCTCAAAAAATTAATAAACACTATTCTTATTTTGTAACCGAGGGAAACCTGTATCCACCTTCTAAGATTGCCCAATGCGATGACTGCGGTTTTATCTTTGCAGTCCAGGGAGAAGATCCAGCCGCATTCTTGAATGCCTATATAAAAATGGTGGATGAAAAATATATTGAAGAAGAACCAGGCAGAAGGGCCTCAGCGTGTTCTATCCTTAAAAAGTTAGATAAATTTAAACAATCAGGGAATAAATTATTGGACATAGGCTGTTGCGCTGGATTTTTATTAGATGAAGCGAGGCGCATGGGCTGGGATGTCTCTGGCATTGAGCTTTCTATCTGGGCATCGCGATATGCGGCTGAAAAATTTAATTTAAAAATTTATAATATGTCTTTAGAAAAGGCTGATTTTCCAAACGAATATTTTGATGTAATAATTATGCAGGATACCATAGAGCACCTCCAGCACCCAAGACAGATGCTTTTAGAGATAAACAGGATCTTGAAAACAAACGGGATATTATATATAAATACACCTGATATAGAAAGCCTTACCAGTAAGATTTTAAAGGCAAAGTGGTGGGGTATAAATCAATTTCATTTGTATTATTTTTCAAAGAATAGCCTGAGCAGGATATTGAATCTATCAGGTTTTGTCGTACTGAAATACGATGTATATACCAGGATCTTTACTTTAAATTATTGGGCAGAAAGGTTTAAGAGTTATAACAGCATAATTTACAGGGTATTAAAATTTGTTACTAAGATAAGAATTTTTAAAAAAAGTTTTCTCAAAATTAACTTAAGAGATCAGATTGAAGTTTTTGCCAGAAAAGCAGCAGAATAAAAGCCATGAATAACAAGACAAAATTTTTCCTGTTATTTTTAATCTTCGCGCTTTCTATTGCCAGGTTTGTTTATCTGGGTTCTGTGCCGGGAATCAATAACGATGAAGCGCTTTACGGCATCAAGACATGCATTATGATGCATAAGCCATTTACACTTATCGGATTTAATTCATACACAGGGCCTATTATAAGTTATTTAAGGTTACCTTTTTATTATTTTATGGGTGTTAATATTTTTTTATTAAGGTTTCCTGTAGTTATTTTAAACCTAATTGCAATATTTTATGCATATAAGATTCTTAAGGAAACATACAATAATCTGACAGGAATTATAGGGGCATTACTATTGCTTAGCATGCCATGGTCTTTTATGTATTCAAGATTTGCTGATGAAACCCAGACTACGCTGATCCTTTTTGCCATATGCGGGTTATATTATTTAAATACCAATAAAAAGATATCCAGCAGGGTTTTGGCTGCTTTATTTTTAGGAATGGGTGTTTTTAATCATATGATATTTATTATTGTGCCAATTTCATATTTCATATACTTTTTAATAGGAAATGGAGCCCGCCCGGATTTAAGCCCGGGGTTCCTTGGGCGGAATACTGAGCCCCGATTGCAATCGGGGCGAATGTATAAATTTAAATGCAAATTAAACAGAGCGAATTTTTTATTTCTTATTATATTTTTCAGTTTTTTGCTTTTCAGGGCAAGCTTGATTGTAAAATACCATTTTTTTGGAGCAGAAGGAAGCGGAATTTATTATAACATTTCAGAAGCTATAAATAAAAATATTATACCCAAGTTTATATCTTTAATACCGCATTTTTTGAACATGCTGGATGGCAGCGCATTTTTTGAGAAGGCTACAGGAAGAATATTATTTTATGTTCTTCCTTTTAATTCTTTTTTATTTGTAGCATCTTTTTTATTTCTTATATTTAGATATAAATATAATCCGGAATTTAAATATAAGGACAGAATGTTTGTGAGTATTTTTATTTTAAACTATTTAATATGCGCCGTATTTTTAATGCGGTTTTCTTTTAAATATTTTTTGGTTACATTAATGTTTGCTACGATTTTAATGGCAATATTTATAGGGACAAGTAATATAAGAAACTCGATCAGAGTTTTTTGTATATCCTTTGTTGTAATATCAAATTGTTCATATAATTGGTATGACTATATTTATAGTTTTAAGCAAAAAGGAGGCAGAGTTAACTATTTTTTGGCAGGAAATTTTATTGAAAACAGCAGTGATTTCGTCGATTCTAAAATCCTTTACGATTATTTAAAAACAAAAGATATTAAAAATATCCTGGTTCCGGGATACGCTCCGAGGTTTCAGCTTATATTTTTAGACTTGAAAGAGAAAAGATTAAATATTTGGGCAAGGCCGGAAAATGTTTCTTCTGGCAAGTTTTATTTTATATCTTATAAAGGCGATGGGCTGCCTGAGGCATATGGTATAAGTAAAAATTATACAATAAATAAAGAAGATACTAGTTTAAATAATTTTCAAATATTTTTGTTGCAAAAATGATAAAAAAATATTTTTATATAAAAACACTAGGATGCAAGGTCAATCAGTATGAGTCGCAGGTGATACGTGAAAATTTTATTAAAGACGGGTATCTTGAGACAAGTAATAGAGATGAGGCTGATATATATGTGGTGAATACCTGCACTGTTACCTCAACAAGCGATTCCAAATCTTTAAAATCAATCCGCTATGATCTTAAAAAAAAGAATAAGTGTATCATAGCAACAGGCTGTATGGTAGATGCTGAAGATCTGGATTTAGGTAAGCTTAAAGGCGTGGACTTTATTATAGGGAATAAGGATAAATATAATATACCTTGTATTATAAAGGGGGCACCCCCGCACCACTCGCTTCGCTCGGGTACGGGGCAAGCAGGGCAGATTACAGGCTTCAAAAATCATGTGAGAGCCTTTGTAAAGATCCAGGATGGTTGTAATAACAAGTGTTCTTATTGCAAGGTTAGTGTTGTAAGGGGCAAATCAAAGAGCAGGCATTTTGAAGAAGTGCTTAATGAATGCAAAATCCTGATAAGAAATGGATACAAAGAAATAGTTCTCACAGGGATATGCCTGGGCTCTTATGGCAAGGATATTTCAAAAGACATAGGCCTTTTAAAATTGATAATAGAGTTGTGTAAGATAAAAGGGGATTGGCGTATGAGGCTCAGTTCTATAGAGCCAAAAGATGTAACAGATGGCCTGATATCGCAGATAAAATCCGAAGAAAAACTGTGCAAGCATTTGCATATCCCATTTCAGAGCGGAGATGATAAAATATTGAAAAGAATGAATAGGCCGTATGCTGCGAGCGATTATATAGGTATTGTAAATAAACTAAGAAGAGCTGTTCCCGATATTGCCATTAGTACAGATATAATGACAGGGTTTCCAGGAGAGAAAGAAGCTAATTTCCAGAACACATTAGATTTTATTAGAGAAATAAGGCCTATGCGCTTGCATGTTTTTGGGTTTTCAAAAAGGATAGGTACTCCTGCTCATAATTATAAAGATGATGTAAACATCACCTTGAAGAAAACCAGGGAACACGCGCTGATAGATGTTGTGAAGGAATTTTCCAGGGAGTTTGAGGGAATGTTTATAGATAAAATTGCAAGAGTGCTCGTGGAAGACAAGAGAAATGGACAAGGTTTTTTGCAAGGATATACAGATCGATATATAAAGGTTTTGATAGATGCGCCAGATAGCGCGAAATCCAGGCTTTTAACTTGCCGGCTAGCCTTGACAAATCAGAAAGTGTATGGTATACTTCTTCCATATTCGAATTAATTCCTCAAATTAATTTATGCCTCAAATAAAATTTAATTGGGTTGATATTTTTTTTGTAATTATTTTGTTTAGAACATGTTACGTAGGTTTTAAAAATGGACTTTTGCCTGAATTTTTCAGGCTTTTTGGGCTTTTTTTAGCCTTTGTTCTTTCATTTAATAGTTATATTTTAGCAAGTGATTTTCTGGCCAAACATATTAAATTAACAGGCTTAAAAGCAGATATAATAGGGTTTATATTCATTTTTTTAATAACCTTATTGGCCTTTAAGCTGTTGGCTGTCCTGGCAGATAAGCTTTTAGGCAATTCTGAAAACGTTTCCTTGGCCAATAAAATAGTAGGACTAGCATTAGGATTAGGAAGAGGGATAATATTAATAGGGCTTATCTATATTTTGTTTATCCACAGCCCTGTTAATTATTTTTATAAAAGCGCAAAAGAGAAATCTTTTTCAGCTCCATACGCCTCGCTCGTGGCGCTTTTTGCATACAAGATTGGGATGAGTGTTTATCCCTTCGAGAAACACGAAACACCGCTCGTTAAATTATTAAAGAAATAATATAAAGAAAGTTGAGGCTGAGGTTAAGGTTGAGTTATTTGCTCAGCCTTAACCTTAATCTCAACCTAACTATTTTAATACAGGAGGCGATTGTGAAGCTTATAGACATCTATAGGAGCGTAGTGCTTTTTGGAATGGAGCAAGATCCAAGGGGCAAGGATAGCGTAAAGAAAGAACTTCTGAGGGCGAAAAATGAATATGAAAAATTAAGCGCCAAGGATAAGGAATTTTACGACGAGGAAAGGCTTAAAAATCCTTATAGCGATACGAGAATCCTTGCTGGTAAAGAAGATAGTGAAATAAAGACAATTCTGGTAGGCGTGGATATAGAGGTAGGAGAGATAGTGCTTGCTGACAGGCTGATAGGAAAAGGCGAAAAGATAGACCTTGTGATGACACATCATCCAGAAGGCCTTGCTCTAGCAGGGTTTTTCAATGTAATGTATATGCAGGTGGATATATTGAACAAGCTAGGTGTTCCTATAAATGTTGCTGAATCGCTTATGCATGAGAGGATACGGGAGGTAGAGAGGAAAGTTATGCCTGCAAATCATACGCGCGCAGTTGACGCAGCAAAGCTTCTTGATATTAATTTTATGAGCTGTCATACGCCTGCTGATAATTGCGTTGCCACTTATTTGCAGGATTTAATGGATAAGAGAAAACCGAATACGCTTGGAGATATTATAAATATATTAAGGGAGATACCTGAATATAATGCGGCAGCTAAACAGAATGCAGGCCCAAAGATTACCAGTGGTGATAATTCTAGCAAAGCAGGCAAGGTTTTTGTGGATATGACAGGCGGCACAGAAGGCTCTAAGGATATATTTAAAAAGCTTTCAGAAGCAAGGGTATCCACTCTTGTTTGTATGCATCTCAGCGAAGAGCACTTCAAAAAGGCTCAGGAAGAACATATGAATGTGGTTATAGCAGGGCATATAGCAAGCGATAATGTAGGCCTTAATATTATGATAGATGAGCTTGAGAAAAAAGGAAAGTTTAAAATGCTGGTTTGTTCTGGATTTAGAAGGTTTTCAAGGAAAAAATAAATGGGCAAGATACCAGAAAACATATTGAACGAGATTCAAGATAAATGCGACATAGTTGAGGTAATTTCAAACTATATCTCGTTGAGGCCTAGCGGCAGGAATTTCAAGGCGTGCTGTCCTTTTCATCACGAGAAAACGCCTTCTTTTGTAGTAAGCCCCGACAAGCAGATATATCATTGTTTCGGTTGCAATTCAGGCGGCAATGTGTTTAATTTTATAAAAGAATATGAAAAATTGGATTTTATAGACGCTGTAAAAATGCTAGCTGAAAAAACAGGCGTAAAACTGCCTGAGTATAAGAGTCATGATGACCAGGATTCTTCTATTGTAGCTACCTTGTATTCAGTCAATGATATTGCGGCGAATTATTACTCTAATGTTTTAGAGAAAGCCAGCTTATCTTCGGAGGTAAAGAGCTATATAGCAAAAAGAGGCTTGGATACGCCTATAATGAAAAAATTTAGGGTCGGTCATGCTGATTCTTCATGGAAAGGCCTTTTGGATTATTTATCAGGCAGGGGTATAAAGCAGGATATAGCTTTTAAGGCAGGATTGGCCATAAAAGGCAAAGACAACTCTTATTATGACCTTTTCAGAAACAGGGTAATATTCCCTATATTTGACGCAAGGGACAAAATCATAGGTTTTGGCGCCAGGGTTATGGATGAAACTCTGCCAAAGTATATAAACTCTCCTGAAACAGCTGTTTATAAAAAGGGCCTGCATCTATACGGCCTTAATTTTGCAAAGGCCCATATAAAGGAAAAGAATTTTGCAATAATTACAGAAGGTTACCTGGATGTAATAACATGCCATCAGTACGGTGTTAGCAACGCAATAGCATCTCTAGGAACTGCGCTTACTACAGAACAAATAAGGCTTTTAAAAAGATATACTCATAATGTAGTTATACTTTATGATTCTGATCAGGCAGGAGAAATGGCATCGTTAAGGGGCCTGGATTTATTCCTGGAAGAAGATATGAATGTAAAGATAGCTACTTTGGAAAAAGGCCATGACCCTGATAGTTTTTTAAGGAAGTTCGGAAAAGAAAAATTTGATGAAGCAATAAAAAAATCAAAAAGCCTTTTTACCTATAAATTAGATATATTGCAGGCTAGGTCCGATAGCACAGAGCCCGAGTCAAAGGCAGAAACTATAAAGGAGATGCTTTCCACTATTAATAGAGTCAGAAATGCGATTATAAAGGCAGAGTATATAAAACTATTAGCGCAGGAACTTTCTGTAAAAGAAGATGCTGTTTGGGAAGAGTTGAAGAAAATTAAAAGGGCCCCGCACCATTCGCTTCGCTCAGGTACGGGGCAAGTAGGATATACGGAGCATGGAATGAAGAAGCCTATTGATATATCTCCTGCGGAAAAGATACTTGCGAGATTAATGTTAGAGGATATTAATATTATAAAAACAGTAAGAGACGAGCTTAAACCGTCTGACTTTAGAAATCAAGATATCAGGAATATAGCTGAAGCGCTTTTTTCTATTGATGCAGGGGATGGGCCGATAGATATAAACAAATTAATAAATTCCATTGAAGACAGCGTTCCACAAAATATTATATCTTTTATAGTGAACGAAGAAGTGGAAATAAGGGACAAAGAAAAGAATGTCTGTGATTGCATAATGACTATAAAGAAAGAGAATAGGTCTAAGCTTCTCAATGATATACAGAACAGGCTTCATGCAGCTCAGAAAAGCGGTTACGAGGAAGAAGAAAAGAAACTCGTAGAAGAGTTTAATCAGCTTATAAAAAGGGGGCTTTAATTATGA
>Ga0315282_10016423_pt1 | contig 10815 bp, 11 predicted proteins | sample YL17G07_20_MG_FD_203693 | JGI IMG/M metagenome (GOLD analysis project Ga0315282, IMG submission 203693) | Sediment microbial communities from Yellowstone Lake, YNP, Wyoming, USA - YL17G07_20 | ecosystem: Environmental > Aquatic > Freshwater > Lake > Sediment | place: USA: Wyoming | collected...
TATCTCAACGTCAGTTTCTGTCCCCTTCACCCCCTTTCTTAACTAAAAAGGCACTGGCGATCACTACATTATCTAGCGATTGCCGTGCCTTTTTTTCGTCCCTACACTGCCTCCGGCCAGCTAACGTCATTTCAGGTGTTTTTTTATGCTTTGTGCTTCTATTTCACTCTACTCTCTCGTCTGGATTTTGTCAAACATACGTGAATCGATACATTGCACAAAACGCCCTATTGTTTGGTAAAAGCCTTTACGATCTTTTTGGCAGTGGCTCTAGAGGATAGCGTATACTTTGTAGGTGACTCCTGTAGGCGTGACCCTGCCGATACCCACTGCGATAACCCGGTTTAACCAGCCATACTTCTCCGATGCAGTCTCAAGGATAGGGGTCACCCGGAAATAATACTTCGAAGAGTCCACAACTTCCCCCGTGAGCACCCGAAGTGCAACCTCAGAAGCCATGTCATTTATACCCCGGTAGTAACAATAGATTAAATGGCCATCATCGCGGTGCGAAGGGCGACCCGGACATCCAACTCAACTAATCCATCAGGTCGACGGATGAACCAGTCAGCTCCACCTGGAAGTACTGCGCCTTTAATCTTTGGACCGTCAAAGGTGCCACCCTTGATGTAGACGATATGTCGGTGCCCGTGTGGCGTGGCTCCTATGTCTATCATACCCCACCAGTCGACATCCACAACTACGTCACACAAGAACTCAGTTTCTAAATCTGGCATCTGCCGCTCCCCCACGCCATTTCGCCAGATCGGTCTAACTTCACACAGCTGAAAGCTTTAGACTTGCTCGTCACTGTAGATATGAAGGCGGCTCAGCAGTGGCTACTATAGGTAAATGTGTTACCTTTGTCAAGATTCTGTGTTTATTGCACACTTCGCTAAAAAGTGCAGAAAAGCATTTCGGTTCACCTCCACATGCGGGGGAATTTGCCATTGTCTTTTTAGAGCACCATGTTTCTATCTTGCCTGTTGGTCAGCAAGAAAAAGGTGCTAATTCCTCAGCTGCTGGCACCATTTGACTTGATGATTTAGTGGGCAAAAGCAGTGGGCTGTAAAGCAGCCCACTGCTAAGAAAGGAGGAGGTAACAAGGTTGATTGCAAGTTTTCGAATTTTGTCGAAATCTCAGCTCCGTTACGTATCTATTTGTATACGCCGTATTCCTTTGTGAAGTCGATCATAGTCTTCATATTTTCCGGCTTTGCCTCATCAATTACAGCCCCGTTGACCATTATATAACCACCCAGATAACCAGATCTGGCATTAGCTATAGCTGGAGCCATCAAAACAATACCTGAATCACCGCCTAGTAGCCAATTGTAACAGGAAGCGGTAAGCTCGAGTGCCGTGTATGAAGCCCATAATACCCTGTGGTATCAGTAACATTATTATAACTAGTATTGCACCCTGTAGAAGCAGGCTGATTGCGCCGTATCTAGCTAGTATGAACAACAAAGCGGTAGAGATTATCGTGCCAATAATTGGCCCTACTTGAGTGCGCAAACCTCCAATGACGGCACCGATAATCGCTATCAATGTCCAACTTATATTGAAGGCGCTGAGCGGCTCTATATGTGCTTGGTGAATGTACCATATGGCACCAGCCATTCCCGTTACGAAGGCACCAATAACAAAAGAGTACAACTTCAATCGAAAAACATCTATCCCAGAACTTGCCGCAGTGTCATCATTATCGCGAATCGCCGCAAGTCCCAATCCCAGTCTGGAACGCAAGATGAACCATACGATTAGAATTGAACCGATCCCGACAACCAGAGCAAACCAGTAAACCTTCGTCAAGGGAAACTCAGCTGCGCCTTTTAGTGCGTAGCCAGCACCCCCACCTGCTAGCGCATGTCCGACAACAGGTCTCCAAAGAAGAAACACATACTTCAGTGCTTCAGGTACAACTAATGTTCCGATAGCGAAATAGACGCCTCTCAGCCTGAATACAGGAAAAGATATAAGTAGAGCAAATAGGGCAGCTACTATAGCCCCAGCTATTATTCCTAGAGGAATAGGTAAACCGAACCATGAGCCCATTATTAGGGTGTATCCTCCCAGCCCAATGAATGCCGGCATGCACAGGGTTATCAGACCAGAGTAGCCGCAATGCAAGTTCCACATATTTGCTATAGCTAGGTATATAGTAAAGACGAAGATGTACAGGAGCCACTGCTGGGGTGCTCCTACTACTGGCAGCACTGCCAGCACAACTGCGACCGCTAGTATCGATATCAATCCTGCCCCCAATCGTCGAATGGTAATCCTCATGTTCCTCCTAACGGCCGAATATGCCTTGTGGCCTCACAGCTAATACTACGAGCACTATGACGTAAAGAATAAGCATCTGGGCGGTAGCACCAAAGAAATAGCCACCAAGAGTTTGAGCTAACCCCAGAATCATACCACCTATAAATGTCCCCAGCATGCTGCCTAAACCTCCTATTATGACCGCTCCAAAGGCGATGATGAGAAAGGATACTCCTGATGTCGGGGTAAACGGAAAGGTCAACCCAAGGCACACGCCGGCTATAGCTGCAGTTATCATGGCTATAGCAAAGGCGAAGGCATATACGCGGTTAATATTTATCCCCATCAACTTAGCTGCTCCTTTGTTCTGGGAGGCGGCGGTGATAGCTCTTCCCAAATAAGTCCTGCTCATGAATTGACGGAGGAGGAACACCATAATTAAAGCGGCAATAAAATCCAGCAGATATACCAGCGGGGCATGAACCGCGCCAACGCTAAGATTTTCAAGGGCGTAAGGCGTTGTTAAACCCCTTCCATACGGCGTCCAAAGGAGTTGAACAGAATTTTGAATTACCAGGGAAATCCCAAGGGCAATTAGCAATGGAGCTTCCATTGATACTTCAAAAGCCCGCCTCATGAGATATTTTTGAATAGCGAAACCGATTCCAAACATTAGGGGTATGATAATGATTAAACTCAGAATGGGGTCTAGCCCAAACATCGCAAATTTATGGCCAAAGAGTTCGCCAGTCATTGCAAAAAAAGCAAAGTAGGTGCCTAATATGACCAGGTCTCCATGGGCTATGTTTATCAGCCTCATAACCCCGAAAACTATCGAAAGACCCAGGGCAATCGAGACGTATAATCCGCCCAAAAAGATACCCGTCAGTATGGCCGTAGATAAGTCAACTAAAAATGCCATCTATAGCGTCCTTTTTATATACCGAAATAAGCCTTTTTAACCTGCTCTTCTTCTCTAAGCTGAGCAGTGGCGCCGCTTAAGGTTACACGTCCTGTTTCTAATATATATGCCCTATCCGCTTCTTGAAGGGTACGCCTTACATTTTGTTCTACGAACAGTATGGTAATGCCGGTCTCCCTGATTTCCTTCAAGGCTTTGAAGAGTTCATTAACTATGATAGGCGCCAAACCAAGCGACATTTCGTCAAGAAGCATCAGTTTGGGGTCTGCCATTAAGCCGCGTCCGATTACCAGCATTTGCTGCTCGCCACCGCTGAGCGTTTTAGCTGTTTGCTTCTTTCTTCCTTCCAATATGGGGAAGTGCTGATATACTCTCTTGAGCTGTTCATCTTTCTTGTATCTTGCTCTACCACCATAAGAGCCTATTATGAGGTTATCTACTACGCTCATTTCAGGGAAGATTCCTCTTCCTTCAGGGACCTGTGTGATGCCAGATTCGACTATCTCGTGGGATTCTGACTTGGTGATATCTTTCCCCTCAAATTCAATTTGGCCCTTGGCAGGATGCAATAAACCCGATATGGTGTTCAGTAAGGTGGACTTGCCTGCCGTATTGGCGCCGATAAGCGCCACCATTTCGCCTTGTCTTACTTCCAATGATACATCCCATAAGGCTTGAAAAGTGCCGTGGAATACGTCTATATTGCTAACCTTCAATAATACTTCTTGAGTCATTTTATATTACGAATATTATTGCTAAATCATGCCCCAAAGTAAGCTTCGATTACCTTGCTATCCTCCATTACCTCGTTGGGATTGCCTTCGGCGATTTTTATGCCTTTATCCATCACTATAATCCTATCAACCGCCTCCACCATTACTCTCACAACATGCTCAACCAGTATAACTGTTTTACCCATTTTACGTATTTCTTTTACCATGGCTAATACCCGCGGAATTTCCACGTCGGTTGAACCTGCAGCTATTTCATCGAGCATAATTAATGCTGGATTGCTCCCCAAGACTCTGGCCAGCTCGAGTTTTTTAAGACTTAATGTTGTTAAATCTCTAGCCAGTATATCTTTCTGCTGTGAAAGACCCACAAGGTTAAGTATCTTGGCTTCTTCAATCTCAGCCGCTTTTTTGAGTTCATGCCCGTACGTTGCCGCCACCAGAATGTTCTCCCTCACTGATAAATTAATAAACGGCTGAGGAATCTGATAAGTCCTGGCAATTCCAAGGCGGCAGATTTTATGTGGCGGCAGACCCACGATGTTATTTCCCTTGAACCTTATGGCTCCAGAGTCGGGGTGGTATTTACCAGCTATGACATTTAGCAGCGTTGTCTTGCCAGCACCGTTTGGGCCCATCAAACCTACGACTTCGCCCGCCTTCACATCAAAACTTAAGTCACTAACAGCAACTAATCCTCCAAAGCGCTTATTTACTCCAATGACTGAAAGAATCGGCGCTTCCAACGTCATCACCTTTCTCTGGGTTAAAACCAGGTGAAAAATTTTCAAAAAAGACTGTCGACATTGATTTGTCTGTCTTCCTCCACTGACAAACTGGCATGCCTGCTGGACAAAGCAGTCCACGTTGGCACTACCCATGCCACCCGGCAGTTACTCCCGAAGTGTAGAATAGTGCTGATAAACTCTATAAAGTGCCATCCAGTCCCTTTTCTTTAGTATCTATCTGTCACCGGTATACGCCATATTCCTTGGTGAATTCTATCATTGCCCTAATATTTTCAGGCTTCGCATCCTCACTTGCCATAGATGCGTCCATAATAAAGCCTCCTCCCTCACCAAGGACATCTATAATCTCTTTACAGTAGTCTCTGACTTCTTGAGGAGCCCCTAGTGCCAACAATCGCATTGGGACGCTACCTCGGAAGCATACACGGTCGCCAAGTATTTTCTTTGCCTTATGAATGTCTACATTCTCAAAGTGATATATACACTTTCCTTTAGGGACATCCTTAATAATCTCTAGACGCGATGTGTAATCCCCCTCAATGAGCAGATTGGGAACTAGCCCATTATCGATCAGTCCTAACATGACCTTTTTTAGAGTAGGCCAGTAGAATTCCTCAAACTGTTTTGGGGACAGGAGGCCACCCTTGCCATCACGAGTGGGAGCTGTGCCCTTGTGGAGAGGCACGAATGTAATAGGAATTCCAGTTATCTTGGCAGTAGCTATCGCCATATCAAGCAGCATCCCCGCAAATTTTTCGCAAGTTTCTTTGACGGCCTCTGGCTGTCTATACATATCTAACACCATCCCATTTGTTCCTCTTAGGGTGTCTGAAATGGCATCGAAGGGGGCGCCGGCAAGGGCCCCATTCCAACAGGGGAAACCGAGCCCGTTCATTTCCTTAGCAAATGAAGTTAAGAATGTAATATAGTTCAAAGAGGCTTGTCCTGCCTCTAGCAGCTTGCGGGTTGCCTCCATTCCTTCCGGAGTACCAAATGCAAATAGATTGGGGTAGAAGTTCCAGTACGCGAACAAGCTGCGCAGGGGCGAAAGTGCCTCGAAAGCCTTTAGATTCCCGCATACACGTGGCAGGTACTTTCTCAGCATGAAATCGGAGGGATCGTAGATTAAGGCATCATATTCGTCTGCCTTCATGTATTCTTCTTCAACAAACTGGTGTCCCATGTTCAAGTCGATACCATGACCAGGCCATCTAAGTTGCTTAACATCGAGAGCATCCAATAGCGAACCAACGCCAAAGAAGATAGGGGACTGATATGCATCTGGCTCAAGTTCTGTAATTGTTTTTTTGGTCGCCCGCTTGGCTATCTCGGTGTCATACACAACGTCATAGCAACTCACATTAGCATATCTAGCGTAGAAATACTCCCACATTGGTACAAACGGTACCCTATCTGGTTTTTTAAGTTGTATGGCGTTGGCAATCCTTCTTGTTCTTTTTTTGTAAGCCTCCTTGGCTTCTTTACTGATGAACTCAATACCCGGTGCTGAACACCATAATTCTAGCTGCTCTTGTGTTTTATCAATAACTTTTTCCATCTTTCTTCACCTCATAACTGGCCCTCTGGCGAGGATTCTTACTTTGGCTCTACCCACTCCTTGGCTAGCTGCACTGCCGCCATGGCATCCTGCCCATAAGCATCAGCTCCAGTATATTTCCTGATTTCCTCATCAATCACACCACCACCAATCATGATCTTAACTTTATCCCGCATACCAGCAGCTGTTATAGCAGCCACTGTTTCCTTCATGGAGTCAAAGGCTAATGTCAAAAAGCCGCTTAGGCCAATAATAGGGGCACCGCTCTCCTTCATTTTTTCGACAAACTTCTGTGCTGGGACATCCACACCGAGGTCGATTACTTCAAACCCATTGACGTCCAGCATGAAGCCAACAATGTTTTTGCCAATATCATGAATATCGCCGGCTACGGTTCCGAGGATGAACTTACCCAACTTCTTCGACTGAACAGCCCTGGCTAATTTTGGCTTAACCATCTCGGATATCTGTTTGAGTATCTCGCCTGAATAAATAAGGTCCGGGATGAAGTACTCACCATCAGCAAACCGCTTACCCACGATCTCCATGGCATTTCTGCTGTCCTCTAGGATTTTCATGGGGTCATCACCTTTGTCCAGCCTTTTCTTTACAATTCTCAGTGCTTCCTCTTCCTTGAGGTCTGCCATTACCTTCACTAAGTCTTCAGCCATAATTCACCCTCCTTTCTTTTCAGCCACAGCGTTCAATATATCTTAATTTCAGACATACCTCTAACACCTTAACACAAACCGCTATCTGCCTAAACGGTTCCTGTCGATTACCAAATTGAATGAATAGAGATTAGGCAAACAGGGATATCCCTCGCATCATAGCAAAGGATATCCTATTGCCATAGACCTCTTACTTGTAGGGGATGGGGAATATCGTTTCAGCTTCCACTGGGGCGAAGTCGTGGAAGGAAATGATTATTGGACATTCCCATACCCATGGTTTGTCTGTCTTCTGCCACTGGCCAAAAAAGAGTGGTAACCGGCTAAAGTGCTCGTCTGCGGTAAACTTAACACGATTAGTAACTGTCATCAAATCGGTTTCCCCTATAGCTTTATTAACCGCCTCTGCATCAAGTGTACCTGCCCTTTCGATGGCGTCAACCAGGACTTGAATTGAAGGATAGCCATGCCCTATAGCTGGGTTTAATGGTTGGCCTGTAGCTTCGGCCCATCTTTCGTAGAGGGACATTGGAGTTGTGCCACCAATACCGGGGGAATCTTTAAATGTTGGGGACCACCAGGTGTCTCCAGCAACACCGAGTGGTAGGTCACCACCCCAAGAATTTGCATCTATATAGAAAAGATGAGCTCTCACAGCAATACACATCTTAGGCTGAAAGCCCTGAGCTCGACACTGTCTCCACAACGCCCCAAAATCAGGGCCAGGACAATTGCCCCAGAGTATTTCACAGCCATAGTCCTTCCACTCTTTTATCATGGGCGTAAAGTCCGTAGTTCCCATGGGAAACAGTCCCAATTTTCTATCTGCACCCAAAACGTCAAGTCCCGATTGTTCTAGTGCTGCAGGAAAGGCCGCGTACCAACCTATACCATCTGGGTCATCTGAGGCGAAGATAGCAGCTTTCTTGTTGGTCTTGTTACCGAACTGATCCAGCATGGCAACCCATTGATCCGTTGAGGTATATCCCTTTTTATTATATCGGAAATCCCCCTCTTTAGCTGGGATAACTATAGCAAAACCCGTAAACCAAGTATATGGCCAAGGTGGGCTAACCGTCCCCCGCACAGACAGCCAGGGTTCCAACGGACCACCCGAGACAATTTGTGGAACTTTGTACTGGTCAGCTAAGTAAGATGTAGGCATGTGCATCTCGCACGGCGAATCAGGTGCTACAAAAAACTGTACCTTATCCCTGAGAATCAGGTCTTCAGCAAGACTCCCTACCTTTTGCGGGTTGCTCTCACTATCGCTGACTATAAGTCTCATGGGTATTTTTGCTCCGTACTCTTTTACATATACTCCACCTTGCTTATTAATATCTTCGATGGCCGCTTTATACCCAAATGTGCAGCCTTCACCAAAACCGGCGAACGCCCCCGTCATTGACGCAACGCTGCCTATGAGAATTTCTTTTGGTCCCCCTGGCGTCGGTGTCGGTGCTGCGCATGCCACAGCTACTAGACTTATTGCTAGAATGCATACTACTAATCCCGATAACCATTTGATTTTCATTTGTTTGTTCACCTCCTTTTAATACTACATCTGCTTCGCCCGTTACTCTTTACATCATACGCCTCCTCGTTTACCATCTGTCCTTTTATCAGCACCATTGACTTGTCTGTAGTTCTCTATAGAAGTTGTCCAAAAACTCGACCTTTTTGACGACGTAGAAACCTTTTTCTAACTTTAGCTACCACTAGACCAAGTGGTAGCCTCGGTTTTTCTCCTTCCATGCCTTGTCTCGCATCGCGAGAATACCGAGCTTCTTTAAGCAAAATTATAAGTGGCTCGTAATCCCCTTGTCAAATCATCCAGCTCACCTCCTTTTGCCATAATTCTGACATAGATTTTCTTGATGTTGTGTATCAAGCAGACCAATGTCCATTCACCACCCGTCTTGTCCAATCCTCTTGAGTGGAATCTCCTAAACCCCAGATTAAACTTGATTTGTCCAAAAACTGGCTCCACAAACTCTTTACGCTGGCAATAAATCTTCTTGCCTTCTTCAGTTTACAATTTAGCTTCCATTCTCCTTACTGCATCGGTTGAACTTTTGTCCGGCCATCCCCACCACTCAGATTCTTCTTGGCTGTTAGGGTGCAGGAGCCAAATGATTCAAGATCGCACATTCCGCTAAATTGTTACCATTGGACTACACCCCTTTGGTTGGATATGTAGAAAAGGCTGGTATCACTCGGGTGTAGATGCCCCCTTTTTTGTACCAACCACAGTGTGAGTTTTGCAGGGTTTGGAGATGCCCCCTTTTCTGTCTAGATGTTTTTCTCCGCTCATTAAGCATCTGATTTCTACTTGTTGTCAAGGGATAATTGCGTTATTCTAAGATGATTTTAATTCGGATTTGATCTGTTGTCTTTCTTTTTGAAATAAAATTTGAGGTGTGGCCGTAAATCCCGTAAATAGCATTTCTCAGCACATGCCGCGCAATATATGATAGAATTGGCTCTGTGTTTTGAGTTATTATTATGTTTGATTTAGTGCTATGGGAAAGAAAGGAGATGTTATGGATTATAGATATATGACCGCACCCTGTGGACTAGATTGTTTTAACTGTCCTGCGTATTTAGCAGGAGAAAACGAAAGACTAAGAGCAGCGATTGCCAAGAACATGGGTATTTCTATTGAGCAAGCGGTTTGCCGCGGTTGTCGCAATGAGAAAGGAATGATATCTTTCCTGGGCATGACTGAACCGTGTAATGTTTACAAATGCATCGAAAAAAGGGGCATTAGCTTTTGCTGCGACTGCTCCGACTTCCCATGCGACCACCTTCATCCTTATGCGGATAAAGCATCGGAGAGGCCTCACAATACAAAAGTTTTCAATTTGAGCCTAATCAGGAAAATGGGGGTGGAATCATGGGCTGAAAAAAAGGCAAAAGACGTTCGAGATACATATTTCAAAGGGAAATTTAAACTATAATAGATCTGCTGCAACAGGCTTGCTGATCATTCCTGCTAATTTCGGTAACATAAGTATTAACAATGCATCGGTATGTTCATGTTCGAAAGGAGACCAGCATTTGCTGCAAAAGTGGGATGAGCTTTTTCTTCTCAAAGAAAAGTTCGGGAACTGTCCACGAAGGTCCACCATAGTGGACAGAAGAAAGAACTCCCACCCTCTCCTGAGATATACTTTTGGGTGGGAGTGGCATAGTTTACGTCAGCAACACCTCGTCACCTGTTACCCTTGCTTCTTTCACAAAGCTCTTGATAAAGGATTCTCTCTCCGTTAGCGGACTTTCCTGCAGTAAGGCTCGGAGATCTTTAACGTAGCGTGTCGCTGTCTCCATATCTGACAGATATGCAGGCCTAACCTAACTGACCTAAAAAGATGTAACTCCGCAACGCTCTAAGCCTTCTCCTAGACTCTGGCTCTCGATTCAATCGCCCTCATGCGGCGCTGCAATCAGGGCGGGCTTCTTCTAGTAGTTGACCTTATCCTTTCCCTTTAGACCAAGGATCTGCCTGGCTTCGTCAGGCGTAGCTATCTCCCGGCCAAGCTCTCGGGCAATTCTGACTAACTTCTCCACAAGCTCGGCATTGCTCTTGGCCAGTACCCTTTTACTGACGTAAATATTATCTTCCAGACCGACGCGGGCATGCCCACCCATCATTATGGATAGGGTCGCCAGGTTGAACTCAGCGGGATAGCCAGCACCAATGACCGACCACTTGTAGTTCTCCGGCCCGAACAACCGGTCACAGGTCTGCTTCATGTACATGATATTTTCTAGATCGGCACCAATCCCACCCAGAATGCCCGTAACAAACTGCACCCAGACAGGGAACTGCAAAAGCTTTCTCCTGATGCAATACTGTATGTTGTAGAGGTGGCCGACATCATATGCCTCATGTTCGGGCTTGGTGTTATTCTCA
>Ga0315282_10016424_pt1 | contig 10815 bp, 11 predicted proteins | sample YL17G07_20_MG_FD_203693 | JGI IMG/M metagenome (GOLD analysis project Ga0315282, IMG submission 203693) | Sediment microbial communities from Yellowstone Lake, YNP, Wyoming, USA - YL17G07_20 | ecosystem: Environmental > Aquatic > Freshwater > Lake > Sediment | place: USA: Wyoming | collected...
GTCACCTTAGGATGAGGGAGATTCCACAGAAGAGGGCCAGAGGTTCCATGGGACCGGGGCTCCACGAGACACCTCAGGGGATCCAATCCGTGTGTGAGCCGGTTGGTTCTACGGGTGTTTTTGGGCATTTGGATCTTAACGTTTGTCCAACAAGTGCCCCGTAAGCCCCGCCCTTTAGGGCGGGGTCAAGGGGCACAATATAAAAGAAAATACCTTCTCGGGAAGCGCTGCCCTTTAGGGCGGGGAGCTTCAATTTCTTACGTCTATGCCCGTCTTCAGAACCCATGCCATCGTGACGCATTCCCTTCCTTACGGGGAATCCGACCGGATCGTCACCTTCCTTACGAAAGATTTTGGGAAGGTCAAGGGGATCGCGAAGGGAGCCCGGAGAAGCCGAAGGCGGTTTCAAAACGCTCTCAGCCTTTTCTCCCATATTCGTCTCATCTTTTTTGACCGAGAGGGCATGGGGCTGGTTCGGGTGAACAGTTGTGATATTCTGAATTCCTTCCCGAAAATCCGAGATCATCTCCAGAGAATCTACTACGGCGAGTATTTCTTGGAGTTGGTGAATGAGATGGCGGGAGAACGGGAGGAGAATCTCGAAGCCTTCGAACTGTTGCTTTCGTTTCTGTCTGATCTCGAGAACACGGAACCTCAGGAAGAGAGACTGAGGATGTTTGAAATTCGAATGCTTTCTCTTTTTGGCTACCGACCCAATATGAAAAGGTGCGACTCATGTAAGCGTGAATGGGAACACCTGCAAAACACCCCCTCCGTCTTCTTCTCCCTTGAGCAAGGATCGTTGATGTGTGAGACGTGTTCTCAGACGCGTAACAATCTAGTCCCCTTGTCCCTGGGGACCGCTCGGTTGATCGAGAAGGTTTCCCACATGGAGTTGCCGAAGATGCACCGACTCCGGTTTACCTCTCAGGCTCTTGAAGAAAGTCGAGAGCTTCTTCCCAAATTCATTACCTATCAACTGGGAAAGGAACTCAAGTCGCTCAAGGCACTGAGAACCCTGCCTATCAGGGCCTCTTTTTTGGGAAATAAAAAGGATTAAGTGTGTCAGGAGGTTGAAATCGAGACAGAAATCATTTTAAATTCGAGGCACAAAATTCGTTTTTGAAATGGTGTAACGAATCCTTTGAATCGTGGGACTCGAAGAAGTTTGCCAAGGAGGAAGAATGAATTTCCAGGAGTTGATCTTTGCGCTGGAACGGTTTTGGGCTGATCAGGGTTGCGTCATTCAACAGCCCTATGACCTGGAGGTGGGTGCGGGAACTTTTCACCCTGCAACCTCTCTTAGGGTCCTCGGTCCTGAGCCTTGGAATGTGGCTTATGTTCAGCCTTCACGACGGCCCAAGGATGGACGCTACGGGGAGAACCCAAACCGTTTACAACATTATTATCAATACCAGGTCATCATGAAGCCTTCGCCGATTGAAATTCAGGAGATCTACCTCAACAGTCTGAAGTCTTTCGGAATCAACCCCCTGGATCACGACATCCGTTTCGTCGAAGACGACTGGGAATCTCCCACGCTGGGAGCCTGGGGCTTAGGCTGGGAGGTATGGCTGGATGGAATGGAGATCACTCAGTTTACCTATTTCCAGCAGACAGGCGGGATTGACCTGAATCCTGTTCCCGTGGAGATTACTTATGGGATCGAGCGAATCGCTATGTACTTGCAGGACGTCGGCAACGTGTATGATCTGACGTGGACCCAAGGCGTGAAATACGGAGACGTGCACCATCGGGGAGAGGTGGAATTTTCGCGATACAACTTCGAAGAAGCCGACGTGGCCATGCTTTTTCGGCTTTTCGACATGTACGAGAAAGAGTCCAAGAGCCTAGCGGAAAAGGGACTGGTTTTTCCGTCCTATGATTACTGTCTGAAGACCTCCCATGCCTTTAATCTTCTTGACGCGAGAGGTGCCATCAGCGTGACCGAACGGATGGGTTACATCTTACGGGTTAGGACACTCGCCAAGCTCTGTGCCGAGGGATATGTCAAACAACGGGAAGAAATGGGATTCCCGCTACTGAAAAGGCGTGAGGCGTGAGGAGTGAGGAGTAAGGAGTGAGGAGTTAAAACAATGCAAGATGGGCAGACTGACGCTTTGCGCTAGGCCCTCTGCGCTATGCGATTTTGTGGTTAAGGAGACTTGTCATCAATGAAAGAATTTCTTCTTGAGATTGGAGCTGAAGAGATCCCCGCTGGGTTTGTTCCACAAGCGCTCAGTGATCTGGAGAAGCTTGTTAAAAAGGATCTGGAAGCGCAACGGATCGATTTTCAAGGGATGAAGACTCTGGGCACGCCGAGACGGCTCGTCCTCGCCATTGAATCGCTCGCTGAGCGACAGAAGAGTGTAGAGCTGAGAAAGATCGGACCCTCGAAGCAGGCAGCCTTCGACGCCAAAGGGAACCCAACTAAAGCTGCCATTGGCTTTGCCAAGAGTCAATCCATTCCTGTGGAGTCCCTGCAGTTGGTTCCCACGGAGAAAGGAGAGTATGTCTGCGCCATTAAGGAAGAAGCAGGGAAGCCGACTCACGACATGCTTCCCACCCTTCTCCCCGGATGGATCCTTTCGATCCCCTTCCAGAAGTCGATGCGGTGGGCAGACGTTTCCATTCGGTTTGCGCGGCCGATCCACTGGATCTTAGCTCTTTTTGGAGGAGAGGTCATCCCTTTTGAGGTAGGAAATGTGAGAAGTGGAGACGTGACATACGGCCACCGCTTTATGCACGCGGGCCCGATCCGAGTGAACAACTTGAGATCTTATCTTCAGAAGACCCAAGAAGCTTTTGCGACGGTAGATCCGGCAGAGCGAAAAAGGAAGATTGAAGAAGAGATGGTGAAACAGGCGGCAGAGGTCACGGGAAAAATTCTGAAGGACGAAGAACTCCTCGACGAAGTGTCATTTCTGGTTGAATATCCTGTCGCCATGCGTGGAAGCTTCGACCGGAAGTTTCTTTCTCTTCCTCAAGATATCCTCGTCCATTCCATGAAGGAACATCAGAGATATTTTCCGGTGGTGAATGAGAGCGGTAAACTCCTCCCCCATTTTGTCTGTATCAGCAACATCATGCCGAAGGATCAAAACGTTGTCATCAAAGGGAACGAGAAGGTCCTTAAAGCCAGGCTTTCTGATGCGGAATACTTTTTCCACGACGACCTGAAGTGTCCGTTAGAGAAGAGAGTCGAGGAACTGAAGAAAGTTGTCTTCCAGGCGAAACTGGGGACGTCCTATGAGAAGATGTCGCGGTTCAGGCAACTGGCCCTCTTTGTGGTTGAACGCATTGATCCAAAACTTCGTTCTCTTGTTGATCGGGTCGCCTTTCTCTGCAAGGCTGATCTTGTGACTGGGATGGTTGGGGAGTTTCCAAAGCTTCAGGGGATTGTGGGTAGAGAGTATGCACGAATTCAGGGAGAAAAGCCCGAGGTAGCGGAAGCCATCTACGAGCATTACCTTCCGGGTTTCGCCGGCGATCGGTTGCCCGGGAGCCCGATCGGAGATGTCGTCAGCATGGCTGACCGGCTCGATACAATCGTAGGCTGCTTTGGTGTAGGCCTTATCCCCACGGGGACAGCAGATCCTTTCGGACTGCGACGCCATGCCTTGGCCATGATCAGGATCATTCTAGAGAAGAAGTACGCCCTCGCCCTGACCGAGTTGATTGAAGAAAGCGGAAGACTTCTAAAAGAAAAGATGGAGCGACCCTTCGCGGATGTGAAGAAAGAAGTCCTGGATTTTTTCAGAGTCCGATTTCAATACTTCCTTCTTGATAAGGGGTATCCTTTTGACGTAATTGAGGCCGCCTTTTCAGCTTCTTTCGATGAACTTTTGGACGTACAGGGTCGTGTGGATGCCCTGGTGGAAGCCAAGAAACTGAAGGATTTCGAATCCGTCGTCATCGGATCGAAACGGGCGATCAACATCTTGAAGGGTTTGACTTCAATCGGAAGAGTTGACCCTTCTCTCTTTCAAGAGGCCGCTGAAAAGGGGCTTTACGAGTCTTTTGTCGGACTGAAGGACAAAGTCGAATCTCATCTCAATCGCCGGGATTACAGAGCAGCCCTGCTTGTCCTGATCCAGTTGAAGAAACCCATTGATGATTTCTTTGACAAGGTCATGGTGATGGTTGAGGACAAGAAGATACGGGACAACCGCCTTGCACTTCTCAGTCAGATCAGCCAGCTCTTCCTACGCATCGCCGACTTCTCGAAACTCAGTTAGAAATCCTCTGTCCGCAAATTGTCACGAATACTCGGTGAATGGGTTTTCTCCGCCGGAGGAGAGCCCTGTCAACAGAGTATGTAAAGGCCAAAATCCAGGTTGGATGGGGGAAGCTTGTGGGATGCATATGTTATGATGAGTCACGACGAGACGTCGTATGTTCATTAGAGTTTTCGTCGAAAATGAGGAGCCACAATGAAAATAGCTTATTTTGATTGTTTTTCAGGAGCGAGCGGAGACATGATTCTTGGAGCGTTGATTGATGCCGGGCTCAGCCCCCGCAGGCTCAGGGAGGAGCTGAAAAAACTTCATCTTCCTGCGATCACCGTGAAGGTCAAGAAGGTTCTTAAAGGGGGGATCTCTGCAACGCGTGTTACCGTCGAGGGGAAAGATGAAGAACGACCTCACCGGGATTTAAAAGAGATGTTGAAAATCGTGGCCCGAAGTGATTTGGATAAAGATGTGAAAACGAAAAGCCGGGAGATCTTCGAAAGGATTGCTTCCACAGAGGCAGAGATTCATCGGTCGGCGAAGGAAAAGATCCATTTCCATGAGTTAGGAGGGCTCGATTCGGTTGTAGATATCTGCGGAGCCGTATGCGGTTTGCGTCAGATGGAAATCGATCAAATTCACGTTTCGAAAGTCAATGTAGGAACAGGCTTCGTCAGGTGTGAGCATGGTCTCTTACCCGTCCCAGCACCGGCTTCTTTGTCCCTCATGAAAGGAAAACCTATTTATTCCTCCGGCGTGGATAAGGAACTCCTGACGCCCACAGGAGCAGCGATCCTGACGACCCTGGGGTCGTCCTTCGGAAATCTGCCTCCCATGAAGGTGGAAAGCATTGGGTACGGTGCAGGTCGCGACGATCTTCCTCATCCGAATGTCCTCAGGCTGATGATCGGAACGTCGGAGACCGCTGCTCGTGAAGAAAGAGTGATGGTGGTCGAAACAAACATCGATGATATGAATCCTCAATTCTACGACTACATCATGGAACAAATGCTTAAGATGGGGGTCAAGGAGGTTTTTCTCACCCCTGTTTTCATGAAGAAGAATCGGCCTGCGACTCTTCTTACGGCCATCTGCTCTCTCGGACAGATGCCAGTGGTAACGGAATTCCTTTTCCGAGAGACGACAACCATCGGCCTCCGGTGGCGTGAAGAGAGGAGGGCACTGGCCGATCGGGAGACTCTTTCCTTCGATACAAAATACGGGAAGATTCGCTTCAAGCTCGCTTGGTGGGGAGGAAAAGTAATTAACGTTTCTCCAGAATATGAAGACTGCAAGCGGTTAGCGCTCGAGAGAAAGATTCCTCTGAAGGAAGTGTTCTTGGAAGCCAGAAGACTGGCGGTAACGGTCAGCAAGGGTAATAAGGTCACAGGTTTCTTGAAAACAGGGCAATGACATACTATATTATGAGTGACGGTTGAACGGAGGTATTAGGAAAGGAGGACTTAACATGCGCAAAATCATTCTTCTATTTCCATTATTGCTGGTTTCTCTTTGGCTCATGGGTTGCACGGGTACGATGACAGGTTCTACGATGGCAACTGCCATGATGACAGCTCCAACCTCTGACTCGAAACCGCCTGTTATTACAAGCTTTTATGGTCCTGAACTGGCAAGATATGGCGATCCGATTGGATTCTATATTGCGGCAGAGGACCCGAATAATGACATGTTCCGGGTGGCAGTGGTTATCAGTCAGGTGGGTTATGGTAGCTACGAGACAGATTGGCTATATTTAAACGGAGATAGTCAGGGTCGTTTTAAGGGGTACCTTCAGTGGAATACCCTTAGCAAGCACGGCACCATCCCCGAATGGAATCGAGTTTCCGTAAGAATTTCGGTTATTGACAAGACAGGGCTTGAAAGTAATGAGGTGGTAGTTCCATTGATGTTTGTATCAAACGCGGTAAGTTATGCACCGCCGCCTGCGCCCTTTGATCAAAGGGATGTTTCGCGATTAGGATACATCAATATTGATCTCGTCAATCCATTCCATGATCGCGGCCACGGCCGTTTCTGGAGAGGCGATTGATTCAAGATTGCAGTGCTGGAGCGTGAGTGATTAACCGAAAGGGCCCGCAAATACGGGCCCTTTTATTTATCTTGCTTTTCTCGTTACAGGATGGTAAGAATTCAATAAATCGTATCCAAGGGGGAACATTATGCAACGCAGGATGATTCAACAGAATTATTGGATTGCCCTTTTGATGGTACTTCTGCTCGGTTCGATCTGGATGGGGTGTAGTTCCAACGTAAAAGAGACGCGGGGAGAAACAGCAGAAGGATCCAATATGGGAGTGGGTAAGTATTATTTTTTTGATGATATCCTCATTCCGCAAGAACTCAGCTACGATCAAGACGAATCCTTTGTTTATGAGACACCTCAATTCAAGACGGGGTCTATGATCTTTACGAAGTGGCGACTTGATCCGAATTCTCTGGTTGATTTCTTCACGCATTACATGGAAAAGGATAATTGGAAGCTGATGAACAGTTTTCGGGGAGCAGAGTCCATCCTCAATTTTTCGAAACCGGATAAAGCCTGTACCATCAAGATCTTTGAAAAATGGTACGGGACGACCGTGGTAGAGATTCGTGTGGGTCCGCTGGGGATGAAAAAGATGTAAATGTCAGAGACATTGCTTCAGCAAGTTACAGAGGCCATTGAACGCCATCAGTTGTTGAACAAAGGGGACCGGGTTGTTGTTGGAGTTTCCGGAGGAATGGATTCAATGGTCCTCCTCCACGTGCTTCATTCCTTCCGTGAAAGTCTTCGGCTCGAATTGATCGTCGCCCACGTTAACCACGGGCTGCGTCCTGCCGAATCCGAAAAAGAAGCCGAGCTGGTTGAACGAGAGAGTCGACGGCTCGGCTACCCGTTCGAGGTTGGGCAATTCGATGTGAGAGAGTTTCAGAAAGAGTCCGGCTATTCCCCTCAGGACGCTGCCCGTAAAATTCGGTTTCATTTCTTCAATCATCTGATCACAAAGCACAAAGCACAGAAGTTGGCTCTGGGCCACAATGCAGACGATCAGGTGGAGACCATCCTCCTACGGTTGATCAGAGGGTCTGGGTTGAGAGGCCTCAAGGGGATGCTCCCGATTCGGGAGGGACGGGTGGTTCGTCCTCTTCTCGACGTGTGGAGGGAGGAGATCGAATCTTTCACTCGGGAGAGAGGAATCCCCTATCTTGTCGACTCCTCAAACCTGAAAGAGAAGTATCTTCGTAATCGGATTCGACTGAAACTCATTCCTTCGATCGAAAAGGAGTACCAGCCCAACTTCAGAGAAGTGGTCCTGAGAAACTCGGCGATTCTTCGGGCTGAGGATGACTATCTGAGCCAGAAGACAGAAGAGACCTTCGAGACGATGATCCAAGAGGGAGAAAATGCCCTAGTCTTCTCATATCCCTCGTACCAATCTCTTCCGGAAGCCATCCGATGGCGAATGCTGGAAAAACTTCTTGGAAAGTTGCAGGACGGCGAAGCAGGCTCGGAAGAAGGAGAATGGGTTGACGTCTTCCCGGTCTTTCAGAGGTTGAATTCCAGGGCTCCAAGTTTTCTCATGGAATTACCTCGAGGGTTAACCCTTGAGAAGAGGTATGACCAAGTCGTTTTGGGAAAAGGGAAGGTGACTCCTGTCCCACCGTTTGAAGTCGAGCTTCTCACGGCCGGCCGCACCTTGATTCAAGACATTCAGAAAGAAGTCATGATGGATGACATGTCCTGGAAGGGCAACGATAAGGTTCAGGGATCACCCCTTGTCGCTCTCGTTGATTATCATGCGCTCCAGTTTCCACTCAAGATGCGGAATTTCAGGCCGGGTGACCGATTTCAGCCGCTTGGGAGTCAAGGAACTCAAAAGTTGAAGGAATTTTTTATCGATCACAAAGTTCCGAGGTTCGAAAGACCGAAGATTCCTTTACTCATCTCTGGAGAAACGATTGCCTGGGTTGTGGGTCATCGCATCAGTGAAAAAGTGAAGGTGAAGGAGACAACGAAGAGGGTTCTGCGGATTGAAGTAAGAGAAGTATCTGGATGATTCAAATAAATGGCTTGATAGGGTTTGAAGAGGACGACATATGGCCAGAGTGACCAAAGGACGATCGAAGAAGGCTGGATTGCCTCCTGGAACGCTGATTCACATCGGAGCCCGAAAGGTTGAGGAACCCAAAATCACGATTCTTGATTACGATGAGAACCAGTTTCACGAAAGAGAAGTAAAGGCCATCGAAGAATGCTTTATCTTTAAGGATAAGCCGACGGTCACCTGGATCAACATTGATGGACTCCATCAGGTGGGGATCCTCGAAAAATTGGGAGAATGCTACGGATTACATCCTCTGGTCTTGGAGGACATTCTCAACACAGACCAGCGACCCAAAATGGAAGACTACGCAGAGTATCTCTATGTGGTCGTGAAAATGCTTCATGATAAAGGCAAAAGAGGCGAAGTAGAAGCGGAGCAGGTGAGCCTCATCGTAGGGCCGAATTTTGTTTTTTCTTTTCAGGAGAGCGGAGGTGATGTCTTCGAGCCCATCCGTGAAAGGATTCGAAGCGGCAAAGGGAGGCTCCGAAAAATGGGAGCCGATTATCTAATGTATAGCCTCCTCGATGCCAGTGTAGATTATTATTTTGTTATCTTGGAAAAACTGGGAGAGAGGGTCGAGTTTCTGGAAGAGGAGCTTGTTACGAATCCAAAGACGCAGACCCTGCAGGAAATCCACCACCTTAAGAGCGAGATGATATTTCTTCGGAAGGCAGTTTGGCCTTTGCGAGAAGTCATCGGATCCCTGGAAAGAGGAGAGTCTCCACTGATTCAGAAGACGACGAGCGTGTATCTCAGGGATGTCTATGATCACACCATCCAAGCCATTGATACCGTAGAAACGTTCAGAGACATGGTTTCAGGTATGCTGGATATTTATCTTTCGAGTGTCAGCAATCGGCTGAATGCTGTGATGAAGGTACTGACGATCATCGCCACTGTTTTCATGCCGCTGACATTCCTGGCTGGGGTTTATGGCATGAATTTCAAGCACATGCCAGAACTGGAATGGCGGTGGGGATATCCTCTCGTTTGGACAGTGATGATCGGAGTTGGTGCCGTCATGCTGATTTACTTCAAGAAGAAGAAATGGCTGTGAAGAAAGGGTTCAAGGGTTCTAGGGTTCTAGGTCTGGCCAGGAAGTACTTATCATGAATCAGGGAAATTAGTCTTGCCTTGTACCCTCTCCCTTCAACCCTTGGCCCCTTGAACCCTCGACCCCTTCAATCCTTGAACCCTTGCGCCCCTTAAGGTTTCTGTATTCGTTGGTAGACCTTCTTCCAGCTCTCCGTTTCCAGAAAACTCCCAGAAACATTTTCCAAAAGCTTTAAGAATATAGAGTAAGGCATGGCCAAAGTGAGGATATCCCTTTCTACCATGGGCCTCGCAGAGACATCGAACATTCCGAGGATGGCCTGAGGCCTTTCCTTGTCAGCTTCCTTCAAAGGGTAGGCGAGGATACTACTGCACCCTGAGCCGAAGGGCGTGCGGACCGCCTCCAGGCTTTCCAAGGAGTAGTTCGTCAAGGTAAAAAGTCCCGACAGAATATCGGGAGGTGCAAAGAAAACAACCACTTCGGGTTGCTCTTTCCCCTGGAATTGGTTGATAGGTTTGAACACGCAGTGCTTCGCGGGGGCCCGCTTTGGTATTCGACTTGCGATGAAGATCTTGGCAAGCTCTGGAGTCTTGACATATCGCTCTCCCTCCATCTCACCCGGAATTCCACAGGAGAGAAAATATTCAAGTTTTGGCCTCGGTGATTCGAAGAACCCCATGTAGTACGCACCGCCGGGACATCCGAAATGCTCTTTATCAAAATAAACAGTCTCACCGTCTTGCCTGGCCTTTTTCAGAAGTCCGATCATGCACATATGGATATTCGGTTTGGGGGTCACCCCTTCCGGTTTATCGTTTGTGTAATAGACGCCCAGGGGATGCTCTCTCAGTCCAACCATCTCCTGGAACTGCTTCCACAGCCTTTCAGAGTTTATCATCATCCACTCCTCCTTCGGCCTTTCATTCTTGGCCACATTCTGACGGGTCTCCCTTTAACTTGGACAAGGCATGGGGCAGGGCGGGTAGAATTACAGCGAGATTTTCCTTTACACCTTTCGGGCTTCCGGGTAGGTTGACAATCAGACAGGAACCCCTGATGCCAACGACTGCTCTCGAAATCATGGCATGGGGTGTTTCCTTGAGGCTCTCAGCCCTCATGGCCTCCGAGAAACCAGGGACTTCTTTTCCGATGACTTTCAGCGTCGCATCGGGTGTGACGTCTCGCGGACTGAGGCCTGTTCCTCCTGTGGTGAGGACCAAATCTGCTCGCATCTGGTCTGAACACTTCTTCAGAGCTTCGATGATCACGTCTGTTTCATCAGGAATAATCTCATAGTGGATGACTTTACCGGGAAGATCCTTGATCATCTCTCGAATCAGGGGACCACTAGCGTCCTCACGCTCGCCCTTTGAGCCTTTATCGCTTATCGTTAATATTGCGACCTTGAACATGACATGCACTCCCA
>Ga0315282_10016425_pt1 | contig 10815 bp, 7 predicted proteins | sample YL17G07_20_MG_FD_203693 | JGI IMG/M metagenome (GOLD analysis project Ga0315282, IMG submission 203693) | Sediment microbial communities from Yellowstone Lake, YNP, Wyoming, USA - YL17G07_20 | ecosystem: Environmental > Aquatic > Freshwater > Lake > Sediment | place: USA: Wyoming | collected...
GTGGAGCACGTGCTTGTCCAGGTCGCTGGTGATGGCAGGGGCGGCCCCCTCACTGAGAAGAAGCTTGGCCGTGGCGATGGGCTTGTTGGCCGTGACCGTCAGGCGGGCGAGGGAACCGACGGGGGCGGACAGGTTCCCCAGGCTATCGGCCTCGGTCTTCGGCGGGAGACCCGTATACGCCGGGTACTCGTAGGTGACTTCCAGGCGCTTGACCGCAGGCTTCTGGGCGACCTGGACGGTGAAGAGTTGGGATTCGGAGTCGCCCACCTTCACTGCGTAGGAGAGGGGCACGGTGACGTTTTCCACCCGGCCGTCCAGGACCCCGCCGCCGATGGAGGTAAGGGCAAGCTCCTCCGGCCGACCTTCCTCCACCTGGTAGCGGAGCGTGCCCTCCCCTGCCTCCGGGCTTCCCGCCGCCAACGTCACCCGCACGTCCAGGTCGGAGCCGTAGAGGAGGGTGGTGCTCCCTGGCTCCACCTTGGCGATGTGCACCGACCCCACGACCGGGAGGTACGCCCCGGGATGAAGGATTCGCTCGAAAGCGTTCGCGAAACGGGCCGGAAAGAGGATGACGTAAACGAGCAGCGCCGTGGTCGTCGCCGTCGCGGCGAGGCCCATGCGCTGAAGCCGCCGGCGGTCCACCGCCCCCCGGAAGTCGTAAGGCTGGATGTGCTCGGCCACTTCCGCGAGCTGCCTCTCGACCAGGGCCGGGCTGGGCACCGTCCTGTCACGGACCAGTTGCACGGCGTTGATGAGGCCGTTGTCCAGTTCCGGGAAGCGAAGTTCGATGAGGCGCGCAACCCGCTCGTCGGAGACGTCACCGAAGGCGGGCCGAAGCACACAGAGGAAAAGCCCGGCCAGGACCGCGCTGGCAAGGAGAGCCAGGAGGAGCGAGCGAATCAGGGGGCCCGTGTGCAGGAGCCCCTCGAGGCCCGTAGCCACGAAAAGGGTTCCCGTGGCGAGGGCGAGGTAGAGGAGCGCCCCCTGCCCCACGGCGAGGCCGCGCCAGAGGTCGCGCACCCGCCAGACGCGCCCGAGAATCTCATCAGCTCGCTCGTAGTGACCGATGCTCATAACAAAATTCTACCGCTTCTCGCGCTGCATTTCCAGGGCCGTGCATCATCCTGGCCAAAGCCCACAAAACCACCCACGCGCCGAGAAAGCAGAAGCGAGAGAGGCAACCCTACAGTTCGTGCTGCCCCGACGGGAGGGTCTGAAGAGCCGCCCTTACGTTGATGCAGTCCGCCTACGGCGGGTGTGGGTCCGTCCGCATCCCTGCCACACGTCGCTCCCGCCCCGCACTTCCTCTTGCGTTTAGACGACCGATGCGGTCTTCGGGTTTCGGCTATTCCCTGGCCTTCTTCAGGTACCGGCCCAGAACCGCTTCGCAGGTGCCGTGGGTGATTTTGTCGAGGATGTCCTGGGGGAGACCCAGTTGGATGAGGAAGAGCTGGTGGGGAAGCCACCAGTTGTGGACGTGGCCGGCATAGTCGCTGGGAAGCGGATGGTAGGCGAAGGCGTCGGTGCCGAACATGAGCCTGTCCGCGTACTTGATGCAGAAGTCACGGTAGGGTGTGACTTCCTCGGGGGTGAGCCAGTCGAACTCGCGCAGGAACATCCCGATGCTGGTGTCCACGAAGAAGTTGGGGTGCTGGTCGAAGACCCGCGCAAGTGAGTCGTTCCCCATGAAGTTCATGTGGGCCACGGTCCAAGGCGTCTCCCGGTGGCGGGTGGCCAGTTCGCGAAGGAAGTAGTCCAGAAGCTCCTGGTTGGTGTAGCCGGCCCGGGCCCAGAACTCCTTGGCCCCGCGACCGTAGGCGTAGCGCTGGTCACCCCAGTGCTGGTTGAGGTGCAGGCAGATGGGGAGGCGGTGTTCATCGCAGTAGGACCACACGGCGTGCCACTCGTCGGTGCCCATGACGGTGTAAGGCTGCTTCCGCGAGCGGAAGTTCCCCGTATGGAACTTCAGCCCCTGGATGAGCCCCTCCTCCACCCGGCGTTTGACCTCGGGGAGCTGGTCGGCCTGGTCCCACTTGAGCCACCAGAAGACGCAAACCCGTGGGTCGCCCTTGGCCCACTCCATGGTGTCGAGGTACGGGTCCATGAGGATGGCCCGGCTGCTCTGGTACAGGCCGGTCAGGCGAAAGTAGCGGTCCATCACCTCCTGGATCTGGGCGCCCCGCAGCCGGTTGGGGAAATGGCTGTAGGCGAGGTGGAGGTGGCTGTCGAACCAGTCGAAGGACCAGGCGTGGTTGGTCATCCCGAAGCCGCGGGAGAAGCCGTTGTCGCCTTCCCAGCGCTCCACGTTGTCCGGATACGGTTCCGCCTGGCGATTCATTTCGGGTCCCCGGAAAGTGAGCCGCCGGAAGCGCTGGCCCCGTGCTCCAGCACCACCTGGAGGCCAAGGCTCGACGGCGCGCTCACGCCCCTGTCCTACTCTTTGGGGATTTTCACCCACGTGCCTGACTTCGAGGAGTCGAGCACCGCATCGAGAACCTGCTGGCAGCGGAGGCCGTCGGCGAAGTTGGGCGACAGGGGCCTATCCTCGGCGATGCCTGTAACGAGGTCGGCGGCCTGGTTGACGAAGGTGTGCTCGTAGCCGATGATGTGTCCCGGCGGCCACCAGGCGCTGATGTACGGATGGACCGGCTCGGTGACCAGGATGGTCTTGAAGCCCCGGCGGTCAGGAGCGTCCTTGGCCGAGTAGAACTCCAGTTCGTTCATCCGCTCGAAGTTGAAGGCCAGGGAGCCCTTCTCGCCGTTGATTTCGATGCGCTCGCCGTTCTTTCGGCCGATGGCGAAGCGGGTGGCCTCGAAGGAGCCGATGGCCCCGTTACGGAAGCGGGCCAGGAAGAGCACGGCGTCGTCCACGGTAACCTTGCCTTTCCTGGTGGCGGCCCGGGCGCTGAGGCCGCTCGCCTCCGCCTCGAGCGGGCGCTCCTTGATGAAGGTCTCGCTCATCCCGACCACGGAAGCGAACTCGCCGATGAGGTAGCGGGCCAGGTCGACGATGTGCGCGTTGAGGTCGCCGTGGGCCCCGGAACCGGCCACCTCTTGGCGGAGCCGCCAGACGAGGGGGAACTTGGGGTCCACAATCCAATCCTGCAGGTAGACGGCCCGGACGTGAAAGATGCGCCCCAACTCGCCCTCGTCGATGAGTTTCTTCGCCAGGGCGATGGCGGGGACCCGGCGATAGTTGAACCAGACCATGTGCTTGACGCCCGCCCGCTCCACCGCCTGCAGCATCTTCCTGGCCTCGGCAGCGTTCATGGCCAGCGGCTTCTCCGAGGCCACGTGTTTACCGGCCTTGGCGGCGGCGATGGCAATCTCGGCGTGCGTGTTGTTGGGGGTGGAAATGTCGATGAGGTCGATGTCGTCGCGGGCGACGAGTCTCCGGTAATCGGTCTCCACCGACTCCCAGCCCCAGCGCTCGGCCACGGCCTCCACCGCCACCTCCGAGCGCCCGCAGATGGCTCTCATGACGGGGGGCTTGGGCAGGTTGAAGAACTGGGCCACCTTGTGGTAGGCGTTGGAGTGGGCCTTCCCCATGAACTTGTAGCCGACCAGGCCGACACGGATGCCCTCAGCCACCGCAGTTCTCCTTTCACCATACCAGGGTTCCGCCTGTCCGAAGGCAAAAGTTCACGCTACCGAAGGAAGGCGCCTTCGGCACGGGAAAAGCAGTTCCGGCCACTCCCCCCGGCCGGGAGCAGAGAACGACCGTCAGCGACGAACTGTGCTCCGCCCCTGCCCGTGACCCGGGCGGGCGCACCGACGATGAGAATGTGCCGGTCCTCGAGCAGCCGCCGGGCGACAGCGGCAGCCGCTCAGCGTGGGGCACTCACGCGGTATACGTAGAGGATCAGGTCCTTGCGCCCGGGCATGGTCTCGACCTTCGGCTTCCCCGCTTCGTCGTACGTTGTGCGCGTGGCGTCGAAGACAGCGACAAAGAACTGAGCCTGGTTGGCGTTGGTGACGATCATCCGCGGGGCCTTGATCTCCTCCACGACCTTCCCGGCAGCATCGGTTTTACGGATGGTGGCATCCTTGTAGTCGTTACGCTCTTTGCCCCCGACGTAGGTTGCTTCAACGGTGTAGTCGCTCGGACCGGCCTTCTGGCTTCCCTTCTCGCGGAGTTCCTTTGTGCTCTGGAAGGCCGTGTTTGCCTCCGATTCCTGCCTTGTCTGCGCCCGCACTCTCTGCGGGCTCCTGATGACGTACTTGTAGTAAAGCCAGGAGGCCGACACGACGATGACGGCCAGGAGGATGACTGCCTGCGCCCACCTGGGTAGCTTACCCATGGCTCACTCCTTTCTCGACCTGGACCAGCGGGGGACGCTACCCGGGCTCGTCCCGGGAGTTCACGCGCAGCGTCCCCACGATATCTTCTACCTGTCTGACACCCTCCCGGTTGAGCACTGCCAGGAGTTCCTCCAGGAGTTCCGGTATGGCCCGGAGGTTGAGGAAGTTGGCCGTCCCCACGGCCACGGCCCTGGCCCCCGTCACCAGGTACTCCATGACGTCGTCGACCGTGGTGATGCCGCCGACCCCTATCACCGGCACGGACAGGGCACGGGTCACCTGCCAGACGGCCCGCAGGTTGAGTGGCTTGATGGCCGGCCCGCTTAAGCCGCCCGTCACCCCGCCGAGGAAGGGGCGTCGGTTCCGCCAGTCGACCGCCAAACCCAGGTGAGTGTTGGCCACGGTGAGGATGTCTGCGCCGGCCTCCACGGCTGCCCGGGCCGTGGCCACGATGTCGGTGACGTTTGGGGTCAGCTTGACCAGGAGGGGCTGGCCGGTCACCTGGCGAACCTGACCGACGAGTTCCGTGAGCACCTCCGGCGAGTTCCCGAAATTCACACCTCCGCGTTTGACGTTCGGGCAGGAGACGTTCAGTTCCAAGGCGTCCACCAGGGCCTCCTGGCCCAGTCGCTCGGCAAGTTCCACGTATTCCTCCACCGTCTCGCCGGCGATGTTGACGATGCGGACCGTGTCGAACCGGCTCAGGAAGGGCAACTCCGTCCTCAGGAAGCCCTCCAGGCCGGGGTTGGTCAGGCCGATGGAGTTCAGCATTCCCGCGGGTGTCTCGGCAATGCGTGGCGGCGGGTTCCCCTGGCGAGGGAGAAGGGTCACGGTCTTCGTCACCAGGCCGCCCAGGAGCGCCAGGTGATAGTGCAGGCTCATTTCCCGACCGAAGCCAAAGGTGCCCGACGCGGCCAGGATGGGATTCTTCAGCTCGAGGCGCCCCAAGGTCGTCTTGAGGACGGGCTGCTGATAGGTTTGTTCAGCTCCGGTCGCCTTCGTCACCCCTGGACCTCTCTCGGCGCAGCCCTTCGCAGCTGCTTTCCACCGCCCGCCCGGCACCAGCGCCCCAGACCACGACCGAAGGGCCGTCCGCACGGGGGCCGTCACCCCGGGCAACTCCTCGCCGCAACAGTCGGTCAGTTTAGCCCGCCGGTTGAGCCAAATCAAGGGTGCGGTTGGTCATGCTTCCGCAAGCCTGGTGAAGTCACGCCCAGGAGCCTGCGCACAGCCCGCCGGACCCAGCGGAACGCGCAGCCGGGAGGCAACCCCGCTGAGCCTTGTGACCCCCCTGCCGGCTGCGACCGGGGGCCGGCCACAGGCAATCCAAGAAGAACAGGGGCACGGCCAGACCCGGCCGCGCCCCTGAAAAAGTCGCTCGTCCACTACTTGCTATGGTTAGGGGTTGACGCCGATTCGCCAATACTCGCTCGAAAGGTGCATGGCGCTGGGACGGTCGAGCATCAAGGTCCAATCGAAGTTCTCGTGGAAGAACCTTGTCTCCGATTCCAGCGCCTGCATGTGGTTGGCATTGTGTCGGGCATCACCAGGACAGCCGGGAAGCACCAGCAGCGCACCCGTCGCCAAGACCAACCCGATAATCAGCCGCCGCATCCTTTCCCCCTTTCCCACGACCTGTAGCGTACCCCGCCGCGTGTCGTCAAAACCACATTTGCATGAGCTGAAGCCACTACGGTCTTCTATGGGATGGAACCGTATATGTCAACAAAAAAACGTCCTCTTTTTCTTCCCGGCCGCTGGTGACCCGGAGCCTGTCGTCCAGAAGCGCCCTGCGGCCTGATAGCGCCGTCCCGCCCCCACCACGCCCTGGACCGCTGGTTGAGCTTGCGCCGGCGGGTCAACAGGCTCACCGCCCCGAGCCAAGCCGAGGGGCAGCAGGGGTCACTGCCGCCCTTCCGAGTCACCTGTCCGTGCGTCGCCCTTCCCCGTCCTGAGGCCCGCGCGGGCTCGCGCCGGGTTGTTGGCGGCCAGCACGAGCTGTTGGCGAACTTCCGGTGAAGTCTGATATAGAGGCCGCAGTTGCTCCCGGAGTTCGGCGGGCAGGCGAAGGTACTCTTCCAGGGAGAGCAGGCAGTAGAAGGGCGCGGGTCCCCCGGCACGCTCGGCCAGTGTCGCGGTGTCATCAGCGGGGAGCACTTCCGGCGGGCGGCTGAGATAGAAGATGAGGTCGTACGGACAGGCGGCGAAGACAGCGACCGATGCCCCCTGCGCGACGACCCGATTGATTTCCCCGCCCACGGCGCGCAGGCCCCGATGCTTCTCCAGGACCGGGAGGACAGTTCGGCAATAGAGCCACTGCCCGGCCAGCGCAAGTGCCGCTGTGAAGGCAAAGGTAGCCCAGGTGAGGTGCCAGCCACGCGAGCCTCGAAGCGCCGGGCGGGCGAAGCCGGCTTTGAGCCAGAGCCACGCTCCCAGCGCAAGAGCGAGCGTCACCGCCAACCCCAGGACGAGGGAGTCGCCAAAGGCTCCCATCAGCGAGGAGAGAAGGGCTGGCTGGCGGGAGAAAAAGGGCTCCAGCACGCTTCTCCTCCACCAGTCGCTCAGGGGGGCGAGGACGGCGAGGGAAAGCAGGGAACCCGTAGCCACCGTGAGCATCAGTGCCTGCCCGACCGCAGCAATCCTTCCCAACGGGCGTCCCCCCTTCTGCTCCTGGGAGAAGGCCGAATGCCAGAAGCAACCTCCCAGGAGGGCCAGGCTGGGAATCAAAGGCAAGAGGTAGTCCAGGCGCTTCCCTTTGGACAGGGAGAGGAGAAGCAAGCCACTGGCGAACCAGGCGGTGGCCAAGGCGCTGGCCGACTCTCGAGGAGCGGTCTCGCCCCGCCTCCACAGGGCACGTGCCCGGCTGAAGAGGGCAGCGACGAGCAGTGGCGTCCAGGGCAGCGTGGCCAGGAGCAGTTCCGGCCCGTAGAACCACCACGGGTCCCCTTTCGAAGGGTGTGAGAGATGGGAACGGACGGTGAAGAAACGGTCGATATTCTGTCTGACAAGGAACTCTGCCAGAAACTGGCCGTGGGTCTTCACCGTTACCGCGACATACCAAGGGGCGGCGAGCGCCAGGAAGATAAGGGCGCCCGGGACCAGTCGCATCTTTCGCAGAAGCCCCAGTTCCCCCCGCACCAAGAGGAAGGTCCCCACGCCCACAACCACCAGGACCAAACCCACCGGCCCCTTGGTCATCACCGCCAGGGCCAGGGCCGCGTAGCTGAGCAGGAACCACCGCTGCCGGTGGCCCTCCTCCTGGTAGCCCAGGAAGAAGAAGTAGTAGACGAGGACGACCCAGAGCGTGAACAGCATGTCCACGTGCGCGCACCGGGCCAAGGACATGACCAGCAGGCTGGTGGCGAAAGCCAGGGCCGCCACCAGGCCGGAACGGTCGTCGGTCAGCCTGCGCACCCACAGGTAGAGCACGATGGTCAGCGCGACGGCCGCTCCCGCCGAGGGGCCGCGAACCGCAACCTCATCAAGCCCACGCATCCATCCCCAGGCGGCCGCCAGCCAGTGGTAGAGCACCGGCTTCCCTCCCGCCACCTCGTCCCCCTGCGCTTTCGGCGTAATCCAGTCCCCCGACTGGAGCATGTGCTGGGCGATGAGCGCCACCCGGCCTTCCTGTGAGTGCCACAGGCTGGCATCGCCCAGGCCCGTGAAGAAGGCGAGGTAAGAGACGAGAGCGGTTACGACCAGGCCGAGGAGCAGTGCCCCTCTGCTCCCCGTCATGGCCGGGGAAAGGCCGTTCTGCTTTGTGCCCTCGCCCTGTGCGACGCCGTGCTCCGGCCGCAATGTCATGCTTCCACTCCCCCTGTCTTCGATTCTGTACGCACGGTGCTTCTCACTGAGGAGCACGAACCCACGGCCCCGCGACACGGAGCTTGGCGCCGGGCGGAGGCCCGTGGCCGCGGGCGCCATGGTCGCGACTACCCCACCTCGGGCCTGGGGTACATGAGGTAGAGGGGGCGTCTGCCCAATGAGCCCGCGGCTTCGACCGTGAAGAACTTCCGGGCCGCCTCGAGGATGCGGTCACGGGTGTAGTCGGCGCCAGCGTCACCCCGCTCCTCGTAGCTGGGACACTTCTCGTTCTCGAGCGGAGAGGACCATATGAGGCGCGCCACGCAGAGGCGCGAGAGCATCTGGAAGATGAGCCCGTGGTCCCGGTAACCGAACGAGTGAAGGCCGCTCCCGAAATAGAGGTAGTGGTACGTGTTCACCAGGAGGACGGTCTGGAACGGGCCGCCGAAGTCCGCAAGCTTCGGCAAGAACTCGTGCAGGAAGCCCTGGTAGAACCGCACGTTGGACAGGTTCAGCCCGTCCGAGACTTCCCGCCAGAGGTCCTGGTACGAGTCGGACGCGTCGATGCCGACCACCCGGGCACCGGGATACCGGCGGGCGGCGTCAAACACAAAGAACCCCTGGGCGCAGCCGATGTCAAGCAGGCTCTCGACGTGGGCCGGGTAGAGGCGGAACAGGAGCCGCAAACGCTTCGCCAGCTTCCTTCCCGGCACCAGGGAGCCCCGACGCAGGGAATAGACCTGGTTGGCCGGGTAGGTCCTGAGCATAGTGTTGAGGCTGGCTTCCCGTTCAGCCTGCTCCCGCTGGGCCGATTGCCCCTCTCCCCCGGGTGCCTGGGTCAGAGGGCGGCCGGCCCCCCTGGTTGCCAACCAGGACGGCAATCGCGCCGACAGCCAGGAGGGTAAGCGCATCACGGCTCCTCTTTTTCGTCTGAAGGCGGCCGTAGGTGAGCCTGGACCATCCCGGGCCTGCCTGTCCACACGACCTGCTCACCAGTCACTGTAGCCGGCACGGAGGAAAGGTCAAGTCCGGGCCTTCTTGCAGAGAGCGCTTCTCCTTCGGCGCGGGAATGGCGGTTTTGGGGACGCAGCGGCGCGGAGACGCAGAGATTCTCGAGGGTTCGACCTCTGTGCCTCGGCGGCCCTGCGTGGGCACGACCCTTGACCAGCGCGGTCTCCGCGGAAGACAGAGGATTTGTCCGCTCACCCATGGTCGCTTGGCTTCTTCCGACCTGGTGCACCGGTGGTGAGCGTCACGAGGACGCCTTCGAGGTGTATTGTCGCCGCAGGCGGGCAGCCGCGATGTTGAGTTCCTGTCGGTACTTGGTGACGGTTCGGCGGGCCACCCCGATGCCTTCGGCCTTGAGCCGCTCGACAATGGCCTGGTCACTGAGTGGCTTCTCCCGGTTCTCCTCGCCGACCAGTTGGAGCACGCGCTGCTTGACGGCGTCGTAGGAGGCTTCCACTCCGGCGGCCGTCATCAGGCCACCAGTGAAGAAGTGGCGCAGTTCGTAGATGCCGAAGGGTGTTTCCAGGTACTTCCCGGCGACGGCGCGACTGACGGTGGCCACGTGCACGCCGACCTCATGGGCCACGTCCTGCATCTTGAGTGGCCGGAGTCGGCTTTCCCCCTTCTCCATGAACTCCCTCTGATGCTCCACGATGGCCTGGGCGATACGGCTCACGGTCAGCCGACGCTGCTCGATGGCCTCCATGAGCCACTGGGCCGAGCGCACCTTTTCCCGCACGTAGTCGCGCAGTTTGGGGTCGACGTCCCGTCGCCGCAGCAGGTCGCGATACTCCCGGCGGATGTAGAGGCCGGGCACGCTGGCATCGTTCGCCACGATGCGGTAGCGGCCCTCCTCGAAGCGGACCGTGAGGTCGGGGACCACGTACGGGACCACTTCGTAGGCGAAGAGGGCGCCCGGGCGGGGGTTCAGTTGGGCGATGGTCTTGAGCGCCTGGGAGAGGTCCTCGAGGCTCCGGCCCGTCGCCTTGGCCACCGTCGGCAACCGGTTCTGCAGGAGGTCCTGGAAATGGTGCTGGAGCAGGTCCCGGAGCAGTGCCGCTTCGGCGAGGTCGTCGGTGACCTGGAGCCAGAGGCACTCGGCCAGGCTCCTGCCGGCAATCCCGGGAGGGTCGAGCGACTGCACGACCCGCAAGGCTTCCTCGGCCTGCTGGAGGAGTTCCTGCCGCTCGCCTTCGCTGGCCTGCGGGCCGAGATGGGAGGCGACCAGCTCCTCGAGCGAACTCCGCAGGTAGCCGTCACCGTCCAGGCTGGAGATGACCTCCTCAGCCAGTTTCCGCATGGCCGGCTCCAGGGTGAGGAGCCGGAGTTGGCCCAGGAGGTACTCGTCGAGGGAAGCCGGCCGCTCGGCGGTGTTCTGGATGGCTTCGGTCTTCGCGTCGCCATCCTCCGAGGTCGAGGTCACCCGGCGGGTTTGGCTGTAGTAGTCCTCCCAGTCCGTTACCAGGTCTTCCAGGCGTTCGTACTCGGTCTCTTGACCTTCCGTTTGGTCGGTTGCCGACTCTTGGGTCGAGGTGGCCGGGCTGCTCGGCTCGACCGCGGAGGTTGCCGTGCCTTCAGCCGGGGATTCCCCGGGCTGGGTCTCGTCGCCTTCACCAGGTCCTTCACCGCGGAGTTCCAGGACGGGGTTTTCCACCAGTTCCTGCTCCACCCGTTCTTCCAGGGCGAGCAGTGGCAGCTGCA
>Ga0315282_10016426_pt1 | contig 10814 bp, 8 predicted proteins | sample YL17G07_20_MG_FD_203693 | JGI IMG/M metagenome (GOLD analysis project Ga0315282, IMG submission 203693) | Sediment microbial communities from Yellowstone Lake, YNP, Wyoming, USA - YL17G07_20 | ecosystem: Environmental > Aquatic > Freshwater > Lake > Sediment | place: USA: Wyoming | collected...
TTTAGCTTCGATTAAGGGTGAGGTTCAGGAAGAGATTAGATGAGGAGGTGGTAATATATGGAGTATGAGGAGAAAAAGGAACCTAAAATACTTGAAAGTTGCTACAAATCGGCTGAACACGAGAATGTTATTTGGATTTGCGATGGAGCTGCAAATGTGGGGCAAATAGGACATGCAGTAGGAGTTTTACTCACAAACTTGGATAAAGCTAGAATGTGCTGCACGACAGCTGTTGCTGCAGGCTCAAAGCCGCACTTAGACATAGCAGAAAAAGCAAAAAAGAACATCGTCATAAACGGATGTGCCAACAAATGCGCCTCAAAAGTTATGGAAAGTGCAGGAAAAAGAATTGATTATGAAATTGATATATCGAAGCATCTACAAAAAGTACCAACACTTGACATATACCAAGCAGACATCAAGAAAATAACGAAAATAGTTATTGACGGTGCAAAACTGTAGCATAAACAAGTCGTTATTCTTTTCGTGAGATGAGTACATGGAAAAAATGATAGTAATAGACTAGGATAAAACGCTTCGGGGTTAGAACTTGCGAGATGGTTTGCTCTCTCACGCACGAAGAGCGAATTAATCCTGCTGAAGCAAGAATCAACACAAGTAAATATAGAGCAATAAATCGTTTCATCATAAAGAAGGAAAAGACTATTTCGTCCATTGGCCGTTACCGATTACAATTTGTAACGAAAAATATATATTTATCTTTCTATTTGTAATTTGGTCTCGCAAAGGAACGGGTTATCGGAGCCCAGCTGGTTGGAGATATAGATAATATTGGTTTGATTTCCTCACACATTAAAAAAGGAATCGGTACAACGCATTTAGAGCACTTATTGATTTATTCAGGGAAACTACACTCAACAAACTGCCCTTTTTCCGTCAGTACTGCTTGATAACCACTTTGAAGTGAGACGATGAAACTGAAAAGAGTTTGGAGGAGACTCTAAGCCTCTGACGATCAAATTTGAATTCGAAGAAATATGGGGTGGGTTGGATGAGCTTATCTTGGCATTCGATGAATGAAGAAGATATTGTCCGAAGCCTAGGGGCTACTCCAACAGGCTTGTCCACGGAGGAAGCCAAGAGACGCCTGAACAAGTTTGGATATAATGAACTCAAGGAGAAGAAGCGAAGAACTGCGCTGCAGATGTTTCTTGGCGAATTCAAAGACGTCTTCATTATTCTGCTTCTTGTTGCCACAGTGCTTTCAGCGGCGGTAGGGTACTATGAGTCGGTAGGCATCCAACAAGGTTTCCTCGAGACTTACGCCGATGCGATAACCATCGGGCTTATAGTAGTACTCGTTGCTATTGCTGGCTTTATTCAAGAGTATCGTGCTGAAAAGGCTCTAGAAGCCTTGAAGAAGTTGGCTGCACCAAAAGCCCGCGTGATGCGTGACGGCAAAGAAATGATTATACCAGCCAGGGAAGTTGTTCCAGGCGACCTCTTGCTCCTCGAAGCTGGCGATACCGTTCCGGCCGATGCGCGACTAATTGAAGCTGTTGAACTGAAAGCGGATGAGGCCGTTTTAACAGGTGAATCTACTCCGGTCAACAAAAACATAGCTCCTGTCAAGGCGGAAGCGTTTGTTGCTGAGAGAAAAAACATGCTTTTCATGGCAACTCACACGATTTATGGCAGAGGCAAAGCTATTGTTGCCTCAACTGGTATGAGCACGGAGTTTGGCAGAATCGCTGAGTTGGTGCAAACAACTGAGGAGGAGGAAACGCCTCTACAGAAGAAGCTGGACAGATTCGCCAAACAAATCGCTTATGCTGTCTTAGTTCTCTGCGTCGTTATTTTCGTTCTTGAAGTCTTTGCCGAGGGCTTTGCGATTAAGGCATTGGTGGATTCTTTTATGTCGTCCATCGCATTGGCGATTTCAGTAGTTCCCGAAGGAATGCCGGCTATAGTGACAATCAGTCTAGCTCTAGGCGCTCGAGAGTTTGCACGACGTCACGCTCTTATCAGGAAACTGTCTTCGGCTGAGAGTTTGGGCGCTACTACAGTGATTTGTTCAGACAAGACCGGCACTTTAACCAAAGGCGAGATGACTGTTCGCCGAATTTACAACAGCGGCAAAGTTGTTGAAGTTACGGGCGTTGGCTACGAACCAGAAGGCGATTTCTTTAGAGGCAGTGACCCGTTTAATCCGGAAGAGGACAAGGACCTTTCACTTCTTATGACAATAGGCGCTCTGTGCAACAATGCCACTTTAGAACAGGAGGATGGTGTTTGGCGCATTTTAGGTGACCCAACTGAAGGCGCTCTCATTGTGGCGGCTGCAAAAGCAGGACTTAAAAAAACAGAATTAGGAAAAATATACCCGCGTGTGGGTGAAATTCCATTTACCTCTGAAAGAAAACGCATGACGACGGTTCACTCAACCCTTAAAGGAGAACAGTTCGCTTTCGTGAAGGGCGCGCCTGAAGTTGTTTTGGAACGTTGTCTACATGTTTTGGAAAACGGTAAGGAAGCGAAGCTGACAGATGCAAAAAGAAAAGAGATCTTAGAGAATAATGAAAAACTTGCCAGTGAGGCCTTACGTGTTCTAGGCATGGCGTTTAAGAAAGTACCAAAGACGTCAAAGGAGTTCGATGAGGAAACCTTAGAAAACAACTTGGTTTTCGTTGGTTTGGAAGGCATGATAGACCCGCCGAGGGAAGAGGCGGTTGAGGCAAACAAAAAATGTGAAGAGGCGGGAATAAAGACAGTAATGATCACAGGCGATCATAGACTAACAGCCATAGCTGTAGCTAAAGAAATCGGTATTATGAAAGAAAGCAGCCTAGTTCTTACTGGCGCTGAGTTAGACAAGATGAGTGACGAAGAGTTCGAGAAAATCGTGGAAAAGGTTTCCGTCTACGCCCGTGTATCGCCGGAGCACAAGTTGCGCATAGTCAGGGCTTTGAAGAAGAGGGGCCACATCGTTGCGATGACAGGTGATGGAGTCAACGATGCACCTGCAGTTAAAAGTGCTGACGTCGGTGTTTCCATGGGCATTTCAGGCACAGATGTGACTCGTGAGGCCTCAGACATGGTCCTAACGGACGACAACTTCGCCACAATTGTCAGGGCGGTGGAGGAGGGCAGAGTCATATATGACAACGTGAGAAAATACGTTAGATTCCTCATTTCATGCAATTTCGACGAAGTTCTGGTCATAGGAACCTTCGCATTGCTAGCTGGACTGGCTGGAGCTGGAGGAGAGGTTCTGTTTCCACTGCCGTTGACTGCAGCCATGCTATTGTGGATAAACTTGGTCACCGACGGCGCTCCGGCCGTATCGTTGTCAACTGATCCACCAGACGAGGATGTGATGAAGCGTAAGCCTCGCAAACCAGGCGAGGGCATACTGCATGGAATGAGCGCGTTCATTATAACGTCCTTCATTTTGCAGTCTACTGGAACAATACTCCTTTTCGTCTTAAACTACTACATGTTTCCTTCGCATCCATGGGGCTGGCCGAATGGGCCTATAATTGAGGCAAACAGGCTATTGACGTTAGATGAGGCTAGAACTACAGCGTTTATACAGGCTACAATGTTTGAACTGTTAGTCGTGTGGAACTGTCGCTCAGAGAGGAACAGTGTCTGGCGGATGGGACGGAAAGCTTTCAAAAATAAGTTCTTCATCATCGCCGAAATATCGTCGATAATGTCCACGCTTGCTATACCGTACATACCGGTTACCGCATCTATGTTCCATCTGGTTCCATTGACCTTATCCGATCTGGTACAGGTCATGGCAGTGGCTAGCTGGGGCTTGTTTTTTGTACTTCCAGAATTTCTTATGGGCAGAAAACTTTGGCGCTGGGAATAGAGGCAAGGTGAGACCAAGATGAAGAAATCTGATAAAGTTTGGCTGGCTGCATGGGCGTTGTTCTGGTCGTCATTAATCGTTACTTTTCTTGTTGATTATTTGGGTCTTGTTGAAACCAGTAATTTAGGTTTTGTTGAGGCCATCTGGATTTCTTGGATGCTGTGGACTGTAGGTTTAGGACTTACCCTAGCAACTCTCACACGTTTCATTATAAAAGATTAAGCCACCAAAATCTCGTCGTAAGAAACGAGAAAACGAAACGTGAATTAAAGTAAACCATGTGTAACGAGCCAAGGGGGAATCAAAACCACAACGATACTTGACGCATAATGGGCGATCCAACTGAAGGAACATTGGTTGTTGCAGCTGCGAAAGCAGGTTTTGAGCGCACTGAATTAGAGCATTACCTATGCATAAGCGATGTTCTGTTTACCTCTGAAAGAAAACGCGTGACCACGGTCGATCAGACCCCGGAAGGAGAACAACGAGCTTCTTGATAGGACTCAAGAAATAGCCCTCGAACGTTGTACCTGCATCTTAGAAAAGGGCGAAGAAAAGAAATTGACAGATGCCAAAAGAAAGGAGAATTTAGTAGCCGATGAGAAACTCGACGGTGACGCGCGCGAGGACTCTTCGTGGGAAAGAAGATATGGCGTTGGGGATAAAACAAGTTTCAGTCTAGGGCTCTAGAAGACTAACCCGGCTATCACTTCTCTACATGCGTCTCCGTATCGCTTTCCACTGATTACAATTTGTAACGAAATATATATATTTGCCTTCTATTTGTAATTAACACGACGGAAGGATTCGACTATAAACGAAGTTAAAGTAAACGTGAGTGCTGACGTAAAATAAATGAATATCTGTTTATTGTCTCCTCCTTACAATTCGGCTGTTGAATCAATTTTTGGGGTTTCATCTCCTCCCTTAGGCTTAGCCTATCTTGCCTCAGTATTGAGGAAAGATCACAAAGTGAAGATAATAGATTCAAATATTCTCGGCTACAGTATGGAAGATGTAAGAAGGGAACTGAAAAGTTTCCATCCAGATATAGTTGGAATAACCTCGGCGACCCCTTCTATTCCCAACGCTTACACCGTCGCGAAAATTGCTAAGGAAATAAGAGAAGATTGCACTGTAGCGATGGGTGGTCCCCACGTGACTTTCCTGCCGAGGCAAACCCTAGAGGAATGCAAATATATTGACATAATTGTCAAGGGTGAAGGGGAAAGAACGGTTGAGGAGCTAACGAAGGCTATTGAAAGAGGAGAAATCATTAGAGATGCTATAAAGGGCATCACCTTCAGAAAAGGAAGCCAAATAGTTGACAATGAACCGAGACCTTTAATCAAGAATATAGATGAGATACCATTTCCAAGCAGAGACTTGCTGCCTACGCATCTCTACCAATTCAACGGATTTAGATATACAACCATGATAACGAGCAGAGGATGTCCCTTCCGTTGTTCTTTCTGTTCATCCTCTCGCCAATTCGGCGGGTACTGGAGGGGGAGAAGCCCCGAAAACGTTCTTGAAGAAATGAGAATCATCCGAGACGACTATAACACTAGGAATATCGAGTTCTCGGATGACACTTTTACACTCGACCAAAAAAGAGCTGAAAAGATATGCGATGAAATAATTAAGCAAGGTTTGGACGTAAGCTGGGGGGCCTCTTCGAGGGTAGACACTCTATCGGAAAAGCTTGTTGAAAAGATGAAGAGAGCTGGTTGCTGGATCATATTTCTTGGAATAGAATCAGGATCCCAGAGAATTCTGAATGCGATGGGGAAGAGAATCACTATCGAACAAGTTAAGAAAGCGGTGAAAATCGTGAAGGAGGCTGGAATCCAGGTCCTCGGCTCTTTTATAATAGGCTTTCCGGAAGATACTGTAGAAACAATAAAGAAAACAACAATTTTCGTCAAGAGCCTAAACCTCGATTACGCTGAGTTCTCCATACTCACTCCATACCCTGGGACTCCGATCTTTGATCACGCCTTGAAGAACAATTTGCTGCTAACCAAAGATTGGTCCAAATACACGGCTACCGAACCGATAATGAAAATTAAAGGCGCAACCGAAAAACAACTTAAAGCACTATTCCAAAAAGCCTACATCAGCTTTTACCTCAGACCTAGAATTCTTCTAAAATGGATAAAAAACAAGCAACTTACTCTCGTAAAAAGCGCAACAAAAGCAGCAATAAACTATCTAAAGGGGATATAAAAAGCGCACGAAGCAGATTTAGTTGCGAATACAGTGAAAACATGGCTTGGTAACCCGATTTCTAGGAATTTGTTAAGATGGGTTTCAAAAAGAACGGAAAACGGCAGCAAACTAGAGTCTGCCCTAAAGAAATATGCAGGCGAGGCAGAAAAATTAAGCTTTCAAGAGAAACTAGCATACTTAATAGTGAAATTGGCACTTGACAAAGGTTCAGAGTCTTTCGGAGTCTCAAAAGAACAGGTCGTGGAATCTCTCAAAACCCCCGTGATAAGGAGAGGCATAACAAACATACTTGAGGGCATAGGCTACTACGGTGTGCAAAGACCTCAAACAACAGCCGCTCCCTTTCTCATAGTTTGGAACTTCACAAGGCAATGCAACTTAAAATGTAAGCACTGCTACGAAAACGCTGAACCAAAACCGACACCAAATGAATTGACAACTGAAGAAGCGAAACAAGCCATAGACGAGTTTGCAGACGCGGGGGTCGTTGCCCTCTCCTTTTCGGGCGGTGAACCGTTGATAAGAAAAGACTTCTTTGAAGTAGCTAAATATGCCGTCGGCAAAGAATTTTATGTTTCCGTCGCTTCCAACGGAACATTGATAACGAAGAAAATTGCACAGAAAATGAGAGAAGTGGGTGTTCAATACGTCGAAATTTCCTTAGACGGATTCGAGAAAACCCACGATGAGTTTAGGGGAATACCGGGAGCTTGGAAACGAGCTGTAGAAGGGATAGAAAACTGCGTTGAAGCCTGTTTGGATACCGGTGTCGCAACAACGGCAACCCATTACAACCTGAAAGAAATACCGAAACTCGCAGAATTTGTCGAAAGAGATCTTCACGCGAAACGTTTCATGGTGTTTAATTTCATCCCGGTGAGCAGAGGAAGAGAAATAATGGATCAAGATTTAACCCCGAAAGAAAGAGAAGAGCTCTTAGATTTCCTTTACTCAAAGCTTACTGATAACAACTGTAAACTAGACGCGTTTTCCACAGCCCCCCAATACGCTGTCACCTCCTTTAAGTTTGCATTCGGCCCTGTGGTCGCCACCCACTTCACGAATAGAGCAGCCATGGAAATGCTCAAAGGAAGAACAAAGTCTCTAACAGAATTCATCGGCGGATGCGGAGCTGGCCGTCTCTACTGTGGCATGGAGCCAAACGGCGACATAGAACCATGCGTTTTCATACCTATAAAGATAGGAAACATTCGAGAGCAAAGCTTGGTTAACATTTGGAGAGACTCTCCGGTCTTAAAACAGATAAGAAACAGAGACGTTTTCAAGGGATGCGGAGAATGCGAATACAAGTACATATGCGGAGGATGCAGGGCAAGAGCTTACGCCTATTTCGATGAGTTACAAGGTCCAGACCCTGGCTGCAGTATCAACGAGAAATATTGGGAAGAAGTGAAGAGTTCACAAACCATTGGGAAGTTATGTTAGTGGTAGGGTTATAGTTGAAACTTCGAAACGGTTAATTCCTAGCATATAATCATCGTAAAGAACAGGGGTGTAAAGAATGAACACACCTAGAAATGGGCTTGTTGTGTGCAACAGTGGGGCCTCAAACACTGGATACCTGACAGGGTTGGCTGCATTTGAGGTGGTTAAAAAGTTGGGGAGCGAGAAAGCCGGAATATGCTCGTTGCCCGCGTTAGCCAACAAGATTCCAAGACAGATTGCTCTCGTTAAGGAAATTGAACATCTTATCGTTATCGACGGTTGCGGCAATGAATGTTCAAGAAAAATATTGAACGCTTTGGGAATCAGGTATGAAAAGTACTTGAATCTAGATTATGATCTTGGAATCAAAAAAATAGGACCGTTCAGCACCATGAACTACTCCGAAGAGGATGTTGAAAAAGTTTCCTCGGCTATAATAAAAAAGATACTAGAAAGATAGTTGCCAAAGTTTCATCTATCCACAAACTGTTTTTTACAAAATCCAAGTTTATACTTTTGTGTGCGCACGATTTGTGACCAGAAAGATAAATACTATTATAGTGCGCCTGCTTTGGGCATGTAGCTACTTTCGGACTGATCGGTGGTTTTGTCCTTACGATGTTGCCCGATTGCTTTTTACTTGAAGGCAAATCTATGTGCGTGGGTCAGAATGCGTAATCATTGAAATAGGCTCGCATTAGAGACATTCAAAAGTGGAATGAAGCGATTTGTTTTAGTCAAAAATCCCAGAAATTCTTTCTCTCTTTATGCTACGTTATTATACAAACCTTCTATAAAGAAGTTTTATCGCTGGTAAAATGAAAAGCGTGAAGAATCCTAAGAGCACTAAGGCATCGACGAAGATTAAGGTGCCGTGGCTCAGCGAAAAGGTTTGCCGTAGTCCATCAACCGTGTAAGTAAGGGGCATTAGATAGGCTATGTACTGTAGCACTGGAGGCATGGCGTAAACCGGGTAGACAACACCGCTTAGGAACACCATTATGAAACGGGGAATATTAAGCAAGGTCTGAGCCTCAAATACTTCCTTCACCAAAACGCACAGCAACACACCTAAGGATGAGAAGACTAAGAGGGATGGAACAATGATTAGAGCAAGATACAGCAAGTTAACGTGGAAAAGCCCCAGAACCAGCACAGAGCCCAGAGTAACAATCAATGTCATCATCAACCCAAAAATTATGCCACCAACAACTTTTCCAAGCAGCACCGCTGGTAAACTGATGGGCGCGAGAAGTAGCCTTTCAAGAGAACCAAGCCGAAGTTCAAAGTTAATGACAACCGCCTCCGCAGCGGTTGTGCTAAAGAGAATCGTCATCGCGATAAGACCTGGCACCAGTTGCTCAAAGCCCTGGGGATTTCTCAGGTAGAAGGCCAGAATCCACGCAATGGGAAAGACTATTCCCCAACTTATAGAAGGCGGCTTAAGGTAATAGGTTCGCATGTCTTTTAGGGCAATATAGAATATACCGCGTAAATCATCATGCCACATTTTACCTTCCGCCCCCTTTCTCTACCGCCATGATACTTGGGCTCAAGCCCGTAATCTTAATGAACGAGTCTTCTAAGCTTGGCTTGATGCTGTTTACATCGTCTATTTCGGCATCTTCATCCTTAGCATATTGGATCACTTTTTCGAGTACATGCGTAGCAACGCCGCCGTAAATTCGCACCCTGTTATTATCAGTTGCCACAACCTTGAGTTCAGGCAACCTGCCAGAAAGTCCCTCTGCAGTTTTAGGTGGCACCTTCTTAAAAGAAACTTCAATCACCGATTCTTCTTCAGCGAAGGCCTTCAGTGCTTTCGGGGTGTCGATTTTAACGATTCGCCCCTTAACCAAAATAGCGATACGGTCACACAAAAGATCTGCCTCCTCTAGGTAGTGAGTTGTGAGGAAAATGGTCACTCCTTGATGGCGGAGGTTACCGATCAAATTACGCAGTGAACGAGCGGCTACGACATCCAGGCCAACCGTGGGCTCGTCGAGGAAAAGGAGCTTGGGGCTATGAATTAAGGCAGCCGCTATTGTCAACGCTCGTTTCATGCCACGGGAAAATGTACCAAAAAGGTGGTCTTTCCGTTCATAAAGCCCAAAAGTCTTTAAGATCTCCTCCGCCCTTGTCTTGCGCTGGTCGCGTGGAATACCGTAAAGTTGTGCCATAAACATCAAATTTTTGAGGGCGGAAAGTTCGTCGTAGAGATTTGAAATTTCTGGAACCACACCGATATGCTTCTTTGCCTCGACAATCTCCGACTTTACATCGAAGCCTAGAACGCGGGCGGTGCCTGCAGTAGGCCCAGAAAGCCCCGTAAGCATTCGGATGGTTGTGGTTTTGCCGGCTCCGTTTGGACCTAAAAAACCGAAGATTTCGCCTTCTTTAACTTCAAAATTGATATGGTCCACGGCTAAAAAATCGCCGTAGCTTTTTGTTAGATTCGCAACTTCTATTATGTTTTCCATTCTCCTTTCTCCTTGAAACGTTCCTTATAGAAGGCAATTAAACCGTCGATAAAAGGCTCCCTTCGGATAATCGTTTCAAGCCCTCTTTGAAGGACTTCAGCGCCAGACTTTGTAACCTTGTAGACCCTTCTGTCAGGACCGCTCTCCACTTTTCCCATGCTGACTCTATCAATTCCCTTTCTTCCATCCTTCCGAGAATGGTGTAAATTGACCCTGACTCAAGCTTGTGGTATCCACAACTCCTTTCTTCTATTTCTTCCATCAGCCTGTATCCGTGCATGGGCTTTTCATATAGAATTCTGAGAATCAAGAACTGAATCCATCTCCGCTCCGGATAGTCATACCAGCAACGATCATGAGATCCTCCGCGCACGATAGGATGCTCTCCTACTGAGATGAGTCATGCAACACCGTTTGTTTTGCTCGGCAACCTTCGTATGTAGTATGTGTTTCCTTCATATTCAAGTTCTATCAGTTTGTTTTCGCATAGAAGATTCTCGATGATTTGCCAATCTGCACTCGTCTTCCTTAAGAACTCTTTGACTGCTTCCTTGCGCATGGGATGCACCGCCATGATGCTCAGCAAATCCTCTTCAACATTTCCAGTGAAGGCGAAGGCGTTTCCTTCATAACCGATCAAGTGTTCAACCCTCTCAGCGCCTAGCTTTTTGGTGAAGGCTTGAAAGGCGGCGTTTATGACTTGTTCTGCAGCGGGTTTAACCCATTTCTCTGCTGGTGGCCTTGTTGGAACTGCAATGTAGGCTTTGTCCAGTTTTTTCAGACATCTTAGAAATCCCGCTACTCTTTCGAGTTCG
>Ga0315282_10016427_pt1 | contig 10814 bp, 10 predicted proteins | sample YL17G07_20_MG_FD_203693 | JGI IMG/M metagenome (GOLD analysis project Ga0315282, IMG submission 203693) | Sediment microbial communities from Yellowstone Lake, YNP, Wyoming, USA - YL17G07_20 | ecosystem: Environmental > Aquatic > Freshwater > Lake > Sediment | place: USA: Wyoming | collected...
GCTTCACGAGCTCGACGTCCTCGGCCAGGCGCGCGAGCTTCAGGTCCGGCATGCCGGACTGCCTGACGTCGAACAGCGTGCCCTCACCGCGTAGGCGCAGGTCCTCGTCGGCGAGCTCGAACCCGTCCGTCGTGCGAACCATGGCGTCCAGGCGTCCCCGGGCTTCGAGGTTCTCCTCCTTCGACTCGTCGAACAGCACGCATGAGGACGGCCAGCCGCCCCGACCGATGCGCCCGCGGAGCTGGTGGAGCTGCGCCAGGCCGAAACGCTCGGCGTTCTCGACGAGCATCACGGTCGCGTTCGGCACGTCGACGCCGACCTCGATCACGGTGGTCGAGATGAGCAGGTGGTGCTTGCCGGCGCGGAACCCCTCCATCACGCGTTCCTTCTCGGCCGGGCGCATACGGCCGTGCAGCACCTCGACCGAGAGATCGGGGAACACCTTCGTCGCCAGGCGTTCGGCCTCGGCCTCGGCGGCCTTGACCTCGGCCTTGTTCGTCTCGTCGATCGCGGCGCACACGACGAACGCCTGCCGACCCGCTTCGATCTCGCGCCGCACGAGTTCGTAGGCCTTCCCCCGCTCGGCGTCGGTGCGCGCGATGCGCGTCTCCACCGGCTGACGGCCCTCGGGCATCTCGTCCAGGACGACCACGTCGAGGTCCCCGTAGTAGGTGAGGGCAAGCGTCCTCGGGATCGGTGTCGCCGTCATGATCAGCACGTCCGGCGAGCCGCCCTTCCCCTTCAGCGCCATCCGCTGGTGCACGCCGAAGCGGTGCTGCTCGTCGATGACGGCGAGCGAGAGGTCGTGGAACGCGACGCCCTCCTGTACGAGCGCGTGGGTGCCGACAACGAGGTCGACGTCGCCCGACGCGATGCCCTCGAGGATCCTCGCGCGATCCTTCCCCGTCACGCTCGCGGTGAGGAGCGCGTAGGTCACACCGGCCTCCCTCTCCGACTCCGGCCTCTCGGGCTCCGGCGTGAGCAGCGAGGCCTGCGCGCCGTCCGCCTGCGGTTCCGAGCGAACGAGTTCCAGGTACGGCACCGCGCCGAACGGCCCGAGGAGCGCCGCCATCGACCGGAAGTGCTGCCCGGCGAGCACCTCCGTCGGCGCCATGATCGCCGACTGGTGCCCCGACTGGATCGCGACGAGCGCCGCGTGCAGCGCCACAAGTGTCTTCCCCGAGCCGACGTCGCCCTGCAGGAGCAGGTTCATCGGACGCGGCCGCGCCATCGCCTCGCCGATCTCTCTCATCGCCCGGCGTTGCGCGTTGGTAGGCTCGAACGGCAGCGTGGCCAGCAGCCGCTCGACCAGCGGGCCCGCGGGCCGGTGGGCGACGCCCTTCTCGGCGGCTTCTACACGATGCTTGCGGAACGCGACTCCCAGCTCGAGCGTGAAGAGCTCGTCGAACTTGAGCCGCTCCTCGGCCCTCGCGAGCTCCTCCTGTGAGTCGGGGAAGTGGACCTTGCGGATCGCCCAGTCGAACGGAAGGAGCGACTCGGCCTCGACGATCGCCTTCGGCATCGGATCGGGGACCGGCGGTAGCTTCTCGAGCGCGCGGAACACGAGATCGCGGATCGTCCGTGTCGTGATGCCCTCGGTCGCCCGGTGCACCGGCGTGATACGGCCGGTGTGGACGAGATCGGCCTCCTCGCCCCTCAGGAGCTCGACCTCCTGGTTCGCCAGCTGGAGCCGGCCCTTGTACTTCGTGACCACGCCCGAGACGGCCAGCTCGTGCCCCTCCTTGTACAGGTTCGCCGTCCACGGCTGGTTGAAGAACGCTAGGTCGAGCTGGCCGGAGCCGTCGTAGAGCGTCACTGTGACCATCGTCTGGCGCCGCCTCGTGAGGCGCTTGTTGACGCGCTTCACCCGCGCGATGACCGTCGCGTGCTGCCCCACCTTCAGCTCACGGATGCTCGTGACCTGCGAGCGGTCGATGTACCGGCGCGGGTAGTGGTGGATGAGCCCGCGCACCGTCGTGATGCTGAGCGACTCGTCCAGCACGGTGGCCGCTGGTGGACCCTTCTCGCGGAAGCCCGCACGCCGGTTCGCGATCCGAGGGTCGATCGCCTGGATCGGCGACCCGAGGGTCAACGCCATCGGCGGACCATCCGGTGCCCTTGGGTGGGGACCATGCCTGGGTTGTACCACGGGCGTCTGCTACCCTGGCTCGGCTATGGCAGCGGTCTGCGACATCTGCGGGAAGAAGCCGTTCTTCGGCAAGCAGGTCTCCCACTCGCACCGCCGGACGGCTCGGCGGTGGGACCCGAACGTGCAGCGTATCCGCGCGGTCGTGAACGGCACCCCTAAGCGCGTCAACGCCTGCACGAGCTGCATCAAGGCCGGCAAGGTCCAGCGCGCCGGATAGCGCTCCGGGGCTATCGCCGCGAGTACCCTAGCCGCGAGCACCCTAGCCCCTTCCCAACTAGGCTTCGCCCCGATAACCTGCCGATGACCGTTCGGAAGGAGGCTGTCGTGCGAACCCGATCGACCCTCGTCGCCGTCCTCGGAGTCCTGGTGCTCGTGCTCACCGCGATACCCGCGGCCGCGGTGCAGGTAACGGACCCGGACGATGTGGCCGGCAAGCTCGACCTCAAGACCCTTGTCGTCAGGAAGGCCGATGCGAGCGCGCCGCTCGTCGTCAAGGTCACGACCTACGAGACCTGGGCAGCGAAGGTGCTGAAGGACTCCGGGAAGAACCGCGTCTACGTCTTGTTCGATGTCGACGCCGATGGCACGGCCGAGTACGTGGGCGAGATCTCCTCCTCGGGAGGCGATCTCCACATGGACATCACCGGCCAGGGTTCCGCGTTCGAGCCGCTCCCCGTGAAGCATCCCAACGGCCACACGCTCAAGACCGTCGTCCCCGGCGGATCGCCCCCGAACCCCGATGGCACGGTGGGGATCGCCGCGAGGAGCGTCTTCCACGACACCGGTGCGTGCAGCACGGCCTGCAAGGATCGGATCCCGGACGCGGGCTGGCTGAGCGTCCCGTAGTGCCGAGCGTCCCGTAGTCAGACGGGCCGGCCGAGCGGCCGGATCACGCCGGCCCGATCCCCCAGAGCGGATCGACCGGGCCGACCCCGTGCCCGATCGAGAGCGAACGCCGGATCGCCTCGCCGACGAACGTCTTGCCCTTGCGCACGGCGGTGAGCAGGTCCTCGCCGCGCGCGAGGTGCGCCGCGATCGCCGAGGACAGCACGCACCCGGTGCCGTGCGTGTTCGCCGTGGCGATGCGCGTGCCCTCGATCCAGAGCAGTCGCTCGCCCTCGAAGAACAGGTCGTCGGAGCGCTCGCCCGCAAGGTCGTCCGCGAGGTGTCCCCCCTTCACCAGCACCGCGCCCGGCCCGAGCCGCAGGATCGCCTCCGCCGCCCGTCTCATGTCGCCGGGCGTCGCGACGTCGAAGCCGGCGAGGCCGGCCGCCTCCGGCAGGTTCGGCGTTACGAGCGTCGCGAGCGGCAGGATCAGCGCGCGGAGCGCCTCGACCGCCTCTGGCGCGAGCAGCGCGTGTCCGTGCTTCGACATGAACACCGGGTCGACGACGAGGTTCGGGATGCCGGTCTCGGCAACCGCATCGGCGACCGCCTCGACGATCGGCGCCGAGGCGAGCATGCCGGTCTTCGCCGCGTCGACGCCGATGTCGGTCGCGACCGCGCGGATCTGGTCACCTACCGTCGCCGGGGAGAGCTCCTCGTAGCCGCTCACGCCGAGCGTGTTCTGGACCGTCACCGCCGTGATCGCCGTCATGCCGAACACGCCGAGCGCACCGAACGTCTTCAGGTCGGCCTGGATGCCGGCCCCGCCGCCCGAGTCCGACCCGGCGATCGTGAGAGCCCGCGGCCTCGGCGCGTCACGCATCGGCGAAATGGTCCCAGCCCTTCGGGTCGAGCTTTGACTCGTTGCCCCCTGCATCCACGGCGACGAGTCCGCCCTCGATGATCACGCCCACCTCCGTGAGCGCCACCCCGAACCGCTCGTCGAGCTCGCCGCGGGCGCGCTCGACGTCCGTCAGGTCGATAGTCGCGAGCAGCTCGTAGTCCTCGCCACCGCCGATCGCGAGCTCCAGCGGCTCGACACCGAGCAGTAGAGCGCCCTCCTGCAGCGCCGGGGCGATCGGCACCTTCCCGAGCTCCACCCGAGCGCCGACCCCGCTCTCGAGGCAGAGACGCCACAGGTCCTTCGCCAGGCCGTCGGAGAGATCCATCATCGCCGTGGCTCCCGCCTGGGTGAGCGTGAGCGCTTCCCCCACCCGCGCGACCGGGCGCGCGAAGGCTTCCGCCAGCTCGCGCCCCCACGGCTCGCCGAGCGCCTCAGCCGCCTTCGACGGGGGCATCCGGGAGAGGACGAGCCCGCCGGCCGCCGCGCCGAGCGTGCCGGTCACGACGATCAGGTCCCCGGCGTGCGCTCCGGCCCGGGTGACGGCGTGCCCCGGCGCGACCTCCCCGACGACCATCACGGCGATGACCACCGCGTCGGCCCGGCTGCAATCGCCGCCGACCAGCGTGAGCGCGTACTCGTCGCAGGCCGCCCGCATGCCGCCGTAGAGCTCCATGACCCAGGCCACCTCTACCTTCGGAGAGAGCGCGAGCGAGACGAGCGCGTACCTCGGGCTCGCCGCCATCGCCGCGATGTCGGAGACGTTCACGACGATCGACTTCGCCCCGAGGTCGCGGGCCGAGATGGTGCTCCGCTCGAAATGGACCCCCTCGACCAGCATGTCGGTGGTGAGGACCTGCTCGCCGGCGCCGACGCTGACCACCGCGGCATCGTCGCCCACGCCGATCACGACCCCCGGGGCATCGCCCGAGAGCACCTTGCGGATCGCGGCGATCAGTTCGCCCTCGGTCAGCTCCATGTGTGAGAATCTACGCTTCGTCCAGGCAGGAAGCCCGTCCGGGGAAGAAGGAATCCCCGCTCGGGGCCCAGGAACCGGGAGGAGATCCCCTTGCACGTCGAAGCGAAGGCGGTTCACGACAACCTATCTCCCCAGGAACTGCGGAAACTCACGGAGGAGATGCCGCAGTGCCGCATCACCGAGTTCGACAACGTGAACGTGCAGACGAGGGTCACGTCCCGCTCTCCCGGCAGCACCTTCGTTGTCGCAGATGACCCTTCGGCCACGAGCGCGAAGGCGATGTCCCGCGAGGACTTCGAGAGGATCGCGCGGATGCAGGACGAGTACCTCCGCGACGAAGAGATTGTCGTCGTCAACGGGTACATCGGCAACTCGCCCGAGCTGCGCGCGGCCGCCCGCCTCACGATCGAGAAGACGAACGCCAACATCGCGGGGATGCAGCAGAAGCTCTACTTCCCTCGGGAGGGCGGCGAGCCCGAGATCCAGGTCGTCTACACGCCGAACCTCGCGGCGCCCGGCTACCCCGACGACAGGGTCATCGCGGCCGACGTTGAGAACGGCGTCACGCGAGTGCTGGGCGCCGACTACTTCGGTGAGTCGAAGAAGGCCGGCCTGCGGATGTGGAACAAGATCGCCTACGAGCGCGGTGGGCTCGCGCTCCACGCTGGGTGCAAGGTCGTCCCCACCGACGATGGCGAGAAGGTGTTCTTCATCATCGGCCTGTCGGGCACCGGCAAGACCACCACGACGTTCACGACGCAGAACGACTCCCCGCCGGTCCAGGACGACTTCGTCGCGCTCATGCCGGGGGGTCACGCGCACGGCGCCGAGAACGGCTGTTTCGCGAAGACGTTCGCGCTCGATCCGAACTTCGAGCCGAACATCTACCGGGCCGTCACGCAGCCGACCGCCTACCTCGAGAACGTCTACCAGGACGACGCCGGCAACGTGAACTTCTTCGACGCCTCGTACACGAAGAACGGACGCGCGGTATTCGGGCTGAGCGACCTCGGTCGGTTCCGGGACTCGCTAGACGTCGGTACGGTCGATCGCCTGCTGATCCTGAACTGGAACGAGAACATCATCCCAGCGGTCGCGAAGCTGAACCAGGAGCAGGCAGCCGCGTACTTCATGCTCGGTGAGACGACGGGGACCTCCGCGGGCGGGAAGGCCGAGGAGGGCAAGTTCCTGCGCGTGCCGGGGACGAATCCGTTCTTCCCGCTCCCCTACGCCCTGAACGGGAACCGGATCCTGGATCTGCTCGCCACTCACCCGATCGAGACCTACCTGATGAACACCGGACGCGTGGGCGGCAAGGAGGACGACGAGCGCTCCAAGAAGGTCACCATCCCGCACTCTTCGGCGGTCGTGAAGGCGATCGCCGCGGGCGGGATCTCGTGGGCCGAGGACGAGGACTTCGGCTACCTCGTCGCGGAATCGGTACCGGACTTCGACGACATCGAGTTGCTGCAACCGCGTCGCCTGTACGAGCGGCAGGGCCGGATGCAGGAGTATCGGGACCTCGTCGCCCGACTCAAGGCCGAGCGGGTGGCCCGGTTGAAGGAGTTCCCGGAACTCTCCGCCGAGATCGTCAACGCCGCCGGGTAGAGGTCAACGCCGCCGGGTAGAGGCGGGCCTCACCGTCGTTCCGCGGGCGCCGGCCTTCCGGCCCCGGCTGTGCCTACGTGGCGACGTCCTTGCGGCCGAACGCGACGAGCGCCGTGCCGATGAACACCGCCGTGTAGACGGCGCTCACGAGAAGGCCGCCGCGCATCCCGCCCCAGTCGATCGGGAACCGGAACAGGCCGGTGAACGCCAGCCAGTTATGGGTCGGCAGGTACGGATGGATCACGCGCAGGTTCGGGATCTGGTCCAGGATCTGGCTCGTCATGGCAAGGATCACCGTCGCGACGATCGCGCCCGGCCCGGAGTCGGTCAGCGTCGAGATGAACAACCCGATGGCCACGATGCCGCTCGCGGCGAGCAGGATGAAGGCGCCTGCACCGAGGATCCGGGACGACGCCTCCGCCACCGACAGCGTCGTGCCCGAGAGCGTGGGGAGCGCGCGGAAGCCGAAGAAGATGCCCCCGAAGAACGCGCCGCTCGCGATCACGCCGAGCAGCAGCACGCCGATCATGGTCATGGCCGCGCAGTACTTGGCCGCGAGCAGTCGCGCGCGCCCCACGGGTCGCAGGAGCAGATAGCGAAGAGTGCCGCCCTGCGCCTCCCCGGCGATCGCGTCGCCGGCGAACAGCCCCACCGCGAGCGACAGGAAGAAAGGCTGCACGAGGGCGAGACCCGTGAGTGGAGCGAACAGCCCGTTGTGGACGAGCTGGAGTAGGAATGGAGGCGCGTCCGTGCTCGCCTCGGGCACGGGCGGCGAGAGCTTCACGGCGACCACGATCAGGAACGGCACGCCGCCCAGGGCCGCGGCGAGCAGATAGGTTCGCCAGCGCCTGAGCGCCTTCGCCCACTCAACCCTGAACATCGCCGTCCCCCACGAGCGAGAGGAACACGTCCTCGAGCGAGTCCTGCTGCGGCACGAGCGCGCTCACCGCCACACCGGCTCCGACGAGCGCCGCGTTCACGTCCGCCGCGGTCGTCGTGGCGCCGAGCCGCACGCTGAGCGCTCGATCTCCGCCGGGCGTGACTTCGATGCCCTCCAGGCGCCCCAGCACCTCGGTCGCGCGTACGACGTCGTCGACCTCCACACGCACCGTCTCGGCGGCTCCGCGGAGCTTCGCCGGCGGGCCCTCGGCCACGAGCTTCCCGCGCGAGAGGACTCCGACCCGGTCGCATATCGCCTCCACCTCGGTGAGCAGGTGGCTCGAGACGAACACGGTCGTGCCGCCGTCGGCGAGACGCCTCAGCATCTGCCGTATCTCGCGCATCCCGGCGGGGTCGAGGCCGTTCGTCGGCTCGTCGAGCACCAGGATGTCGGGCGCGCCCAGGAGCGCGAGCGCGACCCCCAGCCGCTGGCGCATGCCCTGGCTGTATGCCTTCACGCGCTTCTTCGCCGCGCTCGCGAGCCCCGTCAACTCCAGGACGTCGTCGATCCGCGCCAGTCGTCGACGCGTCTCTTCGCCCGAGCCGCCGGCCCGCGCGAACACCTCGAGGTTCCGCCGCCCCGAGAGGAAGCGGTAGAACGCCGGCTCCTCGACCATCGCCCCCGTGCGCTCGAGGGCTCGCGAGGTGCGTCCGTGCACGACCGGCTCGTCGAGCAGCTCGACCTCGCCCGCGGTCGGGAAGATGAGGCCGAGCGCCATGCGGATGGTCGTGGTCTTGCCGGCACCGTTCGGGCCGAGGAACCCGTAAAGCTCTCCGCGCTCGATGGTGAGGTCGAGCCCGTCGACGACGTTGACGTCGCCGTAGCGCTTCGTGAGACCCCGCGTGACGAGCGCCGTCACGGCAGCTTCGGCTCGACCCCCGCGAGGGCGTCGGGGGCGACCGCGCCCGCCACGATCCACGCGTGGTCGCCGCGGTTCACCAGATCGGCCGAGCCGAGCGGCCCGGCGTACGGGAACAGCGGCTGGAGTTCCTTCGGGACATCGGTCACGCGCACGGCGAGGATCAGGCTGAAGCCTTCACCGAACGTCCGCACCTCGGGCATGTCGCCGGGAGTCGGTGTCTCGCTCGGGCCTTGTCCGGGGTTCGCCGGCACCTCCACTTGCTTCACTGTTCCGCCGGGCGGCGGTGTGAACGTGAACATCGCCGGATCGATCGGGCCAAAGTCGACCGACGTGAACCCGGCCTCGATCGCCGGGTCGAGGCTCCCGCGCGGGAAGACCTGGAGCCGGAGCGGCAGCCGGGTCTCGGCGTCGATCGCGACCTCGATCCGGCCGACGAGCGTGTCGGTCGAGGTCGGCACCATCGCGACGACGTATGCGGGCCGCCCCGCGACCCACGCGGTCCGGTCGACAGACACGGCGGCGTGCGGCGTCGCCCCCTGCAAGGCCTCCTGCACCATCCCCTCGAGGTCGCCGAGTGAGGGCGCCTCAGGCGGCGTCGAGCCCTGCGCGGCGCCGGGCATCGCTCCTTCCGGCACCGCTACATGCCATGCGGTCCACTTCTCCGAGTCCCACGCCCACACGTCCGTGCGATCCGCGACGATCACGCGCTCGGCGAGCGGCAGGATCTGCGCGACGCGCACGCCGTCGGGCGAGCGCCACTCCTTGAAGGTCTGGTCCGAGAGAAGGGCGCTCGCGGGCCCCGCCTCGCCGCCGAGCGTATCGGGGAGCTGCGGCAGGCCGAGGTCGATGCGGGTGGTCAGGGTGCCCGACACCGATGTCCGGTCAGCGAGCGCCCGGAGCGAAGATGCGATCAGCTGATCGGCTGCGACTGGCGGGAGGTTGGGCGGCGACTCCGCACGACCGATCGACAGCCCGACGACCAGCGCGAGCGCCAGCGCCGCGACCACCGCGAGGGCGAACGTCTGGGTGCGCGCGATCCGTGCCATATCAGCGCATAGCATCCCACGGACGCCGCGTTTCCGAGGGCCCCGGCCGGATCGCCTCAGACTCTCCACACGGTCAACGACCCTCAGGCGTGGCTCCCGGCCGCGCGCGAGAGGGCGTCGACGACCTCCTCGTCGCTCGTCTGTTCGAAGCGCCGGTACCACTCCCCGACCGCGAAGAACGGCTCCGGCGTGCCGAGCACCACCACCTCGTCGGCCTCGGGCTCGAGCCGCGCCATCGCCGCGGCCGGCGCGACCGGCACCGCGAGGATGACCTTCGCTGCGCCCTGAGCGCGGGCCCACCGCAGCGCGGCGATGGCCGTGCCGCCGGTGGCCACACCGTCGTCGACGATGATGGCCGTCCTCCCCTGCACATCGACCGGCGGCCTTCCCTCGCGGTACGTGCGAAGACGCCGCTCGATCTCGCGTTCCTGCGCCGCGATCTCTCGCTCGAGGTACTCGTCGCTCACGTGGAGCATCCGGATCAGCTCCGGGTCGAGCACGCGCACCCCCGGCGCGACGGCCCCGACGCCGAGCTCGGGGTTCATCGGCGCGCCGATCTTCCGCGGTACCACGACGTCGAGCGCCGCGCCGAGCTCTCGCGCGACGACCTCGCCGACGACCACGCCCCCGCGCGGGATCGCGAGGATTACGCAGTCGGCCCCCGCGTGCTCCGCCAGCGCCTCCGCCAATCGTTCCCCGGCTTCCACGCGATCGGCGAACGTCACGCGCCCTCGGGACGCCGTCGTCTCGCTTCCCCCCTCTCGATCTCCCGGCGAGCCTCTTCCTCCTCGAGGCGCCGCCGTTCGTCTTCGATCACGCGCCCCGGCGGCGGCATGCGGCGACGGATGCGACGGTAGGCCTCGGGGAGCCCGCCGGTCTTGCCCTTCTTCCGCCGCGCCACGTCTGGATTATCCCGCCCCGCGAGCCCCGGCGGGGAGCCGCCACCCGGGTGAGGGCCCCGGGTTTGTCGCGGCCGCAACCATCCGCATAGCATGGGGCTTCCTGAAGGAGGGAGGTCGAGAGCGTGATCCAGGCCTACATCCTCATCCAGACCGAGGTCGGCAAGGCGGCTGCCGTCGCCGAGGAAGTACGGGTCATCGCCGGCGTTACCGAGGCCGAGGACGTCACCGGTCCCTACGACGTTATCGTGCGCGCCGAGGCGAAGAACGTCGACGAGCTCGGCAAACTGGTCGTCGCGAAGATCCAGGCCATCGAGGGCATCACCCGCACCCTGACCTGCCCGGTCGTTCACCTGTAGGTCCGGCGCTCTAGGTCCGGGGCTGTAGGTCCGACGGGAAGCCGCGGCCGGCGGAGACCGGTCACCCGACGCTAGACGCCGGTGCCCTTCTTCCGCTCGACCGCGTATCGCTCGAGCCCGAGCTCCACGAGCCGGTCGATCAGCTCACGGTAGGAGATGCCCGAGGCTTCCCACAGCTTCGGGTACATCGAGATCTGCGTGAACCCGGGGATCGTGTTCACCTCGTTCACGATGAGCTCCCCGGCC
>Ga0315282_10016428_pt1 | contig 10814 bp, 10 predicted proteins | sample YL17G07_20_MG_FD_203693 | JGI IMG/M metagenome (GOLD analysis project Ga0315282, IMG submission 203693) | Sediment microbial communities from Yellowstone Lake, YNP, Wyoming, USA - YL17G07_20 | ecosystem: Environmental > Aquatic > Freshwater > Lake > Sediment | place: USA: Wyoming | collected...
GCTTATCGTCATTGCCTTTCACGATGGAATACTGCTCCAATGGTCGATGAACAGAGAGAAGATCGATGGAGAGGCCTATGTGAATACGTTCAAAAAAATCATGCTCAATGGCATGATGGCGTAGCTCAGGGAGGAAGGAATGGATTTTGAACTGACGAATCGGCAAAAGCAGATCTGTCGGGCCGCTCGGGAGTTTGCGGAGGGGGAGTTTCCTGGGATCGCTCGAGAATACGACCGCCGGGAGGAATTCCCGCGAGACCTTTGGAAGAAGGCTTGCGAACTGGGCTTTATCGGCGTTTTTATCAAGAAAGAATATGGAGGCCTCGGATTAGGCTTCCTTGAATTTGCCATGGTGATGGAAGAATTTTGGAGAGTGGATCCTGGCTGTGGGAATATTCTGCTCACAGCATTTGGCTCTGAATTGATTCAGCTTTATGGCACCGAGGAACAGAAGAAGAAGTACCTTCCTCCTCTCACCAGGGGAGAGGCGATTATGGGGACGGCCATTACAGAGCCTGATGCAGGGAGCGATATCCTCTCCATTTTGACCGCAGCAAGAAAAGATGGGAATGACTATGTGATCACCGGATCGAAGCAATTTATTACAAACGGAAGTATTGCCAGCCATATCGTGGTATTCTGTTTAACCCATACCGAAGCGGAATCGAGGCTCAAGAGGTTCGGAACGATCGTTGTGGAAACAGATCGTCCGGGATTCGGGGCGGTGAAGTTAACCGGAAAGCTGGGGATCAGGGCCTCTGATACGGCAGAGATCAGGTTGAGCGATGTGAGGGTTCCGAAAGAGAACCTGATCGGAGGGAAAGAGGGAGAAGGTTTTCCTCAAATTATGCAGCTCTTTAACATCAATCGTGTCATTGCTGCCTCGCAGGGCGTGGGGGTGGCCCAAGGGGCGCTGGAGAAGGCGATCAAACATGTGAAGGAGAGAAAACAGTTCGGACAACCCATTGGTGCCTTTCAAGCCGTCCAATTTAAGATTGCGGAGATGGCCACATGGGTAGAGGCTGCAAGGGCTCTCACCTATAAAGCGGGATGGATGATTGATCACGGGAAGGTGGACCCCAAACTGATTTCGATTGCTAAATATTTAGCTGGAGAGATTGGAGTCAAAGTGGCCAATGAGGCCCTTCAGCTCCACGGTGGGTACGGGTATATCGCGGATTATGATATTGAGCGTTTCTACAGGGACGCCAAGATCGTTGAGATCTACGAAGGGACGAAGGAGATCGAAAAAAATACCATCGCCCGGGAGCTATTGGGGAGGCTATAAGAGAGTCACACCAAATCCCAGACTGCGGCAGTGTTTGGCATTTGACATTCTTTATTAAGGAGTTTGAAAGTATGGACTTTGAGCTCACGGTGGAACAGAAGGATATCAAAAAGGCGGCCCGAGAATTTGCAGAGGGAATGTTTCCAGAGGTTGCAGAAGAGTGTGACCTCCATGAGACATTTCCAAGAGCACTCTGGAAGAAGGCTTGTGACCTTGGATTCATTGGGGTCTTTATTGACGAAGCCTATGGAGGACCGGGCCTGGGTTTTCTGGAGCATGCCTTCATCGCCGAGGAGTTCGCCCGGGTGGATGCAGGCTGCGGGACTATCATCCATACGACCTTGGGTTCTGAATTTATTCTTTTGTTCGGTAGAGAAGAGCAGAAGAGGAAATATCTTCCTTTCTTACCAAAGGGAGAAGCCATCATGGGAATGGCCATCACCGAACCGGACGCCGGAAGTGATGTGGCCTCCGTTTCTACCGTGGCTCGAAGAATGAAGGGTCATTATGTGATCAGTGGGAATAAAATGTTTATTACGAATGGGAGCATTGCCGATTTCTTGGTCATCCTCTGCCTCACCAATGAAAATGAGGAAGTGAAGCCCAAACGCCATAGTGCCCTGATCGTCGAGAAAAGTAGAAAGGGATTTGAAACCAGTCCACTGAAGCGAAAATTAGGAATGCGGGCTTCGGATACGGCAGAACTCCATTTTTCAGATGTGGAGGTCCCTTTAGAGAATCTGGTAGGGGAAAAAGAAGGAGAGGGATTTCACCAGCTCATGGCTGTTTTCAATAGAACGCGAGTCACGGTGGCCTTCCAGGGGGTGGGGATTGCCCAGGGAGGATTGGAAAAGGCCATCCAATATTCAAAGCAGAGAAAACAGTTTGGAAGACCCTTAGGAAGTTTTCAAGGGATTCAGTTCAAATTGGCCGAGATGGCAAGCTGGGTCGAAGCCGCAAGAGCCCTTTGTTATCAGGCAGGCTGGATGGTGGACCACGGAAAGATTGATCCCAAACTGATCTCGATGGCGAAATGGTTTTCGGGGGAGGCGGCTGTTAAAGTTATCGATGAGGTGGTTCAAATCCACGGCGGGTACGGTTATCTTGGGGAGTACGGCATTGAACGGCTTTATCGAGACGCCAAACTCGTGGAGATCGTCGAAGGGACCAAGGAGATTGAAAAGTTGATCATCGCCCGAGAAATACTCGGGAGGTGACGAATTCCTGTGCTCCACAGAGAGGGCCTAATGATTCGAAAGGAAAAGACCGTTTTTAAAAAAATCATCTTTGAAAAAGAAGAAGGAATTGCAGTGATTCGATTCAATCGGCCTGAGGTGATGAATGCATTTGATATGGAAACGGTGGAGGAGTTGATCAAGGCAATCGGTCGTATTCGGAATGACGATGATACGAAAGTTCTAATTATTACAGGAACTGGGAAAGCCTTCTGCGTTGGAGTCGATATAACAACCATAAAAGGAATCCATACGGATCAAGGGACCAAATTCCTAAAAAGGGGCCATCAGATCATCTTGAATTTAGTCACCCTTGAAAAACCCATTATCGCCGCCATTAATGGTTATGCGTTCGGAGCCGGCTTGAACCTTGCGTTGGCTTCCGACATGATCATCGCATCAGACGATGCGAAGTTTTCTCAATCCTTCGTCAAAATCGGATTAGTGTCAGATATGGGAGGGATGTATTTTTTGCCAAGATCCGTTGGTTTAAACAAGGCCAAGGAATTGATGTTTGTCGGCGAGACGATAGATGCAAAGGAAGCTGAAAGAATCGGGATGGTAAATAGAGTAGTTCCCAAAGATGGCCTGGAAAGGGTTGCAAAGGAGTTGGCGAAAAAAATAGCTCTGGGGCCATTGGAACCCATCGGATTGATGAAAAAGATATTAAATCAATCTGCTTATCTCGATCTCCCCTCTTTACTGGAATGGGAAGCTCAGGCTCAGGAAATATGTTCTCAGACAGACGATCATAAAAGAAGGATAGAGGCATTTTTGGAAAGAAGAAAAAAAACTTTAAAGAAAGTCAAAAGGTGAAAAGGATGAAAGATGTTGTGATTGTGGGTGCGACGAGGACACCCATTGGGGATTTTGGCGGATCATTGAAGGAGGTCTCTGCAACTTCTTTGGCAATCGCTGTCATTCAATCTTCTCTCCAACGGGCAGGTATCGAAAAGAAGGTGGTGGAGCAGGTGATTATGGGAAACTGTTTTGAGCCCCTGGATCAGAATGTGGCGAGAATTGCAGCGGTCAAGAGCGGACTTCCTCTTGAAACGCCTGGCTTCACCATAGTGGTCAACTGCGCTTCCGCGATGCAGGCCATCATCTGCGGTACCCAAGCGATTCGAGATGGCGATGTGGATGCGGTCATCACCGGCGGAGTCGAAAGCATGAGCAATGCTCCTTATATATTAACGACGACCCGTTGGGGTCAGCGTCTTCAGCATGGACAATTGATTGATATGCTATGGAAAGCCATGCAGGAGTATCCAATCGGAGCCGGCATGGGATTGACGGCGGAGAACCTGGCTGAGAAGTATGGGATTTCGAGGGAAGAACAAGATAAGTTCTCATTGTTAAGTCAACAAAGAGCTTCTAAAGCCGTTCGAGAAGGAAGATTTAAGGACGAGATTACGCCTGTCTCGATTCCCCAGAAGAAAGGAGAGGCGAAAATTGTCGATACGGATGAACATCCAAGGCCTGATGTGACCTTGGAGAAGTTGGCTAAGTTGCCTCCCGCCTTTAAAAAAGATGGGACCGTAACGGCAGGCAATTCATCAGGGCTCAATGATGCGGCAGCCGTGACGGTTCTCATGTCTAAAGAAAAAGCGAAAGAGGTGGGGCTAATGCCACTGGCCAAAATATTGGGTTATGCGATCGTGGGTGTGGATCCATCCTATATGGGTATCGGGCCTGTTCCAGCAACCAAGAAAGTATTGAGCAAAACGGGTCTTTCCCTCAAGGATATCCAGCTTATCGAGATCAATGAGGCTTTTGCCGCCCAGTATTTATCCTGCGAAAGAGAGTTAGGTTTCAACAGGGATATTGTCAATGTCAATGGCAGTGGGATTGCCTTGGGCCATCCTGTAGGGGCAACAGGATGTCGTCTGGTGGTGACCCTGATTCATGAGATGGCAAAGAGAAATCTAACCTTGGGGCTTGCCACCCTTTGCGTCGGAGGGGGGTTGGGCTTCGCCATGGTCATTGAGAGGGGGTGATAGGAGCAATTTTAAAAAAGAAGGATCGTGTGATCGCTTAGCGCACTCATTACTATTTTGAAAGGAGGCTCCGTATGAAAAAAAGGGTCAAAAGAGAGGTTAATCGGCGAGAATTTATAAAAGGAATGGGCGCATTGGGAGCTGCTGTTACTTTCTCTGGGTTTCCTCGCTTAGCCCATTCTGCAGAAGAAGTAAAATTTGGTGTCGTTGAACCTTTGACCGGTCCTTTGGCTCCCCTGGGGTTGAGTGATCGAAGAGGCTATGAACAGGCAGTGGATGAGATCAACGCTGCCGGTGGAATCAAATCATTGGGGGGTGCGAAGTTAAGTATGATGCTTGGGGATAGCGAAGGAAAACCGGAGGTAGGAATGGCAGAGACGGAAAAACAGATTCAAAAAGGTGCCGTTACCATCTTTGGAGCTTTTCAAAGCGCTGTCGTTTTTGCCACCACCCAGGTAGCTGAAAAGTTTAAAACCCCGTTCATCGTAGGGATTGGCGTGGCTGAAGCGATCACACAGCGTGGATTCAAGTATACCTTTAGACCTATTGCTACCGATGCATGGCATATTCGGGATGAATATGAGTATTTGGCCTATATTCAGAAAAAAAAGGGGATTAAGATAAAGAATATTGGGATATATTATGACGATACCCTTTGGGGTCAATCCAGTGCAAAAGCCTGGAAAAAATTGGCAGCGGAGAAAGGGTATTCCATTGTAGCCGATCTCCCTTATCCTCACGCCACCTCAGACATGACGGGTGTGATTTCAAAACTAAAGGCCGCTAATCCCGATGTGGCCTTAACCGTTGCCTACATTTCTGACGCCATTCTCGCGACAAGAACGATGAAGGATTTTGACTTCAACACACAGGCCATCATTGGCATGGGTGGAGGACATCAAGATAATGCCTACATTCAGGCATTAGGGAAATTGGCAGAATACGTCTCCGTGTCTGAGAACTGGGAAAATGACCTAAAGATTCCTGGGGTCAAAGAGGCCAATGAGAATTATCTGAAGAGGAATGGGGTTGAGATGGACTGTGTTGCCTCTATGTGCTACACGTGTGTTTATGTGCTGAAGGATGCCCTTGAGAGAGCAGGATCAACGGATCGTGAAAAAATACGGGAAGCGCTTACGAAGACCAATTTGAAGCCAGGAGAAAAAGGGAACATCCAACCTTGCGCCATTATCTTTGGCGAGGACGGGCAGAATAAAGATGCGAGAACAGTTATTGCTCAGATTCAAAATGGCAAACGTCGTTCGATTTTCCCCGAGGAGTATGCTGCCAGCAAACCCATTTGGCCGATGCCCAAGTGGAAAGATCGTAAATGATCTTATTTGACAAATATCGGAAAAGGTAGGGATGGATACAAACATCTTGATTCAAGCGATCATCAGCGGACTTCTCATGGGGGGAGTCTATGCACTGGTCGCAGTCAGTCTGAACCTGATCTTTGGGGTGATGAAGATCATCAATTTTGCCCATGGCGCTTTTATGATGCTTGGCATGTATTTCACTTATTGGGTTTCAATCTTTTTGGATATCCATCCCTATCTTTCACTATTCACAAGTATGTCTGCTCTCTTCGTAATTGGCTTCCTTATCCAATATGGTCTGATCAATCGAATCATGGAAGCCCCTGAACACAATCAACTTCTTTTAACCTTAGGGATCGCCCTTTTCCTTGAGAACTTGGCTCTATTCCTATGGAGCCCGAACTATCGGATGTTACAGGTGACTACCTTAGCAGGAGCCATGCATACACACAAGTTGATGTTCAGTACGCCTCGGATGATCGCTTTTGGGGCCGCTCTTGCCATGACCTTACTGCTCTACCTCTTCTTGACCAAAACCGATTCTGGAAAAGCAATTCGGGCTATTTCCCAGGATCGGGAGGGAGCACATGTGATTGGAATCAATATGAAGATTATATATTCCGTTGCTTTTGGAATCGGATCGGCCTGTGTCGCTGCTGCAGGCACCATGATCACCCCTTTTTTCTATATCACCCCTACGGTGGGATTGGTCTTCGTCATCACAGCCTTTGTGATTGTGGTCCTGGGTGGGCTGGGAAGTTTCTGGGGAGCATTTTTTGGAGCCCTGATCGTGGGAATCGCAGAATCTTTGGGAGAAGTTCTGCTCCCGGGCTCCTTGAAGCAAGTGCCCATCTATTCCATCTTCATCCTCACTCTTCTGCTCAGACCAAAAGGGTTGTTCGGGAAAAAGCATGTCTAAGAACGGAATTCCAAAGATACTTTTCTTTTGGTTCGGCCTTATTTTGATCGCCGTCCTGCTGCCCTTTCTACTCCCCTCCTATTTCGTCCACGTTCTCATTATGATTCTCTTCTACGGATATTTGGGAACGAGTTGGAACATCTTGGGAGGATATGCTGGCCAGTTTTCTTTTGGACATGCGGCCTTCTTTGGGATCGGGGCTTACACCTCGACATTAGCCTTCGTCAATTGGCAGACCAGCCCATGGATCGGAATGGTTTTTGGGGGCCTTCTCGGAGGGCTATTAGGGCTGTTGATCGGCTCTCTTTGCTTCCATTACGGGCTGAGAGGTCCTTACTTTGCCTTGGCGACGTTGGCCTTCGCTGAATTGTTGCGTTTGATCTCTCTCAATCTGGATCTGACCGGGAAGGCGATGGGCATCCTCATTCCACTTAAAGGGAATGCTCCCCTCTCTTTTCAGCATGAATCAAAAATTTTCTACTATTTTGTGATCTTACTAATGTTGATCGGTGCCCTTTGGGTGACGCGACGTATTGACGGAGGGAAGATCGGCGACTATCTTGCTGCCATCCGGGAGGACGAAGATTCAGCCGAGGCTATAGGGGTGAACACATTTGCATACAAGCTTTTGGGGATCTTGATCAGTGGCTTTCTCACCGCCCTGGGGGGAACGTTCTATGCCCAGTATTTCCTTTACATAGACCCACCGGTCACGTTCGGTGTCGGCACCTCCATTGAAATTTTTTTAAGGCCCATTGTCGGAGGCATGGGGACCGTGTATGGTCCCATCATCGGGGCCTTGGTGCTGGGCCCTTTGGGCGAGGTGACCCGGGGAATATTGGGTGGTTACCACGGGGTCCATCTGATGATTTACGGGGCCATTTTGGTTGGCGTGATAATCTTCCTCCCCAAAGGGATCTATGGATGGCTTGATGGTTTCATCAGGGGACATACGAGGTAAAGAGGATGCCATCCTTAAAAGTAGAAAATCTGTCCAAGTCATTCGGTGGTTTGATGGCGGTCAATCACGTGTCATTCCAGGTCCGAGAAGGGGAGATTCTGGGTTTAATCGGTCCAAATGGATCAGGCAAAACCACCCTATTCAATCTCATCTCTGGTTTCTTCGCCCCTGACACAGGAAGCATTTATTTAGGAGATGAGCGTTTAGTCGGCCTCAAGCCCCATCAGATTTGCAAAAGGGGGATTGGCAGAACTTTCCAGATTGTCAGACCCTTTCCTCATCTGAGTGTGATGAGAAATGTTAGAGCAGCTGTGTTCAACCGGGAAAGAGAAATCAACCAGGCAAATCGTCGATCGGAAAGCCTCCTCGAATTTGTGGGTCTTTGGTCAAAGAGAAAGGAACTTGCAGGCAGTCTCACCTTGGCAGAACGGAAACAGTTAGAATTGGCCAGGTGTTTGGCCACGCAACCCAGATTTCTCCTGCTGGACGAGGTGATGGCTGGTCTGAACCCTGTCGAACAGAAGCAGATGATCGAGTTGGTCATCAAGATCGGGGAGGGGGGGATCACCATCATCGTGATTGAACACACCATGCAAATCATCATGACCCTATCGGATCGGATAATCGTCTTATGCTTTGGAGAGATGATTGCTCAGGGAGTACCTCAAGAAGTAGCCAATGATCCCAATGTCATCAAATCCTATTTAGGGGAGAAATATACCTTTGCTTGATGTCAAACAAATTTCTGGAGGATACGGCGACATTCAAATCCTCCATCAAATTTCCCTGAATATCGAAAAGGGAGAGATGGTATCTGTGTTAGGGGCAAACGGGGCTGGGAAGACGACTCTACTTCTTACACTCTCAGGAATTCTTCGGCCTACGGAGGGGGAGATTTATTTCTTAAATGGGCGGCTTGATGGTTTAGAGCCTCACCTCATTGTTCAAAAAGGAGTGGTCAGGATCCCTGAAGGGAGAAAGATTTTTCAGGAAATGACCGTGCTTGAGAATCTTGAATTGGGGAGCTATATCAGGACAGCCAAACGATATCGGAAGGAGAACTTGTCTAAGGTTTTTGTATTATTCCCTCGCCTTGAGGAAAGGAAGGATCAATTCGCAGGGACACTCAGCGGTGGAGAACAGCAGATGTTAGCCATCGGAAGGGGACTGATGACCCTCCCCCAGATACTCATGTTGGATGAACCGTCCTTAGGCTTGGCTCCTTTGATCGTCATGAATCTCTTTGAAGTGATCAAGGGGATTAACCAAGAAGGGACGACAATTTTATTAGTAGAGCAGAACATGCAGCTTGCCCTGTCTACCGTTCAAAGGGGATACGTCCTCGAGAACGGCAGGATCATTTTGGAAGGGAAGAGTGAGAATCTATTGAAGGAAGATTACATGAGAAAAGCCTACCTGGGGATTTAGATGCATTCCGTGGAGATGAGGATGAAACACCTGAGTAGCAAGATGGGTTGGGAGATCGTGGAGGAGGAATGGTCTGATTTTAAAGGGAGAATTTTTAAAAATAGGCCGAAGAATCTCATCCAAATGTTGGAGAATACCGTCAGCCAATCCTCCAACCTCATAGGATTTATCCATAATGATCAGAAATTGACCTTTAAGGAGTTTAATCAGATCGTAAATAGAATTGCAGCGGGGTTACAAAAATATCATGTCAAAAAAGGAGATCGTGTTTCTCTTCTTTTAGGGATCGGTCTGGAATTCCCTTTATGTTTCTTTGCATTAATGAAATTAGGTGCGATCGCAGTCCCTTTAAATACACGATTCAAAGGTGAGGAATTATCTTATGAGATCAATGATTCCGGAAGCAAAATGCTCATCGTTGATCAAGAATATTGGCCATCGATTGAGGCCGTCCAAAATGATTTAAAAACCGTTGAGAAAATATTCTTCAATGGGCCAGATCTTCCCAAAGGCGTTCTTCCTTTTGTTGAGTTGAGGGAGAACCCAGAAGGGAAATTTCAAAGAATAGTCTTAAACGAAACAGATGATGCGATCATTATGTATACTTCAGGTACGACAGGGAAACCCAAGGGGGCCATTTTATATCACCGGAGTCTTATCGCAACGGCAATGCATATCAGTGATTTTTTCGCTTATGAGCCTGAAGATCGAGTCATCTGTGTTGTCCCTCTTTTTCATATCACGGGCCTTGCCCAGATTATGCTTTCCCATATTTTCAGCGGCATCCCTTGTGTCTATGTGAGAACGTTCAAGGTCAAAGATGTTTTGGAAATCATGTCTTCCGAGAGGATTACCAGGAGCATTAGCGTGATTAATATCCTTTGGTTGATGATTAATCACCCTGAGTTCGACCATTATGATTTTAGTTCTTACAAAGGTGCCATGTGTGGTGGGTCGCCCGCCACAGAAGAGATGGTCAAAGGGATTCTGAATAAACTCCCTCATCTTAAATTGAGCATCGGTTATGGTTTAACAGAGAGTGATGGGATTGCTTCAACAACACCCTATGAGGAGGCCCTTCGAAAAATTGAAGCGGCAGGTAAAATTCTCCCGCTGGTGGATGCAAAAATTGTGGATGAAGAAGGAAAAGAATTATCCCCTAACAATGTTGGTGAGATTGTTCTGAGAGGCCCAACCGTCACGAAGGGATATTGGGGGAAGCCCGAGGCGACGAAGGCCACGATCGTCGATAGTTGGCTGCATACAGGCGATATTGGAAAATTGGACGACGAAGGCTACATCTATATCCTTGATCGCAAGAAGGATATGATTAATCGAGGAGGGGAAAAGATATTCTCTCTTGAAGTCGAGAATGTGATATCTAGAAATTCGAAAGTGTTAGAAGTAGCCGTTGTGGCTGTCCCTGATAAATTTTTGGGTGAAGCCGTGAAAGCTGCGATCGTTTTAAGGCCAGGACAAACTGCATGCGAGGAGGAGATTAAGAATTTCTGTTCTCAACACTTGGCAGATTATAAAGTTCCCAAGTACGTAGAATTTTTGGATCTGCTACCCAGAAATCCAGCAGGCAAAATCATGAAGGGAGATCTTAGATATATCAAAGAGTAAGATGATGATAAGGATTCAAGGGGCAAAGGGTCAAGGATTCG
>Ga0315282_10016429_pt1 | contig 10813 bp, 10 predicted proteins | sample YL17G07_20_MG_FD_203693 | JGI IMG/M metagenome (GOLD analysis project Ga0315282, IMG submission 203693) | Sediment microbial communities from Yellowstone Lake, YNP, Wyoming, USA - YL17G07_20 | ecosystem: Environmental > Aquatic > Freshwater > Lake > Sediment | place: USA: Wyoming | collected...
CGGCGATGGTGTTGCCCAGGTCGGCCACCAGCAGTAGCATCATCAGGATAAAGGTGGTGCGCAGGCCATACTCTTCACGGATAAGGTCAGCCAGCCCCTTGCCCGTCACCACGCCCATGCGCGCCACCATCTCCTGCACCACAATCAGGGCGACGGTGATGGGGATAAGCGTCCAGAGCAGCGAGGTGCCGAAGCGTGCTCCGGCCACCGAATAGGTATAGATGCCGCCCGCGTCATTGTCCACGTTGGCGGTGACAATCCCTGGGCCCAACACGGCCAGAAAGATCAGCAGTCGGGTGCGATAGCGGCGAAACTTTTCTCTGTTCACGGCTCGTGGCAATGCTTCGGAAGACTACTTGCGATTGACCGCCAGTTCGAGGACATCGTCGGCAGTGACCACCCCCAGAAAATGCCCCTTCTCGTCAACCACCGGCAGCGTCATGAGGTTGTACTTAAGGAACAGGTCCACGACCATTTTTTCGTCAGCGTGCGCCTGCACGGAGATCACCGGGTCGGCGGAAAGTTCTTTCAGGGGGGTGTCCGCTTCCGCCAGAAGCAGGCGGCCAAAGGGCACTACCCCGGTCAAGACCGGTCTGGCATCAATCAGGTAAATAACGTGAACGGACTCAATCGGGCCCTCGAAATTTCGCAGCGCCTCAATGGCTCCTTCCACCATGGCGGACTCACCCACCACGACACATTCCGTGGTCATCAGCGCTCCGGCGGTGTTTTCTTCGAAGCCCAGCAGGTCGCGAACATCCGCCGCTTCTTCTTTCTCCATGTCGGCCAGCACTTCGGCGGAGGTTTCGGGCGGCAATTCCTGGAGCACGTCCGCCGCTTCGTCGGGTGGCATCTCCTCGACAATGTCGGCGGCCTTTTCGGGCGGGATGCTCTCCAGCAGCGCCGCCTGCATGCGCGTGGGGATTTCGGAAAGGGCGTGGGCGGCGGTCTCGTCGTCGAGGGACTCGATCACGGCTTTCTGCTCATCGCGGCTCAGTCCCTCCAGGATGTCCGCAATATCAGCGGGGTGGAGTTGGGCCACGCGGTCATAGGAGATGCGCAGCTTGACGCGCCGGGCAGGATCCGACTCGATCAAATTGACAAATTCCCAGGGAATGGTTGTGGTGGAAAGGGGGTTCGTAATCAAGCGGATAGTATGCTTGGCCACCAGCCCCTGAAGCAGGCGTCGCACTGCCGCCGCCAGCCCCACATTCACCGCCACAATACGCAACTCGGTGTGTCCGTCGCTGGGCTGGATGTCGAAGTCTACATCGTTCACCCGCACCACCTTGCGGTTGTTGACGTCGATGATCTGCTGGTCCAGCACGTCTTTCTTGACGCGCATGAGCCCCTCATCGGGGGCGTAGCCACGGATCTCCCCGGCCGGAACGCTGGTCTGGGCCGCGCGAATGGAAAGCGACTGCATTTGCGTGTGCGTGATGCCCAGCAGCTTCTTGGCGGGCGTCTTGACCAGATAGGCGGCCACCCGCAGCGCATTCTGGCTCGGGTCAACCCCCAGATCCTCTAGTTGACCAAGGTATTCCCCCCTCACGTCGTGGACGGGAAGGTTGTCAAGCTCGGTGAAGTAGATCATGGTTCGCCTCTCAGGCCGTCGCAGTTTCAGCTCGCAAAACTTGGGACGCAGCGTTGGGCAAGAAAGCAACTCCTGGCCGCTGGCCGCGAAGTCCGAATTCGATATTCCCGAATGACACCCCCAGAAAATCAAAAGCCCCGTGAAAGCCAATGCCTCCACGGGGCAATTCGCTCGCTCCGCCAGGGACCCAGCGGATCGCGCAACCTCCTAGTGTGAGCTTTGGCTCCACACAACGTATTGTCCCCCGGCATCGGGCTAGCCACCTTAGGCAAGGCCTTAATCCGACCTTGCCTGTTCCACCCGTTGGCTCGTCTCCGAGTTTCCGGGCAGTGGCTTGTGTTTGCGTGGTAACCTCGCCTAACGAGGTCAACTTTGAGTTCAGTGGCGCCTCGCGACCCCTCCTGCAAATCAAAAATTCCCACTTCCCTTAATACGAAGGGCTTTAATCTTTGTCAAGGAAAAAGACAGGCCGTTCCTCAGAATCCCAAGAGCGACCCATCCCCGGAAGTCTTGCGATGAATCAGAATTCCCAATGAAGGCGCAGTCCCCAGATCGACACTGGCCCGCGGTCCCGGTTGTAGGCCGGGTGGTTGGCGAACTGATAGTCGAGGGTGACGGTGAACATCTTGTGGACCTTCCAGGCGTAATAGGCCTCCAGGAGGCGCTCCGTCGAGGGATTCAACCTGCCGTCTCCGATGATGAACCCGTGTCCGCCGGCTGCCAGGTAGTCTCGATGATCCGGAGAGAGGCCATTGGTCACCCCTCCAAACCCGACCACATCCTGCGGGCGGCGCCAAGCGGCTCCCTGAACTTGTATCCCGGCCTGCCCGGTCCGGTCGATCTCGGTGAACTCCCACGTCTCAGTCTTGCCATCATTCCAGCCCAGCCTCATAAACAGGCCAACATTGGGCGTGAGGGCCTGTTCCCCGTTAAGACCCAATCCGTATTTGGCAGTGTCACTCCGCCGCGTCTGGGTGATGTCAGGAGCGGTGGGATTCTGCTGCAAAGCCAGGCGGTACGTGCCCATGTTCGCGTGGTTCACGTAGGCAAGAAATCTGAGTTTCCCCGGCTGCCCGCGCAGCGTCTGGCGCAGCTCGAATTCAGCCACCTCCCCATTGTTCCGGCGAAAGTGCCTGTCGAGCGGCAAGCTATTGGCTTGAGTTGACACCAGCAAACTACCCAGCCTGAATGCCCAGCGAGGCTGGCTTAGCTCGACTACCGCTCCCCAGGTGTAACCCGGGTGTCCGCAGGATAATCGAACGCCCCGTTGTACATGAGCGACCAATTCTCGAATTGCGTCCGTGGGTCGTGACTGTACGTGTTGGTGTCGAAGAAGTCGGTGACGCTCATTTTCCCGAATGAGAAACTCAGTCGCGATGTGGGCTGGTCTCCAGCCAGTTGGTTTTGCGCACCCGCGATTTGCTCGCTGGAACCTCCCAGGTTCCAGGTCTGCCGGATAAACGCGCGGGCCAGGTAAACCTTTGGGGTCGCGCTGGTCACGCGGGTGATTTCGCCGTTCGGAAAACCCGCCATCCCCGTGACCCCGCTAAATCCTTTCCCGGCTGAAACTTCGGGGTTGGCGTACAACTCTAAGCCTTTCCGCAGCTTCAACCCGAGAAAAAGCGTCGTGGTTAGCGACGCCCTTGTCTCACGTTTCGCTTGCAGGCTGTTGACGCCCGAATAAGGCGACGTGAACGAGCCATGAGTCTGTGCGATTCCCGTTGCCTGCGCGTGGACACTCCAGCGCTCAGAGTTCTGGCCGCAGTCAGGAGGAACGTCCTGCGCCGCCAACCCCCAAGAACAAAGGCCGATCAGGGGCAATGCGCTGGCTACGGAGTTCGGTTTCCGGTCCGGGAGGGAAATACACATTTCACCCCTCGCGGCTCTGCGCCTTTGCGTGAACTCTTCTTGGAAGCTCAAATTAGAGGCAAGACACTAGGGAGTCTGTTTCAGGACCCACTTGATACCGTTCACCAGCATTTCCTGGTAGCGGGGGTCTTTCCAGACCCAGTCATCGTGCCCCAGGCCGTTGTAATAGACGCGGCCCTTTCCGAACATGCGGGTCCAGGCTACCGGCCAGCCGTAATACCTGAAGCGGACGCCCTCTTTCTCCGTACTCACCGACTTCGGATCAAGTTGCAGCAGGACGTGAGAAGTCTCCGCCTTGAAATCGCTCACCTGGTAGATCTCGTCGTTGATCTGGAAAGATTTCCCCAGGAAGCCCACTATCTTGCTGGCAGGGTCCACCACGTCGATCGTGACCATCTCATGCCAGGGATGGTGATTGAACCAGCCTCCGATGATGTCCCCGTAGGTGCTCCACATGTAAAAAGTATCGGTGGCGCCGTGGACCCCGATGAACCCATGCCCCGATTTGATGAAATCCACAAAAGCCTTCTTTTGGGCCTCCGACATGGGCAGTTCGCCGGTGGTGTTGAACATCACGGCATCGTATTTCTTCAGGTTTTCCGCGGTGAAATCGTTCACATCCTCGGTCACCGTGGTCTCCCAGGCGCCCGACTTCTCGCCGATCTCCTTCACGATCTGTTTTGAAAGGTCGATGCTATCGTGGTGGAACCCCTTGGTCAGGGTCATATAAAGCAGCTTGCCCTTTTGCGGAGCCCTGGCCAGTGCGGGTTCGGGCAGGATAAGAAAACTCCCCACAGCAACTACCATCAGGAAAAGTAATCCATATTTGCGCATATGCACTCCTCATCGGGAATTCAGAACTTGGGGATGGGGGCCAGGACCGGCAGCACGTTTTTCCCAGACCCTGGTCCTCAGTCTCTAGCCCCTCGCTGCTCGCTGCCTGACAGCCTGTGTCGCCAAAGCTCTGGCAACTTCCCGGCAGAACGCTGGCAGGTCCGTGGGAACACGCGAGGTGATCAGGTTGCCGTCCACGACCACTTCTTCGTTGACATACTTCGCGCCGGCGTTAATCAAATCATCTTTGATGGCCACAAAACAGGTGGCTTTACGGCCGCGCAGGATACCGGCCGAGCAAAGCACCCACCCCGCGTGGCAGATGGCCGCCACGACTTTCCCGGATTGATCCATGTCGCGGACAAACTTCAGAACCCGCTCGTCCTGGCGGAGCGAGTCCGGCGCCCAACCGCCGGGGATAATCACCGCGTCAAAACCTTTGGCGCTCACTTCCCCCATCGACTTGTCCGCCACCACGGGGTATCCCTTCTTGCTGGCATAAGTCTTCCCCGCCTCGGCGCCCACCGCCACCGTCTCCGCGCCATCCTCGCGGAAACGCAGCAGCGGGTACCAGACTTCCATCTCCTGGTAGAGATCCGCTACCAGCACCGCAATTCTTTTCCCCTGAAGTTGCATCGCAGCTCCTCCCGGCCGCTTTCTGAGCGCACCATGTTACCACACACCGGCGAAGGCAATTCCAGACAACCGGCATTCTTGGCGGCAGGCCTTGACTGTGACATAATCGCTGCCTTTTCTGGAAGCCGCGCTTTCAGGCACACAATCAAACTCGGGGAGATACCATGAAACTGGCAAGTCACGTCGCCATCCTCACCTGCCTGTTTACCGTTCCACTTCTTGCGCAGGAATCCGGACCGAATCCGAAACTTACCGCCCTCAAGGCCGCGCACCTGGTCGATACCCGGGCGGGCCGGGTCCTCGACAATCAAGTGGTGCTCATCGCCGGCGATCGCATCCAGAAAGTGGGACCGGCCAAGGAAGTCGCGGTGCCCGCCAGCGCAACGGTGATTGACCTGGGCTCGGCCACGCTGCTTCCGGGCCTCATTGATGCCCACGTGCACCTCACCGGTGACCCGCAAAACCACGGCTACAAATCCCTGGGGATTTCCATCCCGCGCGCGGCGCTGACGGGCGCCAAAAACGCCCGGCTGACCCTCGAGGCAGGCTTCACCACCCTCCGCAACGTCGGCGCCGGAGGGTTCTCCGATGTGGCGCTACGCGACGCGATTAATGCCGGCGAGCTCCCCGGCCCGCGCCTCTTGGTCTCCGGCCCGGCGCTCGGAATCACCGGCGGCCACTGCGACGACAATCTTCTGGCTCCCGAATTCAGCCACCGCGACGAAGGCGTGGCTGATGGCATCCCCGCCGTCATGGCGAAGGTCCGCGAGGACATCAAATACGGCGCCGACGTCATCAAGTTCTGCGCCAGCGGCGGCGTGTTCTCCAAGGGCGACTTGCCCGGCGCCGAACAATACAGCCCCGCCGAGATGTCCGCGCTGATTATGGAAGCCCATCGCCTGGGCCGCAAGGCCGCCGCCCACGCCCACGGAACCCAGGCCATCATCGACGCCACCAACGCCGGAGTTGATTCCATTGAACACGGCAGCCTGATTGACGACGAAGGCATCCGCGCCATGAAGGAGCACGGGACTTACCTCGTCGCCGACATCTACAACGACGACTTCATCCTCGGGAAGGGGAAGGAGTACGGCTTCACCGGAGAAATGCTGGCCAAAGAGCGGATGGTCGGCCAGCAACAGCGCGAAGGCTTTCGCAAGGCCGCCCAGGCTGGCGTCAAGATGGCCTATGGGACAGACGCCGGCGTCTATCCCCACGGCGGCAACGCCAAGCAGTTCGCTTACATGGTGAAGTACGGCTTGAGCCCCATGCAGGCCATTCAATCCGCCACGGTGAACGCCGCCGACTTGCTCGGCTGGGCCGACCAGGTGGGTAGCCTCGAGCCGGGCAAGTTCGCTGACTTGATTGCCGTCCAAGGCGATCCCACCGCCGACGTCGCTGTGCTCGAGCGCGTGAGGTTCGTCATGAAAGGCGGGCAGGTGGTGAAGAACGACTTGCGGTAGGGGGGGGCATGCCGGTGCGCCCGCTCCGGCATAGGGTCTTAAGGAACCGATTGCCGGCCAGAGGCCGACGCGGGATCTCCGGCGCTACCGAATTCGTTTCACCACCGCTGCGAAAAACCCATCCATGAGGTTCAAATCAGGACGGGTGCGGAAAAAACCACGCGCGTCAAAAAGCTCGGACAGCGCAGGGAATTCTTCCGAGAGTTCGGCGCGACTGAGCAACTGAAATCCAGGATATTCACGCAGAACTTTTCCCACCACCTCTTCATTCTCCTCGGGTTCAAGTGAGCAGGTAGCATAGACCAGCCGCCCCCCGAGCGCGAGCACCGCCAACGCATTTCGCAGCATCTTTTCCTGCATCTCTGCGAGCCTGGCAATATCCTTTTCCTGAAGACGCCGCTTGATTTCCGGATTGCGGGCCAGCGTTCCCGTGCCGGAGCATGGCACATCGACGAGGATCCTGTCGAACCTCGTCCCAAAAGGGAGTTCGCGCGAGGCATCCAGCCGCACCAGATGGGGCCTTGTTTCCATCGAAAGACCGCGGCGAACGAGCTTTGCCATCGTGCGCAGTCGTCGCGCGCTCGCGTCGGAGGCAACCAACAAGCCGGAACCCAGCGCCGAGGCGAGCAGGCCGGCCTTCATCCCCGGCGCCGCGCAAAGGTCGAGCACGCGCTGGCCCGGTTGTGGAGCAACGAGGGCAGCCACAAGCTGCGAGGCTTCATCCTGGATGACCACCCAGCCTTGCAGCGCGGCTTTGGCAGCCTGGACGTTGCCCAACTCCACCACGAGCGCCCGGGCAGCATAGCGCGCAGGCCGGGTTTTAACTCCCTCTTGAGCAAGTTGCCGCCGGACTTTTTCCAGGTCTCCCGTGGCCGTTCGAACTCTCAGGGTGATGGGCGGGGCCAAGGTCGTTGCCCAGGCCAACGATTTTGACGCTTCGCTTCCGATGTTCCGTGACCAGCGTTCCAGCAGCCAGTGCGGCACGCAGCGGCAAGCTGCCTCAATCCCTTCCCGGGTCGGCGCACTGGGCTCCCCTGCTCCTGTACGCGCCTGGAACCGCTCGCACTTGCGCAGGACAGCGTTCACCAGGCCGCTGGCCGAGCGCTTCCGCGCCGACTTGGTCATCTCCACCGCTTCGTTCACCGCCGCAGACTTGGGGATTCTTTCCAGAAAGCGCATCTGGTAAATGCCCAAGCAAAGGATGATGGCGACTTCAGGCTCGAAATACTTGAGGGTTTTTCCGGAGAGCCGCTGCATTTGGAAATCAAGTTCGCCCTGCCAGCGCAAGACGCCCATGACGAGCTCGGTGGCCAGGCGGCGGTCCACTTCCCGAAGCTCGGAAACCTCTGGCCGCTGAAGCAGGTCAACGGCAAACCCGCGCCGATTGTCGATCTGGCGAAGGATGCGATAGGCGATTTCCCGGGCAGGTGAGACGGGCAAGGGGATCCTTGATCACTCTCCGAGTTTCTCTCCGGGGCCAAGACGAACGCCGTTCAGAAAATCACGAGCCGAAAGCCTCTTGCGACCCTCAAGCTGAAGCTCCTTCAACTCCAGCAGGGTCTCCTGGCCGCAAACGGCCAGGACTTTCGCTTGCTCAACCAGCAATGTTCCCGGCGTCAGGCCGCCCGGCGCCGGCATGGAATGCGGCGCCGCCGTCCAGATGTGCAGGTTCTTGCCACGAAACCGCGTGAACGCGCCAGGCCAGGGACGCAACCCCCGCACGCGCCAGCCGATCTCTTGCGCTGTAAGATTCCAGTCGATACGGCCGTGTTCTTTCTTCAGGATCGGCGCAAGTGTGGCGCGGGTGTGGTCCTGAGGCCGAGGAGTTATCTCGCCGCGCTCCAGGCCTCTGAGGGTCTCCACCATCAAATCCGCGCCGATCGTGCTCAAGCGCTCCGACAACGATTCCGTGGTGTCGTCGTCCTGGATGGGGATTTCCCGCTGGAGCAGCATGTCGCCTGTATCCAAGCCCGCGTCAATCTTCATGGTGGTGACGCCCGTGGTCCGCTCACCATGGATCAATGCCCAGGCAATGGGCGCGGCGCCACGGTACTTGGGCAGGAGCGAGGCATGCAGGTTGATGCACCCGAGGCGCGGCAGATCGATCAGCCTCTGCGGGAGGATGTGGCCGTAAGCCACCACTACCAGCGCGTCGGGATGAAATGGGGTGAGGAATTCTTGCGTCGCGGAATCTTCCAGTCTTGCCGGCTGAAAGATGGGGAGTCCGGCTCGCCCCGCCACCTGCTTTACGGGAGACCCCTTCACGGCGTACCCGCGACCGCTCGGCTCATCCGGATTGGTAACCACCAGCTTGATGTTGAATCGTTCGGCAAGGAGTTTTTCCAGGGTGGCGACGGCGAATTGGGGCGTGCCGCAGAAAATCAGGTCCATTGCATAGCAGGCGTGAGCAAATCCACGATAAAGGGTGTAGTCAGTTGTCAGTGGTCCGTTGTCCGTTGCAGCGCAGCCTCGACTTAAGAGTCTTGACAACTGACTACGGACAACGGACGTCCTTAAACTCTACCACTCCCCGGCTTTCATCATCTTCCGCACCTTGCGTTTGATGGAATCGCGCTTCAGCAAGCTGAGGTGCGAAATGAAGAACCGTCCATTCAGGTGGTCGGTTTCGTGGGCGAAAGCCCGCGCCAGCAATCCTTCACCGGTCAGGGTGAATTCCTTGCCGTGTATGTCCTGGGCGCGAATGGTGACGCGCTCGGGACGAGGGGTCGGGGCCCGGAAATCCGGCAAGCTCAGGCAGCCTTCCTCCTGCATCTGCTTGCCTTCCGCGGCGACAATGACGGGGTTGGCCAGGACCAATTTCGCCTTGGGATCTTCTCCCGAAGTAACGTCGATGACGCAAAGCTTTTTCGCAATGCCGATCTGCGGGGCCGCCAGCCCCACGCCGTTCGCGGCGTACATGGTCTCAAACATGTCTTCGACCAGTTTCCGCAGGTTCCCATCGAATTCCGTCACCGGCTCCGCAACTTTTTCCAAGACTTCCTTTCCGAACTTTACGACGGGATAAATCATCGCTACTCAGAAGCTCCTCACCTGTTCCAGGTAGGCGTTAAAGTTTCGCCGGGTTTCCTCCAGCCAGTCCCCTCCGAACTTTTCCAGGAAGGCGCGGGCCAGCGCCAACGCCACCATGGCCTCTCCCACCACCCCCGCGGCGGGCACCACACAAACGTCCGAGCGTTCGTAGGCGGCCTTCACCAGCTCCTTGCTCTTCAAATCCACCGATTCCAAAGGCTGCCGGAGGGTGGAGATGGGTTTCACGTAACCTCGCACTACAATGTCCTGGCCGTTGGAAATCCCGCCTTCCAGCCCTCCCGCGCGGTTGGATTTTCGCGTGAAGCGCGACTGCCCCCGGTCGTAGCCAATCTCATCATGAACCTGCGAACCCGCCTGGGCCGCGCCGACCACCCCGCTGCCCAGCTCCACGGCTTTCACCGAGGGGATCGACATCACAGCCTGAGCCAGTTGTCCGTCCAGGCGCTCGTCCCACTGCGCGCACGAGCCAAGGCCAGGTGGAACCCCCGGGGCAATCACCTCGAAGGTCCCGCCCACGGTGTCGCGGGCCTGGGTGGCTCGGTCCACCTCCTGTTTCATGCGCGCTTCCATGTCGAGGTTCACACAGTTCATCACCGGGTCTTCCCGCTCGCGCAGCGCCAGCACCCTCTCAAAGGCCACGGGGTTTTCATCGAGCGTCACCCGGCCAACAGCTACCACGTGGCTCGCCACCAGAATCCCAAACTCTCTCAAAAAGAGTTTGGCCAGGGCGCCGCAGGCCACTCGCGCCGTCGTCTCGCGGGCGCTGGCGCGTTCCAGGACGTACCGGGCATCGCGGAAGTTGTACTTCAGGCATCCGGCCAGGTCTGCGTGCCCCGGCCGGGGTGAAGAGACCGACTTGAACTTCGCCAGGCTCGCGGGGTTTTCTTCTACGGCCAGGGCATCCTTCCAGTTCTCCCAGTCGCGGTTCTCAATCAGGATGGAAATGGGCGCGCCGATGGTGTGGCCATGACGAACCCCGGAAAGGAACTGCGCGCTGTCCGACTCGATCTTCATGCGGCCGCCGCGGCCGTAACCGCCCTGGCGTCGCTTCAGCTCGCGGTTCACATAGGCGAAGTCCACGCGCAAGCCTGCCGGCAATCCGCAAAGGATCGCTAGCAGCGCCTGACCATGGGACTCACCGGCAGTCTGAAAGCTCAACACTGTGTTATACCCGACGCTTTGCTCGCCAGCGCCTTAACTATTTCATTTTAGCGAATTCTCTCCGGCAGGTCAAAAAATGCGCAAAGCCAGTAGCAAGGCCCTTACATTTCCGCCCCCACCCGAGCAAAGCAAGCCCCAAACCCATTCGCGAGAATTCCGAGATTCGACTGGATTATAATGCGCATTAAATCGGAGCATCGCTTGC
>Ga0315282_10016431_pt1 | contig 10812 bp, 10 predicted proteins | sample YL17G07_20_MG_FD_203693 | JGI IMG/M metagenome (GOLD analysis project Ga0315282, IMG submission 203693) | Sediment microbial communities from Yellowstone Lake, YNP, Wyoming, USA - YL17G07_20 | ecosystem: Environmental > Aquatic > Freshwater > Lake > Sediment | place: USA: Wyoming | collected...
CGGCCCCGGCGCCGCCGACGGCCATCAATCTGACACCGGCCCCCGCGCCCGCACTGCCCGGCCTGAAGTTCGAGTCCCTCTCTTTCGCCCCGCAGACGGGATTCGCGATCGGGAGCCCCTTCGGCGGTTTCAAGCCTTCCGGAGTCCCAGGCAAGTCGCTCTTCGAGGTCAACCTTTTGGCCATGGTCGGCCTTAACATCGCCGACTACTTCTCCACCCGCGCGGCCCTCAAGTATCCCGGGCTCCACGAATCCAACCCGCTGATGATGCCTTTCGTCAAGAGCCCGGCGGCTTTCGCCGCGGTCAAGCTCGGGACGACGGCCCTCACCTACCTGAGCCTGAAGGCCATTTTCAAGAAGAACAAGACCGTGGCCTGGGTCCTAGCGACGGCCTCCAACGTCCTCCTGTCGTACGTCGTGGCCAACAACATGCAGATGATCCATCAGGCCCGGGCCCACTGAGGTCGAACGATGAACGTTTACCTCCAGCGCTACCTGGGGCTGGACGAAACGCGGGAATACCGGGAACCCGCCGGGCTCCCGAGCCTCAGGACCCTCGAGAAGGACTACATCCTTTTCCTCCTCGACGTCACCGCCCGCAACCGGGCCGAGGTCTCGCGGATCCTCGATATCTCCCGCTCGACCCTTTATCACAAGATCCACAGATACGACCTCGACGAGCTTGCCTGACGGCCCCGTCCGCGTCCGCCCCCGCGCCTTGAATTATCCGCCCCTTGTGCTATGCTCGGCCGCGAACCGTAAGGAGGCTTGAAACCGATGAATATCGCCACCACCCGCATTATGAAACCGGCCCTGGTCGTCGCCGGGCTCTCTTTCCTCCTCCGGGCCGGGTTTCCCTGCACCCTGGCCGTCATTTCGGGAAAGGCCTCGGCGAACGGCCGGCCGCTGATGTGGAAGAACCGGGACACGTCCGACCCGAACAACAAGCTCGTGCACTTCACCGGGCCGAAATACAATTCCATCGCCGTCGTCATCTCCGAGGACGTCAAACTGACGGAAGTCTGGGGAGGCCAGAACACGGAAGGTTTCGCCATCATGAACTCCCAGGCCGACGACCTGGTCGCCAAGGACAAGAAGTTCGATGGCGCCGGCAACGGCGCTTTCATGGAGCTGGCCCTCGGCGAGTGCGCGACCGTCGGGGATTTCGAAAACCTTCTCCTCCGCGAAAAGGAAAAATGGGACCTGGCGGCGAACTTCGGGGTCATCGATGCCGACGGCGGCGCCTGTTTTTTCGAAACCCGGAGCGATTCCTACCAGAAATTCGACACGAAAGACCCGCGGGTCGCTCCTTTCGGCACCATCGTCAGGACGAATTTCGCCTTCACCTCGCCGGACCAGATGCTGGGCGGCGGATTTGATCGGTTCGAGAGGATCTCCCACATCATCGAGGCGGCCCGCGCCGCCGGACGCATCGACGGGAAATTCATCCTCCAGGAAGCCGCCCGGGCCCAGGCCCATCCGGCGACCATGTGGGTCATCCTCGGCCAGCCCGTGGCCGGAGTGGCCGTGCCGGTCTGGCCGGCCGCCGGAAAGGTCCCCGCCGTGACCACGGGCCCCAAGACGGCCCCCTTCGCGGGGACGGTCCCTTCCCCTCAGATGAGCCTGGCTTCGACCGCAGCCCAGTCGATGTTCTTGAAGAAGGCCTCGATGTAGTCGGCCCGCTTGAGGCCGTAATCGATCATGAAGGCATGCTCGAAAACGTCCATGACGAGAAGGGGCCGGCCGCCGGCCGGGTGGCTGACGTCGTGCTCGTTGATCCAGAAATTGATGAGCCGCCCGTTCGCCGGGTCCTCGTACAGGACGACCCAGCCGATCCCCCGCATGGCCCCGGTGGCCCTGAAGTCCTTTTCCCAGGCCTCGACGGAGCCGAACGATTCGATGAGCTTCTTCGTGAGCTTGCCGTTCGGGTCGAGCGCCTTCTTCCCGCCCAGGTTCTCGAAGTACGCTTCGTGAAGCCTCATGCCGTTCCACTCCCAGCCTTGCCGCCGCTTGAGCTCCGCGTATTCCGGGGTGCCCGCCTTGCCGTCCTTGGCCATCTGGGCCAGGGCGTCGAGGACCTTATTGGTGTTGGTCACGTACCCTTGGTAGAGGGTGAAATGGTTCTTGAGGATGGTTTCGCTGAAGCCCGGCATGCCGATGAGCTTCGCATAGTCTTTGGCCGTATACGCCATGGTGAATGCCTCCTTGGTGGATATCAGGGCTTATGCTGAAATACTATCAAAAAAGTAGGAATTAATCAAGTCGCGCGGAAAAGGAACGAGGGGCCATCCTCTCCCGGGGGCCTGCTCTTCTTCGTTATTTTTCTTTGGCCGGTTTGTCCCCGGCCTCTTTTTCGAGCTCCAGCCCGACCTTCTTCCGGATCTCTCCTTCGACCTGGGAGGCCAGCTCCTTGTTCTCCTTGAAGAGCTTCTTGACGTTGTCCCGGCCCTGGCCCAGGCGCTCTCCCTTATAGGAGTACCAGGTCCCCGTCTTGTCCAGGATCCCGGTCTCGAAGCCGATATCGACGAGGTCGCCTTCCTTGGAGATCCCTTCGCCGAAGATGATGTCGAACTGGGCTTCCCGGAAGGGCGCGGCCATCTTGTTCTTGACGATCTTGACCTTGACCCGGTTGCCGACGACGGTGTCGCCCTCTTTGAGGACGGACAGCCTCCGGACGTCGATCCGCATCGAGGCGTAGAACTTCAGGGCCCGGCCTCCCGTCGTCGTCTCGGGATTCCCGATGAACATGCCGATCTTCTCCCGGATCTGATTGATGAAGATGAAGGTCGTCTTGGACCGGGCGACGATGGCCGTCAGCTTGCGGAGGGCCTGGGACATGAGCCGCGCCTGGAGCCCCATGTGGGCGTCGCCCATCTCCCCCTCGAGCTCGGCCTTGGGGACCAGGGCCGCGACCGAATCCACGACCACGACGTCCACGGCCCCGCTGCGGACGAGGACCTCGGCGATCTCCAGGGCCTGCTCGCCGTAGTCGGGCTGGGAGATGAGGAGGTTGTCGACGTCGATCCCGATGCTGGCCGCGTATTTCGGGGAGAGGGCGTGCTCGGCGTCGATGAAGGCCGCCTGACCGCCGCGCTTCTGGGCTTCGGCGATGACGTGGAGGGCCAGGGTCGTCTTGCCCGTGGCTTCGGGGCCGTAGATCTCGACGACCCGCCCGCGGGGAAATCCGCCGATGCCGAGGGCCAGGTCGAAGGAAATGGCCCCGGTCGGGATGATCTCGACGGCGACCGCGGCGCCCTTCTGGCCGAGCTTCATGATCGTCCCCTTGCCGAACTGCTTCTCGATCTGGGAAAGGGCGGCCTCGATGGCCCTCGCCTTGGCCCCCTGCTTTTGTTCCGTGTTTTCGTCTTTCATGGGACCTCCTTGGTCGGTCGGGTTCCTTTTTATCATGGAGTGGTCCTGCCTTTCAATTCCGTTTTGGGCGCGGCGACCCTCTTCGGCCCGCTCTGAGTTTATCCTCAACCGTGGCCGTCTTTCAATTCCTTTTTTGCCTCTCCCCGCCCCCTCCGTCACCGCTGCAGCCCGTGGAACAGCAGGTCGTAATCCTCGATCAGGCCCTGGTCGGCGAAGCTGAAGTAGCGGTTATTGCCGATGATGACGTGGTCCAGGACCTTCATCTGGATAACCCGGGCGGCGAAGACGAGGTCCCGGGTGATCTGCTTGTCGGAGAGCGACGGCTCGGGGTCGCCGGACGGGTGGTTGTGGGCGAAGATCAGGGCCGAGGCCTCGTAGAGGAGGGCGTCCCTGATGACCTCCCGGGGATAGACGGCGCTCGAGTCCACGGTCCCCTCGAAAAGGGTTTTCTCCTCGATGACCTGGTTTTTCGTGTCGAGGAAAATGACTTTGAACTGCTCCCTCTTCAGGTCGCGCAGGGCGTGGTACAGGAAGTCGAAAACCTCCTTCGAGGAGTGACAGACGGGACGGTCCATCATCCTGTCCTTGAGGAACCGCCGGGAGACTTCATGGACGAGCCGGATGCCGAAGAGGTTCCGGGGCCCGATCCCCCGGACCCTCTGGAGGTCCCGGGCCGGGGCCTCGAGGACGCCCCGGAAAGTCTTGAACTCTTTCAGGACTTCCCTGGCCGTCCCCTTGCAGTCCCGGCGCGGCGTCCCCAGGGTCAGGAGGAGCTCGATAATCTCGTAGTCAAGAAACCCGGCCAGGCCGCCCTTGAGGAATTTCTCGCGCAGACGGGCCCGATGCCCGGCGAGGTCGGCCCCCCCGTCATTATCCCGTTCCCTGGGCATCTGGTCCATCGTCGTCCATAAAAGAGACGCTCGGGACCGCCATTTTTCGCACGAGAGCCAATGGACTATTCACGGTAAAGGGAGTCGATGAGGTCCTTGTACTTCTCCTCGACGATGGCCCGTCGGACCTTGAGCGTCGGCGTGACCTCGCCCGACTCGATGTCGAAGTCGCGGTCGAGGAGGGCGATCTTCTTGACCCGCTCGTAAGAGGCCAGGTCGGGGGTCGAGCGGTTGACCTCGGCCAGCATGAAGTCGACGACGTCCTGCCGGCGGCAGAGCTCGGCCCGGTCGCGGAAGGGGACGCCGTTCGTCCGGGCGTATTCCTCGAGCTTCCCGAAATCCGGGACGATGAGGGCGGAGATGAACCGCTTTCGCTCCCCGACGACGACGGCGTTCCCGATGTAGGGGTTGAGGCAGAGGACATTCTCGATCGGCTGCGGCGCCACGTTCTTGCCGCCGGCCGTGACGATGAGGTCCTTCTTGCGGTCCGTAATGAACAGGAAACCATCCGGATCGAGGGTGCCGATGTCCCCCGTATGGAACCAGCCGCCCTCCATGGCCTCCTGCGTTTCGGCCTCCCGCTTGTAATATCCCTGCATGATGTTCGGGCCTCGGGCCAGGATCTCGCCGTCCGGCGCGATGGTGATCTCGACGCCGGGAATGGCCCGCCCCGCGCTCCCCAATCGATAGGCCTCGAAGCCGTTCCCAGTGAGAACGGGCGAGGTCTCGGTCAGGCCGTACCCGGGAAAGATGAAGAGCCCCATGGCGTAAAAGAATTCGGCGATGTCTGCAGCTAGCGGCGCCCCCCCGCAGACGAAATAGCGCACCCGGCCGCCCGTCCGGGCCAGAAGTTTCGAAAAAACGAGCCGGTGAGCCAGCCCGACCTCCAGCTTCAGGGCCCGTGATACCGGCTGCTTGTCGATCCTCCGGGCGGCGTGCCTCCGACCGACGGAGAGGGCCCAAAAAAAGAGGGCCTTCTTCGGGGCCGGCATTTTCAGGACCAGCTCCATGACCCGGGCATACATCTTTTCGAACAGCCGGGGGACGCTGATCATGATCGTCGGCCGGACCTCGAGGAGGTTCTCGCTGACGGTCTCGACGCTCTCGGCATAGGCGATCGTGGCTCCGTGGTAAAGGAAGACGAACGTCCCGGTCCTCTCGAGCACGTGGGAGAGGGGCAGGAACGACAAAGCCGTGTCCGTGGAAAGAAAGGAAACGACGAGGCCCACGGCTTTGATATTGCTCACGAAGTTCGCGTGGCTGAGCATGACGCCCTTGGGCGGGCCCGTCGTCCCCGACGTGTAGATGATCGAGGCCAGGTCGGACGGCTGGACGGCCAGGGCATTGCGTTCGAAGAGCCCGGGGCCCCGGCCGCTGTCGAAACGGAGTCCGTCATGGTATCCAGGACCGGGGCCCGGTCAGTCCTTGTAAAGGAGGTCGATCACGGCCTTGAACTTGGCCTCGACGAAGCTCCGCCGGACTTTGAGCGTGGGCGTCATCTCCCCGGCCTCGATCTCGAAATCGCGGTCGAGGAGGGTGATCCTCTTGATCCGCTCGTAGGAGGCCAGGTCCGGGGTCGAGCGATTGACCTCGGCCAGCATGAAGTCGCGGACTTCCTCCCGGCCGCAGAGCTCCGTTCGGTCGCGGAACGGGATCCCGTTCGCCTTCACATAGGCCTCGAGCTTCTCGAAGTTCGGGACGACAAGGGCCGAGATGAACTTCCGGCTTCCCCCGACGACGACGACGTTTAGGACGTAGGGATTGGACTTGATGAGGTTCTCGATGGGCTGGGGCGCCACGTTCTTGCCGCCGGCCGTGACGATGAGGTCCTTCTTGCGGTCCGTGATGACCAGGAACCCGTCCGGGGCCAGGTACCCGATGTCCCCCGTGTGGAACCAGCCATCCACCATGACCTCGCGGGTCTCGGCCTCCTTTTTGTAATAGCCCTTCATGACGTTCGGCCCCCGGGCCAGGATCTCGCCGTCGGGCGCGATCATGAGCTCGACGCCGGGAACGGCCTGGCCGACGGTCCCGAACCGCAAGTTGTCGAACGTGTTGCACGTCAGCACGGGCGAGGTCTCGGTCAGCCCGTAGCCCTCGAGGATGATGATACCCAGGGCGTAGAAGAACTCGGCCACGTCCTTGGACAGGGGCGCTCCCCCGGAGACGAAAAACTTGACGCGCCCGCCCGTCCGTTCGACGATCTTCGAGAAGACGAGCTTCCCGGCCAGGTTGCGCTGGGCCGTCAGCGTCCACGAAATCGGCTCCTTCCGGAGCTTTTTCCCGCCGTACTTTTTCCCGACCCGGAGAGCCCAGAAGAAGATCTTCCTTTTCAAGGGCGACTGCGTCAGGACGTTGTCCATGACCCGGGCGTAGATCTTGTCGAAGAGGCGCGGCACGCTGACCATGATGGTCGGCCGGACCTCGACCAGGTTCTCGGCCACGGTGTCGACGCTCTCGGCATAGGCAATCGAGGCCCCCTTGTAAAGGAAGGAGAACGTCGTCATGCGCTCCAGGACGTGGGACAGGGGCAGGAAGGACAGGATGGTGTCCGCGTGGACGAACTCGGTGACGGCGTCGAGGGCCTTGCTGTTGCTGACGAAATTCCCGTGGGACAGCATGACGCCCTTGGGGATGCCGGTCGTCCCCGAGGTGTAGATGATCGAGGCCAGGTCGTCCGGCTTGATGGCCGCGGCGGCGGCGTCGAAGGCCCCCGGGCCGGCCCCGGCGGCCGTCTTCCCCCGGCCCGCGACCTCGCCGAGCGTCATGGTCCCCGCCGTCGCCTCTTCGTCGATTATGATGAAGTGGCGGACCTTCGGGAGGTCCTTGCGGACGGCCTCGACCTTGCTCCAGAGGTCGCGGTTGGAGCAGACGACGAACGTGGCGTCCGAGTCGTTGATGATGTACTTGACCTGCTCGGGCATGAGCGAGGTGTAGATGGGCACGGTGATCCCGCCCGCGCAGAGGACGGCGAAGTCCGTCATGACCCACTCGGGCCGGTTCTCGGAGAAGATGACGACCTTGTCCCCGGCCTGGAGGCCGAGCTCCCGCAGCCCGGCCGAGAGGTGCCGCACCCGGGCCTCGAAGTCGGCTGTGGAGATGGGGACGTACCGGCCCTCCCGCTTGGACATCAGGAGGTTGTCTTTCCGGTATGTCCGGCAGGTGTTCAGGAAAAGCTGGCTCAGAGTCTCGACCATGGTCGGCCTCCTCTCGGGCTTGGGCCCCCCCTATTCTTATCCCTGTTCCCGCCGGAGTGTCAATCCCGGGCGTATTTTTTCTCGTGCTCGAGGAGCCACTCTTTCCGCCACAGGCCGCCGCCGTACCCCGTCAGCCGGCCGTCGCTCCCGATCACCCGGTGGCAGGGGACGATGATACTCACGGGATTCCGGTGGTTGGCCCCGCCGACGGCCCGGCCGGCCCGCGTGTTCCCGACGGCGGCGGCGATCGCCCCGTAGGTCGTCGTTTTCCCGAAGGGGACCCGGAGAAGGGCGGCCCAGACCTTTTTCTGGAAGGCCGTGCCCTCGAGCCTGAGGGGCAGGGAAAAGGAAGTCCTCTTCCCCCGGAAATACTCTTCGAGCTGGCTCAGGCAGGCCCTCAAGACCTCGGGTCCGTCAGCGGCCGCGCCCCCCGGCGGCCGCATCAGGCCGCTTTTTTCGACGAAATTGACCTCGAGGATGCCCTTTTCCTCAGCCTTGATCTCAAGGCTTCCGATCGGGGATTCGAAAACGGCGGTGAAGATTTGTGGCATCTGGGCAGCTCCTTGCGGCCGACGCTCCTCGGCGGCTTCACAATAATATAAAAACGCCCGTCTTTCAACGTCCCCTGAAATCACCGGGAGGGCCCGATTGACGGGCCTGTTTGTCCTGTGGTAAAAGCGGGGAAGGAGAGAGAGGCCCCATGAGCGGAAACATCCCGACCCTGTCCGTCTCGGGCCGGACCCTGCCCGAGGCCTGGGAAAAGGCCGGCCGGCCCGCGAGCGCCTGAGAAAGGAAAAAGAGGAAGGGAGATAGGCCCGACCCGACCCGATGACCGCCGTCATCCTCTCCGCCCTTTCCCTTCTCTCGGCCGGCCTGGCCATCCTGTCCGACGCGAAAGGGTCAAAGCGGCTGTTTCGCGTCTTCAAACCCCTGACCATGGTTTTCGTCATCTTCGTGGCCCTCGCCGCCCGTCCCCTCGTGCCGGCGAGCTACAAGACGCTCATCCTGGCCGGGCTGCTGTGCTCGCTCGTCGGCGACGTGGCCCTGATGTTTCCGGATAGGTGGTTCGAGGCCGGCCTCGTTTCGTTCCTGGCCGCCCACCTCTTTTATATCCTGGCCTTCAGACCCGGGCCCGGGCGGCCGTTCTCGACCACGATCCTCCTGCCCTTCATCATTTTCGGCCTGCTCATGTTCCGGACCCTGGCCCCGTCGCTCGGCCGGCTGAAGTTTCCCGTCCTCGTTTATATCACGGCCATCACGGTCATGGCTTGGCTCGCCGCGGGCCGGTTCATCGACAGGGGCGGGATGCGCCCGCTCCTTGCGTTCGCGGGGGCCATCCTATTTCTCGTCTCCGATTCCGTTTTGGCCTATGACCGGTTCGTCAAAAAGCTCGGCCCGGCCCAGGCCATCATCCTCGGGACCTATTTCCCGGCCCAGCTTCTGATCGCCCTCTCCATCTGAGCCGGTGCGGGAACCTTCGCGTCCACAGCCACAGCCGAATTCTCCCGGGACGCGGACGGGGTTTTCGGGACTCCCGATCTCACCGCGTCGCCAGCAGCCACAGGACGATCAGGGCGCTGAGTGCGATCCTGTACCAGGCGAAAACATTGAGGGGGTGCCGGCCGGCGAACCTCATAAAAAAGCGGATGGCCAGGATGCCGCTCACGAGGGCCGCGGCGAATCCGACGGCCAGGACAGGAATCCCAGCCGACGGCCAGTCTTTAACCTCGAGCCCTTTCTTCACCGCTGCCCCGAAAATCGTCGGGATCGAGAGGAGAAACGAGAAGCGGGCCGCCTCCTGCCGCTTGAGACCCAGCCCGAGCCCGGCGACGAGCGTGATGCCCGAGCGTGAGATGCCGGGGATGAAGGCCAGCGCCTGGGCGAATCCGATGGCTGCCGCATCGGCGGCGGACATGTCCGCGACAATCTTTTTTTGGGCAGCGTGTCTTTCCGCCGCAAAAAAGAGTCCGGCCACGGCCGCCAGCGCCGCAGCCACGACGAACGGCTGTCGATGCAAGTTGCCGATGACAGTCTCCAGAAGATAGCCTGCGGCGCCGGCCGGCACGGTCGCCAGGATAAGGAGCCAGGCCAAACGTTGTTCGGGGTCGTTCACGAGATCCCGGCGGCCCAGGCTGCGGCCGAACCCCCCGAGGAGCCGAGCGACGTCCTTCCGGAAAAAAAAGACCAGGGCGACGAGCGTGGCCACATGCATCGTCACGTCGTAGAAAATGTTGTCGGGGAAATTAAACTTGAAGATATCATGAACGAGGACGAGATGGCCGGAGCTTGAAACCGGGAGGAATTCCGTCAAGCCCTGGATAACGCCCGCCAACGCCGAGTAAATAAAATCCATGAAAAACGGCCCCTGGCTCCGCGGCCGGCCTAGATATTACCTCAAACCCCGGCCGATGGCAACCGGGTTCCGGAGCCGGAGGTCAGCCCGCCTGGACGACCGAGCCGTCGATCCCGATCACGACCTTCTGAACAGCAAGCGTCTCGCCCAAAAGCTTCTCGGCCCGGCGGATGATCTCCGCCAGCTTATCCGCATATCTTTCCGTCTCGTCGAGCTTGGGGCAGGCAATGACGAGCTTCTTCGCGCCCGGAGCAGGTCCTGGTCAAGGGACGAGCCTTCGGCTCGCCACTCGCCCGTGGCTTATATCCACGGGCGAGTACGGCGGAAGTGGACCCCCGGGCAAGCCCGGGGCCCCGGCCGCTGTGGAAGTTCCCGAGGGCGAAGGCCGCGCAGTCGGCCGTGACCAGGAGGTCGTTGCCCTTGAAATAAGGGGCCAGGGGGGGACGTGGTGGAGCTGGATAGGCCACCGGCCAAGCCGGGATTTCGTGGAGACGGCCGAGCCCCCCGCCGGGCTCACCGTCCGAAACGGGGGTTGACGACGTTCGTGTAGATCGACCCGAACGTGTAGCTGACGCCGACCGACAGGCCGTAGTTGAAGCTCGTCGGCAGCATCTTCCGGCCGAGGAGGATCTCCTCCTCGGTGGCCTGGGTCTTTGGGAGCGAGATCTGGTCGTTGATCCGGGAGTACGACGCGTTGAAACCGACGGATAAGCCCCGGAAGAGCTGGAGGGAGACGCCGCTCCAGAACTCGACCCGGTTCTTGCTGAAGTCCGTCAGGAAATTCGATCCCGAGAGCGAGGCGCTGACGTTCCCCCACGGCTGTTTGATCTCCACGGTCGCGGACAGCGTCTGGGTGAGAACGCCTTCCTGCATCTTGCTGAAGACCGTTTCCTCCTGGTACCGGTTGAAGGTGTAACCGATCCTGTAGAGGAAGCGGAGCTGCTTCCGGGTGGACTCGGCGTAATTGAAATAGTTGTATTCGACGGCCGGAGCGGGATTCA
>Ga0315282_10016432_pt1 | contig 10812 bp, 6 predicted proteins | sample YL17G07_20_MG_FD_203693 | JGI IMG/M metagenome (GOLD analysis project Ga0315282, IMG submission 203693) | Sediment microbial communities from Yellowstone Lake, YNP, Wyoming, USA - YL17G07_20 | ecosystem: Environmental > Aquatic > Freshwater > Lake > Sediment | place: USA: Wyoming | collected...
ACGCAGTCATCTGAAGGCACCCCCTGCAAGCCTGCGGGTAGGGCTGGCAACGCGCCTCAGCACTGCCCGCAGGATACCCGCCATGGTCGCTCTATTCAACGAACGAGGACCAGTACTTCCTGTCCGTCTCATAGGGGTTGACTGGGTCTTTTGCGGCGTCGGGAGTCCCAGGCAGAATGCCGTACCGCCGCATCTCGCGGATGTACTGGCGTACCGATTCATCGAGTCTGAACGAGGCAAAACGACCGGTTTGCGGAAGGAGTCGGCGGCTGGTTGGCGGGGTGTGAATAGAGTGTCTCTGCGCTGGGGAAACGGTGTGGGTGGAACGGCCTGGCTTTCAGGCCGTTCGTTTGAGTCCGATGAGGGGCAGATGCTCGCGGCTGGCTGCGAACTTGATCACGAGTTCGGCGTGAGTGCCACACGGTCCGCGGACGGGAGCTTGCGGCGCGGCACAGAGACTCTCGCGCGGCCAGCCTGCGCGCGGTTCAACGCGCGGCTTGGTGTTTGCGGCCTTGCGACGGTAGTAGACTTCATCGGGCGTTTTGCCGCCAAGGAACTCATGCGGCCTATCGCCGTTGTACCAGTCAATACAGAGCCGCAGTTCGGCGGCCATGCCGCCCATGTCAAGCGGGACGAGCGGCAGGGGTGCCACGCATTCGGTCTTCAGCGATTTGATGAAGCGTTCGATGACCGCGATGCTGCCGTGCTGGCCGACGGCGCCGAAGCGGGGTCGCACGTTTCGGCTTTTGCACCAGCCTTTGAAGCGCGGGCACCAGAACTGGGGACCCTTGTCGGAGACGTTGTATTGGGGCTTCCTGCCGGACACGCGCAACCAATACCTGCGGGAAGCCAACTCACATGTTGTCTCGCTCGCCGCTCCGTCACTGGATGACGTTCCATGTCTCGTACTCCTTGGGGAACTGGGATCAGGGGAGAGCGATAGCTTTGAGAATCACCTACGCACAAGCGCAACACGGCTCCAGGCCGGAGGCGGGAAAGTCATTTTCGGAAGCCTTCGGTCTTACGGCAGCGTAGACAGATTGGTCAAAGAGCTATTCGAATGCCGGGAGTTCCTGGAGTGGCAGACTGGCAACCCAAAGCTTGGGCTCTTCCTGGATGCGCTCGACGAGACACGCCTCCTTGTCCCGAACGTCGGCGCTATTCCGGCCGACCGACTAAGCCGTTGCCCGCTGGGTCGCCTGTTCCTTCGGATCGCCTGTCGAACGGCGGACTGGCCTCGTACTCTTGATGAGGCCCTTATCGCCATCTTCTCCAAGGACGCCGTTCGCCGTGTATTGCTGGCGCCGTTGCAGCGCAAAGATGCTGTTATGGCAGCAGAGTTGGAGGGCGTGAACCAGCCGGAGTTATTCCTTCAGCGGATACTCGACATGGATGATTGTCGTCGCATGAACGGGAAGGGTTGACGAGGGCAATCCTCGACGCTAGCGCTCTCGGCGAGATCCGGTGGCGCGCAGGGGGCTTCGAGAAGCTGGCCCACCCTGGTCTCGCCGACCAGCTTCGACCGGTGCTCCTGGATCGAGGGTGCGCAGATCGCGTGCGGCGCGTAGGTATCGCCATAGCCGAGCAGTGCGCGGAAAAGCGCCTCGGGCCTGACCTCCTGGCCATCGCCCTCGAACCGGGGAGTCCATCTGAGCTGCGGATCGATGCGGTTGCAGCATTGCGAGCTTGCGGTAACCATACGAATCCCGCTGCCTTGCGCGCCGTCCTTACGGAAGCGGACCAACCCGACGACGAGCTGAAGGGCTACGTGCTGAGCGCCATCTGGCCCGACGCGCTCACGTGGGATGAGATCGCGCCGTTCCTGACCGCACCGAAGTGCGATGTTCCAGGTGATCGCTACCGGGCTTTCCTGGCGGAAGTAGGCAGTCGCATTCAGGTCGAGCAGTTGCCTTCCGCACTCCATTGGGTAGCTCAATTGAAGGAGGTAGCCCACTTCGGTGGTCTACGTTCGTGTATCGAAGGGCTACTACGGCGTGGATGGGATGAGCTGGATGCGCCAGGGGTTCTGGATGCCTTTGCTGCTGCGGTGCTCTCGCGCCTGATGCATGATCATGAATTGCGACTGTACCGAGACCTCCGCTCGACAAGCGCTCAGGAAAGGAAGCCCTTTATCTGGGAAGGGTCCCTGGAGAAGAGACGCAGGCTTCTGTCCGCCATCGCAAGCCATGCTGCTCTGATCGGCTTTGATGCTGGCCTGATGTGCTACCACATGCCGCTGATTGTTGTTGAGGACGACATCGCATGGCTGTTGGGGAAGCTAAGAGCCGAAGCCGATGCTGGGCGGCAAGCCCTTCCCGCCATGACTGGGACGTAAGGGTTACAGCAGCCCTGCCTCACGGCACCACGTCAGCGCCTCGATAAGCCCTTCTTGCGTCGTGCGCGACGGGCGATATCCAAGCACGCGTTCCGCCTTCGCGATGTCCAGGCTCATGTGGAGCGTAAGGAAATCGAGTTGCCCTTTCGAGGTGGCTCCCAGATACCGCTCGCACAGTTCCTGCTTGTCCGCATGCTGAATCGGCGAACGGCTGCCTAGGAAATCCATCGCGGTTTTCAGATAGGCGCCCAGCGTTATGGCACGCTTGGTCGAGATGTTGAAGATCTCGCCGCGGACCCGGTCAGGATGATCCAGCGCCAGCACGAACGCCGAGGCCAAATCCCAGTTGTACCCGCTCTGAATCAGGATCTCTTCGCACGGAGGGACCCACACCGGCTCGTGCGTTTTGAGCTTGCGATAGAAGACGATGTTGCGCCCGCCCCACAATTCCAGAGGCACGCGTCCCGGACCAATGATGTTGGTCGGGCGAAAGATGCTGACCGGAAATCCGCTGCTCTTGAAGCAATCCAACGCCAGCGCGTCACGGACGCTCTGCGAATGAAAGTTCAGTCCGGTGTTCTCCCGCCACGGGTGCTCTTCGTCGGCAGGAAAGTATCGCAGTGGCACGTAGGTCCCCGTCGATCCGCAGAAGAACACGTTCTGCGCCTTGTCGAGGTATTTGCGATACACCTCGACGTTCTGCGCGCTCGGCACCGTGTCGATGACGACGTCGTAATCGAGCTTGGCTGCCCTTTCGCCGATGAATTGCGGATCGTTCTTGTCTCCCTGAATCATCTCAACGCCGTTCAGGTCCGCCGTCGCCATCGTGTTGACTCCGCGGGTCACGCCTATGACCGAGTGTCCGGCATCAATGGCGAGACGGGCAATGCGGCCGCCGATCTCCCCGCTGGCTCCGAAGAGCAGTACTTTTCGCTTCATTCCATCGCTCCTGCCCGGATGAACGCACCGCAGGTATCTTGTACAGGCCTGAATCTCTTGGACACGCCGGAAGCCACCAGGCGTCCGGACGGTTCACGAACCTCGAGCCCGCTTCCGTTTCACCGAACTCGAACAAAGTACCTTTCCTCTCTTCCGCCGTCAAGCCGCCGCCTTTTCACACTCCATGCGGATCGTGTGTGGCGAACGGTAGCCGTGGCGCGCGGCCGATCCAGACAGGCGGGCCAACGTCGCTGCCGGGGACGTTCACGGACGACACTGTGGAGCCGAAGTGCGCTGCATGCGCCAGACAGGCGGCGCGGGAATGCGGTGACCTTGCAGCTTGCACCTCGGCTGAATAGCGGGACAATACGGGATAGGAGCAAGCCAGAATGAACACATCCAAGCCACTGCCGCATTGTCTGCTCCTGTGCGCCTGCGGCATCGCCGCAGGCGCGGCTGAGACAATGCAGCCTGGTCAGCGCCAATTGCTCACCGAGGGCTGGCACCTGATGTCGTCCGTGCTTGTGCCGGAGGACGGCGCGCGCATCTCGACCGTGGGTTACAAACCGCAACGGTGGTCTAGGACGGTCGTGCCGTCCACGGTGTTGAGCGCGCTGGTGAAAAACGGCGTGTATCCGGATCCGCGCAATGGTCTGGACTGTTACCGCATCCCGGATTCGTCGGACGAGTTCAACCGCAAGCACGACCTGGCAAAGTTCAGTTATCTCCCGGATCAGCGCAACCCGTGGCGCGACCCATACTGGTATCGTACCGAGTTCAGTCTGCCGCCGGCGCAACCCGGCCAGCACGTATGGCTCAATTTCAACTGCATCAACTATCGCGCCGAGGTTTGGCTCAACGGCGTGAAGATCGCCGACAAGGATCGCATGGCCGGCATGTTCCAGCGGTTCCGTTTCGACATCACCGCGCACGTTCGGCCTGGTTCGAACGCGCTCGCCGTGCAGGTTCATCCCGTGGATCATCCGGGTGAGCCGGACACGCAGATGGTGGTGTTCGGTCCTCACCGCGGCGAGCACAAGGAAATCGAGCGCGATGTCACCGAGATCGAGACCACTGGCTACGACTGCATGATGACCGTGCCTGACCGCAACATGGGCATCTGCCAGGAAGTCTTCCTCGATTGGACCGGCCCGGTGGACATCCGTCATCCTTTCGTCGTCACCGAGTTGCCGCTGCCGGACACGAGCCGCGCCACGCTTGCGGTGTCGGCGGAATTGGTCAACGCCAGCGCGTCGCCGGTGCGCGGCGTCTTGCGCGGACGCGTCGTGGGCGCCGACGTGCGTTTCGAGCAGCCGGTGGACCTCGCGCCGAACGAGACGAAGCTCGTGCGCGTGGAACCCAGGCCGGTGATGCAGCAGCCGCGGCTTTGGTGGCCAGTGAACTACGGCGAGCAGCCTCTCTACGACCTCGTGCTGAAGTTCGAGACGGATGCCGCGGCTTCCGAGCGGACGGTCAGGTTCGGCGTTCGCCAGATCACGACAGAGATGCACAAGCTCGACGGCTGGCACGGCCGGCGCGTGCTTGTCAACGGCCAGAAGGTTTTCTGCCGGGGCGGCTACATCCAGCCGGAAGTGCTGCTCGACTGGGACGCGCGGCGCATCGAGGAGGAGATTCGTTACTTCGCCGACGCCAACATGAACCTCATCTACTTCGAGGACATCCCGAACCCGCCGGACGTTTTCCTGGAGACGTGCGACCGGCTCGGCGTGCTGTTTGGCAACTGCTTCTACGCGTGTAGCTGGGTGACCAAGCCGGGACGCCCCGAAGACCTCGCGTTGCTGGAGCGATGCACCGTGGACCTGCTCAAGCGCTACCGCAACCACCCCAGCCTCGTGATGTACATGTCAATGGACGAAGGCTACACGTGTCCGGAGGTTTACACGATGTGGCGGCGGCATGTCATCGCGCTCGACGGCACGCGGTTCTGGATTCCGTCGGGCTATTTCCCGGACTTTGTCAAGGGCGAAGCGACCGCGAAGATGGACCGGTTCGCGCACTTCCGGGACGACCTGCCCGCCGGCATGAACGACCTCGGCAACAAGTCCTACACGTGGCAGGAACCCGTCACCTATTTCCGCTGGGTGCGCGAGGATCGGAGCTGGATGTTCAAGATCGAAAGCGGCTCGGCGTCGTTGCCGCCGATCAGCAGCCTGGCGAAGTTCCTGCCCGACCTCGGCGCGCGCAGCGCCAAGGCGCCGTTCCCGCTCACCGAAGCCTGGGCACACCACGGCGCGAACGACTACTACAAACCCTACGACCAGGCGATCCGCCGGCTCCACGGTGAGCCGGAAACCGTGGCGGATTATTGCTGGAAAGCGCACCTCGTCACCGCCGACCAGCACCGCTCGTTTTACGAAGCCGTCAACCACCGCATGTGGGACATCACCAGCGGCTTCACCGAATGGAAAATCAACTCCTGTTTTCCCGACGTACAGTGGCAGAACTTCGATTACTACCACAAGCCGGTGATCAGCCACTTCTTCATCAAGCGCGCCTGCGAGCCGCTGCACGTGCAGATGGACCTGCTTGACCACGCCGTAAGCGTCATCAACTGCCGCCTTGAACCGCAGCCCGGCCTCGAAGTGACCGCGCGTGTCTTCGACCTCGACGCCAAGCCGCTCTGGCAACGCACCGCCAAGCTCGACGCGCCCGCCAACGCCTTCCGCGAAGCGTTCGCCATCACGGGCCTGACCAACCTCGCGCCGTTCGTCTTCGTGAAACTGGAGTTGAAGGACGCGGCGGGACGCCAGGTTTCAGACAATGTCTATTGGCTGCGCGGCCAGGGCACACCGGACTACAAGGCTCTGCAGAAGCTGCCGCTGGTGAGACTCGACGCCGCCTCAAAGGTCGAGGATTGCGGTGCCGAGAAACTGGTGCGTGTCAACGTCACCAACCCGACCGGCCACATCGCCTTCTTCATCCAACTGGCGCTGACCAAGGGCAGGGGCGGCGAAGAAGTCCTGCCTGTCCTCTGGGACGAGAACTACTTCACCCTCTTGCCCGGCGAGACGCGCGCAGTGACCGCGCGCGTCGCCACCCGCGACCTCGCCGGCAAGAAGCCCGTCCTCGAAGTCGGCGGCTGGAACATCCAGACCGACTACCGCTGCGCGGACCTGAAGCCATCGAAGACCACCGTGAAGGCCGGTGAAGCATTCGCCGTCACCGCCTGCATCGCGGACACCTTCCTCGACGGCAGCCGCGTGACACTGTTCGTGGACGGCCAACCCGCCGACACCACGTGGTCATGGGCCAGAGGCGGCAAGACCGACGAAGTGTCGTTCAAGGTGAATCTGTCTCAGCCCGGCACGCATCGGCTGACGGTCGAGAAAGGCAAGACCAAGGTGACCGTCGAATGACGCAAGACCAGCAAGAAGACGCCCCTGCCGGGCGTTGAGTTTTCCAGTCAGCAGTTCGGCGCTGCGATGGAGATTGAAATCAGCGACGCCGACAAGCCCGACGCAATCCAGGCCCGCATTCGCGATCTGTACCAGACGCTCACGGTTGCCATTGACGAGCAGATCGGCCCCGCGACACAGGGCGGGCCGGTCAGCAACAGCCCTGCGCCCGCAGTGAACCGCCAGTACGCTCCGCCGCCCCCTGCGCCGCAGCCGGCACCCACTGGCCGCACCGGCTACGCCGCCGCCAAGCCCGCCGGTCGCTCCAACGGTAATGGCAGTAACGGCCGCAAGACCGGTGCCACGGAAGTCCAGCAGAGGGCCATCTTCGCGATCTGCAAGAGCCTAAACCTCGACATGGCCGCCGTTCTGGCCGGTTACAACGTGACGGACGCCGGCCAGTTGTCTGTCAAGGATGCCAGCAGGCTGATTGACGACCTGAAGGGCCGGCAGAACGCGAATCAGCAGCCGGCGCGGTAGTCATTCCACTCTCAACCACCGGCCAATCCGGCCACATCCCCAGGAGAAGAAGATAATGAACACCACCGCAACAGCGGCGGCACCGGCGACTACTTGCGCTTACTTCCGCCGTCCTGTCGGATCACCTATCGTGGTCCGGCATCCAGACATACAGCCAGTGCCCCAGAAAGTTTCACTACCGCTACATCGTCCAGGCGCCGGCGGAGTTCACGCCGGCGTCGCTGGCATTCGGCGGGGCCTTTCATCGGGCTGCCGAGCGCCTGCATCAGGCCCGTATCGAAGGTGCGCCGGTTCCAGCCGCTGAGTTCCTGCTGGCCGGCTATGACGAAGCCTGGGTTGAAGAACTCGTTCGAGCGCCTGAAGTCCAGTATGCGAAGAAAGAGAACGCTGCCTCACTGCGCGAGACGGCCGAGCGGATGCTGACAGCGTACCGTGGGCACGCGCTGCAGCCCGCCAACACTGGCACGCAGATCATCGCTATCGAGCACCAGCATCGTTTCCGGCTGTTGGCCGACGCGCCGCCTATCAAAATGCGCCTGGACCTGCTCGAACTGAACGGCACGGAGCTGATCGTCACCGATATCAAGACCAGCCGCTCACGCTGGAACGATGAGAAGGTCCGCGAGCACGTGCCGCAGCTCGTACTCTATGCCCACGGCCTCGTGCCCCTGCTGCGTGAACTGGGCGCCGAGCGTATCGTGCCGCGGTTCGTGATTGTCACCAAGGCGAAGAAGCCGGCCGTGCAGATCCTGGAGCCGAAGGCCGGCCAGGACGACGTGGACCGGCTCAAGCGTATGGTTTCGGAGACCTGGGACGCGATCACGAAGGAAGTGTTCGTGCAGCGCGAGGGTTGGGGCTGCGCGCAATGCCCATATCGCAAACGCTGCCTGGGCTGAACCTACGAGACAGCGAGGACGCCCGCAGCCTTGCGGCTGCCGGTTCCTCCTGCAGGACGGGCGCGGCTTTCTCCTCCGGTTCGCGCCCGCCGCCCGTCAGCCCTCGCGCCAAGGCCCTCCGTCGGTGCGGGTGGGGACGGCGAGGGCGCGGAGCGCGGCGGCGGAAGCGTCGGCTTGACGCCCCCCCTTTATCGCCCGAATTGCAGCAACTCGCGACCGTGTGGCCCAAGCTGCCAACCAATATCCAGCAGCTACACGCCATTGGCGGTCCACTATGAGAATGGCTCTCTGCCGGCATCCGAGAGAATCGTGGAGAAGTACACACAGGGGCTGACCTTGCCCCGACAGTCCAGGCCGTGGCGCCACGCATGAGTCTGACAAGCTGCTGATTCCGGCGTGCACCCGTGGGCCCGCTACCACCGGTAATACCGGAACGGGTCGTCCTCCGCTACCGGTTGCTGCACGTACCAGTTGGGCGCCGCGGCCGTCGCGGCCGGTTGCGCGGGATCCCCGGCGAATGCAGCAGCGGTTGCGAACGACGCGCCGAGGTTGCTCAGCAGCCGCGAGACGAGGAAGCTGTTGCGCCGGAATGTCGTCCGCACGTATGGCTTCTTGGCGTAGTCGAACATCCACGGCGCGGCCTGGCACAGGGCGATCGTGCCGCGGCCCTTCCTGAGAACGCGCAGGGCCTCGTTGCCGTTGCCGCCGGCCGGCTCGAGGGCCGGCACTGCCAGCAGCGTGCGCCAGTGCAGCTCGGCGTTCGAGATTCCCAGAAGCGCAGGGTCGTCCAGGCGCTCCGCCAGGGAGGGAACTGTCGGCGCCGCCTTCACCTTGAGTTCGCCGGGAAGAAGCGCGCTGAGGTCAGAATCACTCAGCCCCAGACAGAGGACGTTGAGACCCTTCTCGACGGAGGCCGTTACGGGGATCGCCGGGGGCTTGGGGCCGAGCACCAGGAACGCCGTCTCATCAAGCGCTTGGGCCGCGAGCGGCTCGAAGCGCACCTGCATGTCCCTCAGGAGCTTGGCGCCTTCATCTCCGCCGGCGTACAGGACCCTGCGCGCGGGCGCGATGGCGCGGCCGGAGTCCAGGTATCTGCACAGATTGGGGAGCAGCTTCTGCGCGGCGGGTTCCTTCTCCGTGCGGCCAGTGAGATCGAGCTGGCAGAAGATGATCCGGCCATTTCCCTCCACGTACTCCAGCAACGGCGAGTATTGGAGGTCGAAGCTGCAGTCCAGGATGGGCAGGAAGTCGCCGCGATCGGGCTTCTCGATGATGATCGTCGCGACGTTGCCATGGTTGCCGCAGCGCCACACGCGCGTGTTAGGAAAGCCGCACCATTTCCATCTCGGGTCGCCCATCTCCACGTCGTCAACGGTCAGGTACGGCGGCACCAGCGTCGCCGCGCCGCGCCAGTCATGCAGGTTCGCCTCAGAGAGGCCGTCCAACGCCGGGTGCCTGGCCGCCCGCGCGAACGCCAGCCGCTCGCCGTGGATGTTGATGCGGAACCCGAAGCGCCGGGTAAGGACCTCCTCGTCCTGCTCCAGGATCAGCACCTTCAGCCCGCCTGCGACGCCGCGCAGGATGGGGACCGCGCCGTCCGGTGAGAGCGCCTGCCGGCCCACGATCAGCAGTCCGTACTCCTTGAGGTCGTTGTCGGCCTGGACGCGCTGGTACTTGATGCCGGACTCATCCAACAGGTCCTTCGTTGTGTCTTTGGGGTCATAGAGCGCGACGGCTCGCGCGAGCCGTGTCTGTTCTGCGGCGGGCAGGACGTCAATCGTGAAGCTGTCGTCTTGACGCCCCGCCGGGCCGAAGTCGAAGCTCGCGGTGAGCTTGTGCTCGCCTGGCCGCATCTCACGCGGGAGCGCGATGGATATGGGGATCAGCTCCTTCTCGCCGGCCTTCACAGTGACGTTGCCCGAGCGCTGGACGCCGGCGGCCTCCAGCGCGCACGTCCACTTGCAGGCAATTTCGCGCCGCGAGTCGTTGAGCACGACCAATTGCTTCTCGATCCTCTCGCCAGGCTGGAAGTTGTGGCCTTTCTCGGTGAAGCGCTTGGAGCCGCCGCCGATGTAGCCCAGCAGTGGCTGGTTCCAGCGCGCGAACGAACGGCCCAACGGCGTCAGCTCGAAGTTCTCCGGATCGAAGGCGTGAATCTCCTGCCCGCCTGGCAGCAGCGTGTCCGGGAAAATCCCGGGGCGCTGCAGGTCTCTGAGCGAGTTCGGGACGCTCTTGGACTCCGTTGATGGCGCGCGGACGCGGCGCCAGATTCCCTCCTGGTCCCAAGGCAGCATCGCCGAGGCCCCCCAGGTGCGGTGGGAGCGCCAGTTGTCGTCGCACATGAGCGCCTGGATCTGGAGGTAATTCTCCTCCTGCTTCTGCAGGTACTTGATCAGCGTGGACCAGTGGAACGGCTTGCCGGCCGCGAAGAGCGCCTCCTCGTGGCGCATGCTCTCGATCTTCGTGGGGGTCATGCGGTAGGCCGCCTGCCCGAGGTACGCTGCGGCGAACTCGGAGTCCCAGACCTGCTGGAACGCCTCGCAGCTCCAGATGAACCGCGGGCCGCGGTAGCTCGACCATGACGAGATGTGCGGCAGGCCCCACTCGACGAAGAACAACGGCTTGACCCCCACCGTCGCCCAGTGCTCCAGCCAGTCGCTGCGCTCCTGCCTGGGCGCCCAGTTCAGGTAGCAGTTAATCGTGTAGACGTCCGCGAGATTGCCGGATTGATGATGGTACACGGGCC
>Ga0315282_10016433_pt1 | contig 10811 bp, 8 predicted proteins | sample YL17G07_20_MG_FD_203693 | JGI IMG/M metagenome (GOLD analysis project Ga0315282, IMG submission 203693) | Sediment microbial communities from Yellowstone Lake, YNP, Wyoming, USA - YL17G07_20 | ecosystem: Environmental > Aquatic > Freshwater > Lake > Sediment | place: USA: Wyoming | collected...
TACCTCCTGCGACTGCTGTGGCCCTTCGGGTTCCTCTCGCTGCTGAGCCCGCTCACGCTGCTGATCGCCGTGCCCGAGATCATCCTGAACGCCCTGGCGGACAACGAGTTCCAGCGCTCGATCGAGTACCACTACGTCGCCGGCGAGGTGCCCTTCGTGTTCGCCGCCGCGGTCCTCGGTCTGGCGCGGCTGCGCGGCTTGCTGGCCGGCAGGAAGAAGGTGGACGGGGGCGGCGGGCGCGAGGTCGCCCGCGCCGAGCGGCGACGCCGCGCCCGCCGCCCCACGGACGCCCGCCCCTGGGGCGGACGCCTGCCGGTGAGCACGCTGGCGGGGGCCGTCCTGGCGCTCAGCCTGGCGGGCAACTACTTCATGGGGCCGCTGCCGTTCTCGCTGCCGGGCGCCGAGAAATCGGGCCACGACTACCGTGTCACCGGGCACGCGGTGGCCCTCGCCGAGGCGGTGGACCAGATACCCACGGGGGACGACGTCGTGGTGGCGACGGACAACGACGCCGGCTCCCACCTGTCGGCGCGCCGCGTCGTGTACGTCTTCCCCGTGACCAAGGACGCCGAGTACGTGCTGATCGACAGGAAGAGGGGGTTCGTGTACGACCACGAGGATCCCGTGGGCCACGAGAACGCGTTCGGCGAGTTCATCAAGGCCGAGTACCTCAGCGGGCGCTACGAGCTGGTCATTGAGCCGCTCGACGATCAGTCTGTGTGGCTGTTCAAGCGTAAGGACGACGTGGCCGCTCCGGGCGGAACCATCCCCATCCCCTCGCCGCTGCCGACGGCCTCTACGCCACCCAGGTGAAGATCGCGAAGCGCGCCGTCACCACCACCAGCATGGCGATGAAGATGAGCGAGATCGCGGCGTGCCAGCGCGGGCGCCGGTCGGTGAACAGCGCCAGGCTGATGAAGATGGGGAAGGCGGCCAGGATGAAGCGCGGCATCGACATGAGCGGCTGGAACCGCGAGGGGAAGAGGAGCGGGTAGCCGATCGTGGCGATGGCGTAGGCGCTGTAGGCGGGTGGCAGACGCCGCAGGCCGTGCCAGATGGCGAGCAGCGCGACTACCGTGAAGCCCAGGTTCGTGATGTTGAAACCCGCCATCGACATGACGGAGCCCGAGTTCGGGGCCGGCCAGTAGACATGACGCGTTTGTCCCGAGAGGAGTTGACGCGCTCCCTGGACAGCGGCCAGGATGCCCCGCCAGAGCCCCCAGGTGGGTACGGCAAGGACGCGGCGCCAGTTGTCCTGGGCGCTGGCGAACAGCAGCGGCTTGCCGAACCCTAGGCTGAGGTAGGCCATCCAGACCATCAGGCCCTCGGGGATCATGAGCAGGGACGCCGCGTCTGAGTCGAGCCGGCGCCACTTCCAGTCCCGCTGCTCCAAGTAGAAGATGACCATCGGCACGAGGAGCATGAACCCGGTGCTGCGTGTCAGCGTGGCGAGGAGGCCGGCCAGACCGGCCCGCCGCCAGCGTCCCTGACGGGACCAGAGCAGGCAGGCCGTCGAGAGCATCAGGAAGAGCGACTCGGAGTAGACCGCCTGGAAGAAGAAGGCCGTCGGGAAGATCGAGAGGAACCAGGCCGTCCGGTAGGCGATGCGGGGACCGAAGTCGAGTTCGACCAGACGGTAGAGCAGGTAGACACCGACCAGGTAGGTGACGACCGAGACGAGCACGCCGGCCGCAACCAGGTTGTTGCCGAGAGGGACGCCGACCCAGCGCACGATCAGCGGGTACAGGGGGAAGAAGGCCGCCGTGCCGTCGGCGCCGGCGTAGCCGTAGCTGGCGATCTTGATGTACCAGACCCCATCCCAGTGGGCCCAGATGTTGAAGAAACGAGCCGCGGCGCCGCTGAAGGGCTCGGCCTGGCGCTGCAGGCGCAGTGACCAGGGCGCCTGGTGGGTGGCGAGAACGTACGTCGACAGACCGGCGACGGCGAGGATTCCCAGACGTGTGACCAGGGCCATGATCATCGTGCGTCGCACGAGGTCGGCAGTGACGCGGGACGCGGACGTGGCGGCGTCCCGGGCGGCGGTCCGCGGTGCGATGTCGTCTGTCGGGGCGGTGTCCACAGGCTGCAGGTGCGGTCGGGGGTCGCGAATCGCCATAGTATGGCACGGAGGGACGGGGGCGGGCGCCTGCGGCGCCCGCCCCCGTCCCTCCGTCACTCGTCGCTTGCCGAGGCCAGCAACCCTTCGTCGGTCAGCCGGGCGGCGAGCGCCACGCGCAGCTCGGCGGCCGTTCTGTCGGCGGTCGGCTTGTCCTTGGCCCAGATGGTGGCGCGCAGGCACACGCTGTCGGCGGTGAGGTCGGTCACCGCGACCGCGGGCTCGCGCCCGAGCGTGTCGTCATGGAAGCGCCGCGCCTCGTCGAGGGCGCTGCCGATGACGTCGGCGAGCGCGGCGGCGGTCGGCACGACGAAGTCGACCCCCGCCGCGCTCGCCTCGTCGACGATGGTGTAGTTGTGGACGACCGTGCTGGCCAGCTCCTCGTTGGGGATCACGACTCGCCGGTTGTCCGCGGTGCGGATGTAGGTGTACACGAGGCCGATCTCCTCGACGGTGCCGCTGACGTCGGCGATCGTCACGTAGTCGCCCAGGCGGACCGGCTGGGTGATGGCGATGACGATGCCGGCCAGGGGGTTGGCCAGCGCCGAGCGGGCGGCGAGGCCGACGACCACCGCCGTGAAGGCGGCCGAGGCGAGCATCGCCCGCGCCAGGCCGCCGACCTGGGGAAGCTGGAAGAGCGCGAAGGCGGCGCCGATGAAGATGATCGCCGCCACGACCAGTCGCCGCGCCAGGCGCAGGCGTGTCTTGGCCGAGGTGTCGAGTTTCTTGGTGAGCGAGCGGCCGAGCCCGCCGCCGTGGCTGGCCATGAAGCGGTCGACCAGCCAGGCGACGACGAGCGTGACGGCGAGGTAGACGCCGGCGCGCACGGCGTCGGCGGTGGACGCGGACATGGCGAAGGGAAGCGTCACGACGCTGGACGCGGCGCGTTCAGTCGCCCGTACCGGGCGGCGACGACGCGCCTCACGTGCCTCCCGTGGGTGTGGGTGTCGCGGTCGGCGCCGGGGTCGGCGCTGTGCCCAAGTCGGTGCGCACATCGTAGAGCACATCGCCCGTGCGGTAGTCGAGCAGGCCGACGATGGAGTCCCCGTTCTTCCCGCCGATCGTCCCGCGGACCTGCCAGACGAAGGCGTAGGGTGGCGTCACCGTCGTGGAGACCTCACGACCGTCCACGTCGTGAGTGAACGTGTACGGCCGGCCCTTGTCGAGGAACAGCACACGGACCTCGAGCGGGTCGACCTTGGAGCCCCTCCAGATGTCTTTGGCAGCGCGCAGGGCCTCGCCTGAGGTCTTGAGCTTCGCGTTGCCCGGCACGGTGAGCGCCGTCCAGGCGAAGTCCCAGCTGTGCCACGGGTGGATGAGGAAGCCGGTGTTCTGGGGCGAGGCCGTGTAGCGGAAGGCGACCAGTGACGGCAGGTAGAAGACGACCGCCGCGACGACCACGACGAGGATGATCCAGAATCGTCTGCTGCGGTTTCTGAACATGGCCCCCTTCTCCTGCGGCGATTATTCGCGGCTGCGGTCGGAGGTGTCAAACGCGGGCGCCGCAAGCGGCGCCCGCGTCAGCCGCCCAGCTCGCGTTGGTAGAGGTCGGGGTAGACAGACGTCGGTGCGAAGACGTCGCGGGCCGACATCTCCATCCGACGGTAGTAGCTCTCGTCGAGGAGCGGGTTGAGGTGCATGAGGACGAGCTCGCCAACGCTCGCCTCGGCGGCGATGGCGGCCGCCTGGCGTGCTGACGAATGGGCGAGGTAGGCGGAGCGCACGAACTCGCGTTTGTCGGGGTCGGCCTCTTCGACTCCGTCGATCCACGCTTCATGGAGAAGAACGCCGACGCCGCGGGCGAACACCGCCGTCGCGGGTTCGGCCAGGGTGTCGGTGGCCAGCGCGAGGAGGTCATCGAGCCGGTAGGCGACGCTCGTGTCGGGATGGTCCTGGGGGCGTACGCGCACTTCATGGCCGGCGACGTCGTTGGGTCCTGCGACGAGCACGTCGATCGTCACGCCCTCCAGCTCGCGCCAGGCGCGCGGGTTGTAGGGCCTGCGGATCAACTCGGCGATGCCCTTCTCGGGGTCGACACCGTTCAGGGTCATCTCGGGAACGTGCACGGTCAAACGGTGTCCGGCGAAGATCCCCGGGACGTAGGCGAGGCCACAGACGTGGTCGAGGTGGTAGTGGGTGAGGAAGAGGTGCGTCTCGGTGATATCGCCGAGCAGGCTGCGCCACGGCGCCTCGAGCAGCCGCCGCAGCCCGGTCCCGGCGTCGAAGACGAGGAGCGAACGGTCGTCGTCGACGGCCACGCAGGTCGTCTCGCGCCGTCCGGTGGGGATCCATCCCTGTGTGCCGAGCAGTGTCAGTCGCACGCTTCCCTCCGTCGGGGCCGCGAATGCTGTCTCCGTTGCGGCTGTACAATGCTATCGGTAAACCGCGGCCTGGGAAGGGCGGGCGATGGGATCCGCACTTGCGACCGCCGCATCGGCGGTCTCCCTCGAGCCACCGTACGATCGCGTTTGGGAGCCGATCGTCGACGATCTCGTCGATGCCGTTGCCGGACGCGACGAGAAGACCTTCCTCGCGAGCGTCGAGGCGCACTCGCGCACACTGGCTCGCCAGCGCGCCCTGGCGGCGGACGACGTTCTTGAAGCTCTGCGACGGGGCTTCGCGGCGCTGCGTGCGGCACTCGCCGATGTTCCCTCCGATCAGGTCCGCGAGTCGTACGAGCGTCTTCTGTCTCTGGAAGAGGCAGCACTGCTGGGCGCCGCGCTGGGGTTCGCCACGGGACTGGAGGAGACCATCGATCGTCTCACGGCCGAGGTGGCCGCCCTCACGCCCGACGACCCCGTCACCGGGGTGATGAAGGAAGAGGAGATCGTTCGCCGGCTGGGGCTCGAGCTCGATCGCTGCCGGCGCATGGAGCTGTCGCTGGGGGTGTTCCTCGTCGGTGTGGACTGTCTCGACGAGGTGCGTCACCAGGGTGGTCCGGGCGAGGGCAGCGACTTCCTGTGCGCCGTCGCCCGCCTCCTCGGTGCGAGCCTGCGGCAGTACGATGGACTTGGGCGCCGTGGCGAGGACGGCTTTCTCGCCGTGCTGCCCGATGTCAGCCGACGCGGGCTGCACTCGGCCATCGAGCGCATCCAGGTCGACCTGGTCGACCAGTGTCCGCCCCGCGTGCACTCCCACTTCAGCTTCGCGCTGAGCCACGTCGACTACGTCGATCTGGGAGCCGGCGAGATGCTCGAGCAACTGGAGCAGGCGCTGGCACGCGCCAGGTCGGGCGGCGACCTGCTGGTCTGGGTCTAGGCGGTCCCCGAGTCCTGTGCGGCGACCATGGTCGCCGCCTTGCGCACGATCTCGCGCTCGTTGGGATAGGTCATGCGGTCGAGGGCGCCGTCGACGTCGAGCCAGAGGGCCTGAGCGACTTCGTGGTCGTGCCGCGACGTGTCGCCGCCGGTCGCCCGCATGAGGAAGAAGTGCACGGTCTTGTGCACGCGGGCGTCGTCCTGGCGCGAGTAGAACCAGTAGTCGATGGTGCCCAGGTCGCCGCTGATCTCACCCTCGATGCCGGTCTCTTCGCGGACCTCGCGCAGAGCGGCGACGACTTCGGTCTCGCCGGGCTCGACCCAGCCCTTGGGCAGCGCCCAGACCGAGCGACCACTGGGTTTGATGATGCAGAGCTCGAAGGTGTGCGCCGGCGCAGCCTCGTCGGTGCGCACAATCACACCGCCGGCTGAGACCTGGCGCCTGACCTCCACCGCGACCCCTTCTTCCGCAGGTGGGGACATGCCGCAGGGGGCGACCTCCGCCCCACCCTCCGTCAGCGGCTAGTATATCGTCACGGGGTCACCGCCGGACCGTCGGCCGGCGGGTGCTCGATCGCAGGAGGTCCGAGCCGCTGTTCGCTGCCCTCGGAAGGTTCGCCTACCGGCACCGCGTCGTGATCCTGGCGATGTGGCTGGTGGCCTTCGTGCCATCGCTGATCGCCATGACGCAGATCGCCGGGCGGCTCAGGGGCGGGGGCTACGCGCGCGAAGGAACTCCCTCGCAGCGCACCTTCAACGTCATGCGAGAGCGCCTCGAGACCGGGACATCGCGCGTGACAATCGTCTTCGCCGGCGACACGCTCGACGCGCGCGGCGCCGAGTTCGGAGAACTCGAGCGCCGCGCGCTGGAGAAGATCACGCCGGCGTCGGTGCCCGGTCTGCGCTCGGTCGACACGTTCGCCACGACGGGCGCCAGCGACCTGGTCGCCCCCGACGGCCACACATCGATCGCGCTCCTTGAGTTCGACGGTGACCTCGAACACGCGCAGGCGCAGATCCCGAAGATCCGCGCGCTGCTCCAACCGACCGGCCTCGACGCCTACATCAGCGGCGAGCCGGCCGTGTACGACGACCTGACGCGGCTGTCATCGCACGACTTGGAGGTGGCCGAGGCCTGCGCGCTGCCGGTGGCCCTGCTGGTCTTGCTGCTCGTCTTCGGGACGGCCGTCGCCGCTGGTCTACCGGTGGTGGGCGGCGGCATCGCCGTGACGGTGACTTTCGGCCTCCTTTACGTGCTCGCCGGCGTCACCGACCTGTCGATCTTCGTCATGAACAGCGCCACGATGCTCGGCTTGGCGGTAGGCATCGACTACGCGCTGTTCATGGTGGGCCGCTTCCGCGAGGAGCTTGGCAACGGACGGCCGGTGGGCGAAGCGGTCGAGATCACCGTCAAGTACGCCGGCCGCTCCATCTTCTTCTCCGGCCTGGCGGTGCTCGTCGGCCTCGTCTCCCTGCTCACATTCAGGAACATGGCCCTGCGTTCGGTCGGCGTGGGCGGCGTGCTCGTCGTCGCCGTCTCGGTCGTCGGCGCCCTCACGCTGCTGCCGGCGCTGCTCGGCATACTGGGACCGCGGATCGACTCGCTGCGCGTCTTCGGACGGCGCGACAGCGACAGCCGCTTCTGGTGGCGCTGGTCAGGATGGGTGATGCGTCACCCGGTCGGCGTCCTCATCTGCACGGTCGCCTTCGTCTTGGCTCTCGCGTGGCCGGCGTTGCGCCTGAACATGGATGTCCCCACGGCCCAGATGCTGCCGGCGAGCGCCGAGTCGCGCCGGGGGTACGACCTTCTGCAGGAACGCTTCGACCCGGCGCTGATCGCACCGATCGAGGTCGTGCTCGTGTGGGACGGCAACGGGGACCCTGACCCGTTCGCGCCGGCCAATCTGGCCCGGGCCTACGCGTTCGGCCAGGAGTTGGCCCGAGTGCCGGGCGTGAAGGGCGTGCGCAGCGTGGTGAACCTGCCCGGGGTGAACTCGCCGCAGCAGGCGGGGGAGCTGTGGCGAGAGGTCCGACGGAGGACCGGCGACGGGTCCGCGCCCGCCCCAGCGTCCCTGGACCCGCTCTGGCTGCTGACCCAGCAGACGCTGGCCAGCGCCGGCCGTCTGGCGCGGCGTTCGACGGCGCCGGACACCATCGAGTACCAGGTCTACACGGAGCCGCTGCCGACTTCACCCGAGGGCCGCGCGGTCGCGGAGCGCGTCGAGGGCCTCGCGCCGCCTTCGGGGGCCACGGTCTACGTCGGTGGGCTGCCGGTCGGCGTGCGCGACTACCTCGCCGACGTGCGCGGGCATTTCCTGCCGACCGCGGTGTTCGTCCTCTGCGTCACGTACGTCGTGCTGCTGGTCATGCTGCGCAGCGTCCTTCTGCCGCTGAAGGCGGTGGTCGTCAATATGCTGTCGCTGCTGGCGGCCTACGGTGTCCTCGTGTTCGTGTTCCAGTGGGGCTACCTCGACGGTCTCTTCCGCTTCCAGGCCACCGGAGCGGTCGGCGCCGACCTGCCGCTGCTCCTGTTCTGCGGCGTCTTCGGCATCTCCATGGACTACGAGGTCTTCCTGCTGACGCGCATGCGCGAGGAGTGGCTGAAGACCCATGAGCACAGGCGGGCGGTGCAGTTCGGGCTGGCGACGACGGGCCGCATCGTGACCAGCGCGGCCCTGATCATCGTGGTCGTGGCCGGCGCGTTCGCCTTCACGAGCATCGTCTACACCAAGGCCCTGGGTGTCGGGCTGGCGGTGGCCGTGGGTCTGGACGCGACCGTGGTCCGGGTCCTCATGGTGCCGGCCATCATGCGCCTGATGGGGCGGCGCTGTTGGTGGATCCCGCGCTGGTTGGGGCGCATCGTACCGGTCGTGGGCGAAGGGTAGGAGGGACCATGTTCGCGGCGCTCGGCAGGTTCTCGTACCGGCGGCGCTGGTGGGTGCTGGCGGTGTGGGCGGCGGCGTTCGTCGCCGCCCTGTCCGCCAGCACCCGTCTCTCGCACGACTTCAAGAGCAGCGCCTACGTCGACCCCGAGGCACCTTCCCAGCAGGCGCTGTACCTGATGCAGGACCGCGTCCACAACGGCATGTCGCGCGTCACCATCGTCTTCACCAGCGACACGCTCGAGGCGCGCTCGCCCGAGTTCCAGGGCGCCGAGGCGGAGGCTCTGGCCGGCTACACGAAGGAGGCCTTCCCCGATCTGAACTCGGTGCATACCTACAGCTCGACGGTCGACGACCGCTTCGTCTCGAAGGACGGTCACAGCTCGCTCGCCTGGGTCGTCTTCGACGTCCCCGTCGACCAGCTGGAGCAGCAGGTGCCCGACGTGAAGGCGGCCCTGCGGCCCAGCGGGCTGCAGACCCACGTCACCGGCGAGGCGACGGTGATCCGCGATCTCGAGACCGTTTCGGCTGATGACATCCGCGGCGCCGAGTCGGTCCTCTTCCCCGTCGCGCTCCTCCTCCTTCTGCTCGTGTTCGGGACCGTGGTCGCCGCCGGCCTGCCGATCATCGGCGGTGGGGCGGCGGTGGCGGTGACCCTCGGTGCCCTGGCGCTGCTGGCGCCGCACCGCGACCTGTCGGCCTTCTCGGTCAGCATCGCCGCCCTGCTGGGGCTGGGCGAGGGGATCGTGTACTCGTTGCTCACCGTGAGCCGCTTCCGCGAAGAGCTCCGCCACGGGCGCGTCGTGCCCGACGCCGTGGAAGAGACGATGGCCCGCGCCGGCTGGGCGATCCTCGTCTCGGGCAGCACGGTCGTCGTCTGTTTGCTCGGGCTGGTGAGCTTCGCGTACACGTCGCTGAACTCGATCGGTGTCGGCGGCGCGCTGGTCGTGACGTTCTCGGTGCTGGCCGCCCTGACGCTGCAGCCGGCCCTTCTGAGCATCCTCGGCGCGCGCGTCAACAGCTGGCGCATCCTCTGGCGTCCCGACCGCGAGGGTCACCGGCTGGAGCGCTGGTCGCGGCTCGTCGGTCGCCATCCGCGCTGGGCGCTGATCGGCGGGCTGCTGGTGGTGCTGGTGATGGCCTGGCCGCTCGTGGCGATAAAGGTCGACGTGCCGGATGCGCGCTCGCTGCCGGCGGGCACCGAGTCGCGCATCGGGGACGAGATGGTGAAGACGCAGTTCGACCCGGCCGTGCTCGACCCGGTCGAGCTGCTCGTGACGTGGAGCGACCGCCGCGATCCCTTCACACCCAAGGACCTGGCGACCGAATACGAGTTCGGGATGAGCCTCTACAAGGTACCCGGGGTGGCCGGCGTGACGAGCATCGTCAACATCCCGGTGCCGGGCGGCCTGCCGACCTTCCAGAAGTTCTGGCCGGTTGTGCTCACGGGCGAGCCGCCGGAGCATCCGGTGAAGGGCGGCCTGCCGGTTGCGACTGTAATGGCCCTGCTGACCCCGCTGGAGCGCAAGGCGGCGCTCGTGCTGGTGCGCGGGACGACGGCGCCGGGCACGGTGCTCTACGAGGTGAAGCCGGCGGCGCCGCCAACGTCGCGAGAGGCGCAGCAGCTGGCGGCACGCCTGCGCGAGGTCGAGCCGCCGCCGGGAGCCAGCGTGCACGTGACCGGCACCGCCGAAGGCGTACGCGGCTACCTCGACGCCCTGAACTCGCGCACCCCCTGGGTGGTGGCCTTCGTCGCCGTGGCGGCCTTCGTCCTCCTGTCGGTCTTCATGCGCAGCGTAGCCCTGGGTCTCCTGTCGGTGGTCGCCAGCGGCCTCTCGCTGCTGGCGAGCTTCGGCGTGCTCGTCTGGATCTTCCAGATGGGGCATCTCGAGGGCCTGCTCGGGTTCGAGAGCGTGGGGACGGTGGACGGCAATACGGCGGTGGTCCTTTTCTGCATCGTGTTCGGCGTCTCGATGGACTACCAGGTCTTCCTGCTGGCGCGGGTGCGCGAGGCATGGACCAGCCGGGGTGGAGAAGAGAAGGGTGAGGGCGGCGGCGACGGCCGTCAGGCCGTCGCCGCCGCCCTCACCTCGACCGGCCGCATCATCCTCTCCAGCGGCCTGGTCATGGTCGTCGCCGCCTCGTCGTTCGCCTTCACCGGCGTGATCATCACCAAGGCGATCGGCGTCGGCCTTGCGGTGGCGATCGTCATCGACGCGCTGATCGTGCGCATGCTGATCGTGCCGGCGGCGTTGTGCCTGCTGGACCGACGTGCCTGGTGGCCGGGCGGCGTGCCGCAGCGCGAGGGCCGGGCGTCGGTGTCGGCGGCGACGGCGAGCGACGGAGTCCCGGCCTAGCGAGACCACACAGACACGAGATCGTGCTCGCGAGCTGTCGTGTCGGGTTCGATCGAGACTCGCGGCAGGGGACCGGCGAGTCGGTAGCCGGCAGTGGCGGCCACTCGCGCCGACGCCGGATTGGCGCTGCCGATCTCGGCCCACAGAGCCGCGAGACCCCCGTCGTCCAGCGCCCAGTCTGAGAGGAGGCGCAGCGCAC
>Ga0315282_10016434_pt1 | contig 10811 bp, 4 predicted proteins | sample YL17G07_20_MG_FD_203693 | JGI IMG/M metagenome (GOLD analysis project Ga0315282, IMG submission 203693) | Sediment microbial communities from Yellowstone Lake, YNP, Wyoming, USA - YL17G07_20 | ecosystem: Environmental > Aquatic > Freshwater > Lake > Sediment | place: USA: Wyoming | collected...
ACCGGCCGGGCCTTCGGGCAATTCCTGTATCGCCTGGGTGACGCAGGCGGCGATGCTGCTCGACCGCCCAGCCGCCAGCGCCAACGGCGACTTGGCCAGGCCCTCGGACGAGATAGGCTGGAGGATCGAATCAAAGCCGCGCAGGTTCAGTTCGTACTGGTCCGCCAGCTTGGCCTGGTCCAGACACTTGGCGGCCGCCTCGATCCGCGAAAGGCCCTGGCAGTCGGGCGTCTGCATGGAGCCGGAGGTGTCCACCAGCGCCGTCAGGCGCGGCTTGCCGGAGGAGGCGGCTTCGGGCGCCACGCGCGACGGCCCCATCAGCAGCATGGCCAGGGCCGCTATCAGCACCAGTCGCATTGCCAGCAGCGCGATGCTGACCTTGCGGTTCTGGGCGAAGACGCGGACGTACGCCAGCACCGCCAGGCACGCCAGCACGGCTGCCCCGGCCAAAATGTGCATGGGCGAACCTGCCGGCCGCCATTCCACCGCCAGCATCCACCAGCCGGATTGTGCCATCATCGCTTCCATAGTCCCAACAGCCCCAGTTCCAGGGCAATGAAGATCATCGCACCAAGCACGCACCAGGCCCACATCGGCCGGCCACGAAGGTTCAGGATCTCGCCCTTCACCCGCGAGCCTTTGACCTGAAGGAGGTGTCCTCGGCCGGTCAGGCGGTCGCGCAGGGTCTGCTCATCCATCTTCCGCAGATCTCCCTCGCGCGGGTCGACGTTGACGGCGGCTGTCGAAAGCGTGGCCCCGCGATGGCTGACGCGGTAAAAGCCCGTCAGCTCCGGCGGGCGGAAATTGACCAGGAATTGAACCTTGTCGCCGGTGATGGTGGGCTTTTCCTGCCGGCCGTCGGGCGCGACGATCGCCAGTTCTTCGAGCGTGACGGCCGAGGGGCTTTTCACCAGGTGCACGAACGCCTCGCCGGCGATAGGCGAACCGCGTGTTTCCTGGCCGGCCCGCAGCGAGTCGGTCAGCCCTTGCACCAGCGCCACGAACGAGCCGTACTTGCCCAGATTGGAGCAGTGCATGGCCGGGCTGAAGTTGGCCACCACCAGCTTTCCGGCCCCGACGGATTGTACTCCCATGGCGGGCGTGCCGTCCTCGTAAGTCAGCAGGGCGGTCGCCCCGTGCCGCAGCGGCCCGGCGGACCAGACCCAGTTGAAACGGATCTGCTTGAGGGCGAGTTGGCTGGCTTCATCGAAGCAGGCCAGCAGTTGCGAATCCCATTGGCCCGAGTTGACGGTCAAAAAGCCGCCCGAGCGTCCAAGGTCGCGCGGCGGGCCGGGTGTCCAGGGCAAGAGCTCCCCGTGCCGGGCCAGGGCGTTGAGTCCCATGAGGTTTTCGGCTACCGGGCCTTCGCCGCAGAAGAAGACGATGCCCCCGCCCTGGTTGGCGTACATGTGCAGGGCCTTGAGCGCATCAGGAGAGAGCTTGCCGACGTAGCCCACGAAAACGGCCTCGGCATCGGCGATGCGGGCATAGGACAGGTCGGCGCTGGCCAGATGGCGGACCTCGATGGCGTCGCCGGCGTCGCCGGCGGGGGCCAGGGCGCGGATAGTGAAATACGTGCCCGTGTCGTTCTGGTTGGGGTTCTCATCGCCCACCACCGCCACGCGCACTTGCCGCACCGCCTGCACCGCCAGGAAGCACTGGTTGTCGCAGGCCAGGGCGTCCGGCGCGGTGGAAAAGAGCACCTGGTGCATCCCTGGCGAACTGAACGTGACCGGAAAGGCCACGTCGATCGCCTCCCAGGCCTTGAGCGTCAACTGGCTCTTGCCGACCGATTGGCCGTCGAGACTGGCGTCCACGGGGATGGTCCGCTCGCGGTCGCTGTAGTTGCAAACCCTTACCGCCAATTGGACGGGCGAGCTTACCACCGGCTGGACCGGCGAGCAGCGGCCCTGGGAGAGGCTGGCGTTGTCGCACGGGCCGACGTCGATGGGCGTAACCGTCACCACCGTGCCTTCCGGGACGAGTTGGGCATTGGGGCCTTTGAGAGAGACCTCCGCCCAGTTGGAGCGCTGGAGGTCGGACAGGATCATCAGTTGCCGCTGGCCCGGATGCATCGCGAGCATCTTGCCGGCCAGGGCGATGGCCTCCCCGAGGTAGGCCCGCTCGGCCGTGGGGGCAAGGCGGTCCAACTCGGCTCGGATGGCGGCGGTGTTGGCGGTCAGTTGTGGCAGGGCGGCCTGGGGCCGGGCACGCGCATAAACGATGTTGACCAAGTCCAGGCCGGCCTGGAGAGAATCGATGGCCCTGCCGGCCTCGGCGCGCATGGAGTCGATGAGCCGCACGCCCCCGGCCTGCTGGGCCGAGGAGGCGCTCGTGTCCAGCACCAGCACCAGCGCGGCGCCCTTGCCCGGCGCCGCCGGCGGGATGGATCCCTCCAGCCACACGGGCTGGGCAAAGGCTATCGCCACCGCCGCCGCCGCCAGGCAGCGCAGAGCCAGCAGCAGCCAGCGGCGCATGCGGTACAGCCGGGACTGGCTGGCCCGCGACTCGCGCAGCAGCCGGATGGTCGGAAAGACGATCTTCCGCCGCGCCCGCCGCGTCAGCAGATGGGCTATCACCGGCAGCGTCGTGCCCGCCAGCCCAAAAAGCAGCCAGGGGCTGGCGAAAAGAATGGTTGCCATGAGGTTCATCTATTCATCGCACAAAATGACTATACCATGCTCGCCCTCTGAAACAGGTACTGCTCCAGCGCCTGGCTGTAGTCCTGGGCGGTCGAGACCAGCTTGTACTCGATGCCGCGGCCTTTGCACCCGGCCGACCAGCTACTCAGGAAATGCCTAAGCCGCAGGCAGTACGCGTCACGCACGTCCTCGACGTTCAGGCCGATCTTGCCGCTGGTCTCGCTGTCCTGAAACACCGCCTCGTTCAGATCCGGCAGCTTCAGTTCATCGGCGTGCAGGATGTGCAGCAGGATCACTTCGCTGCCGCGATGGGTGAAGATGGAGACGGCGTCGAAGATCTCCTGGGGGTCATCCAGCAAGTCGCTGAAAACGACCAGCAGGCCGCGCCGGCTGATCAGCCCCGCCAACTTGGTCAGGGCCTCGCCCAGCCGTGCCGGACCCGCCGGCGCCAGCGACTCCATAGTCCGGAGAATCCCCACCAGGTGGCCCAGCGACCCGTGTGGCCGGTGAAACGAATCGGACCGCAGGCCCTTCTGGGCGGCGGCGAAGGAAACCTTGTCCTGCTGCTTGGTGGTCAGGAACGCCACGGCCGCCGCCATCATGCAAGCGTGATCGTACTTGCTGTACGTGCCCCCCGGGCCGGCGTACGCCATCGAGGCCGAGGCGTCCACCACCAGGTTGACGCTCATGTCGGACTGGTGCTCGAAAAGCTTGACGAACATCTTGTCCGTCCGGCCGTACACCTTCCAGTCCACGTCGGCAAGCTCGTCGCCAGGCATGTACTGACGATAATCGCTGAACTCGACGCTGTGTCCCCGCAGCGGCGAGGCGTGTCTGCCGGCGTACTGGCCTTCCACCACCCGCCGACTGGAGAAGAACAGGTTCTTCATCCGCCGAAGGTCCTGCACGCGGAGGTATTTGCTGTTCAAGCCGTTATACTCAGCCATGGTCCTTTCCATATCGCGGCCGCCGCGGCCGCCAGTCGCACGGGCATCCCATAAGGGGTCCTGCGGGCTTGCCCGTAAGTCTTCAGGTTCCAAGGTACCCGCGTCAGGATGGCCTTGGCACGCATGGCCGAGACGGCCATGCCGCGCAACTCGGGCCTGGCGCCCGTGCCGCCTCAACGGTAGTCGGGCTCCTTGATCTCCGAGAGCACCTTCTCGACGATCTGTTGGGCGGTGATGCCTTCGCCGGTGGCGTTGTAGTTGGGCAGCACGCGATGTCGCAGCACGAAGCCGGCGGCGGTGCGGACATGCTCGGCGCAGACCGACGTCTGGCCGTCCAGCACGGCCAGCGCCTTGCCCGCCAGCACCATGTATTGGCTGGCGCGCGGGCCGGCGCCCCATTCAACGTACTGGCGGACGTAATCGCCCGCGGTGCCCGAGATCGGCCTCGTCGCCCGCGCAATGGCCACCGCGTAACTTACCACGTGCCGCGAGGCCGGTATCCGCCGCACCAACTCCTGGAACGTCATCATCTGCTCGCGAGAGAAGACCTCCTGAACCGCCCGTTCCTGCGGGGCCGTGGTGGCCATGACGATCTCCTCCTCTTCTTCCACCGACGGATAATCCACCCACAAACTGAACATGAAACGGTCGAGCTGGGCCTCGGGCAGGGGATAAGTGCCTTCCTGCTCGATGGGGTTCTGCGTGGCCACCACGATGAACGGCCGTTCCAGCGCGTAGCTCTTGCCCATGCTGGTGACGTTGTACTCCTGCATCGCCTCCAGCAGGGCCGACTGGGTCTTGGGCGGCGTGCGGTTGATCTCGTCGGCCAGGATGATGTTGGCGAAGATGGGCCCGTGCAGGAATCGCATGGTCCGGGCGCCGGTGGCGCGGTCCTCCTGGAGCAACTCCATGCCGATAATGTCGGCGGGCATCATGTCGGGCGTGAACTGGACGCGCTTGAAGCTCCAGCCCAGCGCTTGCGAGAGAGTCTTGACCAGCAGCGTCTTGGCCAGGCCCGGCACGCCGATGATCAGCGTGTGTCCCTGGGCGAAGATTGCGGCCAGGAGCTGGCGGACGATCTGATCCTGCCCGACGATCACCTTGGCGATCTCGCCCTTGAGCTTCTGGTAGCCGCCGCTGGCCCGGGCAAGCAACTCGGCGTCGCCGGATTGAAGGGAGGGCTGTGTGGTCTGATCCGACACCATGACTTTCTCCTATTCATTTCCCCAGGCATTCTGATGCTGGACGCCGGACGCCCAGTGCGTCCTGTTTGCCCAGCTTAAGTGCCCAAACCCCGACAATCAAGGTCCACCGCCACAGTGCGGCCGGACGGCCATTGTTTCTTTCTCCGGGAACGCCGAACTTCGAACTTCCCTCCGCTCAAAAACCATCCGGATCTGGCGGCGGCGTGTTGGGGCGGCCCGACGGGCCCGAACGAATATCCATGCTTCTTTCCATCATCATCGGAATCAGAAATGCCGCCCCGCTTCCCTGCATCAGGAGCATCTTTGTCAAGAACGGCACGGTGCCCCGGCTCTTGAACAGCCAGCCGTTCCTGGCGGGCTGGATCACGATGATCTCCGGTCCCAACAGGCCGGCGATCTTGTCGGTCTCCGGCAACTGGCCCAGCGGGGAATCATCCTCGCGGGCAAAGCCAAAGAGGCCGGCAAATGTCGGCAGTAACCACTTGGCCAGCGCGGGCAGGTCGAGCTGGATGATGGCTGAGCCGTCGCCGGTCAAGGCCCTCATCCTGGCCATTTGCGGCGAGGGCCCGCTGGTGGGAGCCTCCAGGGCCACGCCGATGGCGGCCTTCATGGCCGACTCCGTGCCGGCGAAGATCAGCCGGTTCTTGGCCACCGCCACCAGCATCGAATCGGAAATGTTGCGAATGGCCACGCCGCGGTGCGTGACGGGTTCGGCGCCGGCCGAATCGCCGCTCTTGATCGCCTCGTCAATGACCTTGGCGGCCTTGGCGGCGTCCTTGAGTTCGATCACGAAGCAGATGGGAGGGCCGCTCGGCCCCTGGCCGCGCATGTCGGGCAACTCCGTGATCGCCAGCGACCCGGCGCCCGTGCCGGCCTGGCAAATCGTCTCAATCTGCTTGAGGAGCTTCTCCTCACCCTCGTCGAGCTTGACTGCCGGCATGGAGGTCGGCTTGGCTGGCTGAGTGGCCGGCCTGGCAGATGGCATACTCGCCGGACTTTCCCCGCCTTCCTCTCTGGCCTGCTCCCATTCCTGTCTGGACTGCTCCATTCTGGCCCTCATCATCGCCATTTGCTGCTTCTGGGAGATCATCGTCTGGCGGATCCATTGCGGCAGGGCCTGGGCGTCGATCTGGACTGCCACGGCCAGGGGGCAGTTGGGCGGCAACATGGCCAGGCCGGCCTTGTAGCTGCCGTCACGGGCCAGCAAACTCAGGACTCCGGCGGGTGTGGGTGCGTCGACGAACGTCACGCGGGTGAAGACGTTGTCGCAGTAGCCGCCCACCCCGCCGATGGACCTCATGCCGTCAATGCCCATCAGATTCATCATCATCCCCCCGTACATGCCGCCCTCTGATCCGCCGATGAGCTTGCGCAATTGCTCCAGGTCCACGTACCAACGGAAGGCCCAGTCCTTCAGCGGCGTCTGGGACAGCACCGCCTGGTAGCCGGCACTGGCGCTCTTGCTTGCGGGGCGGTTGGCTGCCCCCGGCAACATCTTGCCGGCCGCGTCCGCGGCGTCAATGCCGGTGGCAACCAGCAGCAGGTCGCCCGACCAGGCCGCCATGAACAGCGAAGACTTCTTGAACTGTTCCGCTCGCTCCTTATCGTCCTTGGCTATAGTCCATTCTTCATCCTGCTTGGCCACGCCGGACCACTTGAGGGCGCCGCTGGCGTATGTGAACGCCTGTCGCTCGCCGGCGGCGCCCTCGGCCGGCACGCCCACCTTCATCATCGCCTCCACGGCGGCTTTGCACTCCTTCTGATACTGGCCGGTGACGCAATAGAAGCCCATCGCCGGGCCGTGCGATTCCTTCTTCACTATGGCGAACGTGGCGCAGTTGTTGTACCAGAACGGCAGCAGGAACTTGTGCAGCGTCTCCTGGTGGCTGTTGATGTCGGCCTCCGCTTCAAGTTGGAACATTCCCTTGACGATCATCCGCCCGATCTTCACGCGGGTCTCGTGGATAAACTTGTTCATGACCGCATCGTGGGCCAACTGGCCCAGGTTGGATCCGTCGAAGGCGGGCTTGACGGCTGTGTGCCCGTGCCGCTCCAGCCAGAAAACCGCCTCGGGCGGGATCATGGAGGACAATTCCGGCCCGGCGGCGGCCGGCGCCTGCGCAAGAGCACTGACGCTGACAGCCAGGCACCCAACGATGGCAAACAAACTGCTGATGATTCTGCGCGACATAGTATTTCCCTTTTCTTAGGCCCCGACTCAACCGCGCATCCCCGCGACGCGACGGCACATTTCCACTAGCGGCAATTCTGACCGGCCCGGGACGAGAATGCAAGCTTTTGTTTCTTATGCTTCGCTCTTTCCGGCGTCTTGCGGAGATAAAGCCTTAAGCCGTTGATTATGGTCGTCGCGGCCGCCTCGGAGCTACTTGACCGTAAACGTCGCCGTCGCCGGCTTGGGGATGAACGGACCGGAGTCGGATTCGACCGTGGCGGTGAACATGCCACTCAGGCCCTTTGTGACTGTCCAGTCGCCGGTCCATCCGCCTCGGGAGGGATCCAGTTCCATCTCCTTCCCGTAAACGGGCCTCTTCTGTGAGTCCACGATCTTGATTGACCTCCTGTAATTGGGGATATCGTTCTCCACAAGCATTATATTTGCCGTGTTGCCCCAGGAGTCCAGCTCGGAATAATGAAACTTGACAGTTCGGCCGGTAATCTCCGTTGCCAACTTGACAACCATCGGGGACCCCACCGCCAGACTGATACTCTGGCCCGACCGCACGTCAAGCTTATATTCGCCACCGGAAACGAACGCCAATCTGGGCTTTCCAGCACCGGACACAAAGTACTCGACGTAGCTTGTCATGGTGTATTTCCCTACCGGGATTGGAACCGGCGCGGGCCCCGCCTGGAGCAGGAGTCTGGAATTGCCACCTGTGAGCCAGCAGGCCCATGCGGGATGGTCTGACCTTACAGTGCCGGTTGGCCCGTCATACCTGGTGGCGGACACCTTCATTCCATCTTGTGACACTCTTACATCATACAGCACATTATCCACACTGATAGGGCACCCATAGTAACTGTATGCCTGTAACTCGTGATCGAGGAACACCAATACGCAGTCATGGCCCGTATCAGGGCCTGTGGAGACATCGCCCACATGCAGATTATTGTTGTCGTCATATATATACACCTTGCGCAGCTTCTGCCCGAACTGACACATACCCTCGGCCGCGACGCGCATGGTTATCTCCAACGCGCGTGATTTGCCCTCCTGATAGGCCACCATGATCCTGGCCGGCACCACGCGTTCGCCGACTCGTACGTTTAGGGCTTTAGCCTCGAAGACATATTCGTTATCAACTCCTTGTCCGGATCTCTCGAAGTTCATGGCAACTCGCGGAATGATGGCGGCCTTCGTGAAGTCCCCTGTGCCTGTCAGGTCTATTCGCACAAGATCGTACTTGGATGCCGATGCCTGCCTGGAATCCAAGGCCAGGCTGAACGTCAATCCGTTATGACGAACGGTAACAACAGCAGCCTTAGGGTTCAGTGTGCCGCAGCCGGCCTTAGGTGATGCAAAGTCATCTGGAGCGGTGATCTTGATAGTGTCTGGGCCGGAATAGTCTTTGGGGCGAACGTACCGCAGGTCGCCCGGACCAGGTGGCGGCAACCGTGGCGCTTTGAGGCCGGAATCCTCCTGCCTGGCTGGCTTATCCCAGATGGTGCCGAACTGGGCCTGGCCTCTGCTATCCTTGGCCAAAGCATCATCTGCGCCTGCCTGTTTGGCGGCGAGCGCCTCGGGCGGCGCCAACTTGCCAGCCGCGGCCAGCAACTCGGCAAGCCTTGGGGTGCGCATGACATACGGCCCGCAATCGCCATCCGTAGACATTTCCCCCTGCCTCCCCGACAGCCAAGCCGTTACATACCCCCACTTGCGACTAAAAGCGATCGTGCCAAAACCTTGTATGAATCCCCGCACGTCACCGGAGGATTCCCAACCGTTGCCCGACTCGCTGATCATCCTGACGCGGGATTTCAAGTCGGCTGCGATCGTGGGCCGGCCTCCCATCAACAACACGGCGCCTCTTTCATTTACAGTCGGGGCCAGCCATTGCGGCTGGCTGCCGTAAGCGTGTTCCGTCACAACCGAGCCTGGCGACCAACTATGCCCATCCTGAAGAAGATAATGCATTACTTGGACTGCGACGGGCATGTCTCGCAGGACTTCCCACTCGCCCTTGAAGGTCTTCTTGGCGAACAGGCCGATTCTGCCGTCGTGGGCAACATACAGCCGCCCGTTGCTGAGGCTCCCATCCTTTGTCAGGGGCAACGAGGCGCCGAGGCTGTCCCATTTGTAGCCGTCGCGACTACGCAGAATCTTCGATTTTTGCCAGGCTTCAAGAAGACAAATGAGTTGCCCGCTGGAGTCCTGCACAAGATCGCAACCCGTGCAGGGATTGTCGTCGATCAGTGCGGGGGCGCTCCAGTTGACGAAGTCGCTTGACCAGCACAGGTACGCCAACTTGCGGTGCTGACTGTCCCGGTTTGAGGTGAACGCGAGCACGAACCGGCCTGATTCCTCCCGAATCAGCCGCGGGTTGTCTTCGTCCCAGGCGCTTGAGACGGGCATAGGAACCTTGCAAGGCGCGCTGAACTTTACCCCGTCCTTGCTGACCGCACGCCACAAGTCGCCCCCTCGCGACCACATGATCCGGATCGCCTCGTCATCCACCTGAATAGTCGGCGCGCTTGCAGTCTTGAACGGATGCATGTCGCCCTGATCGCAGCCATGGCTCAGGCAGGCCGTCACAATCGTGGAACCATCCGGGCCGGCCATCCACGGGAGCCTGCCTTCGACTCGAGTAACCTTGCCGGACTGCACGGACACCTTCGTGGACCAGTCGGCATAGGGGGAATGTCCCTCCATTGGGCGAAAGGTCACGGTATGCGCTCCGGGGGCAAGAGGTCCAATAACACCAGGCAGCCAGCGGCCGAAGCCGCCATCCACATCGACACGGAAATTGTTCGTATCAGCACAACGTACTACGATCGCGCCAGGGCTCGCCACTTGCACGACGGTCCCGAGAATTCTCACGCCCCTTACTGTCAATGCGGGCGAGTTGTCATTGAGAACCCTATAGCCGACGTGCGCCGTCAAAACTCCGCACTCAGGCAATCCAAGGAAGCTCAGCCCGCCGCGGCGAGCCTTGTCGATAGGCACGAAGTTAGGTTCACTTAGGTCCTTGTCAAATCCGAAGAGGCGAAATGTAACTGCCATCTCCCCGTCGTTGCCATCCACCATGGGCCAGAAGCGAAGGGTCTTGAACACGTAACCTGAAGGGGCCAGCAGGCACAGAGGCAATCCAGCCCGGTCTGTGCTGAATGGCCCATCCGTGTTCGGGCCTTCACTGGCACGGCCACGAATCTCTTTCGGCGTGTTAAACCGGGTCTGCATCCCGGAAATGCCAGGTTTGAAGTGCACCGTGGAGCCCACACGGTGTGTCCATTCGGGGCGACTTAACACCTTGTCAATAAGCAACTCGCCGGTGAACGCGTGGTGAAGCAATACACTCCTGACACACAGACTTTCGTACGCGAATGGATCAGCCGACTTTGCCCCCGCGGCAAGGTCTGCCGCCTCGCGGTAACGACCTAGTGTGCTGAGAACCGCTGCTGACTTCTTAACGGCCCACTCTTGGCCAGGCATTTTGCCGCGGAAATGGTGCGCGGAAGCCACGGTTGCCTCTGGAAACCTTTGGCCGAAAGCCTTGTACAAGGCGATAAGATCTTCCGGCGGCGCGCCACAGTTCTCAAACGTGTGAACATATTCCATCATCGCGTCGCCCATGCGGGGGTGGAGGCAGTTGAGGTACACGAACCGCTCGAGCGTGCGGCGGGCGTGGTCGTAGCGGTACATGAAGTAATACATCTTGCCCACCCAGTAGATCGCCTCGACGTAGTTCTTGTCCTCACGCGAGGCGTCGCGGAACTTGAGCCACCCCTCGGCGTAGCGGCCCTGGTCGTAAAGGTGCATGCCTTCGTAAAGCGCGCGC
>Ga0315282_10016435_pt1 | contig 10811 bp, 11 predicted proteins | sample YL17G07_20_MG_FD_203693 | JGI IMG/M metagenome (GOLD analysis project Ga0315282, IMG submission 203693) | Sediment microbial communities from Yellowstone Lake, YNP, Wyoming, USA - YL17G07_20 | ecosystem: Environmental > Aquatic > Freshwater > Lake > Sediment | place: USA: Wyoming | collected...
TCCTCCCGCCAGACTCGCCAAGAGCACTCCTACATGACCAGACGCATCGATCGCATTGACCCCTTTGACATAAACATCCTTCTCATCCATCTCATTCAGGATATCGGCGAGCTTCAGCCCTGTCTCAAATTTTCCTTTCCTAAAAACCCAGCAGTAAGGAAAGTTGTCTGGTTTAGTGAGCTCCTGATATCTGTCTTCCTCGAAAGCCTTTTGAGTCATCCCTTCAACACAAGCTCCCCAAGGGGCGATCATCCCCACGAGCCAAATCCCTTCTGGCCTCCTCCCTGTCATATGCTCGATGAGGAAGTAGGTAGAGCTACTTGGATGAATGACGACCATGCCTTCACGAAGAGCTCTTTTGACGGGCTCCATTCCCGACACAGCCTGAGTGATCAGCTTTTTTGATTCAGCAGGCGTGAGAACGATTTGTGCTCTTATCATCATCTTTCCCTCAACCGTTGCCAACGAGCCTGTTTCTTACATATTTGGTCAGCCCGCCTTCGTTTAGATAAGCCTGAATAAAATCCGGAAAAGGATCAAAACGAATCACCTCTTTTGTTCTCATATTGATCACCTTCCCGTGATCGACATCGATTTCCAGAGTATCACCCTCCTCCACTTTTTTTGATATGCCGGGAGCAAGGATCACCGGCAGCCCCACGGCGATGGAGTTACGGTAGAAGATCCTTCCAAAACTTTCGGCAACAACGGCAGCAATGCCAGAACCTTTTAGAGCAACGGGAGCATGCTCTCGTGAGCTCTCGCATCCGAAGTTTTCGCCGGCTACCAAGACATCTCCTCTTTTGACCTTCTCCCTCCAATCTTTGATATGGCCCTCGAAACAGTGCTCTGCCAATTCTTCGTCTCCGGTCAACATTAAATATCTACCGGCCAGGATCATATCCGTGCCAATATCGTCCCCCAGTTTGTAGACCACCTTTCCCCTGATGATGTCCATCGATTACCTCCTAAAAATATTTCTTCGGATCAGTGATTTTGCCTTCGATCGCGGAGGCTGCTGCCGTGGCTGGAGAGGCAACGTATATCTCCGCCTCAGGACTTCCCATTCTTCCAGGGAAGTTCCTGCACCCGGTGGAGACAACCCTTTCACCCGGAGCCATCACCCCCATATGGCCGCCGACACACGGTCCACATCCAGATGGGGCCAAGAGCGCTCCTGCTTCATAAATCGTTTGTATGTAACCCTCTCTTAAGGCATTTTGATAAATTTCTTTCGTTTGGGGAATAACAATGCACCTTATCTCTGGGTGGACCTTTCTTCCTTTTAAGATTTTGGCAGTCATCGCTATATCTTCCAATCCTCCATTCACACAGGACCCGATATACACCTGGTCTAATTTTATCCCTTCTACCTCTTTTACATCTTTAACCATATCCATTCTTGGAGGGGTGGCTATCTGGGGCTCCAGCCCCGAGACATCGTAACGGTAAGTCTTTTCGTATGCGGCATCCTTATCGGCCTTGATGACTTCAAAGGGTTCCTTTGTCCTCTTCTTCATATAGTCCACGACCTTCTCATCTGCCTCAATCACTCCAATCTTTCCTCCCATCTCCAGGGTCAGGCCGCAAATGGCGATTCTCCCATCAATGCTCAGATCACTGATGGCTTGGCCCGTAAATTCCACCGCCTTGTAAAGCGCTCCTGTCTCACCCAGGTCTCCCAAGATTCTCAGGATGATATCCTTTCCCATGGCATGGCCTGGAAGCTTCCCATCCACAATGATCTTGATCGACTCGGGAACTTTAAACCAGAGCTCTCCTTTGTACAGGACATAGGTCTGCTCTGAGGAGCCCACTCCAGCAGCAAACGCCCCTACCGCCCCAAGAAGGACAGTGTGAGAATCTGCTCCGACAAAAAGCATCCCAGGTCTGCAATGGCCTCTTTCGATGGGCAGCCTTAGATGTCCGCCATTTCCAGTCTCTGAGAAATAGATATTGAATTTCTTGCAGAATTCACGGATTTTTTTGTGCTCCATCGCTGCTCGAATGGTAGCGGCAGGGACATAGTGATCGATATATATCTCAAAACCATCAGGGAGCTTATAGGGGGTCTCCAAACCCATCTCTTCGAACCTACGAATTAAGAGAGGGGCTGTGACATCATTTGCCAAAGAGCTGTCCACTTTAGCGATCACAAATTCTCCAGGAGCAACCTTGCTCCTCCCTGATTTCATGGCCAATATTTTTTCAGCAAATGTAGCACCCATCCATCCAACCTCCTTACTTTATGCCACGTTCAGCAATCGCTTTCTTCACCACTTCCCCGATATCACCGAGATGGTCCACGATATAAGCGCCAGCATCTCTCAACACTCTTTCCTTTTCCACAACGGTTCCCCTTCCCCTGGAGATGATCGCTCCAGCATGACCAAATCGGGTATCCGGTCTTGTGAATTTTCCAGCCAGATAGATGATAAAAGGTTTTGTAAATTTACCTTCCTTAATTAATCTGGCCGCATCTTCTTCGATCGTCGTGCCGATCTCTCCATAGGCTGCCACTGCTTTCGTCTGTTCATCTTCTTGAAATAGCGGTAATAAATCTATAAATGTCGATCCGACAAACGCGTCGCCACCGATGGCAATACTTGTGCTCTGCCCTACATCTGCTTGAGTCAAATAAAAACTGGTGGTGGTGGTATGCCCACCACTTCTTGAAAGGACCCCGCAATAACCTTCCTTGAAAATCGTTCTTGCGAGTTCAGGGGTTCCGCCAATCATGCCGACAATGGCCTTTCCCGGGCTGACGACCCCAATACAATTTGGCCCCAGGACGGTGGCCTTCAACCCACGAGCCTTTTCGATGATCTCCAGCATATCTTGATGAGGCAGTCTTTCAGGAATCAAAACGACTACCTTAACACCCGCATCGAGCGCCTCTAAAGCTGCCTCTTTTGCCATTCGAGCTGCGACAAAGATGGTTGTGACGCTCACATTTGGATGTTTTTCCTTTGCTTCTTCAACGGTGTTATAGACGGGAATTCCATTGACCTCCGTTCCTCCACGTCCGGGTGTGACCCCACAGACGACCTTGGTTCCATAACCTTTCATCACCCCAGCTCGAATCGTTGCCTCTCTTCCGGTGATTCCCTGAATCAACACCTCTGTGTTTTCATCAACTAATATGGCCATCTTCTCTCTCCTATCTTTTGTATACGGGTTTAATCCCCTTTTTCTCTAAACCAGCCAAATACTCATCCAGCTTCGGCATGGGATAGGTAATCGTCACCCCTCCATTACCACGCAATTGGCATTCCAACTCACAGGCGACACAATCTGTACATTTTCCCTTTTTAATCTCTTCCTTGCTCCACATGAGAGAAGGTCTTCCATCTTTCAATTCTAAAACAGGGCCCAAAAAAGGAAGATGGTCTGCTTCGATACATGCCTTGGTCTTACACTCATCGCATTTCTCTAAATCGAACCGGATGGTGGCACCTGCCATCGTTCCGAATTCTAAGATATTCTCTCCCATCTCATATCCCTCCTGTTTCCTTTTCCCATTTTTTGTAAAGCTTATCGAACTCTTCTGCTGCACTCCTCTCGGTATTAAAACGTCCCAATACTTTGAAATACGGGCTGCCACTGATCCCATGATCCTTGAAAAGTTGAACAGCCACCTCATCCGATCTTCCCCGAAAGCATAAAACGCAAGGGATATTCGGTTTTCCTCCAGTTTTTGGATAAAGCTCTTTCAAAGCTTTGATGATTCCCCGAGCTGTGTTATCGAGCTGCTGAGCTGCCATGCCTGTCACCATGAGATAACCCCGTATCTCTGGCTGTGAAAATACGATCTTCGTGGCGGCATACATCTTCAAGGAGGTGGGATTTCCCGAGGTATCACAAAAATCGATGGGGTAGTAACCTAAAGGATAGATCTCGTCGAACAGGGTGATGGCACATCCTGTCCCAACACAATCGTAAGCAATAGAGACCTTGTTGATCGACTTGGCATAGGACCCATCCGGATCGATCTGAACAAAATGGGCACTTCCCCGATGATCGTTCTTATCAATCTGTCCGGCAGCAATCTCAAGGGGTGTAGGTTCTCTCGCCCCTGCTTCTTCCGAAACCTCTATGCCCAGCTCTGGGTGCCGCCAAATGGCATCATCATCGATGTCGATTCGCGCATCTGCAGCGAATATCCCTTTCGGCGTGACAGCTAAAGGGTTAATTTCTGCAAGCTTGCAATCATTCTTCCTATAGACCTTGTAAAGATTAGCAAGTGTCTGTGCATAGCTATTCATTTCATTGCCCGAAAGCCCTCCCACTTTTCGAAGCATATTACGGGCATCGAATTCATAAAAACCCCGACTGATCGAAATGTCTTTGGTAAAGATCTTCTCAGGATTCTTCTCTCCGACTTCTTCGATATCCATTCCCCCGCTCACACTAAATATGGCGACCGGGGCCCGTGTCGCATCGCTGGTCGTCACTCCCATATAGATCTCTTTCTTGATATCCAGCATCTCCTCCACCAACACACTTTGAACTTGCGTATTTTCGATTTTTGATGCGAAGATGTCACGAGCTGCTCGCTCTGCCTCTTCAGGGGTTTTTGCGAATTTGATTCCTCCGCTCTTCCCCCTTTTGCCCATCAACACCTGGGCCTTAATGGCGACGGGTGTCTTAAGCTCCTCAGCGATCTGTTTGGCCTCCTGAGGAGACTTGGCTAACTTGCCTCTTGGAATTGCAATACCGTTCTTTTTAAAGACATCCTTTCCTTGATACTCTAAAAGCCTGGCCATCTGACCCCTCCTTTAGTAAATTAGGTTTACGGCAAATTACTTCTCTCGTCCGGTAATTCTCTCGGTGGAGGGCCGGAGTAAGTCATATGTTCGTTCAAAAGATTCGGAGGCATGGGAGCTTTCATTCTCTTCCCGAATCTGATCTCTTCATAAGCATGGGCCACGAGTCCCAATCCGCGGGATAAACAGACAAATCCAGGAGCTGTCCTGGAAGGAATTCCAAGTTCGCAGAGGATAGCGGCAGCGGAGGCATCGATATTAATGGTGAGGTACTTTCCGAGGGTCACCTTCATCGCTTCATAAATAGATTTACAGGCTTCCACATACTTGCCTGTGACCTCTCCCTTTTTCACCGCAGCTTCCAACATCCTCCAAAGGCGAGTCGTTCGTGGGTCTTCTTTATGCACTGGATGGCCGTAGCCCGGCATAAACTGTTTGGCCTCTTTATATCTTTTGGCCACATCAAGAGCGACCTCTCCTATGGTTTTCCCTTCTTTTTCTGAACGGCTCACGACCTCGTAGAAAACGTCCATCGCCTCTTCGATGGCGCCGCCATGGACCTTTCCTAACAGATTCATTCCTGAGGCAATGGCACTATTGAAGGTAACCCCGCAAGTCGCTGCCATGCAAGTTGTCGTGACCGCAGGTGAAATCACTCCCTGGTCACAGACAGCGACCAAAATCGCATCGATAAGCTTACCAGCTGTCTCCTGGGGCAACCTTCCCATAATCATCAGATACAGCATCTCGCCATAACTCACACGACCCATTAGATCCTGGATATGATAACCGCTGATCATGATCTGATTTGGCTTAACATCAATAATTTCTGTGTCCCACCAGCCTTTTTTCCTCTCCTCCATTTTTTACTCCTTTCTTGTCACCAGAATCTCATTCTTAGGTCCCCTCTGCATGCCTAGCTTGACAGAGTATTTATACCGGTCGGGCCTGATAAAGGTCTGTACAAATTCAACCGGCTTCTTTCGCTTTTCAAATACTAAGGTCTCAATGTAAAGAATCGGTGAAGTGATGCTTACGGAAAGGGCAGTGGCAACATCATAATCTGCAATAATGGCTTCTATATATTGCATCGCACCAGTCAGTGGGATCCCAAGTTGATCCCTCAATATTTGAAGCATTGGATATTTTTGTAGATCGTCTTCTTTAATCCTTTCCCCTGTTTGTAAGGGAAGATAATTGATGATATAAGAGACGGGTAAGTTATCGGCATTTCGCGTCCTCTTTACTTGTATCACCTCTGCATCTTCTTTTATTCTCAAAAATTTAGAAATCTTCTTAGGAGGTTTTATTCTATTGATGCTCAACACTTTTACTTGTTGTCTCTTTAAATCAGTAATCAGATCACGGATGGTTCCGCTAAACTGTAACGTATTGATGTTGGCTATGCCTTCTGTGACAAATGTCCCTTTCCCTTGCATCCTAATAAGAAGCCCTTCATTTACGAGATTTAAAATGGCCTGTCGTGCGGTAATGCTGCTCACCCCATAAGTCTGACAGAGCTCTTTTTCCGTAGGAATTTGCTCCCCGGGCATGTATTCTCCAGTTATGATTTTTGATTTAATAATCTGCCCTATCTGGAAATACAAAGGGATATTGGTTTTCTCAGATCTCAAATTATTCATGATGTCCTCCTATTATTATAATATTATAATTTTGTCAAGTACTTTTTAGCACAATACCCAAATTCCGATTTAGAAATTGTCATTGCGAGGGAACCAAAGCAATCTCGCCTTTTTCAATGAGATTGCCACGCCTGCGTGCCGAAACGCCTGCCTCGCTCCGGCGAAGGATTGCACTTCGGCGTGCAGGCACGCACCTTGTCCCGCTTTTAGCTGGACTCGCAATGACCGGATGGGAAAAGGATTTCGGTTTCTAAATCGGGATTTGGGCAATAAGTTTTCCTTGACATTTCAGTCAGTTGAATGATACTAAAGACAAAGCATATGGAAGGGTACCGCCTCACTTTATTGCTCTCCCGGGAAGAGATCGCTTTTATCGTCAAAGGCTTAGCGGATCAAATTTCAAAAGATTACGGCGATAAGGAGTTGATATTGGTCTGCATCCTGAAAGGCGCCTTTATGTTTCTCTCTGACCTCATCCGCCATCTCCAGATCTCTGTTAAGGTCGACTTTGTACGGCTGGCCAGTTACGGGGCCGGAATGAAAACCTCCGGAAAGATTGAGATCACTAAAGATATCGAGATCCCTATTGAAGGAAAGGATGTCCTCATCGTTGAAGATATCATCGACAGTGGCCGAACGCTTCAGTTCTTGAAGGATCGGTTCTCCATTTTGAACCCTCACTCTATAAGAGTCTGTGCGCTTCTCGATAAGAAGGCTCGAAGAGAAGTGGAGATCGAGGCCGACTATCTTGGAAAAGAGGTCGACGATGTTTTTATTGTAGGATATGGGATCGACTTCAACGAGACCTATCGTCATCTCCCTGAAATCTATTATGTGACCCCCGTCGATCATCACAAAGGGTAAACCCCGTTAGAAGTGACGGGGCGTTGGCCTCGCCCTCAATATGGAACTGAGGCTTTAAATCTTTAGCATCCCCGGTGTAAATGGCGGGGTTTTCTAACGGGGTAAAGGACTAAGACTAAATTGTTTTGCCGTTTCCAAATCTTCCAATCTGCCATTCGCCTGCGGTCCGAAGCCTCCCGTCTGCGCGAAGCCTTCTCCGGCGAGCGAAAGAAGCTCAGCGGAGGATTGCAAAACTGCCGATCGAAAAGTGGATGGAGACAAATCCTCTGCATTCTTCTTCTGATCTTCCTTCAAAATCTTGCCCTGGCCCAACCCCAGCCCTCGCCGCAACCGGAAGACACCCTCCTCTTTCGAGAAGGAGAGATTCTTCTTTCAAAAGGCGAAACAGAAAAGGCCCTCTGGCGTTTTAAAAGGCTTCTTACCGACTTCCCAAGGAGCCCCCTTTCCAATGAGGCCAAATTCAGAATGGGGATTTGTTACACTCAGCTCAAGAAGCCGAAGGATGCCATCCGCATTCTGAACGAGCTCCTTCCCACTTTCCTGTCTCCCGCCAGAATGGTCCAAGTCTTCACTTTGCTGGGGGACAACTACCTCGAGTTAAGTGATTTTCTTAACGCCCTCCAATGGTATGGAAAAGCGCTTCTCATCCCCAGTCAGCCTCAGGAAGAACTGAAGAGGAAGGTGAGGTTGATCATTGACACCTACGATACGGAAGAGGAGTTGAACCAGATTGAATCTCTTTACCGAGGGGCTTACGGAGGAGGTTATGCCAAATTAAGATTGGCTCAGTTGGCAAAGCAGCGAGGCAACGAATATCTCACGAAGAAGATCCTCACCGAATTGGAAAAAGAATATCGGACAATGGATTATTGGCCTCAGATCAAAGAACTCTCCGAATCGATCCAGCCCTCCGGCAAATCCAAATATACGGTAGGTGCAATCCTCCCTCTGAGCGGGATTTATCAACCTTTCGGCGAAAGAGTACTGCAAGGGATTCAATTGGCCGCGAAAGAGATGGAGTCTCAGGGAAAAACGCCGCTGATCTCATTGGCCATCCGTGACTCGAAGGCAAATCCGAGGGAGGCAGAAAAAGCGGTCGAGGAGCTGGCGATCAAAGAAAAGGCCATTGCCATCCTTGGCCCCCTCCTAAGCGCAACGGTTGACAGAGCGGCAAAGAAAGCGCAACAGTTGAAGGTCCCCCTCCTTACCTTCTCCCAAAAGGAACTCCTCTACGGAAAAGACGACTTCGTCTTCCAGAACTCACTCACCCCTTCAGACCAGATCCAGAGACTTGTATCCTATGCCATCCAAGAGCTGGAACTTCACACCTTCGCCGTCTTTTATCCTAACTCACCTTACGGGCTCTACTTCAAGAACCTCTTCACCCAAGAGGTCTCTCGGAGAGGAGGAAAAGTCTTGGGTGTCGTCGCCTATCAGGAGGATCAGACAGATTTCGGTAAAGAAATCAAAGGATTTTTCAAGATCGAGACCATTCAGAAACATGACGCTCGAATGAAGAAGAATGAGGAATTTAAGTTAGGTTTGTCTGTGGATGCCCTTTTTATTCCGGACACCTATGATCGGGTGGGCCCAATCCTCTCGCAGATGGCTTATTACGATATAAAAGGCCTGACCTTCTTGGGGACCAATGGGTGGAATGGCCCGGGCCTCATATCGATCGCTGGGAAATCAGCAGAGGGGGCCATCTTTGTCGACGCATTTTTCAAAGGAGACCCGTCTCCGGTAGTTGCCCGTTTCGTTGAAGAATTCCGGAAAGCATACCAGCGAGAGCCCGAGACTCTCGAAGCCCTCAGTTATGACGGAGCGAAGCTTTTGAGAGAGATTCTCAGTTCCAAAACGATCTCCTCCCCTCCTCAACTGAAAGAAGAACTCCGTCAGATTCAAAATTATGAAGGAGTTTCTGGCATGAAGGGTTTCGGAGAAACAGGGAAAGCGATCCGAACCCTCTCTATCCTGAGGGTAAATAAGGGCCAAATCGAAAAAGTTTCACCGTAACCACAATAAAATCCTCCTCCCCCTTTGAAGACTGCGTCGTAATGATAAGGGAGGGTAGGTAGATTCCGGCGGAACAGGCAGTCAGGCTCCTCACCTTTAGAATGCGGTCGTTAAATTTATGGGTAATGAACCTTCTTAGAAATGGGATTTTTTTCATGGGCTTGGAGCCTCGAAGCTAAACAATGAAAGGTTTCCGCTCTAAAGCTTCGTCACCCGATGGCCTGTTCCGTCTTGCAAAGGAAGTAGCTTCTCGTTGATTATGACACACCCTCTTGACGGGGGAGGGTCAGGGCGGGGGTGGATACATTTCTTCCCCCTCCCCTTTACCCTGTTAGATGAGGTTGTCTGTTCAGCCCTCTTATTGAAGAAATCTTCTATCTAACAGGGTGAATCCCCTCCCGCCAGGAGAGGGGATGGATCTTGAATGATGAAAGATCTCCATTCTTGGAAAGTGGATGTGCAGGAGGCGATTCGAATCCAGGAGGATTTGAGAGATCATCTCATTCTGAAAAAGTCTTTTTCAGAAGTGAGGAGGATTGGAGGGGGCGATGTCGCCTATTCAGAAAATAGGAATCTTCTCTTTGGTGCGATCGTCGTTCTTTCATTCCCAAAGATGGAAACACTCGATGTCGCCACGGCCGATGGAAAAATTCCTTTCCCATATATCCCTGGCCTCTTGAGTTTTCGGGAAGGACCGATTCTGATCCAAATCTTTGAGAAGTTGAAAGTTAAACCGGATGTGATGATCTTTGACGGTCAGGGTATCGCCCATCCAAGAGCATTTGGTCTGGCCTCCCATCTCGGTCTCTGGTTTGACCTTCCTTCGATCGGCTGCGCCAAAACCCCCTTGTTGAAGGGATTTATCTCCCCAGGAGCTTCAAAAGGAAGCTATGAACTGATTCGAAAAGATGGAAAAGAAGTGGGTGCAGTCCTTAGAACAAAGGACAACGTGAAGTCTCTATTCATCTCTCCGGGCCACCGAATTGACCTAATGACGAGCATCCAGCTTATCCTGGATACTTGCCAGAGATTCCGATTGCCCGAACCCGTAAGAAGGGCTCACCAGTTCGCACAGCGCATTGCGCATAGAACATAGCGTAATAAGCACCAAATCCCAAGCACCAAATAACAAATAAATCCCAATGAACGAAATTCAAAATAGATTCGTTTTGGTCATTCGGAATTGATACTTGGAATTTATTTGGAATTTGGGATTTGGAAATTGGGATTTGCCATTTTGAATTTTAGACGCTATGCGCTCTCCCCGCTCCCAAAATCTATTTACTTATAACGTTCCAGATAGTGCTCCAGGCGGTTCATCCCTTCCTCGATGTTCTCCAAAGAATTGGCATAAGAAAACCGGAGGTATCCCTCTGCATTTGTCCCGAAATCGATGCCCGGTGCTACTCCAACCTTCGCCTCCTTCAGTATGTCGAAGGCGAATTGATAGGAATCGTGTGAAAATCGTTTTGCATTGGCCAAGACATAAAAGGCGCCGGTAGGCTCTACCGTAATCCCAAAT
>Ga0315282_10016436_pt1 | contig 10810 bp, 9 predicted proteins | sample YL17G07_20_MG_FD_203693 | JGI IMG/M metagenome (GOLD analysis project Ga0315282, IMG submission 203693) | Sediment microbial communities from Yellowstone Lake, YNP, Wyoming, USA - YL17G07_20 | ecosystem: Environmental > Aquatic > Freshwater > Lake > Sediment | place: USA: Wyoming | collected...
AACGAGCGTGCTGTCTATTCCCCCTGAAAAAGCGACAAGGATTTTGCCAAAGCCTCTAAGCATCTTCACTGCCTCTTCCATCTTCGCGCGAAGGACAGGAGACATTTCCGGAAAAAGCCCGTCGATTTGTTCCGATCCGTCCGGACCCTTTGCTGTTAACATTTTATGCCACGTCTCATAGCTCTTTGTACTTAGGCGTTCTGCTAACATGCCAGCTGGCGCGGGTGCAGGGCAAGCACGTAGGAACCTGCAATACTTGTAAGAGTGTTTTGTGCTGTTTTCGACTGTCAGCGTTGTGGGCTATCAAGTCGGTTCGGCAGAATTACACTCCATCCTTAGAAATGTTGGATTTGATGGAACAGTTCCGACGGATGGTTAACGACTGCATTCGCATAGGTCTATCTGAGAACGTGACCTCGTTGAAATCGCTCTCGCTCCGGACGTACAAGCATCTATTCAGCTATGACTGCCCGAGCTACTACAAGCTCTGCGCGATCAGTGCGTCGGTAGGCATACTCAGGAACCATAGAAAGGCTAGGCACGAGAACCCGCACACCAACGCCCCATACGCACGCAGGTTACGGTTGGCCACCTGCTACGGACTCAAAATCGAAAACGGCAATGTCCTTCTTCCCCTCCGTGGTGGCCGACGCGCGTCCATTCTGCTAACGCGGCACAATCAGACCACATTGTCAGGCCACGAACCCCGGTCAGTGACACTGACCCCCACAACGCTGGCAATTGCGTACCGTAAATGGGTCGAAGAAATCAAACCGCTCGGGGCGCTCGGCATAGACAGGAATCTAAACAACGTGACAGTGGCAGCTAGCAACGGTCCCACCGCCCAATACGACCTCTCCGCGGCCACAAGGTGGAAATCCACTTACCGGCAGGTCAAATCAAACTTCAGCAGAAACGACGCCCGAATTCGACGACGGGTATTTGGCAAGTACGGGCGGAAGCAACGCAACAAGGTCGACCAAATACTCCACCACGCGTCGAAGACCATCATCGCCGACGCGAAGGAGAAGCGGTACGCCATAGTCATGGAGAAGCTAACCGGGATCAGACGCTTGTACCGGCGGGGAAACGGACAGGGCAGCAACTACCGGGCCAGACTGAATGGTTGGTCCTATGCAGAGCTGCAGCGGCAGATAGAGTACAAGGCGAAGTGGGAAGGAATAAGAGTAATCTACGTGCCTCCGCGTGGCACATCAGCTAAGTGCTCGACATGTGGGTCTAAAATCATACCCGAAGAGGGCCGAACGCTGAAATGCCTAAAGTGCGGAGTCCGCATGGATCGCGACGTGAACGCCGCCAAGAATATAATGGCGGCGGGACTGAGAGGCCTGAGGTTCGGGCCTTACGGGGCGCAAAGTGAAGCAATGGTGCGGGAACCCAAGATTGCGGCAATCCCAATAGTTGATTGCGCTCAGTTAACTCGCGGCGGGACACATGCGCCGACAAGTTGACAGAACCTACTTAGGCGTTTCCACGCTGGCGAAATTTCTTGCGGGACATTCTTGAGAAACTGCGTAGAGGCGAGATTTCTGTAGACGACGCGGAGAGGGCGTTGAAAATCAATGCCATTGAGAATGTAGCGAATATAGCCCGTCTGGATGTTGGAAGGGCTGTTCGGCGCGGGGTCCCAGAGATAATATTCGCTGAAGGGAAATCAACTGAGGACCTGATTCGGATTTGCGGCAGAATGATTGAGAACAGTGGCCGAGCAATTGTTAGTCGTGTTAGCGAGGAGCAACTCATCAAGTTGAATCAGCACTTCACTGGGCATGAAGTGAAAAAACTTCCTCACGCATCAACAATCGTCATCAGAGGTGTTGCTTACAAGAAGACCAAGACCGGTGGTCGAGTTGGGATCATAACTGCCGGAACGGTTGACCTTCCCGTCGCTGAGGAAGCAGCCATGATCGCTGAAGAAATGGGCTGCGAAATTTTCCTGGAGGCGGACGCAGGGGTCGCGGGCATCCATCGTTTGGTCGAACCGCTGACGGCTATGGTAAGGAAGAATGTTGACTGCCTAATCGTCGTGGCGGGACGTGAAGGCGCGTTGCCAACAGTGGTTGCGGGGCTAGTTGACATGCCTATCATCGCTGTCCCTACCTCTTCGGGATATGGCTATGGCGGGGGCGGGCAGGCAGCGTTGATGGCTATGCTTCAGGCATGTTCTCTCGGCCTTTCGGTTGTGAATATTGATTCGGGGATCGCCGCTGGCGTGGTGGCCGCGCAGATCGCAAACCGGGTAGCAGCGGCTCGTAGTAGGGCCGAACTTAAGCCTTGACCGTCTTCAGGTGGCTGCAGGCGGTCTTCACGACTTCAACGGACTTCTGAAAGACTGCTGATTCCTCAGAGTTCAGCTTCAGTTCGATTACGCGCTCAACACCCCGTGCGCCCAGAACCGCTGGAACATCCACATAGACGTCCCTGAACCCGTATTCGCCGTTCAGATGTGCCGTGAGGCACAGGACCATCTTCTTGTCCTTGATTACGGTCTCAACCATTCGAGCGATTCCATGTGCGGGTGCATAAATCGTCGCCCCCTTCAGGGCGATAACCTCAGCGGCAATCTTTCGGGTATGATCAATGGCATCATTCACCTCAGCGGGTGAGAGCAAGTCGGTTATCGGGACGCCGTTCACAGTTGAGAACCTCGGTAAGGGAACCATGGAATCTCCATGCTCACCAATGACAACCGCTTGTACAGAACTCGTCGAAACTCTCAACGCTTTGGCGATGAAATATTTGAAGCGCATAGTATCGAGCATTCCGCTTTGACCGAAAACTCGGGAGGGCTCGAAGCCCGTGACCTTCCAAGCCAAGTAGGTCATCACGTCAAGCGGGTTAGTAACCATCAAGACCAACGTTTTAGGTGCGTATTCCAGAATCTTCTCGCTTATGCCTCGGATTATAGCCTCATTCTTCTCCTGTAGGTCGAGGCGGGTCATACCCGGTTTTCTTCCCAAACCCCCGATAACAACAACAAGTTCTGAGCCCGCGATGTCTTTGTAATCGTTCGAACCAACAATATCCACGTCAACACCCTGTTCCGCGGCCATCTGTCCTAAGTCGAGAGCTTCGCCTTGCGGAAGGCCTTGGATGATGTCGATGAGTCTTAGGTCGCCGAGCTCTCTTTGGGCCACTTGCAGCGCGACGGCGCTTCCGAGTTTGCCAGTGCCAATAATTGAGATTAGCTTTCGTGCGGGCATTCCATTCGCCATCAGACTGCTAAGGCTTGTACCTGCTTATGGTTCCATCGTTTTTCGAGAGATTGCTTTTCAGGATTGCTACTTACTGGCTCTGGTACCTTCTCGTTTGGCGACTGTTGCGGTCTAGTGGTGTTACAATTCGTTTGGTGAAATCGGGCTCATTGTCAAGCCACCCAATAGCCTCACTGAAGAAAGAGGATACGCCAATTCTAAGGGGCTACCAAATCTTTCACAACTACGTTAGACCGCACATGGCTTTGAATGGTAAGACTCCTGCCGAGGTTTGTGGAATTGAAATCAAGGGAAAAGACAAGTGGCTAACACTAATACAAAACGCGAGCGTGAATGAGTGATTCGTTTACCGAGGTCATTCCACAAGATTAGCAGACTTTTGTGGTCGAAAAGAGAACCAAACTGAGAAGACTCCTACTGCAAAAAGAGTCGGCGTGATTGCAATCAAAACCCAATTAGACACTTGGAGGACACTATATCCAAGGAGTGCGGCTACCAGCAGGAGAAGAGCAACGAACCCAAACGCAATGAAGACCATTCCACAAAAGCGAACCAGCATTCTAGGAAAAGCTGTAGACATACTTCACGCCCTCACAGATTGATGCTCTAGTGTATTTCTAAAGCTTCTTCTGCCCAACTCAGTTACTAAACGGGTTGTCGCGCCTTACCGTACAGTTCACAACTCAGTAGCTACCAAACGAGAAGGTACCAGAGCCCTACTTACTAATCAAGACTTACATACTTCGATGTGAGTTGTTGCAATTTCAGGCTTGATTAGCAAAGGCTTTTATGGCATCGCTATCCGCTAACATCAAGTCGATTCAGAAAGGGAGGGAATGTTCATTGGCCGAAATGTTTTGTGTGAAATGTAAGGAAAAGAAGACTGTGCCCGACGATCAGACCACCATGGAAAAGACTGCGAAAGGCCGCAATATGATGCGTGCAACTTGCCCGACCTGCGGCACCAAGATGACGAAGTTCACGAAGTAGAATCCATCTTAGTACACGTCTGGAGCGGGTCGACCAGTTTTCCCTACTCTTTTTATTCTTCCTAGTTACCGCCCTTTTCAAAACATACACTCGTCAGTAACCCTTAGAGCCTACACCAATCCACGTCCCATGCCTCACGAGGACTGAAGATTGGAGATTAGCTCGTCAAACCTGAGCTTTCGAATTTCAATGGTTAACCTCGACGAGCTGAAGCCGCACGAAGAAGTAATAGATCCTGCCGTCGGATCGCTGGCGAATGATGTTCTAAACGAAGGCATACTTCGAGACCCATTGGTCGTCGACCAAGAAGACTATGTAATTCTGGATGGTATGCACCGGTTCAACTCTTTGAAGTTGTTGAAGTGCCGTTTCGTACCATGCTGCCTGGTTGACTACGACAACCCCCAAATCAAGGTGGGGGCCTGGTTCAGGCTATTCGCCGTGGAAGAAACTGAGACTCTCGCGGAGAAATTGCTGAAGGAGGCCGGGTTGAACTACTCAAGGCATAGCATTGACTTGGCGAGTCCGAGCTACAGCCCTCAAACAATCATCCTAACCCGAGGTAAGTCAGAATTCTCATTGCCAGAACCAATGGACCCAATTCAACGAGCCAGAACAGCCGTGAGCTTGGAAGGAGCTATGGTCAAGGCGGGCCACGCTGTGACATACCTGCCAGAAACTCGTGCCCTGCAAGAACTCCAGTCAAACGAAATGAACTTCATCATATCGGTACCCATTTTCACAAAGGAGCAAATTCGCGAATTCGGCGTAGAGGGACGGCTCCTGCCTCACAAAGTGACACGCCACGTGATGCCTTCTCGTCCACTCGGGATAGACATTCCACTACCTATGCTCACTGACCGCACAATTTCACTTGATGAAGCGAACCGAAAACTTGGCGAACTACTCGCGCAAAGGCATATTGACCGAAAGCCTCCCGGTTCAGTGGTGGATGGGAGGCGGTACGAAGAGGAACTTCTGATTTTCACGCCTTGACACCCGTTCAGGTTTATATTCCCCTGACTGTTCTTAGCGGCGAAAGAGCTGAGTGGGAAATGCCAACCGAAATTTCTGACACAGAACAGTTCGTCAGGATTTCAGAGCGGGCCACGGAATGCCGCGTGAAACGGCTGAAGGATATTGTGAAACTGAAACTCCGAACCGCAAGTCAGCTCTATACGATTAAGATTGACCCGGAACAAGCAGCGGTCCTACTGAAACAAATACGATGCGAAGTCATCGAAGCTCCCTAAGCCTTTTGTCGCAGCGAGGTTCGCCGAGTGGAACTTGGCCAATGTTTTTGCACACACATCTGTTTCATGTATGATTCAATGCGTCACAGCAAAAGAGTCATGCTCTGGGAGTTACCCGCGATATACCTGAGACAACTTCTAGGAAGTTTTCTCCGCAAACCTGTCGCTCGCCAGGAACTGGCGCAACCGAAAACAAGTGTGCCTCTGACGGTCGCACCTAGCGACTAGGCATGTTACGACCGCGTTCACGTTTCAGCGGCGCGACTTCTTTGTCACTAAGTTACGTAATCTTGCGACTTTGCTCATGCTGAACTTTCTACCCGCCGTCACGAGTACGAACTTCTTTCCCGAACGAAATAGGAAAGCCATAATTTTCTCATGAACTAGAATTGAATATTCGGGTTTCCCGAAAAAATCTGCTAAATCCTCCGCTTTCTGAAAGGAGACCAACTTCGCGATTAGGTGAGGCGTCTTCTCAAGCGGCTCAATTGGCTGGACACCTTCACGCATACCCCCCTCCAGTATATGCCCGTGTCCATCTACAATGGCAGCGAATCGGACCTGTTTGTCAAAGCGCATTATTCGATCATAAAGTCTGGGCAAGTCTATCAACCGCCTTCACATTTCGCTCCTTCACAAAAAGACCTTCCGATTTCTTGGAACAAATGCTGCGAATATTACACTTAGCGCCACTAAATCATCCTAGGAGACAACCTGCTGAGTCGCCGTAATGGATTCGGTAGTCTTTATTTCTCTGGGTTCTGCATTCACCGCCACTCTGGGCCGGTCGTCTAGTCTGGTTAGGATACCTGCCTGACACGAGACAACAAACTGTAAACAGGTGGTCGGTGGTTCAAATCCGCCCCGGCCCACCATGAAATCTTAGAGGATAAACGGGGCTCGCTGAATAGCCATAACACCGGTCGCTTTTCATTGTTTCATATGTTCTCAGTTGTGGGCGCCATTTTCTCTCGCGCGACGGCCTGCGCTGCGACCAGGCGGGCCACTGGAACTCGGTAGGGTGAACAACTGACGTAGTCTAGGCCCAGTTCATGACAGAACTCAACCGAACTTGGTTCGCCACCATGTTCACCGCATATCCCCACTTTGAGCTGTGGGTTGCTTTTCTTTCCCGCCTCGACAGCTAGCCGCATTAACTTACCAACGCCTCTCCTGTCAAGGACTTCAAACGGGTTGGAGTTCAGGATCTTCTTGTCGAAATAATCTTTGAAGAATTTTGCTTCAGCATCGTCCCTGCTAAATGCAAAAGTTGCTTGGGTGAGGTCGTTTGTTCCAAAGGAGAAGAAATCAGCATAGTGTGCGATCTCGTCCGCAGTTAAGGCGGCCCGAGGAACCTCTATCATCGTGCCGACCTTAAACTCTATTCTCAACCCCATTTTTTCCATGACTTTCGCGGCCACTGAGGTTATCTTTTCGCGCAAGAAGCGAATTTCGTTGGCCTCCCCTACAAGGGGGAGCATTATTTCTACTCGAACTCTGACGCCTTCGTTTTGCAGTTCGGTCGCGGCCTCAAAGATTGCGCGGGTTTGCATCTCATATATCTCAGGGTGGCTTATTGCTAGCCTACACCCTCTATGGCCAAGCATTGGGTTGTGTTCGGCCAGGGTTATCACTTTCCTGAGCATCCGTTCTTTCGATTCAAGCAAGTCCGCGCTACTGCCTGTCGCTTTCAAGGAAGCAACTTCAGCTGTCAATTCATCGTACCTAGGTAGGAACTCATGGAGCGGTAGGTCCAGTAGCCGAATGGTGACGGGCAGGTCATGCATGTTGCGGAAGATTTCTTTGAAGTCCTCCTTCTGCAGCGGTCGCAGCTTCTCTAACGCTTGACCGCGCTCCTCGTCCGTTACGGACAGGATCATTTCTTGAACTATGGGAAGCCGGTCTTGAGCGTTGAACATCCGTTCAGTTCTACAAAGTCCGATTCCGCCCGCGCCAAATTCCCTCGCTACCTTGGCCCCTTCGGGTGTGTCAGCGTTAGCTCGAACGTCGAGCCTACGAGCTTCATCAGCCCAACCCAGCAATTGTTTTGCTTCAGCGCCCAACTTCGGATCAATTGTTGGAACAACACCCAGCAGCACATTTCCAGTGGTCCCGTCGATCGTGATAACGTCATTCTTCTTTACCATAACCTTGCGTGTGCTCATAGTATTGGTGCTAAGATCGATTTTGATCTGTTCGCAGCCAACGACAGCTGGTTTTCCCATCCCTCGGGCTACAACTGCCGCATGGGACGTCATACCTCCCCTGCTCGTGAGGACCCCCTTGGCAGCGATCATCCCGTGAATGTCCTCGGGGGTGGTCTCCTCCCTGACGAGGATGACTGCCTCTCCCGTCGACCCTAAGGAATGAGCTTCATCGGTATCGAAAATCACCCTCCCAGTCGCGGCCCCGGGTGACGCCGGTAGGCCGGTCGCTATCGGTTTAGCATTGAAGCTTGGATCAATCTGCTTGTGCACGAGCTGTTCTAGATGCGCGGGAAGAACTCGTAACAATGCCTGCTCCTTCGAGAGAAAACCTTCCTTGACCATGTCGACGACAATTCGGATGGCGGCTGAAGCAGTTCGCTTCCCCGACCGCGTTTGAAGGATGAACAGCTTTCCCTTTTCAACGGTAAATTCGATGTCTTGCATGTCCTTGAAATGTTGCTCAAGCATCTTGCACACATCGAGCAACTGACTGTAAACGAGGGGCATCTCGTCCCTTAGTTGAGCTATCGGTTTAGGCGTCCTAATTCCGGCTACGACATCTTCGCCCTGGGCGTTGATGAGGAACTCTCCGAACAGGCGCGGTTCACCTGTCGAAGGATTTCTTGTGAAACAGACGCCGGTGCCCGAATCCGGGCCCATGTTCCCGAACACCATGGTCTGAATGTTAACAGCCGTGCCCAGCGTTTCAGGAATCTTGTTCGCCTCACGATACACGACGGCTCTATGCCCGTTCCACGAACGGAAGACTGCCGCTACAGCCATCTGAAGTTGAGTTGCCGGATCCTCGGGGAAGTCCTGCCCCGTTTCCTTTCTGATAAGACTCTTGAACTCTTGAACGAGAGACGCCAATGTCTTCGTATCGAGTTCAATGTCCGATTTCACGCCCAACTTCTCTTTGCGTTCGCGAATGATTGACTCGAAAGCATCGCCCCTAACTCCAAGCACAACTTTCCCGAACATCTGAACGAAGCGTCTGTAGGCGTCGTACGCAAACCGTTCGTTATTCGTCTGCTGAATGAGACCGATGACGGTCTTATCGTTCAACCCAAGGTTGAGCACCGTATCCATCATTCCGGGCATCGAGATTGGTGCACCGGACCGAACTGAAACTAGCAGCGGATTTGTCGCGTCTCCGAAGGTTCTCCGCGTCTTCGATTCCAAGGTCTTCATTTTCAGGCGGATTTCGTCTTCAAGACCATCCGGGAACTTTGACCCATGTGAACTATAGTAGTTGCAAGCCGCTGTTGTCACCGTTATGCCAAGAGGAATTGGCAGGCCGAGACCTGTCATCTCTGCAAGGTCCGCCCCTTTGCCTCCGAGCAGGGTCCGAAGCTTGGAACTCCCCTCCTCGAATAGGTAGACGTACAAATCGCTTCTCCCCACAAACAACTACCCGAAATGCAGCAGACTTTCTGAAGAACTAGGATACGAAGGAATTGTGGTAATCTGGCTCGATTTGGACGCCACCTGTCAATGTAAGTTGGTGTATTTACCGTACGTAGATATTACTTATTCCGAAGGTTTCCGCCCAGAAGTACTACTTTCCCAAGAGACTAGGAGAAGAAATGTAACATGGGTGCCTTTCTGCTTTGGTTCGACGAAATCGGTAAGCAAGATGTACCGCTCGTAGGCGGAAAATCTGCAAGCCTGGGCGAAATGACTTCCAAGACAAAAGTTCCAGTCCCCTATGGCTTCGCACTTACAGCCGATGCGTACAGGTTGTTCCTCGCAAAGAACGGGCTAGAATGTAAGATCGCAGATGCCCTGAAGGCCTTGACGGATTCAAACGACACGGTCACACTCCAAAAGGTTGGTGCGGAAATACGGAAAATGATGGAATCCGCGGCAATGCCGAAGGAACTCGAGCGAGTCATAGCGGATGGCTATGAGAAACTCGGTGAACGAGAGAAAGTCAAAAACCCGTTTGTCGCAATACGGAGCTCTGCGACTGCAGAAGACCTACCCGACGCAAGCTTCGCAGGTCAACAAGAAACGTACCTCAACGTCACCGGAGTAAACAATGTAATCCAGAGCGTAAAGGAGTGCTATGCGAGTCTTTTCACAGACCGTGCGATATTCTACAGAATCCAGAAAGGCTTCAACCATGTCGACGTAGCACTTTCCGCAATTGTGCAAATGATGTGCTACTCCGAGTCCAGCGGCGTTATTTTCACAATGGACCCAACAAACGGCGACGAGTCCCTTGTACTAATTGAGGCATCTTACGGATTAGGAGAGTACGTTGTGAAGGGCAGCGTCACGCCCGACGACTACTATGTCGACAAGGCGAGCATGAAAATCATTCGAAAAGAGATACCCATGAAGACGATCATGCTTGTCCAGATCAAAGCCGGAGGAACTGAAGAGAAGAGAGTACCCAACGACCTCAAAGACCGACAGGTAATCACCGACGATCAAGTAATTGAACTGGCCAAGCATGCTACGACCATTGAACAACACTATGGCCATGCCATGGATATTGAATGGGGACTTGACACCCAGACCGGGAAACTCTTGATATTGCAAGCTAGACCCGAAACCGTTTGGTCCCTTAAGAAGAGCCCAATAAAGAAACCAACTCCTCTAGCTGGAGAGAAGAAGATCATCCTCAAAGGGCTGCCATCATCTCCCGGCCTCGGAGCGGGCAGAGCGCACGTAATCATGACATCGGACCATGTTAGCGAGTTTCAAAACGGCGAAGTCCTCGTAACCGAAATGACTACACCCGACTGGGTACCGACAATGAAGAAAGCAAAAGCAATCGTCACAGACACCGGCGGCATGACATGCCACGCAGCCATCGTCAGCCGCGAATTAGGAATCCCATGCATAACCGGAACCAAAATTGGAACTCACACCATACATACGGGAGAACAGGTTACTGTCGACGCAAAGATGGGCTTCGTCTACGAAGGAATAGTCCTAGAGATGCCTGAATCCGATACCAAACCTCAACCATCTGCAGATGGGTTGGCGGGTTTTAGGGATCCTACCGTAACTGGGACGAAGATCTTCGTCAACCTTGGAGAACCCGAGTTAGCCCACAGAATCTCACAGCTGCCAGTCGACGGCGTGGGCCTACTACGGATGGAATTCATTGTAA